>JAABUV010008665.1_pt1 | contig 10215 bp, 5 predicted proteins | sample 5559971 | NCBI WGS metagenome assembly JAABUV01 (sample SAMN10711881, study PRJNA513362) | rock metagenome | isolation source: Antarctica rocks | place: Antarctica: Victoria Land, Knobhead nord | collected 2015-12-19
ACACCGCCATCAGCCTGCTCCGCCTCGCCGGGTGGACCACCATCGCCGCCGCCCTACGACATCACACCCGCAGCCCCCACCGGCCCGTCACACTCCTGCTGACATGCTGAAACACGACTTTGCCGGGCCCCTGGTGTCCTACTCACCTCGACCCCTGTTGAGAAGACCTCGCCGTCTACTTCCTCGACGCCACCCGCCGCCCACGCTTGAGCAACCATGCCTGTGGATCGACCACACCCGGGCGTTGATGAACTTGCGGCTTCCAGGACACGGTCGACCCGCACACAAGTCCGTTCTCGCCTGTGCGAACTACGACCCCTACTTAACGGGTGGTGGCGGGACGTCCAGCGCAGGTAAGGCGTCCACGATTGCCATGGTTCGCAGCGAGACGGTCACAACCCGGCCGAGCAGGTCGACGATGTAGCGCGGGTCGCCGACCTCGCGGGACCAATCGTTGGGGTCGTTCACGATCCCGGACGCCTTGTCGGTCTTCACCCAGTAGCGGTCGATGATCCAGTCGATCGCCGACCGGCTGCCGATGGCATATCGATAGGCCTCCTCCGGGATGCCGCGCAGGGTGATCCGCTCGTTGTAGTGGATGACCGACCTGTCTTTCGACGACCCCGCTGCCTTCTGCTCGGCGGTGGCCCGGCCAAAGGTCATCTTCTTGTCCCGCACGGCGAAGAACGTATAGTCCGCGTCGCCGCCCGGGCCGGCGTCGCCGAGCCCCTCCAGCGGGTAGGGCTCGACGGACTCGTAGCCCAGGTGCAGCGCAGAGAGCTGGCGACCGGCCTCGGCGAAAGCGCGGAAGTCTCCGACGAAGGGGATCCGCGGCAACATCTTCTTCAGGTCCGCCGCGTAGGTCAGCCGATACTCGGGGGAGTGCAACAGCCCATAGACGTAGAAGAAGACGTCGTCCTTGTTGATCTGCTCGCCCAGGTAGACCTCGGCGAAGACAGCAAGGGATTCGTCGGTAATGTTGTCAAGACGGCGGTAGCCGTCGACGACCTCGCCCTCATGGAGGTCGAGCATGCCGAACCCAGCAAGTGGCTCGAAACGCCATCGTCCAAGTAGTTGAGCCGTGTAGGTAAAAAATGAGAGGTCCGTGACTGTTCCAGTCATTAGCGCCGCAGGCGATGCTTCGGGTCGCGGCGCAATGACGGCAATTGCCAGTCCCCCCATATGCGGGAAGAACTGCTGGGACCGGCCAACCTCGTCAACAAGCCCCCGATCAAGGAGAACATGCTGCTTGGCGAAGGGGCGATAGTTTCCAGTTTGGATGGCGTCGACCTCGACCGAGAGTGGCGTCCCTACGTCTCGTCGCTTTAAAAGCCTTCGGCTCCAACTAATGTCCCCGTCACTTGGCTGCCCTGCGCCAGTGAGACTGGTATTGAACGCGTCCACCGTACGAGCGATTTTCTTACGTAAAGCAACAAGGCCGAAACCCCAGGTCCAAGCGTCTCTATTTGTCTTGATTCCCCCCGAGATTGAGACAAATATGGTTTCGACGCCCACCGACGAAGTGGCCCCCGTGGATCGCTGCGCTACCCAATCCCCCTGCTTGTTGGGATGGACTGATGTCGACCGCAAACAAGCTTGCCGCTGCTGAGACAAGTTCTAACTTCTGCTCGCGGCTGAGGTACTCGCCAACGTCGGTGTAGTGGACGTCTGCGTCACCTAACGACCCTGGCTTCTTCACGAGCACGGTGATTGCGACGCTGGCGCGACTCCCGCCTCCAAAAACCTTGCCCCCCTCGCGACGTGATTGCTCACCGGTCGTCCTCTGGTTTCCACGCAAGTTAAATACGTGGATGGACGAGAACTCTTTCGCAAGTGTCTTTCGCATGCCGTCGGCGGTGTTGGAGTCCAGGAACCCGCCGTTGGTAACGAACGCGACGACGCCGCGGTCCTGGATGCGCAGCGTGGCCCACTTGATGGCACGGATGTAGGAGTCGTAAAGCGAGTTCTTGAGCTTCGACGTCGACCGGGAAGCGTAGGTGTCGCGAATCGCTGCGTCCAGCGTTGGGTACTTCTCGTTGGCGTTGCCGTCGTTCGCGCTGTCCTGCCCGACGGAGTAGGGCGGGTTGCCAACGATGACCTGGATCGGGAGCTGCTTCTGGCGTTCCAGGCGTTCGTTGTTCTCGGGGATGATGTCGAGGTCCTGCTGGTCGTCGGCCTCCCAGCTCTGGAAGCTGTCAGTCAGCACCAGGCCGGGGAAAGGGGCCGCCGTGCCCTCCAGCTCCTCGTAGGTGGTCTCGATGTTTGCGGCGGCGATGTAGTAGGCCAGCAGCAGGATCTCGTTGGCGTGCAGCTCGTTCGCGTACTTTCGGGCCAGGTCGTGCGGTGCGATGAGCCCGCTTTGGAGGAGCCGAACGAGGAAGGTGCCGGTCCCGGTGAAGGGGTCGAGCACGTGCACGCCCTCGTCGGTGAGGCCTTGACCGAACTCGGCTCGCAGTACCTCGTCGGCGGAGCGGAGGATGAAGTCGACGATCTCCACCGGGGTGTAGACGATGCCGAGCTTGGCGACGGTCTTGGGGAACGCGGTTGCGAAGAACTTGTCGTAGAGCTCGACCAGGACCCGCTGCTTGCCGGCGGCGTTGTCGACCCCGGCGACCCGGGTGCGGACGGTCTCGTAGAACCCCTGCAGGGTTTCGTTTTCCGCCCCCACCGCGTGGGTGTCGAGCGCGGTGAGCATGGTCTCCATGGACTGCGCCACCGGGTTGCCGGCGAGGAAGCTCGAGCGTGCGAACAGGGCCTCGAACACCGGCCGGGTGATGAGGTGCTGGGCCAGCATGTCGATGGCCGCGTCGTCGGTGATGGAGTCATTGAGGTTGCCCCGCAGCCCGGTGACGAAACGCGCGAACTCGTCCGTCGTCGGTCCCGGCGTGGCCAGCAGGCCATTGATGCGGGTGACGTGGGCGGCGGCGATCGCGGCGATGTCCTTGGCCCAACTCTCCCAATACCGGCGCTCGCCGACCTTGGCCACGATCCGGGCGTACATCGCGTCCCGGAACGCGTCCGCGGGGAACTCCAGCAGCAGCTGCTCGGTGGACTTGCTCACGGGCTTGTCAGGGACAGGGAGGGTGGCACCGTCGTCGGTGCCGTCGGTCGGCCCGGTAACAGTGACGATCTCGATGGTGTCGGGCTTGCGGGTATTCAGCTCGATCTGGTTGATCATCGCGTGGAACCGGTCGTCGTGGCTGCGCAGGGCCTGCAGCACTTGCCAGACCACCTTGTACCGCTCGTTGCTGCGCAGCGCCTCCTCCGGGGCAACCCCGCTGGGAACCACCACCGGCAGCACGATGTAACCCAGCTCCTTGCCGGGCGCTTTGCGCATCACCCGCCCCACCGACTGCACCACGTCGACCTGCGAGCTGCGCGGGGTCAGGAACAGCACCGCGTCCAGCGCCGGCACGTCCACGCCCTCAGACAGGCAGCGGGCGTTGGTCAACACCCGGCACACCCCGGTCGGGGTGTCGGCCTTCAGCCACGCCAGGTGGGTGTTGCGCTCGTGGACGCCCATCGTGCCGTCCACGTGCTCGGCCTGGATGCTCAGCCGTGGCCGGTCCTCCGGTGCGTCGATTTGGGCCCTGGCCGCGAGGTCGGGGAACGCCGTAGTAGCGGCCTTGGACGCCTTGATGGTCTGGGCGAACGCGACCGCCCGCTGCATCGGCTGCGAGACGGACACCGCGTCGCCGCCACCACCGATAGCGCGAGAACCGAAGTTCTTGGCCAGGGCGTTCCAGCAGCCGATCAGCTTGGCGGCCTGGTCGAGTGGGATCTCCCCGGTGTTCGCCATGGCCTGCTGGAAGTTCTCGGCCACGTATTTCTCGTCCACAGCGAGGACCAGCACCTTGTAGTCGGTGAGCAGGTCGGCGTCTACCGCCTGACCGAACCCCAGTCGGTGTAGCACCGGCCCGAAGATGGTCTCGTCGCCCATGTCGGCCAGCACCGCGTCGGCGTCGGTGGCCTTGCGGCGGACCTCGTCGCCGAACACCCGCGGCGTCGCCGTCATGTACAGCCGCTTCACCGCGGACAGGGCACCGGCGTCGTGGACCCGAGTGAACGCGGACCCTTCCTCTACGGACAGGGTGACCCCGGTGGTGCGGTGCGCCTCGTCGCAGATCACCAGGTCGAAGCCAGGCAGACCCAGCCCCTGAGCGCGGATGACCACGTCGATGGACTGATACGTCGCGAACACCACCCGCATCAGCCCGGCCGCGTGCCTACCCTTGCCGAACCGGTCCAGCAGGGTCTGCGGGTCGGTCGACGCGGGCTCGGTCAGGTCGATGGGCAGCTGGTCTGCGTCGTCAGAGACCGCCCGCCGACCCACCCGGACGTCGGAGCAGACGGCGAAGGCACGGACGTCAAGTTCGGCGTTCGCCATCCACTCCCGCAGGCTCTGCGAGAGCAGCTGGATGCTGGGCACCAGGAACAGCACCGTCCGCCCGGCCCCGGCCAACTCCTCGGCAATCCGCAGGCTGGTGAACGTCTTCCCCGTGCCGCACGCCATGATCAGCTGACCCCGGTCGTGCGTCGCCAGCCCGGCCTTGACATCGTCGAGGGCGTGCTGCTGGTGCGGGCGCAGGGCCTTCTTCCCCGTGGGAACCACGATCTGCGGCGTCGCCCACGAGAACTGGCCCCAGTCGATCTGCGCATCGGCGAGATAGCCGATGTCCACCCGCTGCGCTACCCCACTGGCCAGCGTGTCCTCCGCGTTGGCCGACCACCCGGCGGCAGTGTCGAACACAATGCGTCCGGTGAACTGCGGGTGCGCTGAGGCAGAAACGAACGAGTCGATATCACCCTTCGCCACCGTGCGGCCCGGTGCGTAAAACTTGCATTGGATCGCGGTCAGACCGTCCCCGTCGACGTTCGCCGCGACCAAGTCGATACCGGTGTCCGGGCGGCCATCGCGACCTGGCCAGTCCGACCACCGCCAGACGTCCGAGAACCGGGCCCTCCACTCCGGGTCCGTGGTCAAGTACGCCCGGATCAGCTGCTCGAACTTGTCGCCCTTGTCCCGCTCGTCGAGCGACTCCTCGCGCAGGCGGTCCAGGACAGCGTGGATGGTCCCCGTCACCCCGCGGAGTCTGCACCACGCCGGACACAGAGGAGGCCGCACCGCGGGTCGCGCCGCTAATGCCGGTGCGCAGGGCCTGCTCCTCCGCGGGTGAGGCGCGACCCGGTGTCACAAAAAGTGAGGCTTTGAAGCCGGGCTGCAGCGCTTCGGGCTGGCCCCCGTTAGGGGTTGGCCAGCTTGTAGGCGTCGGTGATGTCGGTGGGCAGTCGGCCGCGGTCGCCAACGTCGTACCCGTGAGCGCGTGCCCACGCCCGAACGATACTGGGATCGGGTGTCGCGGGCCCTCTGGAAGTGGGGTGTGAGGGTCGGGGAGAGGACGACGGGCGGTGGTCAGTCGGGTGAGGGAGTCGGCCGTGGCGCAGCCGCATGTCTGCTGCGGGGTGGGTGACGGCCATAGCAGGTGGCGCGTCGAGGCGTGAGACGGTCAAGTCTTGCAGGGACAGCGTCTCGGCGAGGTCACCCAGGTGGGAGTGGTGGGTGAACACGATGAGTTGCCATTGCTGGGCCAGCTCGGCCATGACGGACAGCGCGGCAGCGGCCCGTTGGTCGTCGAAGGCCATGAGAACGTCGTCGAGAACGACGGGCAGGCTCAGTTCGCCGTTGTTTCGTCGCTCTTGCTGCAGCGAGGTGATGCCGGCGAGTCGCAGTGCGAGGTAGGCCTGGTCAGCGGTGCCTTCGGAGAGTTGGGAGGGGTCCCGTTGCTCGCCGTCGGCGCAGATGACGACCAGGCCCCTGCCGCCTTCGGGACGGTTAGTGACACCCAGGGCTACGTAGCGTCCCTCGGTGAGCCGCTCAAGCAACACTCCCGCCTCGTCGAGCAGCGGAGAGGCGTGGAGCCGTTCGTAGGCCTCGAGTTCCTCGTGCAAGACGTTGCCCTGGATGCGGGCGACCAGGTAGCGCTCCACCCGGTCCGCCACGGTGGCGAGGTGCTCCTGCGCTCGTGCGTTGAGCTCGGCTGCCCCCTCCCCCGTGGTGAGGGTTGTCAGTGACTGCTCGGCTTGGGCCTCGGTTTGCAGGGTGTGGGTGAGGTGCTCCTCGGCGGTGCTTTCTGTGTGTGCGATGTCGAGGGCGGTGCTCAGCACTCCGGGCTCGGGGACCGCCAGCTCAGCAACCCACGACGCGATGTCCGCCTCCGGTGCCACCGCCCGTACCAGGTCCGTCAGCCGCACAGTTTCCACCGTTAGCTGCGTCAGCGTGCGGGTGCGGTCGACGGCCCGGTCGAGGTCGTTGGCGCTGGGCAGGTCGGCCTCGGTCTGGAGTGCCGCGAGCTGGCCGAGGGCGGTGTCACGATCGCTGGTCTTGTCACGGATCTTGTTTTGCAGCTGAGTGATTTGGTCGTCCAGGCCCTGGGCGCGGGTCTGGTCGGCCCGTGCCTTGTTCACGCGCTCTGCGAGGAGGGCGATGGTGGCCGCAGGGTCGCCGTCACTCGTCAGGTTATGGCGTTCCGCGACTGTCCTGACGGCCGTGAGGAAGGTGGTGTTCTTGTGCTGGGCCGCCTTCGCGTCGCGGATCTGTTCGTCGGCTTTCTGGTGGTGTACCCGGGCTTGGCTGATGATGTCCCGGCGCCGTCTCCAGCCGGGGACATCAAGATCGTCAGGGACGCCGGTGGTGCGTAGTACTGCCCGCCAGCGGGTCTGCTTGGTGGTTGCTTCGACGGCGGCAGCGTCGCGTTCGCGGCGGGTTTCCTGCACAAGCTCCATGAGCTGACGGATCTCGGCGCGGCGTTCCCGGGCGGCGTCGGCGTCGGCGAGCAGGCGTCTGGTCGCCTCGAGTTGACTGTCGAGATCGAAGTCGGGTCGGGGTCGCCCGGCCCGGGCGAGAGCCGCAGCCAACGCCGCGGTCTGCGACTCGACCTGCTGCTGCAAGCCAGCGATCTTGTTCTGCGCTGCGGACACTTCGGTATCGGCGGCGCGGGCGGCGTCGAGGTGGCGGCGAACTTCACCGGCGTGGCCGGGGTCGGGGATGGCGTCGGCCAGGCCGCGCCACGTCACCCGCCACCGTTCCTGCGCGTCCTGGGCCTGGACGGTGGCCGTCGCCAGGTCGCGTTCCGCGGCGGCATAGAGCTGGTGCTGCTGCGCCAGCGTCCTGGTCAGCTCGGCACGTCGGGCGGCGGTGTCTGCGTGGGTCACTAGACGGTCGGCTACCCCGTCCGCCCGTGCCGTGGTGCGCTCCACCCGGGTCGGCAAGTCGCTCTCCTGCCGGGGTGGCTGACCCTGCAGCCAGGCCGCGATGAGCGCGGCCACCGACGCATCACGGTCTCGGCGGGCCTCGGTGAGCTCCTCCGGACCGGGACTGTCCCCGACCTGGGCGGCGGCCAGGTCCTGCTGGGCGGTGACCCACGCCGCCCCCTGATGGTCGGTCAGCTGCTCGTGGTGCGCGACGGCGCGGTTCGCGGTGTCCAACTCCTGCGCCGCCCGCTCGATCTCGGCAGCGGACGGCACCATGACCGGGACCCCAGCTCCCCGGGGCAGCCCCGCGAGCCGCAGCGCGTCCTCGCGCCGGCGCACGGCGTCGGCCTGCGCCTCGATCGCCTGCCGTTGGCCAACCACCGCTGATCCCTCGGTCTCGATGGCGTCGTAGGCCTCCCGCACCGCGGCGACGGTCTCGGTATCGAGGTCCTCGACCCCCTCCCCCACCGCGGGAAGGCGGCCGCTCGCCGCCCGCAGCGCCTCCTCCTTCACCCCCCAGGTCGTGGGTTGCGTCCTGCAGCTCGTCGGCGATCCCGTCGAGCTGGGCGACTCGGTCGGCGGGGACCTGCACCGATGCCAGCAACTCTGGGGAGGTCGCGTCGGGGCGGGAGTTCCCCACGAGGTCAGCGAGCAGCGCCGCGGCTTCACCCCGCTGCGCTGCGGCCTCGGTGAACAAGGTGTCCGCGGTGTGGCCTTCAGCGACCCGCGCCTCCGACTCCAGGTGCAACCGGTGGATCTGGTCGGCGTCGACCAGCACAGCGTCATCCACCGCCACCGCGGCCCGCTGGCTGAGCACCGGCTCGAGGTCTGCGCTCAACGTGGTCACCGCATCATCAGCGACCGTGTGGTGTTCGCGCGCCGAGTCGACAGCGGTGAGCTGGGCGTCGGTCAGGACGTGCCCCGCGCTGCGGGCCACCTCCACCTGACGGTGCACCTCCGCAAGGAGGCGAGCGTCGGAGGCGGCGCGCACACGCTGGTCGGCGACGGCCTCGGCGTCCCGGGCTGCCCGCCGCCGCTGCTGGGCGCGGGCCACCGCCGCCTCGGCTTGCACCCTGGCCTCGCGGGCCGCCTGCACCTGTTGGGCCCCCGCTGTCGCGGCGACCACCCTTGCCTGCGCCTGCTCGTAGTCGGCGTAGGCCTGCCGCACCGCGACGCCCTTGTTGTTTCGGTGCTCCTTGTACAACAAGTCGGCGGTGCGCTGCACCTCGACCAACAGGTCGCGAACCACCTGGCCGCTGCGGGCGGTGAAGATCAGTTCCGCCAGGTCACCGGCCCCCTGGCACAACCTGCGCCCACCGTCACGCAGATGGGTGTGCGAGAGCCCAAACGACTCGCGCCACCGGGTCCGGGAGTCCAGCGGGGTCTGCCACGCCGGGGGCACTACCCCTCCGGTGTCCTCTCGGGTCAACCCCGTGCTGCGCCGCACCACGTCGACCGGCTCGCCACCGGACAGCTCGAGTGATGCGCGCAAGTCCAGCGCCGCCCGGCCGTAGAGGAATGTCTGCCCCGAGCTCACGGGGATCCCCCAGAGCAGGTCCGCCAACGCCTCCAGCGCCGTTGACTTGCCGGTCTCATTAGCACCCACCACCAGGCTCAACCCGCGGGGCCCCAACTGCACCACTCGATCGGTGAACGCGCCGTACTGCTGCAGGGTCAGAGTTCGGATCCGCATCACGACTCCGGCGAGGCGAGTCGGGCGATCAGGCTGTCCACAGCCTCGGCCGCCAACGACCCCAGCACCGCGGGGTCACGCAGGTCCACACCAACGCCGGACTCGCCGTCAGCACCACCACGGAGCACGCGGCCGAACTCCCTGTCCAGGGGACGGGCGAGCTCCACCAAGCGGGAGGTGTCACTGGTCAACTCCTGACAGGCCCGTTCAATGGCCTCGAGGAGCTCCGGTTCCACCGCACGCTGCTCACCCGGAGCGCGGGCGGTGGACCGGGCCCGCTCCATCACCACGTCCAACCCCCGGGTCACTCGCAAGACCTCCTCCTGCAACCGTTCCCGGTCAGCCAGGCTCACCGCCGCGGGGGTTGTCCCGGTAATGACGACCCGCGCCACGAGCAGTCGGCCCTCGGCCTCGGACCGGGCCCCCCGGAGGGCCTCTTCGAGACGGGCCAACACATCATCGAGGCTCCCAGTACCGGTGGCGTCGACCTCGACCACCGCCCAGCGGGCCACGTCCAACGCCACGGTCTCCAACGCGGCACGCCCATCGGGCTCCACCTCCACGACCAGGGCACCCTTCGGCCCGGTCTCCCTTGGGTGGCGTCCCTGCAGGTTCCCCGAGAACGCCGCAACCCGGTCACCGTCGTTGACCACCCGGTGCTGATGAACATGCCCGAGCGCGAAGTAGTCGTACTCCGTCGCCCGCAGGTCATCCGGACTGCACGGCGCGTAGTTCGCGTGCCCCTCCGCTCCAGCGACCGCGGTGTGCAAGATGCCCACGTTCACCAGGCCAGGAACACGCGAGGGGTACGCCAGCACGAGATTCTCCGTGACAGCACGGGTGGGAAACCCCTGACCATGAACCACCAACCCCAGGTCGTCATCGACGACACTCTGCGGAGCCCGGGTAGACAACACCGTCACGTTAGGCGGCAGCGTCAACGTCCTCGTCAGCTGGCTCTCCGCATCATGGTTCCCCGCGGCCATGAATACCCGGATCCCATGATCGCGCAGCACACCCATCTGCTCCGCGAAGAACCGTCCCGTCGCGTAGTCCGGCCAGTCACCGTCATAGATGTCGCCCGCAAGGACGAGCGCCTGCGCCTGCCGGTCGACTACCAGGCGAACAAGATTTTCCAACGCTTGCCGCGACGCCTGCCGAAGCTTGCGGGCGACATCGTCATCCTCTAATCGAGACAAACCACGCAACGGACTATCAAGGTGGATATCCGCAGCGTGAACAATCCGCATTGCTCCCCGATTCGCCCCGCC
>JAABUV010008666.1_pt1 | contig 10215 bp, 9 predicted proteins | sample 5559971 | NCBI WGS metagenome assembly JAABUV01 (sample SAMN10711881, study PRJNA513362) | rock metagenome | isolation source: Antarctica rocks | place: Antarctica: Victoria Land, Knobhead nord | collected 2015-12-19
TCCTCTTCTCGCTGCCCTACTTCGACGCGACGCAGGCCATGCTGGTCAAGAAGGACTCGACCGTGGCGAGCCTTGCCGACCTCAAGGGCAAGAAGCTGGGCGCCCAGGCAGCGACGACCGGCCTCGAATACGCCAACGCCCACAAGGCCGAGGGCGGCTACGAGGTGGTGGAGTTCCAGGACCTCGCCACGGAGACCCAGGCGCTGACGACCGGCCAGGTCGACGGGGCGATCAACGACCTCCCCGTCTGGAGCGAGGCCATCAAACAGGACAAGGGCGTGACCAAGGTGGCCACCCAGTTCGACACCGGCGAGCAGTACGGCTTCGGCATGAAGCTCGGCAACGACGCGCTCAAGAAGGTCGTGGACGACGTCATCACCTCGTCCCAGGCGGACGGCAGCTACGCGGCGCTCTACAAGAAGTGGATCGGCACCGAGCCGCCGAAGAAGTAGCTCGCGCGGCGACACGCCTGACGGAGCACGGGGGCTGGCGCAGACACCACGTCTGCGCCAGCCTTGCGTCTCATCGGGACGCGCGGCGAAAGGTGGGCGAATGACCAGCGAGCTCGCAGCGCCATCACGCGGTGCGCTGTCGAGGCGGCAACGGGCCCGGATGACGCGAGGCGGTCAGTATGCCGTCGGACTTCTGATCGTCGCCCTGTTGGCCGTCAAGACCGATTGGCCGGGGTTCAGCCATGCGTTCTTCCGGCTGGACATTTTCACGGTCATGTGGCCCAACATCGTCCTCGTTGGGATGAAGAACACGGTCATCTTCACCCTCCTGGCCTTCGTCTTCGGCCTGGTCGCCGGCCTGCTCATCGCGATGATGAAGCTCTCGACGATCGGCCCCTACCGCTGGTTCGCGAATGCCTACGTCGAGCTCTTTCGCGGGCTGCCGGCCCTCGTCGTGCTCTTCATGGTGGCCTACGGCGTCCCGAACGCCTTCCCCGGCTTCGAGTTTCCCGGAGGCATCTACGGGCAGGTGATGGTCGGGCTCGGCCTGACGGCCGCGGCATACATGGCCGAGACGATCCGGGCCGGCGTCCAGGCGGTCCCGCGCGGGCAGGTCGAGGCCGCCCGGACCCTGGGGATGGGGCCGAGCAAGACGATGTTCAACATCGTCCTGCCGCAGGCCTTCCGGATCATCATCCCGCCGCTGACGAACGAGATCATCCTGCTCATCAAGGACTCGTCCCTCGTCTACGTCCTGGGGGTGACCTTCCAGCAGTACGAGCTGACGAAGTTCAGCCAGAACTTCCTCAACAGCAAGGTCAGCCCGACACCCCTGATCGTCGGCGCGATCGCCTACCTCATCATCACCCTCCCGTTGTCGAGCCTCGTCCGGGTGCTCGAGCGCAAGTTCGCGAAGGCCAGGTGACGCCGGTGATCGCTCAGGGCACGACCCCGAAGGGCAGTCCCAGCACGACCGCGATCTCGGTGCAGAACCTCTCGAAGTCGTTCGGGCGCAACGAGGTCCTCAAGGACATCAGCCTCGAGATCGCCCCGGCCGAGGTGGTCTGTGTCATCGGGCCGTCCGGGTCGGGCAAGTCGACCCTGCTGCGCTGCGTCGACATGCTGGAGACGCCGACGACGGGCAGGATCTTCGTCGGCACTGACGAGATGACCGACCCGGACGTGGACGTCGACCGGGTGCGGCGCCGGATCGGCATGGTGTTCCAGAGCTTCAACCTCTTCCCCCACCTCACCGTCCTGCAGAACCTCACCATCGCGCAGACCAAGGTCCTCGGCCGCAGCAGGAGCAAGGCCCGGGTCGTGGGCCGCCACAACCTCGAGCGGGTCGGCATGTCGCACAAGGAGTCCGCCTTCCCCGCCCAGCTCTCCGGAGGTCAGCAGCAACGCGTCGCGATCGCCCGGTCCCTGTCGATGGACCCCGAGCTGATGCTCTTCGACGAACCGACCTCCGCGCTGGACCCCGAGCTCGTCGGTGAGGTCCTGGCGGTGATGAAGTCCCTTGCGTCGGAAGGGATGACGATGATGATCGTCACCCACGAGATGGCCTTCGCCCGGGAGGTCGCGAACCGGGTCGTCTTCATGGACGGCGGCTACATCGTCGAGGAGGGCCCGGCCGCCGAGGTCATCGGTAACCCCAGGGAGCCGCGGACCAAGTCGTTCCTCCACCGGGTCCTCAACCCGCTCGTCATCGAGTCCAGCGAGCTCAACAACGACGGCATCCGGGACGTCGGCTGAGTCTTGATCTGAGACCACGTGTTGACATCGTGGGCACGAGAAGGGCGGCGTCCGTCATGTGTTCGCGCAGCTCTGCGACCATCTCGTCGGTGACCGCCAGCGGAGTGGCCGTGTCGCCTCGGCGTAGCCCGTGACGGCTCGGTGTGCCGTGGACTGAGTGTGCCGTCCACGGAGTGTGACGTCAGCTCACCGGCCGCCGGCGCGCGAGACCTTCCGCGGAACTCCGCGATGACGGCGCCGTCCGACTCCTGGGTCACCCGCACGTCGGTCACGCCGCAGCGCCCGTATGCCGTGCGGCTGACCCCCTCGGCCACGAGGACGTCGCCGAGGAGAGCCGACGCGACGAAGACGATGTCCGCCCCGGCCGCGACGGTGAGCCGGCCCCGCGAGTTGCAGACCAGCGCGAAGGTCGAGTCCGCAAGGGTGAACGTGTAGCCACCGTGGGCGATGCCGTGCCCGTTGACCATGTGCTCCCTGATGGTCATTCGCACCACGGCGTGGTCCACCTCGATCAGCGTCGCCTCCATGCCGAGGTGCGCCGAGGCCGCATCGTCCGCCCACATCCTACGGACGGAGGTCAGGTCGGGCGGGTCGCTCGGTAGGTGGCTCACCAGCTCGCTCGGTGGGTGGGTCGGCGCCGTCTTGCGAGTGCTTTCGGGTGTTGGCGGGCTGGGCCCCCGGCCGCTGCTTGTCGGTCATGAGCCATCCACCAGGGCCTGGCTGGGGCGGTACCGGCCGCCGGGGAAGGCCGCGTCGAGCGCGGAGAGCTGCTCGAGGATGACGTCGTGCCCGATCTCCTCGCCCCAGGCGATCGGTCCCTTCGGGTAGTTCGTCCCGAGTGTCATGGCGACGTCGACGTCCTCGGCGCTCGCCTCGCCGCGGTGGACGAGGTCGACCGCCTCGTTGACGAGCATGGCGAGGGTGCGGGCGACGGGGTCGGTCAAGATCGGACCTCCGACCAGCTCGGACACCCGTTGTCCGTCAGGTGAGGCTTCGAGCGGACGGCCGTCCCCGGCATACCGGTAGATGCCTTGGCCGGTCTTGCGGCCGAGGTGTCCGTCGGCGACGAGCCGCTGCTGGAGTGACGTGGGGGTGTAGCGCTCGTCACGTCCGGTCTGCTCCCACACGCTGGTGCCGACCGCAAGGTTGACGTCCTGCCCGATGAGGTCGGTCAGCTCGAGCGGGCCCATCCGGAACCCGGCCCCGCGCAGGCAGGCGTCAAGCGTGGCGGCGTCGGCGACGCCGGCCTCGAGCATCCGCTGCGACTCGCCGTAGAACGGACGAGCGACCCGGTTGACGATGAACCCCGGGGTCGACGAGCAGCGCACCGGCGTCTTGCCCCAGACGCGCATCAGCCGGGCGACGTGGTCGAGCACCGGGCCCGCGCTGAGGTCGCTGTGGACGACCTCGACGAGCTTCATGACCGGTGGCGGGTTGAAGAAGTGCAGCCCGAGGACGCGCTCCGGGTCGTGGACGGCGGCGGCGATCGCACCGATGTCGAGACTCGAGGTGTTGCTCGCGAGGATCGTCGTCGAAGGCTGCTGAGCGGCCAGCTCGGCGAAGAGCCGGCGCTTGACGTCGAGATCCTCCTGGACGGACTCGATGACCAGGCCGCACTCGGGCAGGTCCTCCAGGCCGTGCGCGACATGGACCCGCCCCAGGATGGCTGCTGAGTCCTCCTGGGTCAGTCGGCCTCTGGCGACGAGCTGAGCCAGGGCGACCGCGACCCGCACGTGCGCCGCCTCGGCTGCCCCGTCGACCGCGTCGACGAGATGCACCTCGTGTCCCACGCTCGCCGCGAGCTGCGCAATGCCGCCCCCCATGGTTCCCGCACCGATGACCGCGACCTGACCGATGGCCTCCATGAGCCCATCCTGCCGCAGCCGCTCGATCGTGCCACCCGTGCGGCTGGCCACCTTCCCCCAGGTTGCGGCTGGACAGCGTCAACCCACTCGGCCAGGCGTCAACCCCCACCCGACGCAGCGTCAACCCCGCGCGGGGGAGACCGCCACCACGGAGCGGGACTCCCGGCTAGAGCCAGCCGCGGCGTCGGACACGGCATACAGGCCCGCGGCGAGCACCACGATGACGACCGACGTCGCGATGAGCCCGGACGGCTTGCCGAAGCCGGGGTAGGGCACGTTCTGGCCGAACCAGCCGGTCACCGCGGTGGGCACGGCAATGATGGCGGCCCAGCCGGTGAGCTTCTTCATCACGGTGTTGAGCCGGGCGTCCTGGAGCGACAGGGTCGTCTCGAACACGGTGGTCACCATGTCCCGCAACGACTCCGTCCACTCCGAGGCCCGCAGGACGTGGTCGTAGAGGTCGGAGTACCACCCGTCGAGCTCGGTGCCTTCTCGTCCCAGCTCGGTCCGGTGACGCAGCACCGAGTTGACCACCTCGCGCATCGGCAGCACGACCCGGCGCAGCTCGACGAGCTCCTTGCGGACCCGGTAGGTGCGTTGCTGGGTCTCGTGCGTGCTCGCCTGTTCGTCGAAGAGGCCGTCCTCGAGCGACTCGATGGCGTCTTCGAGTTGCTGGATCGTCTCGAAGTGTCCGTCCACGATGACGTCGAGCAAGCCATGAAGGAGCGCTCCGGGCCCGAGGGCGAGAAGGTCCGAGTTCTCGTCCCACCGCTCGAGCACGGTGTCCATGTCGAAACCGTCGTGGTGGCGCACGGTGACCACACCGCGGGGCAGGACGAACGCCGACACCCGGGTGAGGCGCAGCCGCGACTGCAGCTCTCCGGTGCCGTCGCTCGACAGGCTCGTTGCGTATGCCGTGACAAAGGTGTGCGTCTTGTGCCGGGTGGCCTTGGGCCGCTCGCCGTGGGCGATGGCGTCCTCCACGGCGTGCCGGTCGAGGCACAGCTCCCCGGCGAGGTCCTTCAGCGTCGCGCTGTCCGGGTCGCACAGGTCGACCCACACGAGCGCGCCCTCCTCGTCGAGGAGGTCGGAGAGCTCTACGAGGGGGAAGTCCTCCTGCTTCAGTGTGCCGTCCCGCCACAGGCGGGTGCGCACAGCGCTGGTCGTCACCATCGCAGTGTGCCCTGCCCGGCTGGGTATCCCTCGACGTGCCGGGCGAGCGACCGGCGTGCCGTCCGGCGTCGCTACGATCGATGCGTGACGACTTCGCTGGCGACGCCGATCCACCCGCTCGTGTCGAAGCACGCGGAGGTGCTCGACCGGGCCCGTGCCGCGCTCGCCTCCCGCAGCTGGTTCTCGCGCTACCCCGAGTCCCCGTCGCCACGCGTCTACGGCGAGAGCGCAGCGGCTGACGGGCTCGCGGCATACGAGGCGCACCTCGGGCGTGCGTATGCCGGGCTGGAGAGCCAGCCGGGCACGGGCACCCACGTGGGCTGCGAGGTCTCGCCCTACGGGCCGACTCTGGGGGTGGACTACCCCCAGCTCGACGTCGACGCGGCGGTCGCCGCCGCCGTCGACGCGATCCCCCGCTGGCGCGATGCCGGCCCGCTGGTACGCGCCGCGGTCTGTGTCGAGATCGTCGACGAGATCAACCAGCGCTCGTTCGAGATCGCGAACGCGGTGATGCACACGTCCGGGCAGCCGTTCGTCATGTCGTTCCAGGCGGCCGGCCCGCACGCGCAGGAGCGCGCCCTCGAGGCGATCGTCGCGGGTCTCGTCGAGCAGGAGCGGATCCCGGGCTCGGTCGTCTGGGAGAAGCCGGGCCGCGACAGGACCGGCAAGGACGCACCGATCCGGATGCAGAAGGACTACCGCATCGTCCCGCGCGGGATCGGCGTCGTCATCGGGTGCAACACCTTCCCGACCTGGAACTCCTACCCCGGCCTGTTCGCCTCCCTCGTCACCGGCAACCCCGTCATCGTCAAACCCCATCCCCGGGCGGTCCTGCCTCTGGCGATCACCGTGGAGACTGCACGAAAGGTGTTGTCCGACAACGGTTTCAACGCCGCGCTCGTCCAGCTGGCCCCCGAGGGAGACATCGAAGAGGGAGTCACAGGTCTGGCGTCCGTCCTGGCGGAGCGTCCCGAGGTCGCCATTCTCGACTACACCGGCGGGCCGGGATTCGGGGAGTGGCTGGAGCGTCAGGGCGGCGCCCTCGGCAAGCTCGTCTACACCGAGAAGGCCGGCCTCAACACCGTCGTGCTCGACTCGACCGACGACCTGCGAGGCACGCTCGGCAACCTCGCCTTCTCGCTGTCGCTGTACTCCGGTCAGATGTGCACCACTCCGCAGAACGTCTACGTTCCCGCCGACGGGATCAAGACCGACGAGGGACACCTGTCGTTCGACGAGTTCGGGGCCCGGCTCGCCGGAGCAGTCGGCCGGCTCACCGGCGACGACGCCCGGGCCGTGGAGCTCCTCGGGGCCACGGTCAACAACCAGGTGCGCACCAACGCGTCCGGCCTCTTGCGGCTTGCCGAACGCTCAGGTGGCAGCGTGGTGCTGGACTCCCGCAGAGTCAACCACCCGGGATACCCGGATGCCGTGGTGCAGGCCCCGGGTCTGATCGCGCTCGACGTCTCACGGGAGGACGCCTACACCGAGGAGTGCTTCGGCCCGGTGACGTTCCTCATCAGGACCGCGTCGACCGAGCAGTCACTGGCGCAGTTCGCCGACACGGTCCGCGAGCACGGCGCGATGACGGCCGCCGTCTACTCCACGTCCGAAGAGGTGCTCGACGCGGCGCGGGACGCGGCTGCCGACGCCGGAGTCTCGTTGTCGGAGAACTTGACCGGTCCGGTGTTCGTCAACCAGACGGCCGCGTTCTCGGACTACCACGGCACGGGTGCCAACCCCGCGGCCAACTCGGCCTACGTCGACGCCGCCTTTGTCGCGAACCGGTTCCGCGTCGTGACGAGTCGTCGCCATGTCTGACGCGCTCAGGCGTCACGCGGTGGCGGGGTTCCACGACGTCGGCGCGGCCGTGCCCGGGTCTGTGCCGACGGACAACCGGTGAGCGCGCCCCCGACCGTGGCTGCCTTCGCGCAGCGGATCCGGTCCCGCGAGCTGGTGCTCGGTTACTGGGTCGTCCTCGACAGCCCGGTCTCGACGGAGCGCCTCGCCCGAGTCGGCTACGACTACATCTGCTTCGACGCCCAGCACGGGTTGCTGGCCTATCCGGGGGTCCTCGCCGGGCTCATGGCCGTCGACGCCGGCGGTCGGTCCGTCGGCCTGGTCCGGGTCGGGGCCAACGACCCGTTCCACATCGGTCAGGCCCTGGACGCCGGCGCCGTTGGAGTCATCGTGCCGCTGGTCAACACTGCGGACGACGCGGCGCGAGCTCTTGCGGCCGCGACGTACCCGCCCTCGGGGCTGCGCTCGTACGGCCCGATGCGATCGGGTCTGCGGGTTGGTCCGACACCGGTCGAGGCCGACTCTGCGGTCGTGACGCTCGCGATGATCGAGACGGCCGACGGTCTGGCCAACGTCGAGGAGATCTGCGCGGTGCCCGGCCTCGCCGGCATCTACGTCGGCCCCTCAGACCTGCGGATCGCCGTCGGCGGCGCCTCTCCCTGGGACGAGTCGGTCAACGACGTGTTCGACTCCGCCCTGGTCCGGATCCAGAACGCGGCGGCCAGAGCCGGTGTGGCAGCGGGCATCCACACCACCAGTGGAGCTCAGGCCGCCCGCCGCCTCGACCAGGGCTTCACCTTCGCGGCGGTCTCGAGCGACCTCGACCACCTGGAGGCAGCGGCCGCCCGCCACCTGGCTGCGGCGCGAGGCAATGCGTGACCTCGACGGCAACATGGCGACGAGTGCGCGTTCTTGCCTGCTTGCAGAAAGGTTGTCGCAACGCGACTCAGGAAGTGTTTTGTTGGCCTTGGGATTTCTCAGCGATGGCGCGGCTGTCCTCACGCGGGGGTCACAGGCTTCCATCGGTGAGGCCTGGGCGTGCGATCCTGGAGAGCGAGGCACTTCCTGCGCACCGGTTCGCGCCTCGGTCGGTGTTGGCGACTGATGGTCGTCGTGGCGTTGTGCTCCGTGGCAGCGGGCTGTGCCAGGCCGACCCCTGTCGGGTCCCTACGTGTCAGGTGAGTTGAGACCAGCGGTATACAGCAAGTCCGCCTCGTAGGGCGAGATTCAGGATTGATTACCATGACGATTTCCACAACCACCAGCCTAGAGCTCTTGAACGGTGGGGCCGGTACGACGCTGGCTGTGGCCGATGATGCTCGGATGAGCAGTTCACATCCGCGTGCTGGTAGACCGAGCCGTCGACGCTCGTTCTCCGCGGCCGAAAAGCTGCAGCACCTTCAGGCGTATGAGCAGGCCTGCGAGCAGCAGCAGGGAAGTGCCTACCTGCGTCGGGAGGGGTTGTATTCCTCCCAGGTCGTGGAGTGGCGCAAACTGCGCGATGCCGGCGTCCTGGACGCCAAGACCTCGGCTAGGAAGGTCGGCCGGCCCACCGGCGAGCAGGCCGAGATCGCCCGGCTACGGCGCCAGCTGGAGGTGACGCAGCGGCGCCTGGACACCACGGAGACCGCGCTGGCGATTATGGGAAAGCGCACGTGCTCTTGGAGCAGATCTCCGAGAGCACGCCCCACGAGCAGCCGCGGCGCAAGAGGCGCTGATGGGCACCTACCGTCAGCTCGTGGCCGCGGGGACCACCACCCGGGATGCGGCGAGGTTGACCGGTGTCTGCCGGGCCACCGCAGCCCGCCAGAAGCACCGCCGCAGCACGCCAGCGACGCCGGTGCTGGTAGCGCCGGCGAACGCGCTGACCGAGGTTGAGCGGGCCCAGGTCCTGGCCGTGCTGGGCAGCGACGAGTTCGTCGATAGCCTGCCGCTGCAGGTGTACGCCACCCTGCTCGATCGTGGGGTGTACCTGTGCTCGGTCTCCACGATGTACCGGGTCCTGGCCGAGCACGTCCAGGGTCAGGCGTTGGCGCGGATCACGTCGGCGTAGAACTTCGCCGAGTCCTTGACGATCCGCGCCTGGGTGTCGTAGTCGACCCGGACCACTCCGAACCGGCGCGTGTATCCCCAGGCCCACTCGAAGTTGTCCAGTAGCGACCAGAGCTGGTAACCGCGGACGTCCGCGCCGGCGTCGATGGCGTCCATGATCGCGGCGAGGTGGGCCCTGACGTAGTCGACCCGTCGCGAGTCGCGGACCTGACCGTCGGCGTCGACCGAGTCGGCGAAGGCGGCGCCGTTCTCCGTGACGAGCAGCGGCAGGTCAGGGTACGTTCCGGCCGTGCGGACGAGCAGCTCGGTCAGGCCAGCCGGGTCGACCAGCCAGCCCATCTCCGTCCGGGGGCCCGGCTCCCGGACGAAGTCGACGTCGTCGACGCCCACCCACGGGGTGTTCTCCGACCCCTGGTGACCGTCCTCGAGGTCACGCGGCGACACGCCGTCCCACTTCCGGGCCACGCTTGTCGTGTAGTAGTTGATGCCGAGCAGGTCGAGCGGCTGATGGATGTCCTTCAGGTCGCCCTCATGGACGAAGCCCCAGTCAGTGACTCTTGCCGTGTCGGCGAGAAGGTCGTCGGGGTAGGCGCCCTCGAGCTCGGGACCGAGGAACGCGCGGTTGCCGAGGGCGTCGAGCCGCCGGACGATGTCGAGGTCGTCGGCGGAGCCGGGGTCGGCGGGGTGGATGACGTGCAGGTTGTGCGTCACCGAGACCTGCGCCTCGGGCAGCTGCGCGCGGATCGCCTGGGTCGCCAGGCCGTGCGCCAGGTTGAGGTGGTGTACCGCCGCGAGCGCGTCGGCGCCGTTGGTCCGTCCGGGGGCGTGGACGCCCGAGGCGTAGCCCAGGTATGCCGCGCACCACGGCTCGTTCAGTGTCGTCCAGAGGTGGATCCGGTCGCCGAGCGTTTCGGCGACCTTCGCGGCATACCGCGCAAACGCTTGTGCGGTATCGCGGTTCGCCCAGCCACCGGCATCCTCGAGCTCCTGCGGGAGGTCCCAGTGGTAAAGGGTGGCGATCGGCTTGATGCCCTTGTCGAGCAGCTCGTCGACCAGTGAGGAGTAGAAGTCGATCCCCTTCTGGTTGAAGGCTCCCGAGCCGCCCGGCTGGATCCGCG
>JAABUV010008667.1_pt1 | contig 10213 bp, 9 predicted proteins | sample 5559971 | NCBI WGS metagenome assembly JAABUV01 (sample SAMN10711881, study PRJNA513362) | rock metagenome | isolation source: Antarctica rocks | place: Antarctica: Victoria Land, Knobhead nord | collected 2015-12-19
CGACAAGAGATTGAAGATGCGTTGATGGACAAGGCAGCGGGAATGTAAGCGTAACGCATATGTCAGCGCTAGTATTCTCTCATTGACAATATAACTCAGGTTCCGATGGGCCGCATGCCAACTCGATGCCTTGAGTAGCTGTCTCACAATTCCGATGCTTCGGAAAGCGCTGAAGTCTCTGCCGAAAACTCTAGATGATATCTATGTGCGAATACTGTGCACTATAAAAGTCGAATATTGCAGCTATGCTTTCAAAATCCTGCAATGGCTAGTCTTCTCTGTACGATCACTTTCGATTCAGGAAGCAGCTGAAATACTTGCAATCGACGAAGAAGCAGAGAGAGGATTTAACCCTGAATACAGACTGGAGGATTCACGAGATATTCTCACCATCTGCTCTAGTCTAGTTACGATAGCGATTGCGAAAAATGATCATAACGAAGACTATGAGGAGCTGAGACTAGCTCATTACTCTGTCAAAGAATACTTGATCTCAGATCGAGTTTCACATGGATTCGCATCAAAGTACGACATAGCAGTTGAACTCGATAAGTTCATTGCTCAGATCTGTCTTCTCTATCTTTTCTACTTTTCAGAATTCTCTCTGTCAACCTACGACATGCCAAAAAAATTCTCACTTCTTGATTATGCAGTAAACAATTGGACTATGCATGCTCGAACGGTCGAGAGTTATATCAAAGATGTTACTCAATTGAGCATGGAACTTCTTCAGTTCGAGAAGCATGCGTTCATCAACTGGTTATCGTTACATCCGCACAGGTGTTCTTCATATGTATTTGTTAAAGCGCCTCTCTGCAATGTCGCAATGGAAGGCTTATATCAATCGACAAAAATTCTAATTGATACGGGCGCTGATGTCAATGCTGGCGAAGCAGATCGCTCTGCGCTTGTGGAAGCTTCGTCTCGCGGTCATACTGCGATTGTTCAGCTTCTAATAGATGTAGGTGTCGACGTCAATGCTGGCGGAGCAGATCGCTCTGCGCTTGTGAATGCTTCGTTTTGGGGTCATACTGCGATTGTTCAGCTTCTAATCGATGCAGGTGCCAACGTCAATGCTGGCGAAGCAGATCGCCCTGCGCTTGTGGAAGCTTCGTCTGACGGTCATACTGCGATTGTTCAGCTTCTAATAAATGCAGGTGCCGACGTCAATGCTGGCGGAGCAGATCGCGCTACGCTTGTGGAAGCTTCTAAAAGAGGACATGATCAAGTCGACGGAGGAGCAATCTATCCTGGTACTGATACTGCGCTTATCAAAGTCACTTTGAATGGACATGATTCTATGGTCGAACGATCACTAAAAGCAGGAGCCCGAATCGACAACATAGGAGTAAGGGGTCCCGCGCTTCGAATGGCAGCCATTAAAGGGCACGGTCGCGTAGTCGAACAACTTCTTAAAGCAGGGGCTCAAGTTAATATGAAAACGACATATGGTTCCGCAATTAAGGCAGCTGCTGAAGAAGGACATCTTGGGATCCTTGAGCAGTTGCTCGAGGCGGGGGCTGACGTCAACGCAGACGAGGCAACATCTTTGAACGCCTTGCCCGCGACGACTCTGGAGGCAGCCGTCATGAATGGGCAGTTTCAGATAGTTGAGCGGTTATTAGAAGCCGGAGCAGAGGTCAACCGGAATACGGAGACGTATTCCCGGACGTGGGAATACCAACACTACATCAAAAGACTCTTAGAGGCAGGTGCAGAGGGCAGCAGCCCTGCTGAACCATCCAGCGACGCTCTACACATGGCAACAGTTGGGAAAGAATATGATTTGGTCTTGCTATTACTCAAGGCAGGAGCCAGGGTCGACAAGAGCTCATTGCGCGATCATGCACGTTATGCGGAGCTTCCACCAACCACACCTGGGCTGACTGTGCAGCGACTGCTTGGTATGGATCTGCTGGAGAAGTATGCCATTAATCGTCGTCGAAGAAAACCGAAATCCTGGAAGAAACCCAAAGGGGCGTAGTCATTGTAGTGGCGATGATTCATAAGGAGATGAAGCTTGAAAATGTTCAATGCATTTACTTGTACTACCCTGGAACAGCCTGTTTTTCGTTGCTTGACATACATTGAAGCGTCTCTCATTACACCTTATTCCATAGTCTTCAATTTACAACAAATTAGACACATTGGGTTGTCAATATTCATAACTGGTCGCTATCAGTTGAAGATAAACAAGAAAATAGCTTACAAGAAATCAACAAATATAAAATCGTGAGTCAAATCTCTCCATACAATTTTCTACTTAAGCCTCTCGTCATATAAACTGGCCAACGAACAAAAGCGACAGATTCTAGGAAGAAGTCAGAATCGATGATACATATACGGAAAGATTACTCAACGATTTCCCCCGTAAACCAATGGAACCAGCATCGAAATTTCGCTAGACTCCAGCAAGTCTCTCCTATCACCGGACGGGAAAGCACCCAATACAACAAGCATCGAAGCCGGAGGACAGCAAAACACCATGGTAGGACTGCCCTTTCTCGTTGTATATCATGTCATAATTCAAGAAAATCCCCCCGAGCGGGTTTGAATCCCTACGCAGTCAAGATCATTCTAATGAGCACCATCGATTAACAACCAGCATTGCATGTCCACGGAATAAGAAGTAGTACTACTTTTCTTACACGCCGACAGCTACACACGACGAACTTCGTCTCTACTTCTCCAAAACATCAAATACTCCACGCATCTCTCCGAGTCCATCCGCAGAGGGGATAATTATTCAATCAATCCCTTTCATCCAATCCCACTGCCTCCTTTCTAGCTAAAGCTAAATTGCTCTGGCAAATGTGTTCTAGATTTGTCTAGAACGAAAATCAAAGCTTACCCGTCTCACATACAGATTGATCTTTAAAGCACCACATCATCCCGTCTGCACATCTCCGTATTTGAATTGCTACATCAAGGACCATCCCCCCCATCACCAAAATTTCCTCAAAAGCGGTGCCAAAGCACACTCCACCCTAAACCCAACCGCAAGCCCACAGCGCGAGCCTATACCTCAGCTGTAACCCGCATCCCAGCTCTCACGGCAACAACAACAAACAGCATCATCCTCCTTCATTTGGAGCCATGTCGTTTAAATCTCTTACGCTTCTACATCGTCGAATTCCGCTAGGAAAATTCCTCGCAGATATTTCTCCTAAATACACCCAGTCCCCTACTCAAAGAAAACCCCCATACCCAGGATCATTTTAAAACCCCCCAATGCTCCCCTCCTCAAATGCCCATTACGTCTCCTCACCCCCACCCCACCCCCGAAAACCTTCATACACACCCAGCAAATATGTGCTCCACAACCCCTTACAGTTCATATGATCACACCCCTCCGACTTCGGAATCGTGCATCCGCATTTCGGGCAATCCCTCGCATCGTTCTTCATCCTCCACCCCGCAAAAGCATCGTCCTCCAGTATAACGCTCTTGTACTGGTCGCACGTGAGGCCTTCGTGGCTGACGGCGCCGCACTGGGTGGAGATTAAGGTGAGACAGGTAGCGCAGGTGAAGATTTTGCCGTCGGGCAGTACGGAGTAGACCTGGTCGCAGTCGGCGGTGGGGCGGTATTGGTAATTGCTGGGATGGGTGCGGACGTGGCGGGTAAAGGATCGCGAGAGTAGGTTGGAGAGTTGATCCCGGGTTAAGCGGCTGAGAGCTCGGTGAGGGAGATGATGGCTTGGGAGGTCCCAGAGGAGCCTAAGGAATTTGTAGAGGATGTTTGAGTCGCCGGCGGAGAGGCATTGGTTTGCAAAGTATTCCTTGTCGTAGGCGTGTCCGCAAACCCCCTTTCAGCACCCTGTAAGTCATTGATATGTTCAAATTGCCCACTTTTACGAAGCATTACCAGGGCTTAACCTTTTTTTATTGACGGCCGTCCTACATTCTGGCGTTCTATTCAGAATTTTTGAACTTGCCCAATTCTGCGCAGCTTCCTCCATGAAGTGCGACGAGGTGAACTCGAAGAGTTGCAGTTTTCGAGGGTTTGTACCAAGTGCAACTGACATCGCACATCTATAGACGAGCAGTCGAGGCAGCAGCGGGTTCGATGCTGAGAACATCTCCACCTGGGCCGATATCTGAGAAGAGCTCTACCTAGATCTCCAGTCTTTGATTCAGTACTTTTTGGAGGTTGTTCTATCGGTGTATCCTGTGGGTATAAAGCGGGACTTTGGTTTGAAGGTGTTATTTCGTGCCTGCTATGGGATACTCGTAGAGCCTTGCGCGACCTCTTCTTCATCCGTGGCAGTGTGCCGACAATGACATGTATCGCTATATTTACACGTCCCTAACTTTTGAAAAGCCGACAGCTGACTTCGGCCAAAAGATTGGGGAGCCCAGAGAAGGGGGCTTTAGCAGGTCCTTAGCAGGTCCTGGTGGATCGCCATCGGTGGTCTTGCAGGACGGAGGGATACTCGGCGGACTACTGGCTGGATCAAACCGTTCTTGGCTTGTTGGCTGAAGTATGTTGAAAGTAGCATTGATCGCCCCTCCCACAGCCGCCCTTGCTAGAGAAGGATATGTAGACGGGCATTGATATGAAAGTGGAATGGGTGGTCTAATTTCTAGTTTTGAAGGCTATAAGGAGCCTGACCTCTGAATGTGAGCGCCCGTACACCACTACTTCTCATAATTGTATAAAACAAAATTTAACTCTGTAACAGGCGAAACTAGGTTATGCTTCGAAGACTTTGGAGAAGCAGTGGCGGTAAGGTTTTCTTGAAAGTTGTGTTGGTTGAGTCCATATCAACATTTCAACAGTGAAATAGTACCTTATTTTAAAGAAAGGACAGAGGTCAGTCAGTATTTCACGTGGCGAGTACTTTCAGAAGTACTATAAGATGTACCTTATGTTTGATACCTCCATTATCGCTTAGGGCCATCACGTGACCCTCACTTCTTCCCTGTCCTTCCGGTTGCCATTAAACGGACGCATCCAAAGGATCTTTCAAGAGGCCATCTCTTTGAAACTTGATAAAACGCGTCGATAATCACCCCGACTCCGACAAGCCCGACGGCATGAAGTTCTACCAACGCGGAGGTGGTCGCCGAAGGCTTGGCGTCATGTGGTTAAAACCGCCGTATGGAATGCGGAGGGGGTCACCGAGGACGTCGCGGTTTACGATAAGTCCGAAGGTGCTATTCCCAGGGTGTTCTGTATATATGGGAAGGGAAAGTACTGTAACTTCGATTTCCACCGCACTCCAAATCTCTCAATTGCCAAAGTGTCCTTATTCCATCGGCCACATCTTCCTCAACCCCTAGTCGCTTATCCGCTTTTCTCGCTTAACCCCCCAACTACAGTCGCAAACCATCGCAATGTCCTCCTCAAACACCTACCTCTCCTTCCTCTACCGCCAATTCTTCGTCACCCCTGCCCAACTCCCCAATACGCTCTCCCTCGCCGGCAGAACCGGTATTGTCACTGGCTCTAACACCGGTCTCGGCTACCACGCCAGCATGCAGCTCCTCGAGCGCAGGCTTTCGCACTTGATCCTCGCGGTGCGGGATCGGGAGAAGGGAGAAGCGGCGCGGCAGTCCCTTTTGGCGGCGCTTGGGAAGGATAAGCGGCCGGTTGTTGAGGTTTGGAGCTTGGATCTGGCAAGCTATGACAGTGTTGTAGCGTTTGTGGATAGAGTGAAGAGGACGGAAGGGTTGAAGGTGGACTTTGCGGTTTTGAACGCTGGGGTTGCAAAGCTGAGTTTCGAGGTTAATTCGTCTACCAAGCACGAAGTGACGATCCAGACGAATTGGCTCAGCACGGCTTTGCTCTCGCTTCTTCTTGTTCCCGTACTCCAGACGCAGTACACTTCTTCTGGGAGCACTGGTACCCCCCCCGTAATTTCGATTGTGGGCAGCGAGACTGCACAATGGGCCAAGTTGAAAGAAGGCAAAAAGGCTTTGAAAGGGCAAAAAGGCATTATCGAGGCACTGGATGACAAGAACAATTTTGATCCTTCAGATCGGTATTATGCCTCGAAATTACTGCTGCTCTTCTTCTTTAGAGAGTTCAGCATGCGTCTCGTTACGCCGGGGACAGAAGGTTCTTCCAACGATGTCGTGGTCAATAACGTTAACCCCGGATTTTGCTATGGCTCGGAGTTGCACCGCGATGTTGACGGGGTGTTGGGCGGCATCCTTGCGGTTGTAAAGAGGATCATGGGTAGATCAACACCATTGGGTGCGAGAACGCTCGCGCATGCCGCAGTGGTGGCTTCAGCGGAGTCGCATGGGAAGTTTCTCAGCGACGAGAAGATCACGGCGTTTGCGGATTACCCATCGACTCCAGATGGGAAGGCGATGCAGAGGCAGTTGTGGGAGGAGATGGCGAAAGAGCTAGAGGGGGTTGTTGATGTTGCGAGCATGATTAGGGGGAAATCTTAAAGAGGGGAATGGTACTGTCGGCATTTCTAGGAGTCGGTACGGCTTTTGTGTTTCGTGAGCATCGAGTGGGGTTGCTGAGTTCAGCGAGTGTCCGCTGCAATTTATAAGTCTCCTGTATTTAAGGTCTTGACTCGGATACAATCAGCCAGTACTCCAGCACGCGCGTAAGCCAAATGGTATGCAGGCATTACTTACATGGTAAACCCTTCGGCATCTGCGTTGAAATCAGAGATTTGCACGGAATCACCCATTACGCTCCACGTGTTGAAAGAGCTGCGGAAAAGACCTTCTACAGTTCCGGGGTCGATGACAGCCCTTGCAGCAGTGTCATAGTCGTTATCGTCGATTGGCATCCAGGATGAAGAGACATCATTAAAGTCAGAGAACCAGTCAGGGAAGTCCATTGTCGAGTCGATTGGCAACGTGGACATCGAATCGAGTCGGCCATCTCTGATGGGATCGTCACGCTTTTCGAATTGGTCAGGTGAGTTGTCAATGTGACTCGGATGATCTGTTCTTAGGGTGGAGATAAAGCTATCAGACGGCTGTATGCGCGTTTTGTCCTCTGAATCACTTGGTGCATGCTGTACGACTGTCAATAACCCAAGCCTTATATTTTTACATTCAAACGACGAATGTACGAACCTGCTGATCTCGCCGAGCTGTGGACCGCATTAATCGTCTCAAAAATTTCATACTCTGCTCAACCTCATTCTTCCTATGGACACTCATATTAGATACAATCTTTAAGCCACGCTGAATGGTTTTCTTTGTCTTTGTTAGATCTGGAACAATGGCAACGAGCTCTGCGCTTGGGGTGCTTATTGCTGCAAAAAGAACGCAAAGGGAGTTGAAAGTGACTATCGAAGATTAGAGTCATGAACTTAGGCGTAATTGATACTCAACGAACAATTGAAATCCCACCACCACGCCTCGGTCAAATTGAGGGGGGCAAATAAGTCTATGGATTCGACTTGCAACAGAGCAGACGCAACGCACGTCTTTGCGCTTAGATGAGCAATGGCAGTCTCAACCAAGGAAGGCTTGCTTAGGTGTCTGATTTTGACTGAGCCGCCAATAAACATGTCTGTGGTGGTATCTGAGTAGAGGGGAGGCCACATGTGTGCTCCGTTCTGCGGCCACATGTTCTTCTCAGGCTGGATAAGGAATAGAACGGTCTGTCGGTGAAGTAGGATACGCATCCCAAGAAAGCGGTTTCTTAGCATGATTGTCTGTCGTTGAAGCAAAAGCGGATGCTGCCTGTTTATGTTTACATCTTCGAGTGAAAACTTCAAATCTTTGGGAAGTAAGTCGTGCCAGGCTAGTAACATTCCATCGAGCTGAATGAGGACTGTGAGGTAGGATAAAGCGCTACTGCCATCAACAAGCAAAGGCCACCCCTCGCTCTTGCTAGGGTAGCCCTTCACGTCAGCATCAATAACACCTTTTACCTTGTGCAGTCGCTCTAGTATCTCATCCATAAGATAATAGAGACGCGCACTACAGACAAAGAAGGCATTAACAGACAAGTGTCCACTTGGCTGTGCTTGGCGTCTAGCGAGATAAGCATCGTCAATAGGTCGAGGGAAGCTGTCTGGAGAGGTTGACAAGTGGCCATACGGAATTCCAATCGGCCTGCTATAGATCATACTCGAAAGACTATAATCATAAGCAAATCTGAAAATTGAATGGACGAAAGGTTACATTGCTCATTGCTGTGTCAAGATTTTGGTTTTGTCCTCTTACATAAACCGAAAAGCCAATGTTTACCGCGACTAACGTGTAGACTGGTCTTGTTCGGATGGAGTTTTGGAAGGGCTTACCGATCAAGAGAGAAGCAGCCCCACCACAGTCGTAAGCGTAGCTCTCTGTTGAGAGGTGAGAGGGACGGACTCTCTGGTAAAGGGATATGCAGTCCAAGCTCTTGAGCCATCCGTGCTGCATGCCCAATAGTAAGGTAGCATTGCCTTGAACGCAATGTGCTCTGCTGATACTGAGCCATGAGTAGAAGCGTTTGAAGCATACGCATACTGGCCAAATCGAACGAGTTCACAACAACATATTCCCGGGCACGGCTGTAAAACTCGAAACTCGCACGGGAAGTATCTTCAAAAGGTGACTTTTCATCTAGATTGTCATTGTAGGATCGACAAGACAGGCAGAAAATCAAGTTTAATTGCGCAACAAAAATTGGGTCAAGTGGTTCTTGGGATTCCCAGGTACGACTGAAAAGGTCACTGCACTCATCTTCGAGGAGAAAGGGCCATATTGGATTGACAATTGAGAAGTAGCGCTCGAAAAGTAATTGAGCCACATGACGCTTGGGCAAGGACTCAGATGACGAAGAAACGTATGCTGTTGAAATTTGGTTCCATTCATTTCCATAACCAGGCTTTGGAAGAGCGTCTTTTCTGCGCGGATCACCTTTTTGCCATGGATTGCTTGGAGTACCGGGTACAGATCTTGACCGAGCCGTATTTTTCGGGTTCAGCCGTGAGCTCCGATCGCATGCGACTGACGCCTCCACATTCATTGCAAAATGCAACGTTGATGATCCATCAAGGGCGTCTCCAGATTCGTGGAACAGAGGTGACTGGGCCGAGTCGACCATTGCATCCATCGTTGAAGCATCGTCTTCGGTTCCGCCACTGCTACCTGCAGCGTTTAAAAAAAGCCTCATACCTAGAGTAGTCCCTGGATCTGAACGGGGAACTAGGGTCGATTGATCGTTCTCAGTCAATTTCGAGGGGCGTGTTGAATCAGTAATAGCTGTAGTCTTCGACTTCTCTAACGACTTCTCTAACTCCTTCAATCTAGCTTCAAGGGCATCGACATGTCTGCTTGCTTGTTCGCCTTCAGACCAAATAGTACAGCCACGGTGGGCAGCCTAAGGGGGGGAACATACGATTGAGAGCATTGGGCACGCACAAAGGGCGGAGGATAGACACAATCCTTGGCATGGGTAGCACAGTACGAACAGCTGGGCTGAGCAGCATCGCAACGGACTTTGCGCTTCTTGCAGGCTGCACAAGCCTGGTGGGAGGTTGTCTGGGCGTAACCGTCCCTCGAGCGCTGTGCCGTTTTACGTCTTTTTGGCTCCGAGATATCCATATCAACTCCCGTTGTTTTGGCTACAAAGTGAGCGATTCTCTCGATAGTTATAGCTTGCACTGAAAGGGACTTCGGGGGCTTTTCCACGATAGTCAAAAGTTACTGAACTTTACTGCCAAAGCTTAGTTCTTGACTCGCCAATGTAGGGGAACCCCATGGTATATTTTCGATGGATTTGTTGACTTTGACCTACCCATTATGTGCATTTGAATTAGGTATAACAATGAAATACAAAAGCGAGGGACTAACCCCGTGACCGGGTTACAGCTGGCCGGGGGGTTGAAAAAGTTGAGCCGGGGTCGGAAAAAAATCTTGGCGTCGGGTTGGACTTTGAAATTGGCATATGCCCCGCACATCCAAGACCCCCCACCAACTGTAACCCCACAACCAGCGGACATGTTCAAACTGAAGAATCTTCAATCCTCAATCTACGTAGTAGCGTCGAAAATGTTATTAGGTGAGGTAGAGATCTAAACGCCATATAGTCATTTGGTGAAGAACATTGCTACTTCATCAAATCCTGACAGTGCATCCTCGTTGGAATTTGCAATCTTGAGAAGCAGCTCATCATGCTCGTTCCACGGACAATCATCCCTGTCCCGGGTGACAGATCGGTCTGATCTGGATACATTGACCGGAAAAGAAATAAGCACCAAACATTCGGAGAATTGGTACTCATTACTATAAATGCGGTAAAGCA
>JAABUV010008668.1_pt1 | contig 10213 bp, 6 predicted proteins | sample 5559971 | NCBI WGS metagenome assembly JAABUV01 (sample SAMN10711881, study PRJNA513362) | rock metagenome | isolation source: Antarctica rocks | place: Antarctica: Victoria Land, Knobhead nord | collected 2015-12-19
CCGCGCCCCATCGCCGCCCGCGAGGTGGACGCGCAGCAAGGCGTTGTCGGGGCCGACACACGCATAGCCCGCGTGCCGCCCCCGCTCCCGTATGTCCCAGAACACGGCGTGGGCGATAACCGCTTTCTCCCACATGCCGTCCATGGGCGCGACAAGGGTGCGCAGGTAGTCAGCGCGCATCCGCTGTACGACGTCGGGGCACCCGAGCCGGAGACAGGTCATCATCGAAGGCATGGAACACTTTCCTAACTACGTCCCTACACCATCATAACGCGAATGGCGCCGCACACCGCACGCGACGATGTGGGGCCGGATCGCACGATCAGTCGTGATCCTCGCGCCCAATGTATACATTGGGCGTGAGGCATGCGTCGCGGGTTACGGACCGCAAGCTCGTTTTGAGTGCCGCTTAAATTCCTGAAGTACGCACTTGGCCCTGTGGACAGACCCCTTGTCGCCCCGTCGCGCCTAGCGTATGCTCGCCACAACCCCTGGAGTGCCTCCTCCCGCACTTCTGGGCACTTCCGATAGGGCGCCATGAGGGGCGTCGAGAGGACGGACGGCATGAAGCGGCAATGGACGGTGGACGAGTTAGCTGAGCATTGGACTCTGTATCCGGCCGATGAGGCCCTCCTGGTGAACAAGGCGGCCGCGACCCGCCTCGGCTGCGCGCTCTTGCTCAAGTATTTCCAGATCGAGGGCCGCTTCCCCCCGCATAAGGGGGATGTCCCGGCGGCGGCCATCGTCCACGTCGCGCAGCAACTCGATGTCCCGCCCGAGCTCTACGCGCAGTACGACGGGGGCGGCCGCACCATCGAGTTCCACCGCGCCCAGATCCGGCAGGCGCTGGGGTTCCGCGAGGCGACCGTGCAGGACGCCGACGACCTCGCCACCTGGCTCGGCCAAGATGTTTTGCCCCACGAGCACCGGCCCGAGCAGCTACAGGCGGCCATCTACGCGCGCTGCCGCGCCGGGCACATCGAGCCGCCGGCGACGGGACGCATTGACCGCCTCATCCGCTCGGCCCTGCGCAGCTACGACGATCGCTTGTATCAAGGCGTGTTCGCGCGCATCGGGATGGACGGGTTGACGCGGATTGACGCGCTGCTTGTACCCACCGAGGGAGGCGACGAGGCGGCGGAACAAACCCGAGCGGGGGCGCCCGTCCCCGGACGGCTGACGTTGCAGGACCTCAAAGCCGATTCCGGCCGCATCAGCCTGGACAACGTGCTGACCCAGATCAACAAGCTGCGGCGCACACGCCAGGTCGCGTTGCCGCACGACCTGTTCGCCGGCGTGTCTCCCCGTGTCGTCCAGGCGTACAGCCAGCGCGCCGCGGCGGAGCCGCCCAGCGAGCTGCGGGCGCACGCGGACGCGGTGCGGGCGACCCTCGTCGCAGCCCTGTGCTACGTGCGCGGGCAGGAACTCACCGACGGCCTGATTGACCTGCTCATCGGCCTGATCCACAAGATCGGGGCGACCGCCGAGCGTAAGGTCCAGAAGGAACTGCTCGACGACCTCAAGCGCGTGACCGGTAAGACCAACCTGCTCTACCACCTCGCCGAGGCGGCCGTCGAGTACCCTGACGGCGTCGTGCGCGATGTGCTCTACCCCATCGTCGGTGAGCAGACGCTGCGCGACCTGGTGCGCGAGTACAAGTCGACGGGGCCGACCTACCGCCTGCATGTGCAGACCCATCTCAGAGCGTCCTACCGCTCCCATTACCGGCGCGTGCTCCCCGACCTGCTCGATGTGCTGGAGTTCCGCTCCAACAACGCGGCGCACCGCCCGCTCATCCGCGCGCTGGCCCTCCTCAAAAAATATGCGCCGAGCAAGAGCCGCCTCTTCGCCGCCAAAGAGGACGTGCCGATCGACGGCGTCGTGCCGCCAGGGTGGGCCGAGACGGTGATCCGGACCGACGGCAAGGGCCGCACGCGTGTCGACCGCATCAACTACGAACTATGCGTCTTGCAGTCCCTGCGCGACAAATTACGCTGCAAGGAGGTGTGGGTCGTCGGCGCCGACCGCTTCCGGAATCCCGACGATGATTTGCCCGCCGACTTTGACGCGCAGCGCGTCACCTACTACGAGGCACTCCACCAGCCCCTCGACGCCGACGTGTTCATCAAAGGGTTGCAGGACGAGATGGCGGCGGCGCTGGCGGCGCTCGACCGCGCGATGCCCACGAACGCCGGTGTGCAGATCCTGCCCAAGGACAACGGCTGGATCAAAGTGTCGCCGCTCGATCCGCTACCGGAGCCGCAGAACCTCGCGCGCTTGAAGGGTGAGATCGGGCGGCGCTGGCCGATGACCAGCCTGCTGGACATGCTCAAGGAGGCCGACCTGCGCGTCGACTTCACCCGCGCCTTCACCAGCGTCGCCTCGCGCGAGGCGCTCGATCCCGAGACGCTGCGACGACGGCTGCTTTTGTGCCTCTATGGCCTGGGGACGAACACCGGCCTCAAACGCATCGCCGCCGGCGAGCACGACGAGAAGCACGCCGACCTGCGCTACGTGCGTCGGCGCTTCATTGCGCGCGACCACGTACGCGACGCGATCGCGCGGGTGGTTAACGCCCTGTTTGAGGCGCGCAACCCGCAGGTGTGGGGCGAGGGGACGACCACCTGCGCCTCTGACTCCAAGAAGTTCGGGGCCTGGGACCAGAACCTGCGCACTGAATACAGCCAGCGCCATCACGGCGCAGGCATTATGGTATACTGGCACATCGAGAAGAAGTCGGCCTGCATCTACTCGCAGATCAAGACCGTCTCATCGTCCGAGGTGGCGGCCATGATCGAGGGCGTGCTGCGCCACTGCACCGACATGACGGTTGAGAAGAACTTCGTCGACTCCCACGGCCAGTCGGAAATCGCCTTTGCCTTCACCAGACTCCTCGGTTTTCAACTCATGCCACGCCTCAAGGGCATCCATGCCCAGAAGCTCTACCGCCCGGTCCCCGGTCAGAAGGACGCCTATCCACATCTGCAGCCGATCCTCTCGCGGCCGATCAACTGGGACCTGATCCGCCAACAGTACGACGAAATGGTCAAGTTCGCGACGGCCCTGCGCCTGGGCACGGCCGAAACCGAGGCGATCCTGCGCCGCTTCACACGCAGCAGCGTCCAACATCCCACCTACGCCGCGTTGGCCGAACTCGGGAAGGTGGTCAAGACCATCTTCCTCTGTTCGTATTTACGCGATCCGGCGGTGAGGCGCGAGGTGCATGAGGGGCTCCAGGTGGTCGAGAATTGGAACAGCGCCAACACCTTCATCCACTACGGCAAGGGCGGCGAGATCGCCACCAACCGCCTCGACGACCAGGAGGTGTCCGTCCTGTGCATGACGCTCGTCCAGAACGCCCTGTGTCTGATTAATACGCTCATGATCCAGCGTGTCTTAGCCGAGCCGGCGTGGATGGAGCGCATGGCGGCAGAGGACCTGCGCGGCCTGACACCGCTGATCTATGCCCACGTAAACCCCTACGGCGTGTTTCGCCTCGACATGGACGAGCGTCTGGCCTTGGAAGAGATGGAAGCGGTCGGATGAGCGAGACCCCCGAGACACCGTCGACGCGTACGCCAGCGCGCAAGAAGGCACAGCAGCTGGCCCGGCATCTGCGTGGCGAGCACCCCGACTATGTCTATCTCAAGCAGGTCTTCCGCCACCTGCGCGAGGAGTTGGAGATCGAGATCCTACGGGAGCCCAAGCGCCTGCCGCATGTGCCGAGCGAGGAGGAGATGCGCCGCTACTATCAGGTCGTGTGGCAGACGCGGAACTTCGGCGACATGGTCTTGATCAAGGCGTTGTTCTACACCGGCGTACGCGTGAGCGAGTTGGTCAACATCCGTCTGGTCGACGTCGACCTCGACCGCTGCCAGATCAGGATCAATCAGGGCAAGGGGAACAAGGATCGCGTCGTCCCGTTTCCCGATCCATTTAAGGAAACGTTGGCCCTCCACATGGAGCGCATGCGCGAGAAGCGCGCGACGCATCTCTTCGAGTCGTCGTGGAAGAAGAAGTACAGCGAGCGGGGCGTCCGGCGCATGCTGGAACGCTACGCGCAGGCGGCCGGCCTAGCGCGCAATGTCTCGCCACACCAACTCCGCCATTTCCTACTGACGTGGCTCAAGAAGCAGGGCGTCGACGACGCGCTGATCCAACCCTATTCCGGGCACGCCAGCCGGAAATCGCTGGAGGTCTACTCCCGCCTCTCGATTGGCGAGGCGCAAGCAGAGTACAACAGCGTCATGGGGCGGTTTCCCATCTGAGGCCAGATTGCGGCTGGTGACAGCTTCCGTAACACTGGGCCAAGTAGCCGCTTGCCGCCGTCGCGCCCGACCGTGTAGGCTGACGATGGGGGTTCGCGTAGCGAAGGTGTACTCACTACACCAAACGCGCTGGGGCGCGTTTGGCTACGTTCGTCGCGCCACGATCAACGCACGCGTCCGCAACGCTAGGCCCCTGGAAAAAGAAGAGGAGGGATGCGCGATGTACGCGGTGATGCGCATAGCCAAGCTCAAGACCATGGGCGAGATTGGCGCGCTCGGCAAGCATAACGAGCGGACGCGCGAGACGCGCAACGCCGATGGGGGTCGCCTCGGTGACAACGAAAGGTTGGCCGGGACGGGCGACTGGTGCGCCGACGTTGAGGCGCGCCTGGCCGTTGCACGCTACCGTCGCCCCGACGCTGTTCTCTGTTTGGAGCACGTCCTGACGGCCAGTAAGGAGTTCTTCGCCGACGGTGATAGCGGGCGACTGGCAGCGTGGCGCGACGCCGCGATGGAGTGGCTACGTGACACGTACGGCCGCGAGAACGTGGTCGCGGCTGTGTTGCACAGGGACGAAATCACACCGCACGTCCAGGCTGTCGTCGTGCCCATCGACGAGCGCGACCACCTGAACGCCAAGAATTGGACAGGAGGCCGTGAAAAGCTCGGCGCGCTTCAAGACAGTTACGCGCGCGCCATGGAGCCGCTTGGGTTGGAGCGCGGCGTCAGGGGCAGCGTGGCCGACCATCAGACGGTCAAGGAGTTCTACGCCAAGATCGAGGAGCCCACTCCGGCACCGGAACTCGTCAAGCAGCATCTCGACGTGGACCGCCCCGGTCGCATCGTCACAAACCCCGAGCGCTGGGCAGTGGAGCAGCAGGAGCGCATCGCGGAGCGTCTGGCCCCGGTCGTGGACGCCGCCCTGGTCAAGGCGACGCACTACGAACAGCAGGCCGCGAAAGCCGAGGCCAACATTGTCGTGCTACAGGGCCAGGTCCGCGAAGTCTTGCGCAAACGGGACACGCTACGAGACGACTACAAGGCCCTGGCGGCACAGGTCCGCGCCGTGCCCCTGGAGACCGTGATCGAGCGGTTAGGCGGCGTACAGGACCGCTACAACGCGCACAAGTACCGCCTCGACGGCGAGCACATCAGCATCAACAATGAACGCTTCTATAACCACGATCGGCAGCAGGGCGGCGGCGGCGCCATCGACCTGGTGATGCACACGGCCGGCTACGACTACCGTGAGGCGGTCGCCTATCTGAGAGACACGCACGGCGCCGAGGCGGCCATAAGCGCCGCGACATGGCACAGCGCACGCGACGGACAGCAGCTGGCCCGGCAGATCGTGGAGTATGCGGAGCGCCCCGCCTTCCGCGCCCCGACGTCCGATGAAGGACGCTGGTCACAGGTGAGAAACTACCTCGTTGAGCAGCGAGCCTTACCGCCGGCGTTGGTCGACGACCTGCACGGGCGCGGGATGATCTACGCCGACCATCGTTCTAACGCCGTCTTCATCCGGCAAGACGCGGACGGCCAGGCCGTGGGCGCGAGTTTGCGTGGCACGGCGCCCGGCTCGGAGTTCAAGGGGTTGGCGCTGGGCAGCCGGCGCGAGGAGGGACACTTCGCGTTCACCGTCGGGCAACCGGCGCCGTACATGGCGGTGCAGTACCACATCGTGGAGAGCCCGATCGACGCCCTGAGCCGCGCCGCGCTCATCCAGCGTGAGGGGGTGCGCGGTGAGTATCACTTTATCTCGACGGACGGCCACGGCGAGATCCCGCGCCGGCACATCGACGAGGGCCTCGCCGCCAGGGGCTTGGTACATTGCGGCTTCGACAACGACAAGGGCGGGGATACGTTGTGGGCACGGGTCCAGGAAGCATACCCGCGCGCCGAGGCGCTTGTGCACGAGCGGCCGCCGGCGGGGGCCAAGGACTGGAACGACGCCCTACGTGCTAGTCATGAGCAGGACGCCATGGCACGGCGTGAGCGCGACGAGGGCGTGAACCCCGACCACACGCGCGGCAAAGGGCGCGGGCAGACGAAGGAGTGGGAGCACGAGCATTAGGGACTGGATGCACCGATTGTTCCCGCCGTCGGTCAACGACGCCACCAAAGCTGTGCGCGGGCACATACGCAGCCGATACATGATAGGAAAGGAGATAAAAGAATGCGCAGAGATCACCACGCGCCGTCGCTACTGAGAGGGACCCTGGTCGGGATGGGACTGGCCATCACCGTGGTCGCGGCGCCGGCTGCAGCGGCACACGCCGCGCCCCGTCCCGCAACCACGCGCGCGGCCTTGAGCGCGGACGACTACTACAATCGCGGCCTCGACGAGGTCAATAAAGGCCGCTACCACGCGGCCATCACCGATCTCACCCACGCCCTCACGATCGATCCGGGCGACGAGGAGGCCTACGTCGAGCGCGGCATCGCCAAGCGCCACCTGGGCGACTACGCCGGCGCGCTCTCCGACTACAACCACGCCATCGCCATCGACCCCAAGGACGCCACGGCGTACTATGACCGCAGAATCGACCGCGCCTATAGTGGGGACGATCGCGGCGCCATCGCCGACTACAACCACGCCATCCGCCTCAACCCGACAGACCCGAACCCGTACTACGAGCGCGGCCTCTCGCACTTCAACCTGGGGAACTACACGCGTGCCGTCGCCGACTACACACTGGCGCTGCGCTACAACCCCAAAGACCCCGATTCTTATTACGGACGCGGCGTGGCCAAGCGCCATCTGCACAACTACGTGGGCGCTATCGCCGACTACAACATTGCCATCCGCCTGGAACCCACCTTTGCCGACGCCTTCTACGCGCGTGGCCTCGCGCACGAGGACAACGCCGAGTCAGCGGCTGCGGCTGCCGACTATCGCACCGCCTACCGGCTCTACACACAGCAGCACGATGCTCAGGACGCCCAAAAAGCGCTCGACGCGCTGCACAATCTGGGGCAATGAACAGAAACGAGGCTTCGTCCTGGACGGGCCGGCGAGCCGGTCCACACCGCTCGACCGCGGCGTCGTGCGGCTACATTGTGAGGGCCGTGGAAGACAGATGGCCCGCCCACGTCGTGTGTCATGGAGCCGCGTCCCCCGCGTGACGTGCTAGGCCGCGTCGACCCGGCGCTTCTGGTCGTGGTCCTGATACCAGCGGCATTGCTGGAGCCGCACGGGCGGCAGGTGGCGCACGATGGCGAGCAACTCGCCGGGTTCCAGACGGCGTACTTGGTCGGCGGTCATCAAGGGCGCGGCGGTCTCGGCCTGCGACAGGCTGCCCTGCTTACTGACCACGGCGAAGCGACCGCGTTGGCTGCTGGCCTGTTGTGTGACGCGCGTGGTCTCGCCGCACAGCGCGGAGAAGGTCCGGGCGTCCTCCAATCCCAGGCCGGATAGCCCGATCTTGGTGGCGCAGCTCCCCACGATCGTCGCCGCGCCGTCCTCGCCGTAGAGCGCGAGCAGTTGCGCCGTGTGCTGCACGGCCAGGAGCATGGACACGCCGGCGCTGCGCAGCGTCGAGATCCACGTCGCCATCTTCGGGACGGCGCCGAGATTCCCGAACTCGTCGAGATAACACGCGACGGGGCGGGCCAACTCCCCCGTCGCGCTCACGTCGGCAAGCTGTGAGAGGGTGCGGAATAGGTCGAGGAAGAACGCGGCCGCCAATGGCTTCAATTCTTCCTGTATGGTGCGGTCGAGTTGGAGGAACAAGGCGATGGGCTTGTGGCCGGCGTCGGCCAGGCGCGCGAAGTCGACGTCGTGACGCGCTGTGACGGCTTGCACGCGGGGATCGGCCATGATGCGGAAACGGGGCTTGATCTCGGCGAAGGCCCCGCCCAGCAGCTTCTCGTTCGCTTCCAACGCGGCCATGAAGCTGTGCGCGCTCTCGCGGGCCAGGGGCGCGGGGCTCTCCCTGAGTTGCGCGATGATAGCCTCGGGTGTCTGGCTGCATAGGAAGGCGTAGAGCGTGCCCAACGTCGGCGCCGTGGGCGCAACCGCCTGCAAGTGGAAGATCGCCGCCGACATGATCTCTTTGCAGGCGCTATCCCAGAACGGCTCGCCCCTGCTCTGCCCCGTGTTTGCCACCCAGGCGTCGCAGAAGGCGAAGGTGTCCATGGGCGTCGTACAGCCCGCGAGCGGGTTGTAGCCCATCGCCGTGGGGTCGAGGAAGTTGACCGTCCACACGGTATGCGTGCGGCGCAGGACGCGCCCACACAGGCGCAGCAGCTCGCCCTTCAAGTCGGTGATGACGAGTGAGCGATCCCCACGCTCGCGCAGCAGATTGGGGATAATCACGCCCGCGCTCTTGCCGCTGCCCGGCGGTCCGACGACAAGGGTGTTTAGGGCCTGCATAGCCTTGTCGAGACACACGCGCATCCCGCGCCGGCCCAGCCGCCCGAGCAGCAGCGGCCCGCCTCGATCGCGCAGCGGGCGCAGTTCGCGGGGCGTCGCTAGGTGCGCGTCGCCGTGCGTCGCCCCGGCCTCGATGCGGCCCGGTCGCGTGCAGAGGAACCAGACGACGCGCCAGGCGGCGACAGCCACCAGGATGGCCAGCGCGGCGGCCTCACTCACGACGAGGGTGTGGTAGGGTTTCCCTTGCAGCGTCGGGTAGCGCGCCACCGCGTGTCCGATCCACGTCGACCAATCCAGGCCCCCGCTTTTCAAGCGGCCGCCGTGTAGCCCCTGACGCAGCCGGGCCAGGAAGTCGAGCGTCCACGCGACGGGGTAGGCCAGCGCCACGTAGGCCCAGCGGTAGGCGTCCCACAGGGCGCCGGACGCGCGCAGCCACGCGCCGAGGCCCAGGAGCCCTAACGCGACCACCACCGATGCCGTGCGCCGTGTGGCGAAGCTCAGACCCCTGTGTTCGGTGTGTGAGGTCGCCATGTTACAACCTCCTCGTCGACGAGACGGCGGCGCGCACGAGGGCGCGCACGAGCAGCAGTGGCAACCAGTACCAGCGTTTGCGCCCGAGCAGGCCGCCCACGAGCGCGAGCGCGGCCAGGGTCAGCCCCAGCAATAGGACAGCGTTCATACGATCTATGCTCCTTCTCCCGCCGCCGATTTAGCGGTGTCGATAATCTTGGACAACGCGCCGCTGCTCTTGATCGCCCCGACCACCGTCAGGCCCGCCCAGATGGCGGGCAAGAGCGTCAGGAAGAACAGGCCCCCGAGCAGCATCACCTCCCCCCAGACCCCGGTCGCCTCCGCGCCCATGGCCACGATCAGCAGTGTGGCGATGCCGTAGACGACGCCGAGCAGCGACAGGCTGATGAAGGTCACGAGCCAGGTCGCGGCCGCGCGATGCGCCGGCGGCCAGATAAACAGCACGATGAAGATAGGGGCCACGACATAGGTCAGGCCGAACGTGTAGAGCGTGACGGCGCGCTCCAGGCCGGCCAGCACGAGCAGGATGGGCGCGAGGAACAGCGTCAGCGCGGTATGGACGCCGTTGGCGAGGTTGGCATGCCCCACATCGATGGCGAGGGCGTTGACGACGCCGAACCACAGATCCATCAGCGGGTTGAGCGTGCGGAGCGCGGCCACCACCAGGGCGGAGCGCCACAGCAGCGAGACACCCTGCGCGATATCGCCGAAGAATCGGGGTTGGACGCACCACAGGACGGCGATCCCGAAGAGCACCACCACGGCGTCGGTCGCGTTCTGGCTCAGGACGCCCTGCACGCGGGTCACTTCCTGGTTCGTGCGCAGGTTGGGCGTGTGGGTGAGCGGGCCGAGGATACCGTCGTAGAGTTGCTTCACCTGGTCGGCGATGGCCGTCTTGGCGTTCGTCATCGCCGCGTCGAAGGCTTGGGAGATGATGAGGCCCCAATCGACGCAGATCCCGTTACCCAGGGGGAAGGGAATATGCAGGACACCAGGCGGACAATCGCTCGATGCTCCCCCGGAGTCTCCGTTTGAACCC
>JAABUV010008669.1_pt1 | contig 10212 bp, 9 predicted proteins | sample 5559971 | NCBI WGS metagenome assembly JAABUV01 (sample SAMN10711881, study PRJNA513362) | rock metagenome | isolation source: Antarctica rocks | place: Antarctica: Victoria Land, Knobhead nord | collected 2015-12-19
CCCTGCTGCCTGACTGGCACCCAGGTGCTTATGACTCCTGCCACCCCATGTGCGCATGATGACAACCTGAGCACATTTGCACTCACATAGCCTCAACCAACCCCACACCTACAGCAAGCGAGCGCGAAGACCTCCTGGCGTCAGGGACAGCTTACCACGCCGTGCACTTGCCACTGAAACCCCGATGCACTCGCCGGGAAGTCAAAGCACTACCTACCCGAGACCACAGGCAGATCTCGAATGTACCGCCTCAGGCAGTGCGGTCTGCCTGACACGGCCGCAGGCGCTGCGCGAGCGCGAGCGTCGCCAGGCCGCCCGCCTGCGCGGCCTCGGCCGGGTCGACGCACAGCACCACCAGCACCGTGCCTGCGGGGTGACATAAATGTGATTGCCTTGCTAGGTGCTTGCGTGTGAATGCATGCATGTGAGGCCAGACATGCACGAGTTGGTGTCGTCGAGCACCGTCATGCTTGGACAACATTCAGGTGCAAACAAAGCAGACATGCTGTTGCAGCACACGGCATGCACAGGCCACTCGGCGTCGCGCGCCAACACAGACACGCCACCAGGCCTGCACCAGGTGGAACAGAGCGTGTGGCTGTGCGTGCACAGACAGGCCGCACCGCACGGCTGCAGCGTGTCGGCCAGGTAGCGCGTGAGCCGGCACGCGCGCGCTGCGCCGGCGCACGCCGCGCCCGTGCCGCGCGGCGCGGCAGCGGCCGCCAGCGCCTCGGCCACCGCCAGCGCCTCCGCGCCGGGCTGCGCCTTCGCCGCGGGACCTGACCCCATGGGACATGTCAGACTGCCATCCTGCAATTGTCGTGTAATACATGATCGTCTGCGCCGTTTTTAAAATACAAGAGTCTACAGTCCGGAGCCTGGAAACACCGCTCTGTTCTGTGCGCACGCACGACACGCGTGCTGCCTCAGGCGCACCCGCGCGCGCAGGCGTGCGCGCGGCCGCGCCGGCGCAATCAGCGGCGGCTGCAGCCAGCCGCTGCCGCAGCGCCGCGCCGCCGGCGCGCCCTGCGGTGGACGAGCCGGCCGCCGTCGCTGCGGCCGCCACGCTGCCGCCCGCCACCTCCGCCAGCGTCAGCTTGCCCAGCCGGCCGCCTGCGCGCCGCGCACAGGCGTCCGGGCATGCATCATGACGGTGAGCCGGCGGGAGTCGCCTTGGCTCCACGCTGCCGCCCGCCACCTCTGCCAGCGGAAGCGGCCCATGCCGCCTCCTGTGGGAAACCGCAAGTGGGTCCTGGCATGTGCAATCTGGGATGAGCGCTTGGAGCGCTCCTATTTGATAGCCTCATCTATGCATGACGAGACTAGCCCAGCACCCCTTAACTCCCGCAGCAGGCATCCATCGACAGCGCGCCGCTGCACGCCGCGGCCAGCAGCTTGACTGTGGCCGTCAGCTGCCGCCGGTCCGCCTTTGCAAGGCAGCGAGGCGCACCAGCGCCGCGCGCGGCCACCAGCAGCGTGACCACGAACGTGGCGGCGCCGTGGCGGGCGGGGCTCCCGCGGCGCGGCCCGTCGGGGTCGACGGCGCGGCGCGCGCGCACGGCCTCAAGCGCGGCCTCGAAGTCCGCGGCGCCCGCCAGCGGCAGCGCGGCCAGGTTGGCAACGTGCGTGCAGCCGCCGGAATCGGCAAACACGTTGTGGCGTGGGCCTGCAGCAATAGATCGAGTTTAAGCATGTTTGCCTGCAGTGACGGAATGTCTGACGAATGTGTGCTGGCCGCCAGCCAAACAGGGGGCGCGGCGCGCGCCGGGCGCAGCAGAGGCGCTTCCGGGGCGCCTGACCTGCGCCGGACCGTCCGCGCAGCTGCGGGCTGGGGGCCGCGAGCAGGTCGGCGACGCGCTCGTTCACTATCTCGTAGGCCGTCATGTGCACGGTGGCACCACCATGCGCATCTGCGGCACGGGCCGCCGCCAGCCGCGCAAACAGCTGCGCCGCCAGTAGCGCCATCAGCCCTGCACGGGCGCGGCAGCAGCTCAGGCGGGCTCTGCGCATGGGTGCCAGACACGCCCCAAACCAAGGCCCCTGCTTCGGGTCCCGCACCCCGACCTCTAGACAGCCTCCGCGATCTGGTCATGCGCAAGCACGTAGAATGCTGCACGCTTGCCTGTTGACATGGCACCTGGAGAGTGTGCAGTCAGGTTCAAACGGTTTGACACCTACAGAGCCTATGCAGAGCGCGCCTGGCTGCTCCGGGTCGCCGCCGCCGCTGAGCGCCCAGGTCTTGCCCGCCCCGGAGCGCCCGAGCGCCAGCGCGGCCGCGGCGCGCCCGTCCAGCGCGGCCGCCAGCAGCGGCGCCGCCTGCGCGGCCAGCGCACGCGCCGGCGCGCCAGGCAGCAAGACCTACGCGGCGCAGAACATTTAGGGTCACGGCAGTGCGACGGTGCAGGGAGGGTTCACTGCCTGGCGTCGTTGGCATGGCATGGCCTGGGGCATGCGCTTGCATGCGCGCACTCCGGCGAGAGGCATCGCTTTATGCATGGCTGGAGGGCTGGCAGCTGCAGCAGCTGCATGCATGCCAGCGCGCAGGCAACGCTGGCTCGGACTCCGGCTGCGCAGCACGCTGGTGCAGTCATCCCACCTTTGGTCACTTTGTGCCATGAACGCAGGCATTTACGCAAGCGCATGTGCACGGCTGCTGCATGTACTGTCGGAGTGACAGTTGGAGTGTCAGTGCTTTCCCTTCCCCTCTTTGCAGATGGGCGCGCCTCGTCGAACGAGTACGCGCGCCCGTCTGCCGACGGCGCGCCCAGCCGCGCGCGCAGGACCGCGCCGCCGCAGCCGCCGCGATCCTCCGCCGCGGCGGCCCGCACGCCCACAAAGTGCGGCGGCGGCGCGGGCGCCAGCCGGCAGACCACCCGCCGCCCGCCGTTCGGCCCGCCCCACGCAGCGCAAACCGGCGCCGCCGGCCCCAGGCGCATGCCCGCCAGCAGCTCACCGCATTTCACGGCAGGTCGACCCGCCGGGTCGCTGCCACAGGCTCCAGCCCACGCGGCTGGCGCGGCTCCTGCCCTGCTTTCGCTACCTACGGTGGCCACGTCCGCCCGTGCAAGCGCCCACGGACACGCCTGCTTTGCAGTGGCGCCCGCAGCCGGCACCGCAGGCGCAAGGGCGGGAAAGCACTCCGCCGGAGCCGCGCTGGCAGCCTCGCGGCGGCCGAGCGCCGGCAGGCGCCGCGGCGGCGAATCGGAGATCGGCGAGCAGCTGCACTCGGGCGCCATGCCGCCCGCCCCTGCGCGCACGCCTGCAAGTGAGCACTGTGCGGGGCGGCTGTGGACGGTATGGCTGCGGGCGCCCGCGCCGGGCGCATCACATGGCACCACATGCGTGCTGCAGACGGGTGTGCTCCGGCACGCACGCCCTGTCAGGCGGGCGCGTTCCTGGCCGGCTGAAGCGAGCGCGAGCTGAGCGGGCGCGCTGCCTGCAAGGGGTGTCCACATAGGGCATGCCTGTGCACGCGGGCGCACCCTGCACACGCCGCACTGCGCCGGCGGTGTGCAGGCCCTGGCGCGCGGCAGCCCCGGCCGCCTGCGGCCCGCCGCGCGCTGCAACGGCAGCCAGCTTCACGCTGACCCTGGTGGCGCGCGGTCCGAGCGCGGCCGCCGGCCCCGGCCGCGCGGCCGCCGCGTCTGCTGCATGGCGCCGGCGTGTCGCAGGAGTGGCGGGCATGCTGACCCGCCGCCGATCGGCCGCCGCCCAATCCGGCGCTGCGTGGACGGCACATCGCCCGCCCGCAAGGGCAGCCTGCGCTCCAGCGCGTCGCTCGTGCAGCAGCGCCTGGCCGGGCGCCGCAGGGGTAGCCCCGGCGGCAACGTGCCGAGCCTCCGGCACCCGGCCAAGTGCGCCCTGGCCTGGGGCAGCCGGGCGCTGGCATGGTTCTGCAGGCTTGGCTGCCGCCTCGTCCTGCGCCGTGTCACCTGCCCTGCAGCCGCCGGGAACCGCCTGCGGGTGCGGCGCGCGATTGTGCGGCGCCAGCGGCCGGCGCTCGGGCAGCTGCCGCGCCGGATCAGGCTCCAGCCCCCGGCAGCTTGTTGCCAGCCGCGCCAGGCGCGCCTCCAGTCGCAGGCCGCGGTGCAGCGCAGGGTAGCGGGCACTGTCGCCTGCGAGCGCGCCTGCGGCAGCGCCGCGCGCCTCTGACGCCGCAGCGGGCCTGTCGCGCGACGGGGAGCGCACGAATGCAGGCGGCGCCGGCCGGCGGAGCGCATGCGGCGAGCGCTGGCGCGGGCTGGCCCGAAGCCTGCCGAGCGCGCACGCGGCGTCCTCCGCACCGTTCTCCTTGCCCGCTACGCGCGCGCCCGCCGGGCCCCCTCGCGCGAGGCGCGGCGCCTCCGGGTCCACCAAGCGCAGCTCTGCACCCTCCGCCTGTCCCTGTCCTGGGGCATCCTGGTCCGCGGCCCGTCTGCTGCAGCAGGTCGCCGCTGGCGGCTCGCGGCATATGCGCGGCCCGACCAGGCCGTAACTCGCGTGCCCCACCCCCGACACCAGACACGGCTGCCCAGAGTCGCCCGTGCATGCGCGCCCGACGGGGACGTGGTCCGGCGGCCGCGGGGCGCCCGGGGCCGCCGGCTCTGTGGTCACTGCCCGCGCCGGCTCGCCAGGCCCGCTGCTCTGCGCCCCGGCAGCCACGGCTGCGTCCCTGGCGTGCACAGCGCCTCGCAGCATGCTCAATGGCGGTGTACGGGCCGCTCGCGCAGGAGCGGGCGCCGCAGTAGCAGGCGCGCTGCCCCCGCCGGCGCCGCCAGCGCCTGCGGCGCCCGCCTGGGTGGGGCTTCCTGGTGCACTGGCGGGAGTGACGCGCGCCGCCGGATCCCATTCAGGCCCTGTCGCGGCGGGCGCGGCCGGAGCTGGGCGCCGAGTGCACTCGCGTGCGCTGCCCGCGGACGCTGCCTGCGTGGGCACAGCCCGGCGCATTGGTCTGTCCAGCTGCCCGATTGCCACGCCGTGCTGCCGAGGCTCGGCTCGCTTGTCTGTGCTGCAAAAACGCTGCGCCTAAACGGTGGTGTATGACGCAGATCAGGCTACGCACCCTGGCCCTTTTGCACACTGTGCTCTGGCATGCGCGCCGCACCCGGACACGCGTGCCGGAGGCGCCCGCCGCCGCCGCGGTGCCGCTGCTGCACGGGTGCCGTGCCACCGGCGAGCAGGGCAGGCTGCACGCGCCGGCCGCGAGCCGCGGCCGCTCCAGGCGACGTTCGCCCGCGCCGCGCAGCAGCACCGCGTCCGCGCGTGCAGCCGCGCGCTCGCGCCGCGCGTCGCGGCACGACGGTCGAGGGCGTGGCCAGCGCCCTGCTCCACAGGGCACATAAGTGCTAAGCCTTGGCTACACGGCAGCACCAAGCCTCCCGCGCTGCAGTAATCAGAGGCAAGGCACTCGCCGCTTGCGCGTGACCCAAGTATCGCGCAGGGCAGATATCACGCAGGACAGCGCCGCGCTCACCTCAGGTCGGAGCGCATCTCATCCAGCAGCGCATCCAGCCGCCCGGGGTCCAGCTGCGCCGGTGCGCGCCCCTCGGCCTCGCGCAGCGGGCTCAGCGGGCTGCCGCTTGCGCCCCGGCCGCTCGGGGCGGCAGGCGGGGGGCCGGCGCTGTCGTCGGGGAGCTGGCCGGCGCCGGCGCTGCCGCTGGTCCTGCCGCAGGCCTCGCTGCTGCTGCCGCTCGCATGCCCCGGCGTGCGCGCGCTCTCCGCCGCAGGCTCTCCGCTGCGCCCCGCGCGCCCCGGGCTGCCCGGCTCCGGTGCCCGGGTCGGCGGCGGCGCGGCGCCCTGTGCAGCAGCGCCTGCCTCCCCCTGTTGAGTCGACTCCGCAGCCGCGCGGCTCGCCAAGCGCTCCTTGTGCTCACACGTCGCAGCAAGGGCGGCGTCCCCCGCCGCTGCAGCGCGCGGCGCGCGGAGCGCGCCGGGCGCGGGCGGGCCGTGCGGAGGCCAGTCAGCGCGTGTTGGCGTCCGCCCTAGGCACGGCAGCGTGAGGTCCCGGCTGCGCCGCGCCGCGAGCGCAGGCGTCGCGCCCGCCGGCGAGCGCAGCACCTCTGACGGCGCTGTCGCGTGCCAGGGCGACGAAACCTCTGCCTGCTCCGCCAAGCGCGTCCGCGTGAAAGAGAACTCGGCGTGCGCCGCGCCTGTGGCGCTGGCGCCTACGGGGCAGCGTGCGCCCCCGAAGTCGCCGGCGGCCTCGCCGCCGGTCCCCGCCGCCGTGTCGCGCTTGCTGTGGGCCGTGGATGCAAGCTCGCCAGGCTCCCCGCCGCCGAGGCCCTGCGTGAAGCTCACCTCGCAGGCGTTCACGTCGCGGGCCTCAACCCCGCTGCTCACCGCAAGGCTGCCGGGCACGGGGGGCTCAGCCCCTCCGGCAGGCGGCTCTCCTCTCCATGCTGTGGCCTCTGCACCCGCAGCGGCCCTCGGGCCTTCGGGACGCTGAGCTGAGCCTGCAGCGCCTGGCCGGCGACCGGCGGGCGCCGCCGTGAGCCATGGTGGCGCGCTGTCGGCTGCCGTCTTCCAGCCGCCTGGCGGCGTGCGGATGCCCTCCAGCACGATGTGGCCCGTGTCGCGCACACGTGCTGGCCGGCCTGCGAGCTTTGCATTTTCGGTGAGCCGTTGCTGCTGACCACAGCATAGCTGCTGTGGTCAGCCACGATTTGTGTTGGAGCCATGCGTGGCAAAGTACAGGTTGCGCGTGCCTGGCCGCTCTGTGACCTGGTGCGTCCACATTTAGAGCAGTGGCCCGGTGCGCGTGCTGCTGCCGGCGCCCCCTCCCGGCGCGACTGCAAGGCGCCCCCTCCGGACGTGGTGGCGGGCGCGGTGGGCATCCTGGCGGTCGTGTGCGACGTGCTGTTCATGGACGAGACACTGCCGCAGCTGGAGGGGCAGTCCGCGCTGGTCGGCGTGTATGAGCGCCTGGGCGGCAGCGCCGCGGACGTCACCGGCGGGGGGGCGCACGCGACCAACGGCGGTGCGGGCCGCGGCCGCCTGCCTTTGGGCACTCCTGCAGCTCTACTGCGTGGCCTGCCCTGGGCGCTCCTGCTGGCACCGCGCTGCAGGGTTCCCCGTGTCCGAGGTGCGCAAAGATGCGACCCGAGTGGCGGCAGGCCGCAAGGGCACCATGCGCTGCAAGCCAGAAGGTGTAAATATAAAGAGCAAGCAGGGTGTGCTGCAGGCAGGGTGTCATGCTTGGTTTGCTAGGCAGGCGCCCACGCGGCGGGCGCGGCCGCGCAGAGCGCGACGTGGAGGCGAACGCCACGGAGCCGCTCCTCGCGCAGCCGTCCGCGACGCAGGCGATGGCGGCCAACTACGCGCCGGACATCGCCCCGCCCGTCAGCAGCGCTGCCGAGGGCCTCGCCTCGGCCGCTGACGGCGTCGCCTCGGCCGTCGGCCTGAATGGCGATGACGGCGCCGCCGGCGCGCGCGAGGACGGCCGGCAGGGGCGCGGGGACGGCGCGCCCGCGGATGCGGCGCGGCCCGCAGATGGCGGCGCCGCCGCCGTGAGGAGCCCGTTCGCGGGCGCGGCGCCGGACCGCGCGGCGGCCGGCGAGGCGGCGCCGCGCCGCGACGGCGAGGCCTACGGCGCGTGGGCCGCAGGGCTGCCCGGCTCGTCGCCGCCGCCCGCATGGGGCAGCGCCGGCGGGCGGCGCGAGAGCTTCGGCGGGCGGCGGGAGAGCCTGGGCGGGCGGTCGCCGTCGGGCGCCGCCGGCCACGCGTTCCACTTCGGGCGTCTGGGCGGCAGTCCGCGCGACGCGCCGGGCGCGGGGGCGGGCGTCGGGCTGGGCGCCGTCGGCCGGCGCAGCAGCATCGGCGGCGGGGAGACCGTCATGCAGCGCAGCCTGAGCGTGACGTCTGACACTGCAACCCTGCTGGCGCCCTTTGACCGCGAGGCGTTCTGCCACGCCGACCGGCAGCTCGGCGCGCACGGCGCTGGCCAGGGGCCCGCGCAATACGGCGAGCGGCCCGGCGGCAACGAGGAAGCCGTCGCAGAGGACGACGGCGAGGGCAGCGAGGGCTCCGCCCCGATCGCCAAGTGGCACCAGATCCCCAACGTGCGCCCCTGCGTCTCCGGAAGCATGTGTACAAGGTTTATATTGTTTGCCTGCTCTAAGATGGTTAAAAAGTTAGGGCCAGTGTTTGTTATGACGTTGTGAGAATTGATGTCACACTGTGAAGCTGAGGATGCATGTGCAGTGTAGGGACTCCTTGCGGGCCTGCTGAACGCAATAGTACGATAGTGCAGGATGGGCTCGGGCGTGCTGGTGTTGAATGCAGGGCATTTCACAGGGCTTGGGCCTGACGGGGGCTCCGCGCGCAGGTGCGCCTGGCGCTGATGGGCTCGGGCGTGGTGGCGTTCCTGTGGAACTACCTGGAGGAGCTGACGCCCATCTACATCTCCGCGCCCGTCGAGCGGGCGCGCCCCCTCTTGGTTGATGCATAAATGACGGATGGCACGTCCTGTGCGACATTGCAGCGACCACGCTCTGTTTTCTCGTGAAGGCAGTTTGACCCACATTTTTACACCCAAGTACGCGAATGTCCATGCACTTGCGTGTTTACCAATGCCACGTAGAGTCCAGCGCTCTCTGCCCAAGCAAGCTGTCCCGGCATTCTTGCAGCGCCTGTGGCGGTCGCCCTGGCAGATGCCCTCGCGTCACATGCCCTCGCCAACCTGCGGTGCACTGGCGGGGCGGCAGGGAGGCCTGGGGCTGTCGCTCAGCTCGTTCACACCGTCGATCATCTTCGGCGGCGTGGTCATGGCCATTTTCAGCCTCACCTACTACCCGGCCTACCAGCGGCGCGTGGGGCCGCTGAACGCCTGCAAGGCGCGCCCCGCGCATGGCCTGCAGCGCTCCCCGCGGCTGTGCTCTGCTCAGGCGGGTCGCAGTGTGCCCGCTCAGGCATGCCTGCAGGGTGCAGCCTCTCTCAGCTGTCGCTCCTGCAAGAAATCGCTGGCTCAACAGCTTTTGCCTCTTTTTGAAGGTGGAAGGTCTGGCCGATGCTGGGAAGTCGTGACTCCGCTTGGAGGCCCACCTGCTGCAGCCGGCTGACAAGCGCGGACAGCGTGGCTGTCATGGCGCACTGCTGCCGCGTCAGCGCAGCTGAGCACCACTCGCTCAGCAGCGTGCTCAGGGACTGACCTCCCTGCGCCGCGCGCGCAGACCGGGCTCTGGGGCGGCATCCCCTGCGCGCTTTTGGTGCCCTTCGCTGCGGTTTTCGTGCCGCACTTTTACATTGAGCAGGCGCGCCCGCTGCGCCGTCCGCGCGTCCGAGCGCGCCGATGCGCTGTGCTGTGCACATGCGAGCGTGCCGTGTCGGAGCTTGGGAACGCTGCTGAGCGTTGCGTCTGCATGGCATCGGCCGTGCCGCTGCGCTCACTGTGGACATGGTATGTGCGGTGTGCGCGGTGAAGCAGGTACATGCGAGGCAGCAAGGAGAGGCAGGAGTTGAGGTGCTGGTGCCCTGCAGTGCTGTGGTCGCCAAGCGCGGCCCGTCTGCGCGCGCAGGCGGTCCTGTTTGCGGCCATGGGCTTCAAAGCGATCTTCAAGATCATCTCGCTGACCTCGTCCACCATCATCATCAACCTGGCGCGCCCCCAGCCCGCTGCTGTAGGATTCTCGCTGCTGCCTTCCTCTAGGATGCGCGTGTGCTTGTGTCACATTTGTGAACGGGGGGGAAGAGAAGGGTGCTGCGCGGCACCGCCTGCTACGCCTACGCATTGCACGCTTGATTTCTACCTTCAGACCGCTGCAGGGGCAGCGCTGCACTGCCCCTGCAGCCGTTTCAAGGTGGAGCACAGGCGTCCAGTGTGTAAGCATGGCAAGCAGTGCCGCACGACGCTGGGCGCCCGTCGCACACGCCATGCCGCCCGACCCGGCGCTGACCGGCGCGCCGCGGGCGGCCAGGCGGCGCCGCGCGACCAGATGGGCGCCGTGAACGGCATGGCCATGGCGCTGGCGTCGCTGTCGCGCGCGCTGGGCCCGGCCGTCGGCGGCGCCGCATGGGCGGTCTGCGTGTCGCTGCCGAACGGGCTTACCTTCACCGGCTTCGCGGCCATGGTGCGCCTGCGCGCCACAGTTCCCGTGACTCAGGAGCCACAGCAGGCCCGGACCAAGCTCACCTGGCGAGCTCAGCTTCACCAGGGTCGGGGCGGCGGTGTGCGCTCAGGCCCACACTCGTTATGTGTTGCCGCATACTGTGGAGGTCGCCCGAGTCTGTGCCTCGCTG
>JAABUV010008670.1_pt1 | contig 10212 bp, 12 predicted proteins | sample 5559971 | NCBI WGS metagenome assembly JAABUV01 (sample SAMN10711881, study PRJNA513362) | rock metagenome | isolation source: Antarctica rocks | place: Antarctica: Victoria Land, Knobhead nord | collected 2015-12-19
AGCCGGTATAGGCAGTGAGCGTCAACTGCCCCCGTAGAAACCAGCGGGCGGGGATCCGCGGCGACTGCTCTGGTGGCCGCGCGGACGATGCGCGGTGCAGGTTCAGGGTGCGCGGGACGAGGGGTTGGTCGATCTGATACGTGCCCAGAGCGGCGCAGGAATTCTGGGCGACAGTCGTGGCGCTCACGGGAGCCGCAGCGGGTGGCCCTCCCGCCAGCAGCCCACCAAAGAGCAGAACGGCCCAGACCAGCGCAGCGCGCACGGAGACAAATGGATGATGCATGCGTCTCTCCTTCCTACTTACGCGAGCGGCGCGTGGCGCCGGCTCTGTAAGGTGCAACGCACGAGGCGTCGCATGGTCACGCCGATCGCCTAGACGCGTGTCTGTGCAGGCCTGCGCCGCTGCCGCAGCGTCCCCCGAGGGCGGAGAAGACGTGGGGGGTTAGGCAGCGCGACGACGGGGGACCAGAAGGAGCAGGGCGCCGGCCGCCGCCAGTGCCGTCACGCCACCGAGGAGGAAGGGCGCTGCCGGTGCCACGTGGTCCCAGAGCAGACCGGCGAGCACGCTGGAGACCAGCGCCATCAGGCCGGTGCTCGCCATGTAGAGGCCCAAGGCGCCACCGCGCTGGTCAGGCGGGACCAAGTCGGTGATATAGGCTTTTGTAATCCCCTCCGTGAGCGCCATATACACGCCGTAGACGGCGAAGAGCGGCCACACCGCCGTGGCTCCCGTGGCCAGGCCGAGGCCGCCGTAGACGAGCGCGAAGAGCAGGAAGCCGCAGACAAGGAGGTCACGCCGGCCCAGGCGATCCGAGAGGGCGCCGGCTGGCCAGCCCACCGCCGCATACACCGCGTTATAGAGCGCATAGGCCAGGATCGCGGCCAGTGGCCCTAACCCCAGGGCATGGGCGCGCAGGATCAGGAACGTGTCCGAGGAGTTGCCAAGGGCAAAGAGGATCCCACTGTAGAGGAAGAGGCGATACGGGCGTGGCGCCTTGCGCCAGGCAAAGGCGGCGGCTGCGGTGGGCACCGCTGCCCGTGGTCGCGCTGGGTCGCGCACGCGGCCAATCAAGCTCACCCCCAGCACAGCAGGCACTGTCGCCACCAGAAAGACAGGGCGCGGATTCTGGGCGCAGAGGGCGAGGAGCCCAGCGCCGGAGAGCGGCCCCACCACCGCCCCCACCGTGTCCATACTGCGATGGAACCCGAAGGCCTGGCCGCGGTGCGCTGGATCGCTCGCCGCGGCAATCAGCGCATCACGGGGTGTGCCCCGCGTGCCCTTGCCTACCCGATCGACGACCCGCGCGACGAGAACCAGCGGCCACGCCGTAGCCAGGGCAAGGAGCGGTTTGGCCAGGGCAGAGAGGCCATAGCCGGCAAAGATCCAGGCGCGCCACCGGCCATGGCGGTCAGTCACCCGTCCGGAGACCAGCTTGAGCACGTTGGCCGTCGCCTCAGCTAGCCCCTCGATCACCCCCAGGACCGTCGCCGGCGCCCCTAGGGTGACGGTGAGGAAGAGCGGCACCAGCGGATAGATCATCTCCCCGGACACGTCGGTGCAGAGGCTGACCAGGGAGAGCACAAAGACGGTGCGGGAGATGCCCCGCACCGGCGAGGGATCGTCCCGCGGTGGGTCAGAGGGAGCGCGGGTTGGGTCGCTCGCTTCCTGCATACACTCCTCCTTATCACGGGATGTCACCGTCAGGCTAGAAGACCGGGCTGCCTGTCACCCACCTCCCTTTTCAGCCGGACACCCCCAGGAGCCGCGCGCCCATAAACCCGATGCCCAGCAGGCAGAGGACGACGCCCGCGGCCATCTCTGCCCGCTCACCGAGCGCGCCCCCGACATGCTGCCCCAGCCATTGTCCGCCCATGCTGACCACGAGCGCTTGCAGGGGGTGTACGCCCAAACCCCAGAAAATTCCGTCCTCAAGAGAGCCCTTGCAGCAGTGGGCAGGCGAAGCACCCCACGCGGCCAGAGGCAGGCCAGCATCGGCATGCCCGCGGCACGTTGACTACGCCAACGCATCTGGTCGCGTTGCACTGGCTAAACATGGCCTTAAGGTAGCGAAGCTCGAAAAATCGGCAAAGTCGCAGCGCGTCACAGACCTCGTCAGAGGAAGGGTACCCATTCCGGTCATCATCGTGACGGATGGGGGCCAGCTTCCGAGGGGGTACGCACAAGAACGTGGCCGGTGCGACGAAAGCACTGATTGAGGGGTCGATTCAGACGTCGCGTCGGCGGCGCGCGTGCGCTGCTTGATCTGCGGCGTGTGGTGGCCCATGAGCACCGGCGGTGATACGGGGTGGACAGAGTCACCGCTCCGGTTGACCTTTGGGTCCCTGGGTTGGTGCCGCGCGAGGCGGACGGAGTGGTCCGCCGCGGACGAGGGAGCGGCGATAGAGCACCAATGCCGGGGCAAGGGCTGCCGCACTGGCGATCAGGGCGACGCCCGTGCCACGCTCAGTGGCGAGTGCGCCAAGGAGCGGGCCGGCGATGATGCCGGCCAGCGCGCCGGCCTGCTCGCGCATGGAGAAGACCGTCGCCCGCACACTGGACTCCAGGTCCAGATTCATCCACGTGGTCTCCAACGCATCGCGAGGGCTGCGACTGACGACGGCCAGCCAGAACAATCCCAGCGCCGGACCGAGTTGTCCGGCAACCGCGAACCCGACCACGAACACAAGGGTGAGCGTATCGACTGCACACAGACCCCAGATGAGGGAACGGCGGTTGTCCCAGTCGATGCGCCGCCGCGCGATCTCGGTGCCACACAGATTGGCCACGTGGATACTCGCTTCGATGAGCCCGAACCAGATCACGACCGTCAGTCCGCCGCTGGTCGGAAAGGTGAAGTGCGCCAGGAGATGATAGCCCCACAGCCGGTCAAAGGCGCTGGAGAAGACACTGGCACACACGGCGCTACCAAGGATGGTCAGGAGTGCCGGCCGAAGGCGAATGAGGCGCACGCCGGCTTGCAAGGTGTGACGCATGTGTTGCCGGGCTGTGCGATCGGCGCGCTCGGCCGGCGTAAAGTGCTGTTCCGGCATCACCAGGAGCAGGACGAGACCGAGCGCGATAAAGACGCCCCCGCTCAAGAGGATCGGCACGTTGAGGCGCATGCTGCCGAGCACGGCGCCGAGCGCGATGCCGGGTAACCCCGCGAGCGCGCCCAGCTGCGCCGCCCGCAGATACGCGTTCCCGACCTGCTCGGCGCCCAACTCGTCGGCGATCCACGCCGCATCGGCGCCGCTCACCATGGTGTAGCCGAAGGAGCCGATGACCGTGCCGGCGAGCACGGCCAGGTACGACGCCTGGGCACCTTCGACGATATGACCGGCGCCAAGCACGAACAGGCCAACCACCACGGCCAGGCGGCGGCTGTACATGTCCGCGAGAATCCCCGTGGGCGTCTGGAAGAGGAGATGGACACACAGCAGCACTGTGCTGACGAGGACGAGCTGCACGGGGTTCAGGCCGACCGCTTTGATCAGATAGACCGTTTCGACGGCCCAGAGCATCGAATTGCCGAGCGACATCGTGCCGCTCAGCAGCAGATAGATCGGGTAGGCCCCGAAGTTGCGCATACGGAATCCCTTCGCGCTTCACTGTGCAATAACATGACAGCGGCTGGAAGGGGTAGCGCGGAACAGGGGCAGAGAACTCCTCGGATGGCAGCCACAGACCTGACGGCTGGGTCAGGTCAGAGACAGGCGCCAGAGAAGCATCGCTCTGAAATCAATGTGAGAGGGAAACCTCATCGCGCCAGGCTGTTCAGACGTGACAGCCGGCCGCGTGTACCGTATCGCCTGACGTTAGCTCACACTGGTTGCCGCACGAGCACGACATCTGCAGTCGTCAGCGCTACCCAGTGTACGGGCCATTGTCATAGCGATCCCTCCTGCAACCTGAGGCGACCAGGAATGGTCATGGGTAGTTTAGTCGCAGCAGCGAAGGCTGTCAAGCTACCGTGGTTTCCTGACGTGCATACGACTGTGCTCTTCAAGACTGCCCCCATTCGTCACGAGTATGACCGGAATGGGTACCCTTCCTCTGACGAGGTCTGTGACGCGCTGCGACTTTGCCGATTTTTCGAGCTTCGCTACCTTAAGGCCAACATGGTGGTTTCTATGGCGAGCGTACTCATGCCCACGGGAACATTCCGGTTTTTGATGGTTGGCAGGTTGGCGTTTGCGAGCACCGCCCCTGGCTAGCTGCGCAGGGAAACCCCACCGATCTTTCCGTATATCGGCCATTCTCTCGAAAGACCGGGCGGCGGGAGGGGCTGGCGGAAAAATCTGGGGTTTGGGCGTACACCCCCTTGCAGGGCGATGGCGATCAGCGCCGGCACAACGGGCAGGCGCAGGACGCCGAACGAGAAGCCCATCGCCAGTTCATCAAGACTGATCGAGAGCGCGATGCCCACGAGCGGCAAGCCCCGTGCTGAGGCTGCACTGAGGATCTTGCCCTGTTCACCCCCACCATCATTGTCAACATCGTCCTCTCCCATGGCCTCACGTAGTAGCCAGAGGCCGGTGGCGATCAGCAGCACGCCGGCGATGTAGACGGCCCACCCTCCGATGGCTTGTCCTAAGGGGCGCCCAATCAACAGGCCCACAGCAGGCATGAGCCCTTCGGCCGCCGCGAAGGTCAGGGCCAGGCGGAGGCGCGTGCGCGACGGGAGGGGCGCCAACCCCAACGCGATAGAGAGGGCCAACGTATCCAGTCCGAGGGAGAGGATCAGGGGGAGGAGCCGAAGATCAAACGCGCTACTCACCAACAGATCTCCTCCTTATGCTTGTCACCTGCTCGCGCATCGGCGCTGACACCTGCCAGCCGTCGCGCCGTGGCGGACCCCATGAGCTCGGCCACCAGGCGCTCGGTCTCCCGCACGGCGCACACACGCATGATCCACCCTACCCTTCGCCCCGCCACGCGGCCCACCCCTCCTTGATACCGTAGTAGACGATCACCAGGCCAGCAAGGGGATCAGCCCACCACCAGCCGAGCAGGGCATTGAGCACCAGGCCGATGAACACGGCAGCGGCCAGGGCGGCGTCGATGAGGGTCACGCGGGCCTCGGTCAGGAGCACCTGGTTGCCCAACCGCAGGCCTGTCCTCCGCTTGCCGGACGCGAGCAGCAGCATGGCAATCAGGGTCGCCGCGAGCCACACGATGCCGCCGCCGGAGGGAGCAGGGCGCCCCTGTGTGCTGAGGGTGTAGGCCGTCTGCGCCAGGATGTAGAGGGCGAGGGCGAAGAAGGCCCCACCGATGAGGCGCAGAGCTGGCCGCTCCCGCTGCTGGTGGACGCCCGTGAGGTGCCACACGACGATGACGGAGGCGACGATCTCGATCAGCGAATCAAGGGCGAAGCCGGCCAGGGCCACGGAGTGGGCGGCGACGGCGGCCAGCCCGACGATGATGACGCCCACGACATTCCACCCCAGGGTGGCGTATTCAAGATACAGCCCGCGCTTGAGCAGAGCCGCGTCGGTCATCATCGGTCTCTCCTCACTCCCCAGATCGCTCGGAGGGCGCCGCCGACCCATGGTCGGCCGCGTGGTAGACCGACGCAGCAAACTCCTCCACGTCGGCGCGACACCCGGCGAGCGCCTGCTCGGCCTCCCCGCGTAAGGAGGCGCCGAAAGGGTCGCGGGCGCGGATCTTACTGAGCCAGGCCTCGAGCTTGGCCAGATCATCTTCGTTCTCTTCCAGTTCGGCAAACGTGACGTTGCCCGCGGCGCGCTCCTTGGCAAGTTCGGCGTGGACGTCACGGCAGCGTCCGAGTACCTCGCCATACTCCACGTCGCGGGCCGCCGTGAACGCGGCCAGAAGCACACTCTCCTCACCGAGCGCCGCCCCCTGAATCAGGTATGCGGTTCCCCGCATCTCCGCAATCGCGTGGACAAGGCCCCGCATGACCCGTTCACATGGCGCGTCGGCCGGCAGCGCGGCGACACCGTTCTGGAGGTAGATCGCTCCTGCCGCTTTGAGCGTGCGCCAGATGCTGGCGCGATAGCGCGTCGGCTCGACCGGGATCTTATAGATGAGGATGAGCCATCCCTGCACGTCAGTCCCTTATCGTTATGCCCTGCAGCTAACTATGGTTAGAGCATACCACGTCAACCCTGGGAGAAGGGAGGCCGTGTCGGCCGCACTCCGAGATCTCCGTCTGGGAGCAGCATGTTCGTGCCTACAACACGGATGCCTGGCGCCGAGGGGGCTGTGCGGGCCGCTACGATCATCCAAGCGGCGGGCGGTGTGTCGCGTAGCACTCATCGTTGACCAGCAGCAGAGTCTCGTGCTATCAGCGCCCACGTTGCGCGAGGAGAGTGGGCGGCAGGCGTGCGGCGTGCCGCATCGTCAGCCGTGGCGATGCATAAGACTACATCGATAATAAGCGATGGGTAAGCTGCGCGTGGGGGTCTGAACGAGGCGATTCTCACCGCCGACGGGAGCGCACGTCTCACGACACCGCTTCCGGATGCGGCGTGGGCTACGCCCTCCTGCGTAACGCTGACCCCGACACCCTCATCGTGAGAGTGATGCCGGAGGCCGCTGGTGAGTTCTTTGACGCAGCGCCACAACGCGCATTATACTGAGGCCCAAACCGAGCGTGCGTTCGCGTCCCATGTCCCGGGGTGCGGCGCCTGTCTCGTGTTAGGAGCGGGGAGGCAAAGGAGACCGCGCGGCTGGACGAGGCACCCTACGAGTACCGCGGCCTGATGTCCGTCGTGGTGGGCACAGACCTGGCGGCGCAACTGGAGTGTGCCGAAGCGGCTGGCCACGAACAGCGTGTCGGAGCCATCGGCCACCACACTCCCGGGTGCCTGGCCTGCCCGGTAGCGTGCCACCGCCTGGGCATCAATCGCGTCCCATTGCAGTTCACACAGCCGGCCGAGGAGACACTGACCGACCGTGGCTACCTGGGCTTCCAGCGTATCCAGGGGCGCCGCCCCCGCATCAGCAAGCACGGGAGGCAGATTGACGCGCGCAAGTTCGGTCACCTGGTTGTCACCCTCATCCACCCGGCAAATCAGCAGGCGCACGTGGCTCATCCTCATCTCCTTCTTGTCGTCCAGATCAGCAGCATACCACCAGCGTAGCCGGTTCTGCCACCGGGACGCCGCCCCTGCGTCATCCCAGCCCTTCTGCGCGCCTAATAGGAACGCGCCGCCGCCCGTGGCCTGCGGGAGGAGGACGTGGGACCCATCGATGCCGACCGCTTCGTGGCCTTCATCTGGCAGGTGGCGAGAGCGCCCCGCAGAGGCCCCGGCGGACTGGCGCCGGGGGCGGCCCCTGGTGATCGTGCTGGACAACTACTCGGTCCACAAGAGCCAGACTGTCGCCGACACGCGGGATGCCTGGGCCGTTGCCGGCATCGAACTGGTCTACTTACCGTCCTACTGTCCTGATCTTTCGGCCATCGAACCCCTCTGGAACGATACCAAGCAGCATTATCTGCCCACCCGTAGCTTCCCTCAGGTGGCGCAGTTGAAGAGTGCCGTCGAGCACGCCCTCGCTGCCAAGGCCCAGCGCCTGCGTGCGGCCGCCCTGAAAACAACGACCTTCCACCGCCGGGCCGCTTAGCCGCAGCGACAGGGGGCCGAATCGTCCTAGCGCATAAGCATCCAGCAGCGTGGATACTCATGCACCGCCGGAGCCAGGCGGTCGGACGGTCCGTGGCCATTCGCCACAGCATCGTCATGCGCACGCGCGGAGCGCATAGCTACCATCGCGAGAGCACGAACCGGCCCGGATGAGCCAAGCGGCCAACACAGGGACTGGTGTGGCTGGCGCGCCGAGCCGTCTGCCCGACGGATGAGGCAAGCGGCCACCACAGGCCTCAGAGCGGCGCCCTGGAGGGCGTCCCCAGCACGACCACGTCGTGGTCAGCCTCACGCACAGCCTTCTCGTGGCATAGGACATGCTCTTCGGGACTGTAGCCCTCGGTGCGGGGGTCACAGAGAGCGCGACTAGCGCGAGCAGAAAGAGACCTCCATGTGTCTGAGTTGCGGGTGCGACGCACCCAATGATCGCCACGGTGATGATCGGCACATCACACAGGACGATGTCGAGAAGGCCGCTGCAGCGGCCAAAGTAACGCCGCAGCAAGCGGCGCAGAACATCATGAAAGGGCTGCAGCAGGCGGGGCCCGCTCAGAAATAGCCGATCTACGTTGGGGCTACCAGCCTCATCGGGGCTGACATCCCGTGCATGAGGCTGGTAGCCAAGACAGTTTATCTCCGGACTCTTTGGGACGCGCTGAGGCTGCGGAGTGGGCGACGTCGCGCAGGGCTGTGCTCGTTGTATGGCTCCTCCCCATGCAGGCACACACTGTCCAAGCGCCAGCGCTGCTCCACTGCACAGGCTCGGGCAGTGCTCCCTTACGGCGGCGGGGCTACTCCGTCGGATCGATCACCTGGTGCAGCAGGCGGAACAAATCATCGAGTTCGTAGGGCTTGGCCAGGATCACGCAGGGCGGCCCCGGCAGCGTGGCCACGTGCTGCTCCTGTGCTGGCCATTTGGCTCATCCGTGCACGTGATGAGCGTGCGAGGATCGCCAGCGCGTCGGCCCTCGCTGCGCTGACTGCGGCAGGGAACCCAGGCCGCGAGCGCCTGATCACCCCTGTCTCGTGGTGCGGCACGGACAGCCGAGGAGGGGCGGATGACCGCAGTGGCCAGCACAGCCGGTTATCTGGATCGCTTGGCGCGCGCCGCCGATGCGCTGCTGGACCCAGGGTACCCCCTCGCCCGTAGGGACGCCTCCGCCAGCGGCGGAACCGGGCGGGATAGACAACGAGCGGGCAGCGCGCCTGCGACAGCAGCGACGAGGGTGACAGCGATCCGCTAGACCAACGCGCAGAGGGCCGTCCTCCCGCGCGTCGTCCATCACGGACACAGCCAAGAACAGAAGAGAAGGGGAGAGGATATGGCAGCGGACAAAACGACACTCCAGCGCCTCCTCGACCAGGGGCAGAGCCCCTGGCTCGACAACATCAGCCGCGCAATGCTCCGCGATGGCTCGTTCCAGGCGCTCCTCGACCGGGGCATCGTGGGCATGACGAGCAACCCGAGCATCTTCCAGAAGGCCATCGGCGGCTCGGGCGCCTACGACGACGAGCTTCGGCGCCTCGTCCGCGCGGGCACGAGCGCCGCCGACATCTACGACGACCTCGTGCTCGACGACATCCGCGCCGCTGCGGCCCTGCTCCGCCCTGTCTACGAGCGGACGGGCGGGCGCGACGGGTACGTCAGCATCGAGGTGGCCCCGGCCCTCGCCGACGACACGGAGCGGACGCTGCGGGAGGCGCGCCGCATCTTCAGCTACCTGAACCTGCCCAACGTCATGATCAAGATCCCCGGCACGCCCGCGGGCCTCCCCGCGATCCGGCAGGCCATCGCCGACGGCATCAACGTCAACGTCACGCTCCTCTTCGCCGTCGCGAATTACCGCGCGGTGGCCGCAGCGTACATCGGTGGCCTGGAGGAGCGCGCCGCCGCCGGCTGGTCGATCGGGAGCATCGCCTCGGTGGCCTCGTTCTTCGTCAGCCGCGTCGATACGGCCGTGGACGCGCGCCTCGACGCGCTGATCGCGCGGGGGGCCGACGATACCACGCGGCGGGAGATGACGGCCCTCAAGGGCACGGCGGCCATCGCCAACGCCGTGGTGGCCTACGCCGCCTTCCAGGAGATCTTCTCCGGCCCGCGCTGGGAGGCGTTAGCCGCGCAGGGGGCGCGGGCGCAGCGGCCCTTGTGGGCGAGCACGAGCATGAAGGACCCGACCCGGCGCGATGTGCGCTACGTCGAGGAACTCATCGGCCGCGACACCGTGGACACGATGCCGGACGCCACGATCGCGGCCGTCCTCGACCACGGCGAGGTGCGGCGCACGCTCGACGCGGATGTCACGGGCGCGCGGGCGTCGCTCGATCGCCTGGCGCGCGCGGGCGTCGCCCTGGACGAGGTGACGGACGCGCTGCAGCGCGACGGCGTGGCCCAGTTCGCCGCCGCGTTCGACGACCTCAACACGACGATCGCGGCCAGGCGTGAGGAGATGCTGGCCTCCGCGCGCTGACGGTAGGCACGGGCGCGGCGCGCGGCGATGGCGCTGGATACGGATAGCACGCGCGCGGACGCAGGACGTCGTGGACGGGACATGATGGATAGGTGAGACGGACGCCCCGCTCACGGTGAGGAGACAGACTAAG
>JAABUV010008671.1_pt1 | contig 10211 bp, 11 predicted proteins | sample 5559971 | NCBI WGS metagenome assembly JAABUV01 (sample SAMN10711881, study PRJNA513362) | rock metagenome | isolation source: Antarctica rocks | place: Antarctica: Victoria Land, Knobhead nord | collected 2015-12-19
GGCTGGGAAAGGCACGCGCGCGCGCCGACCGTGAGCGCGCGGTAGCTGAACGGCAGCGCCAGCGAGAGGAGGCGCGCACCGAGGAGCTGCGCCAGCGCCGGCTTGCGCAGGAGGCCGCGCGTGAGGCGGTAAGCCGCGGCCCTTTTAGAACGTGCTAGCATCGCTGCGCGTGCGAGGACAGCCTTTGCATTCAAAGACTCCAGGCGCCTTCTGCTAGGCGTGAAGAAGAAGAGGAGCCACGTGCTCGCTCACGTCTGCAGAGCTGCATACACTCTGTTGCGCTCTCGGGGCTGGGCCAGCACGCGTGTTGTCACAATGCTACTGTGCAGCGAGCGCACGAAGGGCTATATGTGTCGCTGATGCTCCAGTCCTGCATGCCGGCACAACGCCTGCTTCCAAGTGCACGCGGCCCGAGCAGAGGGTGCCGCGTGTGCGTGCAGGCGCTGCTGCGGCACGAGGAGGAAGTGGAGGCCAACAGCGGCGTGTGGTGGCAGGCCGCGCTTGCGCTGGTGCCCCTGGACGCGGACGCGGCGCTGGCCAAGGGCATCAAGCGCGGCATCGACAAGGCGTGCCTGCTTGTCCCGGCGGGGCTCCTCTCGACCCAGGCCCAGCGTGTTGAAGCGTCAGGCACTGCTGCCTTTTGCCAGCGAGGCCTGGACTGGTCGTGCTGCTGCTGCGTTGGCCAGCCCTTGATGCGCCCCTGCCCTGGTTGTGGATGCTTGTCCAGGTTGCGCGTCCGAGCTACAGGCTCTGGCTTTGCGAACAGGTGCTGCTGCCGCCGTCGGCCGGCGCGGAGCTGATGGCGCAGGATGCGCCGAAGAACGGCGCGCAGCTGTTCGAGCTGCGCGGCGCGTCTGGCGCGCTGACGCACGCTGGCGTCCTCAACTTCACTGCGCCAGAGGGCTGTGTGGCGGCGCCCGCGCATGTCATACGCAACCTGGTACACGCGCGGCGCGGCGACGCGCCTGAAGCGCAGCTCGCGGAGAGCCCGGAGGGTGTGGATCAGGGTCGGGCGGCGGGCGCTGGAGTCGGCGGCGCTGGGGCCATTGGCGGCGCCGAGGAGCGGGGCGGCGGCGCGGCTGAGGCGGGCGCCACCCCTGGTGCTGGTGCATCAACGCACGTCACTGTAACATATCGCAAGCTGCCCAAAGGTGTGCCACCATGACGAGGTGATTTGCTGGAGTTCGCCGGGCGGGACTGCTCCGGCTTCCCACATCTGTCAGAATACATGTCTGTGTATGAGCGCACTAGGCCGGGAACCGACATGCAGGTGGCTACAGGTGCTGCAAGTACTTACCGCTTTAGCGCAACAAGCAGCACACTGGTTCACTCTCCCACCGCCCGCAGACATGCTCGCTCTGGACTGGGTGCAGAGGTAAATGCCTGGGCCGTATGCCGCACAGGCCCTGCACCGCACAGCTGTGCGGCTTGCTCGGGCGTGGCGTGTTGCGCGACGCCCGTTGCTTGCGGGGAGCGCCGCAGCCCGCGCGCGCGACGCGCAGGCGAGTATGCGCGGCTGCAGCCCGCGGAGGCGGGCTTCCAAAAGGGCGTCGGCGGCGACGTGCGCGAGGTGCTGGAGGCCGCGCTGGCGCGGCACAGCACGCTAAGCGAGGGCGACTGGCTGGACGCGCAGTACGGCGGGCGCGCGTACGCGCTGCGCGTGCAGAAGCTGCGCCCCGCGGCGGCCGTTTCAGTCATCGGTGCGCCCAACAGGGCGGCTGTATAGGTCGTGCAGGCGGAGCTTGCATAGGTCGTAGCCGAGCAGCATCCCGAAGAGCACTGACATCAGTCCCTGTTGGAGCAAAACTGATATTGTTTTCCAGGAGGGTACTGGCTGATGCGAAAGGGAGTGGGCTCTAATCCCTGGTGGACGGTGGTCAGAACAGGACAAAATTCAAGACATGATCTGGGTGTCATTGAGTAAATGTACCCTGATGCAGTGTGCATGCTTGCGCAGACACGGAGATGGAGGCAGAGGTTGAGCCCTCCATAGAGACGCAGGCGCGGCTGCGCGCCGCCGAAGAGGAGGAGCGCCACCGGCGGGCACGCACCCCCGTCCCTGAGTGCGTGTGCACGTATGTTTTATTCTGAGCTTCACTTTCTGGCATGTGAGACATAGCTTGATGTCATGTTGTGCGGTGACTTGCTTGTGTGAGGTGAGCCAAGCAGGTGATCCGTCTTGCAGGGAAAGCAGGCAGACGAGGTGCCAAGAGGAGGCTGCTCTGCATGCGATCCGTGCTGACGAGGGCCCGCAACCCGTCAGCGGCAACAGAAACTGTCAGGAGCTTCACCGCACCCTCGACGCCGCTGACCTGTTTGCCGCGAGCAGGCAGAGCTGGCGCGCATCGCGGCGGAGTGCGAGGCGACCGCGCGCGCGGAGCGCGCGGCCGCCGCGGCCGAGCAGGCGGCGGCGCTGGCGGCGACCGCGGCGCGCGAGGCCGATCACGAGCGGCGGCGGCAGGCGCGCTTGCTCACCCTGTGTCTGGGAGCAACAGGGAGGGTCATCTTAGAGCCGCACAGGACATGCTGCAGTGGCTCATGCGTCAGCATCTGAGCACATCAGATGGCGGGCATGATTCCCTGCAGGCCTGGGTGGAAGCCATCAAGGTCATCTGTGACTACAGGTTATCGTTGTGCGCAGGAGCGTGGGGCGGTGCTGCGCGCGGAGCCGCCGGCGGGCGAGGCTGCGGCAACGTGCGTGGTGCGACTGCCGGACGGGCGACGCTGCGCGCGGCGCTTCCGGCCGGGCGACCCACTGGACCAGCTGTTTGCGTGGGTCGACGCGCAGGGCGGCGGCGGCGCAGGGTTTGGGCCATACCACCTGGCGCGCCCCTCTGGCGCAACGCGCTGCTGCCTGGTCGCTGTCGCGCCGTGCGGCAGGGGCGCCTGCCTTGGCCCTGCCACCATGGCGCATAACCCCCGGTGGCATGGTGCATGACGAGTAGGTACTTGTCATAGAATACCAGGGAGGTGCAGAGGAGCTGCTATGTGCTGATTTCATGTGCTCAGCTGGGACGTGGCTGCATTCCCGATATCTGTTAGAAGTGCTGTGACACCCGCCGTCGCATGCCCCTGAGTAGGGTGGGGTAGCACTTAATGCAGGGCGCGAGTGCGGCCCGACAGCGCTCGCGCGGGCGCAGGTGGCGGCCTACCCGCGGCGTGTGGTGCGCCCGGGCGACGGCACGCTGGCGGGCTCGGGGCTGGCCGGTGGCCAGGAGACGCTGGTGTTGGAGGCCGCGGGCGACGCAGGCTGAGAGCCGGGCCAGTTGAAAGGGGCATGCTTGGGACATGCCGCAGTAGTGTCTAAGGTCTGTCTGGTCAGCTACGTGCCTGGTGTGCAAGGAGCATCCACTGGAGCTGACGCGGTAGCCGCGTGCTCTACAGGGCCACTTGATGCACGCCGCCCTACCTATGGCAAACGGTCGCACATGCAGCCAGGCAACAGCGTGCGCAAGTGTCTTCAGCCTGAGAGAAGCATAAACGTTCCGAGCGGCAACAAGCTAAAGGCCGGGCGCTGGCCTGGGCCGCATAGTGCTCACCTGCGCGGCTGCAAAACCGTATGCACACTGGTGTACACATGTGTGAGGGGGGGCACAGGGCCACTCAAGACCACTGAAAAGCACAGCAAAGGCACATGCCTTTCAAGCAAAAATGCAGCAGCTATGAAAACAACAGCAAATTTGAGCATCGCCGGTGCGACGAGGGGCATCTCTGTCCTAAAGAGTGGTGTACTTCGATTACGCAGTGTGGCCATCAGCCCACAGCTTTGCCAAACACTTCTAGTCGCAGCGCTGGCCCTGCCATCCTGCTGAGTCAGTTGGTCGGCGGCCTGAATAGCACGACGCTGCCGCGCTCCAGTTGTTCCATCGATTGCCGCGTGATCGAGACCCGGCCCAAAGGATTGTGGTAGGTCGACGGCCCGCAGTGAACAGGCGCGAGCAGGTCATCGCGTTGGGCCTGTAGCATGGGCCTGCGCTGCAGCCAACAAAGAGTCAGACCCGTTTCCTAGAGCAGCTCGCCCTGCAGCGTGGCCTGCGCAGCAGCCAACAGAGAGTCACAGCCATTTCCTAGCGCGGCTCGCCAGGGGCGCGCGCTTCTGGTAAGTGCGGTTTTCAGCTTCCTGCAGTCCCTGTGAACCAGCAGGCGCAGGCGCAGGCGCGCACCGCGTATTCAAGCCAAAGCACTTGCTGATAGCAGCCCGCAGAGCCTGGATGACTCCCATCGCGCGCGCCCCTTGGTGCTGTGCTGCGCACCTGCGCGACTCAACTCCGCCTACCGTTTTGTGGCAAAGCTTATATGTTGCCGCCTAAGAAGCGGGGCTGACTCGGCGATGCTCTCAAGGAGCAGCTTCTTCCAACCACGCCCTTTCGCTAGGTGGGTCTAGGGCAGGGACTCGGGCAGCCCGTTGGGGCTGTGGCCACTAGAGATGTTGCTATCCCACCACGTACATCCGTCACGCAGCAGGTCTCGACATGACTTGGTCGATGCCAATGCATGCCATCAGCTCTGACGCCTGGCAGACGGTACAGTGGCACAGAGGGCGAGTCGTCGAGCAGTGCGAGTGCATATCCCGCTCACGCACAAGCACGCATTCAACCGCACTGTCCCGGTGCCCACTCCGCTCTGTCGATGCTTGCTCAGCCTTCCACAGCGCCGAGGACAAGCAATAAGCGTCTGCCAGAGGCAAGTGCTTTGCCACCTGTGATGGCTGCAGCGGGCAAAATGGAAAGCCTTTTGGGGTGGCCTGGTGTTCATGCGTGTGGCTGCTGGACAGGCATAAATGCCACGCATGCAACATGTAGGGCTGAAGCTGGCGCTGAGCAGGCGCGGCTGGAAGGCATGCATGGGCGGGGCGTCATGACAGAGGGTTACTTTGATGGATGTACAGTGCTGGCAGAACACAGCACAAACCCAACAGACAAGGAACAAACCATAAGCACAATATATTCATGCTGCACCACTGTATACTAGTCTCATGCAAGCTGTTCACGACAGGTGATAACAGCAGGTGTAACAGCAGATGTAACAAATTTGCACGGATATGGATGGCGCTTGCCAGTGCAAGCAGCCTGGGGTGCTGCTACCAGTCCTGACGGCCGCACGCAAAAAGCGCAGCAGCACGCATGATGCGTAGGAATATGCATGTTATTTCGCAGAGTCGTTGTGAAGCCTACGAGGATTGTGCAAAGCATCCACTCCCCTGCAATGTGCGACTGCAGGGATGCCCTCACAGGGGCCAGTGCTGCCCCGGCGCATGTGGACCGGCACAGCAAACTGCAACATGGGGCAATAAAACACTAGACGGGTGAACCCCTGAAAAAGCTGCACGTCTTGATGCTGCGCCCTGCGCCTAAGGCGCAGGGCCTAAACATGTGCCTGGGACCCCAGCTCGCATCTCTGGGGCCAGGTGCGGCTCTCTGTTAGGCACTTCAAGACCTAGATGCTGCCCCTCTGCAACGATCGCTCGCACGCATGCACGTCCGCTCCGACTATGTCCACGCAGCCGGCCTGCCTTCAGGCATGCACCGCGCGAGTCACCGGTGCTGCTCCTAGTGCGCAGCCCTAGACTGCGCCTCTCAGCGGGATGGGGGTGAAGGGTCTGCCAGGGCAAGCCGTATAGTGCGCTCACCCCCTTGGAATGCACCCAAGACGCGCGCAACGCCATGCTTTGCAAGCAGCAGTGTGCAATCTCCCGCGGCTGCGCAGCTTGGCAGTCGGCCGTCCGGGGGGTTATTTGGGGCTGGAGCACCAGGCACCCGGCTTGCTAGCATCGCGCTTGCTGCGACCCAGGAAGCTTGCACCCTGAGAGCAAGCGGCTGGCCGATGCAAAGCCAGCCACACCAAAATGCTGAAAACATGAAAGGGGACATCATTGGCAACGCAAAGAGCAACCGCCTGGGCCCCGCACCCAAATGCCTGTGAAAATGCGTCAAGGGCTGAAAAGCACACACAACGACCGCAGTAATGTACATGCCCGGTTCAGCTCGTCTCGTCGACTCCGACCTTGCGCTCCGCCGGCTAATGCGCACTGTGCCAGAGGCTGATAGGGTTGCCCACCGCCCACTCTAGTGGCCCCCCTTCGGCACTACGGGGTGCTCGCGCAGTCCCTCACGACCTGCTGTGCAGCGCACACGCGGATACTGCGCGCATGCAGCCTGTGTTCCTGCTGCCCACGCGCTCAGCCATGGCCGCTCCGCGCGCCTGCCGCGCTCAGAAGTTTGCGCTGCGGCGCCGCGGCCACGAGGGGCACATGGCCGCCAGCGCCGTGGCCGCGGCCGCCGCCGCGGCGACCCCGCCCGGCACGGGCGCGCTGTGCGCTGGCTCCGCCATCGCCTCCGCCATCGGCGCGTCCTCCATGGGCACGGGCTGCCGCTTGTCAGCGTACGACGCCGGCGCAGGCGCCTCCGGCATGCGGCCCAGCACCATGCGCGCCCCCTCGACCGGCATCCCCGGCAGCGCCTCCCGCGCGTCCGGCTGCCCCGGCGCGCGCCCGTCCAGGGACATGCGCATGCGCACAGCCGGCTGCGCGTCCACCGCGCTGACAGGCGCGGGGCGGACGTCGACGGAGCCGCGCCGGCCGACTGGCGGCCGCGCGCCGCGGGGCCGCGCGCCGCTGGCGGCAGCGTCCTCGAGAAGCGCATCCTCGTCCTGGTCGGCGTCGCTGCCCTGCGCGGCGGCCATGCACCGCGTCGGCGGGCTGCGCCAGGGAGGTGCTCGGGCGCAAATACCAGCAGTGGTAATACGAGCAGAGACAGGCGGCAGCAACCAGCTGATACCCTGGAGAGCCGACGCCGGCGGGGCAGCACAGCATGACTGAACACCTGTGCTGTGTCGCCCTTGAGCGCGCCCGCGCGCATGATAGCACCGGCAGCCACGTCAGGTTAAGTTTAGACCCGCACCTGGCACGCCGCATCGCTGGGGTGTGCGCCCACGCGTGAGAGTATGCGCGCAGCCATCTCGCTGCCGCGCCCGCCGCTGCCGCGCAGGCGCAGGAGCCGCCCGCGCAGCCAGCCACCCGGCGCAGTCGCCGCCGCCAGCTCCGCCACTGAGCACCTGTGCGCCCAAAAGAACACGCGGGTCAGGACGGGCAACCGCTGTCACTGCCAAATCTCTCTGTTGGACGTCACAGAGGCGCTTCTCTGTTGCACGGAGCTCCCTCTGCCCCCGCAGGCCGCCGGCACCAGGTCTGAGCCGCAAGCTGCAATGAGACGGTTGAGCACAAGGGTCTGCTGAACGCTCAGGACCCACCAACAGCGGTGCTGGGCAGGGCAGGCGAGCGGCCTGGGGGCGCACAGCGGGTGCACCCCCAAGTGCAGGACGAGGCTGAGCAGCTGCGCGCGCGCTCGCTTGACGTCCGCCGGCCGCAGCGCGGAGGCCACGCTCGGCTCCGCTAGGCCCTCCAGGCAGCGCGCGGCCGCCACCACAGCGCCCTTGGGTGCATCCTCGCCGCCCGGCGCGCCGTGCGACAGCCGTGCCTCGTCGTAGCCGCCGCCGCCGCCGCCGCCGCCGCCGCCGCCGCCCAGCGGGGCGTGCGCGGCGACCCCTCTCCTCTGGGGCGCCCGGGGAGTCTGTGCGGTCCCCGCGCCGCCGCAGTCCAGCAACAGGTGCGGGTGGTGCGCGGCGCCGAAGCGCAGGAAGCGCGTGCACGCGAAGAGCAGCGCCGCGTCCGGCAGCGCCGCGGCGGCGGCCGTCGGCTGGCGCGGCGCAAACAGGCGCGTGCACTCGAGCAGGCGCACTGTCGTGGGCGCCAGGCTGGCCAGCACCTGCAAAAGGGCGCTGCTGGTCAAGCTGCTGCCTATGTGCGCTTGCCAGGGTTTGCAGCGCTGCCGCAGGTGCCTAGCCTGGAGCCGCTGCTGAAGTTGCCCGCTGAGCAGGCAGAGGCGCCTGCATGCGGTGCACTCCGCTCTGGCAAGGGGCAGCACGGGCCCAGTGGGTGTGCCTCCCTCTCCCTTGCTGCAAACCGGTCACGTCGTGAACAGGGCATGCCAGCAGGTTGCAGGGGGTGCATCCGCCCAATCACGACAAACGTGCAAGCATGCGTGGGGCGGAGCGCGCGCACACCTCCGACTGCACCTTGCGCCGGGCTTCAATGACGCAAGTGATCTCGTTCAGAAAGAAGGCCGCCACCGACCTGTCGTGCTCCCTCGGGGACGTGGCGAGCCTCCTGAACTCGCACACAAGCCGGGCAGCAGTCGCAGTCGCGGCGGCGTCACACGTCTCGGAAGTCAGGATGGCTGGCCTGCCTGGCGGCCTCCCTGCGGCGGCAGCATCGAACGGAGATATGACAGCGCCTTCTGCCGTGCGGGGTGCCGAGCTATATAACACGCTCATCATGCTCACGCCCAAACAGCTCTCGAAGTGTTGCAGGTCTCGCAGTCTAGTGCCATCTCAGAATGGCAACATATCTTGGGCAAGTCAATCACTCAAGCAGTCACTCGAGCTGGCCGAGCACACTCCTTGAACTTCCAACTGGAAATCGGATATAAACTTCACGAACCTATAGGGTGTCCGCGAGCAGCAGGCTTGCGCGCCACTTGGCGCAGCTGGGCCCGCAGCCGCTGTGCCCCCCCCTACAAGGTGTTGGGGCATGTTGTGACTGCTGTACCTGCCCCTGGCACGCTCAGGACATATTTGGGGCTGGAAACAATAGTCAGCCGCATACTGCTGCCTCCTCCCAAGCGGGCATGGCTGCAGAGCAGGTGCGGCGTTTTGCATCTTGTCCAGTTTATTTGTTGTTTCAGCTACATAGAAAGCAAACGCATGCGGCAACCCGCAGACGGTCCAGGGGAGGGTGCAGTATGCGCGCACCGATGAGGAGCTGCGCGACCTGCTCGCCGCCAGCCGCGATGGCCTGGCGCGAGCACGGCGCACTTGTGTCCTGTCCGCGGCTTGTTCACCCGCACTTGCTTAGGGGGCATGGGCATCGGCCGCGCAAGGGCTCTGGCACCCACGACAGCATTTGTCTGCACGGGGGCAGCCCCCTGCGCTACACACGCAGGCTCAGACAGTGGCGGTGCAGTCAGCAACACGGCTCATTTGCACCATGGGTACTATGCACAACAACGAGAGGAAAGTGTTCCCTGTGGTAAAGTGTTACCATAGTGAACTGCTTAAGCTCTACCACAGGTTCAGCTTCACCTTCTCACCAACCTGTCTGCTCAACGGTCAGAACGGTCATACCATACCCGGGGGGCGCGCAGGCGGTGGTTGAGTACGGCAGCAGCTGGTGCACGCACTGCCAGGAGATGTTCCCGCACTTCTACCGCCTGAGCGGCCAGGCGCGGCGTTGCTGCTGCCCCACTTGCGCACCACACGCTGCAAAGTCCTCCAGCTGTGCACCGCTTGCGGTCCAAGCTTACCAGCACGTATGCAAGTACGTATGGTCGACGCAGAGGTGTTGTCCCCACCCGCCCGCGGATGCCCAGTGCCTGGCGCTGTCAGCAAGGTCACACCGCTATGCCGCCACCCGCGATTTTGACTCAACGTTGCACCAGCTCTGCTTCGTTGCAGTGGCCATGACGCACTGACCAGCTCTCGAGTGATGTGCGTGTGATTTGCTGCCGTCTCGCCACCCTGCTAGATGAGGCGATGCGGCTGCCGCGCGGCGCGCAGTACCCGGCGCACGCCTTTGTCGTCGCCCAGCTGGACTTCTTGGAGGCCGGCGCGCGCGGCATCCGCTTCACGCCCACGTTTGCCTTCTGGCGCAAGGGACGCAAGGCAATGCCCTGCTGCTGCTCGTTCAGTGGTGTTGTGAGGGCTCCCCACACTGCATGCGCATGGAGCATGCTGCCGCAGCGCTGCCAGGCGCAGGTTCTACTGAAGAGGTTACCGACTAAATGTTCAGCCTTTGTTGTGCATCTTGCGGTAAAATGGTTTTGTGGAATTCGCTTCATAATAACACTTGAGGCAAAATAATGACAGGGTGTATGGGGAGCACGAGATTAGAGATCAAGTGAAAGGACTTGGCACCCAGGAGTGCAGGGCGCAGCGCGCACGCATGTGCTCGTGCTGCCGTATGTGTGTGCAGTCGGACTGAAGACCTGCGCAGCTGTTCGACGTGACGTGGCTGCACGCATGCGCGCAGGTCGACCAGTTCTGGGGCGGCACCGCGCAGCAGCTGCGGGACCGCGTGTGGCTGCACGCGGACGAGCTCGCGGCGGCCGGCGGGGACGCGCCGGCGTCGGCGCGAGCCGACGGCGGGGCAGGCGCCC
>JAABUV010008673.1_pt1 | contig 10210 bp, 6 predicted proteins | sample 5559971 | NCBI WGS metagenome assembly JAABUV01 (sample SAMN10711881, study PRJNA513362) | rock metagenome | isolation source: Antarctica rocks | place: Antarctica: Victoria Land, Knobhead nord | collected 2015-12-19
GGTAGCGCGGCCGCCCATCAGCGGGACGGCTTCGCCCGGCTGGTCTCAGCCGTCGGTCTCGGCGAGGTCGGCATCGTCCTGGCCCTGGAAGTGGCGCGCCTCGCGCGCAACTCCGCCGAGTGGTACCGCCTGCTGGAGTTGGCGGCGTTGGCCGGCGTGCTCATCGCCGATGAGGGCACCATTTACGACCCGCGCGCGTTCAACGATCGCCTGCTGCTGGGCCTGCGCGGGACGATCAGCGAAGTCGAGTTGCACTGCATCCAGGCGCGCCTGCATGGGGCGCGCATGAGCAAGGTGCGGCGGGGCGAGTTCCCGTTGGGCCTGCCCATCGGCTACGTCCGGGGCGGCGAGGGGCGGGTGGACCTCGACCCCGATCAGGAGGTGCAGGGGGCGCTGCGGGCGATCTTCGCCCAGTTTGAGCGCCTGGGGAGCGCCAGCGCGGTGCTCCGCTTCTTCAATGAGCACGGCTTGCGCATCCCCCGCCGCTACGGGAAGGGACCGCACCCGCGTCCCCTGGTTTGGATCAAACCCAGCTACCAAGCGATCCATCAGGTGCTGAGCAATCCGACCTACGCGGGAGCCTATGCCTACGGGCAGCGCCGGCACGATGAGGAGGGACCACGCGGGCTGGGCCAGCCGGGGCCACGCCGACGCTTCGCCCTCGACGAGGTCGAGGTCCTCCTACGCGATCATCACCCTGCGTACATCCCCTGGGAGCGCTACCTGGACAATCGGGCTGTCTTACGCGACAATACGGCGCGCTTCACGCCGAGCCGGGGCGCGCCGCGGGCGGGCCTGGGGCTGCTCCAGGGGATCGTCTTCTGCGGGCGCTGCGGCTGCCGGATGCGGCCCCACTACAGCCCGTCGAGTCCCGGCTATGTCTGTCGTAACCGCAAGCAGCGTTACGGCGAGCCGAGTTGCCAGAGCCTGACGATTGCCCACGTCGACCAGGCAGTGAGCGACGCCTTCCTGGCCGTGATCCGACCGGCGGAGGTAGAGGCGAGCCTCGCCCTGGCTGAGGACCTGGCCCGCGACCAGGCCCAGGTCGAGCGCCAATGGCAGTTGCGCCTGGAACGCGCCCGCTACGAAGCCGACCGCGCGCACCGCCAATACGATGTGGTCGAGCCGGAAAACCGCCTGGTGGCCCGCGAACTGGAGCGGCGCTGGAACGACCACTTGCGCGTCGTGGCTGAGTTGGAGGGCGAGTACCGGCGGGAGCGGGAGCGCGGGCTCTCGCCACTCACCGAGGAGGACAAGGCTGCCCTGCGCCGCCTCGTCGGAGATGTGCCCGCCCTGTGGCACGCGGCGGCGACGACGATGGAGGAGCGCAAGCGGTTGCTGCGCTGTCTGATCCATGAGGTGATCCTCCAGCGCGACGAGGTGACCAAGGGCGCGGCCGGCACGACGACCATCCGCATCGGCTGGCGGAGCGGCGCGTGGACCGAGATCGCGGCACGGCGCCCGGGGAGCAGCGAGCACCTGGCGACGCCAGCGCCGGTCCTGGAACGTATTCGTACCTTAGCTCAGCACGCCTCCGATGAGCACATCGCGGCGTTGCTCAACGCTGACGGCCTGGCGACGCGCATGGGCTTGCCTTGGACGGCGCAACGGGTGTACCACATCCGGTCCTATCAGGGCATCCCGACCGCCTGTCCGCTCTTGGCCCACGGGCCTGCGGCGCGCGGGGATGGGCTCGTTCCTTTACGCACAGCAGCGGCGCGTCTGGGTGTGGTCCCCACGGCCCTCGCCCACTGGTGGAAATGGGGCTTCATCCAGGCGGAGCAGCACGGAGACAGATCGCCCTTATGGGTACGCCTGACCGACGAGGACGTAGCGCGCCTCGACGGGACCCTGGCGGCGCGGGGAGCCGGGCGGTGGCGGATGCGCGAGGCCCAGCGCGTGTTGGGGCTGCGCAAAGAACAGATCTGGGAGCGCGCGCGGCAGGGCGAGGTGATCGCCTACCGGGCCTACGTGGGGGCGCACTGGGAATGGCGGATTAGTCCGGTGTCGGCCCCACATCCGTTTATCAGTGATGGAGACACAGACAGCGATCCAGCGTATTGCCTCACGGAAGAATGTAACCGGTGCGGGGTTGTTGCCTCACGAGATATCTTACCGCAGATGCCTCATAACGGCCGTATCAGGTCGGCGAGGACGGCCCTGTGTCAGGACACAGACGCCATCGAGCCCCAGCGCCTGACACAGGGCCGCCGCAGCCGAAACGGGGTGCAAGGGGCAGGCCCCTTGGTCCGGCGCAGCCGGACAGGGGGCATGGGCCGACCGCCTGTGCCGCTAACTGGCCCGCTTTCCCCCCGCGCCCGTGGCGGCTCCACACCTGCCCCGAGGGGAGAAAAGGGGCGCTTGACAGCCATCACGCAGGTTTTCTATAATACCTGCGTGACGGTCTCACAGGGGGTCGAAATGGCGGTCAAACAGAAACGCATCAAGTGTGCCCGCTGTGGCGAGCGCGAGACAGTGATGAGAGGGGAACGGGGGCCGGCGTCGATCTACTGCGATCTCTGCCGCGATGAGGTGAAGCGCGCGCAGAACGCCCTGCGCGCCCAGGCCTACCGCCAGCGCAAGGCGAGCTACGGGGGGGTGCGCTGACCGCACCCCCCTTTAGGTGCTAGCCCGCCCCGGCGCGGTGCCGAGCGCGCAGTGCTTGCATGCGGGCGCGGGCCTGCGTGCGTCGCCGCTCGTCGCCGCACCGGGCGCAGTAGGCTGACGTGCGTTCCCGCTCGAGCGGGAAGACACTAAAGAGGTCGCCGCAGTCCTGACACTGTTGACGCCGTTCTTTCCTTATGCTATCTGTGTGTGTTCGCTCGGCCGTGGGTCGCTCCGGCTGAGCCGCGCGCCAGGCGTCGCTGGGGGGTGTCTCGTTCGCGCATGGATCCGCGCGGGTATCCGCCTCGTCCGTGCACGGATCCGCGCGAGCGGCGTTGGTCTGTGCCGCCCGCCGCTTGTGGCGCTCCGGGTGCGCGGGCCTGAGACGTGCCTGCGGGCTCACGGCCGCCCCTTGCTCCGCCGCCGCGGCCTGGGGAAGGATGCACCGCACCGTCGGCGTCGCAGGGGCAGGGGCAGGGGCAGGCGTGACCGCGTGCCGCCACAGCGCCTCCTGTAAGAGGTGGAGGTGCCGCAGCGCCTGCACCGGATCGAGCGCCTCAGCGAGCGCCACGAGGCGGGCGCGCGACGCCTCATCAAGGACAGCGGCCGCAAGCAAGCGCTGCAAGGGGGTCTGTGCGGCATCATAGCGGCGGTAGACCTGGTTGCCCTCCCGCCGCTTGAGCACCAACTTGAGCGAAGGCTGGAAGATGTTGACGTACAGGCGCAGGGCGCGGTACAGCTCGGCGAGTTGGTGGTAGGCCAACTCACCCTCGAAGCGGTCGTAGCCGACGATCTGCCGCACGATGGAGCCGTTCTTCTGCTCCACATAGCATTGGTCGTTCTTGCGATAGGCGCGCCCCCGCGTGAAGGTGATCTCCGCCCGCTCACAATACTCCAGGAGCGGGAAGTTGAGGAACTCACTGCCATGGTCGGTGTCCAGGCCGCGCAAGGGGAAGGGAAGGAGGCCCCGCACCTGGTCGAGGGCCCCGAGCACGTCGCCGTAGCCGTGGCGTAGCAGCGGCAGGCACTCGGTCCAGCCGGTGGCGACATCGGTGAGCACAAGGGACGAGAGGTAGGGGCCCTCCGCCCGCGTGCCGCAGTGCGCCACCAAGTCGGCCTCCATGAACCCGGGACGGACATCATCCCACTCCGCGAAGGTGCGGATGGGAACCTTGTGCTTGAGCAGCGTCCCCGCCTTGGTCGTGCTGATCCCGCGCGGTCGGGCGCGCTGCCGGACAGGCCGCAGCAGCCGATCGGCCGTGGCCGCACTGAGCGCGAGGAGCTGCGTGCGCACCTCCGGGCTCAACGCGAGATGTCCATGGCGCTCCAAGGAGGCCACGAGTTCCGGCAAGAACGGCACCAACCGCTTGGCGCAGACATAATTGGCTGCCGCCCAGGCCACCGTGAGGGCTTCCACGACGGCGGGGCCATACGGCCGCATCCGGGGGCGCACGATGGGGCGGGGTGAGGGAACGACGGGCTGCCCCAGGAGCCGGATGGCATATTTACGGGCATAGCCGGTCGCGGCGACGAACTCATCGAGGATGGCGCGCTTCTGCTGTAGCGGCGACACGCGGTACCGCGGCCCCGTCTGCGCCAACAACTCCCGCTTGGCCTGAAAACTCATGCTGGACCTCACTCTTCTGCTCCCTCTGCTCTGCCATCGGCATGATTGCTTCGGGTTACATTATTCGTGAGGCAACATCTCTCCTTGGGTTACTTTTCCCGTGAGGCAATGCGCGGTCATCCGCGTCGACCGGGAGCGCACCCCGGCGTACTGTGACCTCTGCCTTGAAGAACGCAAGCGTGCGCAGGCCCGCGATCGGATGCAGGCCCTGCGCGCACGACGCCGGAACTCGTGAAACGCGACGACACCGTCGTATCGTTGTTGCTGTGGTACAAATGGAGATGTGTTAAATTGGGTGCTATGAGCCGCTCTGGCGCCACGTCAAGCACGAGGACATGCCCGTGCGCAGTCACGACACCGCCGATGCGCTCAAAGCGGCCGTCGACGACGTACTCGACGACCACGCCGCACGACTCGCCCATTCTACGACATCCTTATGCAAAGCTGCTTAGTACGGGTAGGTGCGTGCGCCAGGCGACGAGGTTATGGATCTGGTAGAGGTCGACGCGACCGCCGAAGTAGCCCAGAGCGCGCTCAATCTGGGCACGCCCCTCCGCGGCGTCGCGGGCCCACACCTTCGTCGCGACGAGGGCATCGGTCCGGTGGTTTGCCAGCGCCTGGCCGAGGACACGCTCCGCCGCGCCGTACATGGGCGAGGAGTCGATGAAGCGGGTGCCCACAGCGAGCGCTTCGTCGACGATCGTGCGCACCTGCTGCTCGGCCGCAGCGCCACGCACGTCGAACGTGCGCCAGGTGCCCATGCCGACGGCCGGCACCGTGAGCCCGCTCCATCCCAATGCTCGCTCATGCATGCTCGTCCCTCCCTCGGCCACAGTATCTCACCGTACGACGGAGCACCGTACCAATAGCGTCTTCTGCAGGATGCAGGCCAGGGAGCGGATAATTAACAGTGGCGGTGGTGCAATCGGGGCAGGGCGCAACGCATCAAGCATGCCACGAGGGCATGTCGTTCATCGTCACTGTTTTGAGGCGACCTTCCGTCGTCAAGCACACGCTTGGGGTGACGATGGAGGGGCTACTGACAGGGCCGCATAGGGATGCAGTAGCGCGCACATATATGCAGAGACTGCAGCTTGTCCATGTGCTGACCAGCGAGAGAAGGCAAGGGACACCTCAGGGCTAAGCAGGTCACCAGAAGTCTGGCGTAGCCTGTTGAGCGTGATTTGGGCGTAAAAGCATGCCGGACTTATGGTCATGTGCTTAGAGGTGAGCCAATACGATAGTGATATAACCCAGCGCCGAAACCCCTTTTCTAACCGTGCTCTAACCATTCTCTCATCAGCGCTTAACCTATAGATGCGATGCTGGAAGGGCGTCGGGCGCCTCTATCCCATCCCTGTATGCCGTTCTCCCGCAGCCATTCCTGTGAGGCGGCGTCACCGCGACGCGGCGTCCGCGGTTCACGTTCATGTTAGTCGACAAAGGACTGTTGCACCCTATGCCATACGCGGAGAAGTTGGCGTCGTCCATGCCTCTCGACACCTGTGTCGCCCCTGGAGCCAAGGCGCGGCCCGTTCCCACCATTGATAACCGCCCCGCTTGTCTCGACAGGCGACCGCGCGGCCAGCCACACGCGGTTTATCCAGATACGTTCCGCATCGAAAACGTGACGACCATGGCCGCCCTCGCGGCACTTCGCCCGACCTGGGAGGCGTTGAGCGCGGACGCGGACATGGCGTCTCCCTTCAACTCCTGGCTCTGGCAGTGGGTGTGGTGGGAGGTATTCGGCGCGGGCAAGGACCTGCACATCTGCGTCGTCTGGGACGGGCCACGCGCCATCGCCATCGCGCCATTCTACGTGCTCCGCTACGGGCGAGGCCCGGTCGCCCTGCGCGTGCTCCTTCCCCTCGGCTACGGCAACGACCTGACCGAGCGAATGGAACCCCTCGTGGCGACTGGATACCGCGCCGCCGCCCTCGCCGCCCTCGCCGCCCATCTCGTGCGCGTCGCCCGCTGGGACTTGCTGGTCTGGCAAGGTGCGGCCAGCGACGACCTCGCCCTCTCTCTGCGCGCACGCCAGCGCGCGACGCAGATGGTCCCCTACGCCGTCCGCTCCCTGCCCCCGACCTGGGAGGCGTTCGTCGCCGGACTCTCGACCCGCACGTGCGCTAACCTGCGCTACTATCCAAACCGGCTCGCCCGCCACGGCCACACCGCGCGGGTCCGCATGGTCGCCGATCCCGACGCCCTCGGCCCGGCCCTCGCTACGTTCGTGCGCTTGCACGCGGCGCGCGCCGCCTGGTCGGGCGGTTCCCCTCACTCCGACCGCTTCGCCCACGCGCGACACCGCGCCTTCCTCGCCCTGCTGGTCCCCGCCCTCGCCGCACAGGGCCAGTTCCGTGTGGCGCTCCTCGCCGTCGACGGCCGGGATGTCGCCGCCCAACTCGTCTTCGAGCACGCGGGGACCCTCTCTCTCTACTACTCCGGCGTCGACCCCGCGTGGCTGCCGTATGGGGTGGGCTTCCAACTCACCGCTGCCTGCCTGCGTGACGCGATGGAGCACGGGATCCGCCGCCTCGACTGGCTCCACGGCTCGGCGGGGCACTGGAAGCAACGCTGGGGCACGACCGAGGAGCTTGTGCCCCGCCTCGCTTTCGTGGGTGACACGCTCCGGGCACGGACCGCCTATGTGGTCTACGCCGTCCTGCGCGGCGGCGTGTACGACCGCGCTGGACGGGCGCGCATCGCCGCCCCCTACGGGGTAGCCGCGGAGTATCGCCTGCTCCAAGGGCTCGCCGCCCTGCTGCGCCAACCCCGCATCGGGTAACCATCCCGCGATCCTGTGCGGCGAAGAGCCTCCGGGTCTCCCGATGCGACGTCACGTTGGCCCGTTTGGGCATGGGTCACAAGGGCGTGACCGTGTGGCGACCGTCACACCGACGCGTCTCGCCGGCGGTCCGCTGCGGCCGTCGCAGTGCGTGCCCTACATCGCGTCTTCGTCACCGACGGCGTGTATCTCATCACCCTGCTGCTCACCCTCGACGGAGCCCTGGCCCTGCTTCAGGGACACATCGGCCAGACGCAGGACTACCCGTTCATTCCCTGGAACCTGTTCCTGGCGTGCGTGCCCTATGGGGTGAGCCTCTGCGCCGCCGCGTTCCATCGCCGATTTCCGCGTCGCGCGTGGGCATTGCTCCCACTCTATGCGCTCTGGCTCTTGTTCTTGCCGAACGCGCCCTACCTCTTGACCGACTTCATCCATTTGCGGGACAACGCGACCGCTCAGATTTGGTTCGATACCACGCTACTGGCGATCTACGCCCTGACTGGCTATATGCTGGCCATCGTTTCGCTGGCTATCATGCACCGGCTGGTGCGCGACATCTTTGGCTGGAGAGTCGGCTGGGCCTTCGTCCTTGCGTCGCTCGTCCTCGCCAGCGTGGGAATCCACCTCGGCCGCGTCCAACGGTACAATAGCTGGGATGTGGCGACCCACCCGCAGGCGCTGTTGGAGGACATCCTGGTCCCCCTGGTCCATCCGCTCATGCACCCGCACACCGCGTTCGATGCGCTGCGGTACGCCACGATCCTGCTGGTCGGCTACGTGGCTTTCCTGGCGCTTCGCGGCAAAGAGGCCCGCGCGATCATCGTGATGGGGCGGGACGTCGTGACGGGACGAGACGCATGACCGGCGGAGCGGATAGAGCGGCAGGCGCTCCGTGTCTATTCCTTCATCACCCTATCGTCCGCGGCGCTCACAGTCTGTGGCCCCATCTGCGTCTCGTACAGGGCGCGGTAGCGGCCACCCCGCGCCAACAGTTCCTCGTGCGTGCCCAGTTCGGCCACGCGCCCCTCGTCCAGGACGGCGATGCGGTCCGCCTGGCGGATCGTGGAGAGGCGGTGGGCCACGACCAGCACGGTGCGGTCGGCCAGCCCCGTCCGCAGCGCGCCCAGCACGTCGGCCTCCGTCGCGGCGTCGAGCGCGCCCGTAGCCTCGTCGAGGATGACGATCGGGGCGTCGGCGAGCAGCGCGCGGGCCAAGGCCAAGCGCTGTCGCTGGCCACCGGAGAGGCGCGCCCCGCGCGGTCCCACCGGCGTGTCGTAGCCCTCCGGCAGGGCGCGGATGAACGCGTCGGCCGACGCCGCGCGCGCGGCGTCCTCAATCGCGGCGTCGGTGGCGTCCAGGCGGCCGTAGCGTAGGTTCTCGCGCACGCTCGCCTGGAAGAGCATCGGTTCCTGCAGCACGGCCGCGATCCGCCTCCGGATCGAGGGTGGGTCATAGGCGCGCAGGTCGTGGCCGTCGATCGTGACGGCCCCCCGATCCGGGTCGTAGTAGGCCAGCAGCAGGCTCACCACCGTCGTCTTGCCGGCGCCGCTGGCACCGACCAGCGCGACCGTCTCCCCCCGTCGCAGGGTGAGCGTGAAGTCGCGCAATACGGGCCGCGCGGGGTCGTAGCCGAAGGTGACGCCACGGAACTCAACCTGCCCCTCTACGAGCGGCAGGGCGCGGGGCTCGCACCGCTCACGCATGTCCGGGGCCACGTCCAGGACCTCGGCCACACGCGCGGCCCCCACCAGCGCCCGCTGGACGGTTCCGCCTAGGTGCGCGAGCCCCTGGATCGGCGCATACAACGCGCCCAAGTAGCCCAGGAACACGACCAATCCTCCGAGGGTGAGGTGACCCGACGCCACGGCCCCGACGCCGAACCAGATGACCAGCACGGTCCCGCCGGTCGCCACCAGATCGATCAGGGGCGTGAAGACGGCGCGCAGGCGGATCGACCGCAGGCGGGCGTCGCGGCTGCCCCCCGCGGCCGCCTCGAAGCGCGCACGCTCGTACGGTTCGCGCGCGAAGGCCTTGACGAGGGCGATGGCGGAGAGACCTTCCTCGGCGACCGAGGTGAGCGTGCTCGTCCGCTCCCGGATGGCCCCCTGGGCGGCGCGCGCCCGGCGGGCGTACCGCGCGCTCGCCAGCGCCAGAGCGGGGACGAGGGCCAGGCCCGCAAGCGCGAGCGCGGGGTCGAGATAGACGAGCAGGCCCGCGAAGAGGAGCGCGGTGAGGCTGTGCGCCGCGAGGTCGGCGACGCCGGAGACGAGCAGGTCCTCGATGGCGCCGATGTCGGCGGTGAGCCGCGTGAGCAGATCGCCCAGGCGCTGGCCGTGGTAGTAGCGCAGCGAGAGCCCCTGCAGCCGCGTGTAGAGCGCCACGCGTAGGTCGCGTGTCACGTTCGCCCCGACCCAGCCGCCCAGGTAATCGTCGGCGAACGAGACGCCGCCCTTGGCCAGGGCGAGGCCCAGGTAGGCGGCGCAGACCCAGGGGACGAGCGTGAGTTGGTGGCGACGCAGGACGTCGTCGATGAGTACCTTGAGCAGCCACACCTTGGCCGCGTTGAGCGCGGGACGCGCCAGGGTAGCGAGCAGCGCCACGACCAGCCGGCCGCGGTAGGGGCGCAGCAACGGCAGGAAGCGCCGGTACAGCGCGATGTCCACCCCAGGCGTCCATCTGTGTCGCGGCAGCCACGCCGGCGCCCAGGCGTACCACCGGTGGTCGAATGTGTCCATTAGTCTCGTCTCCATAACCTTGTGTCATCACAGAAACGCTCGACAGGCCGCGTCCGGACGCGGCCTGTCGAGCGTTTCCTCGTCTGTCTCCCCAGACGCGGGGGGCTGGCGCCGCCCCATGATCGGACGGGGCGCCCCTGGGGGGCGGGGGTGTCGGGGTGATCAGCCGCTCCAGGGCCGCCGACCACCCCACCAGGGCTAGTAGTTGCCCTGGAAGTCGCCGTCCTGCTGCACGTCGGCGCCCGTGTCGGGCTCGGTGGACACTGGCTCCTGCGCTGTCTCCAGACCAATCGTCTCGTTCATCGTGGTGATCTCCTTTTCTTTGTCCGGTCTAGCAGTTTGTCGGAGAGAAGCGGGCTCTCCATCCCGCGCATGGTGGTACAGTAGGAAGCATGAGTAGAACATTCAAAACCGTGGACTATGAGGCGGCGCTCGACCTGACCGTGCGTTTGGGCG
>JAABUV010008674.1_pt1 | contig 10207 bp, 9 predicted proteins | sample 5559971 | NCBI WGS metagenome assembly JAABUV01 (sample SAMN10711881, study PRJNA513362) | rock metagenome | isolation source: Antarctica rocks | place: Antarctica: Victoria Land, Knobhead nord | collected 2015-12-19
GGCTACTGGCAACGCGCGCAAGCCATCTAGCCGACCCGCCACGAGACCACGCCGGCGATCTCGAAGCGCTGGATCGTGGCCTTGGCCCGACCGAGCAACCCGAGCACGGTCTTTTGCACCAGCGCGCAGCTGCGTTCATCCGTGGCCGCGATGGCCTTCATGCCCATGACCTGCTCGGTGAGCGCGCGCGTCGTCATGGGCTGCGGCGCTTCGCGCAGCACGTTATGGATCAGCCGCAGGCATTCGCCAGGATGAAACCAGGTGCTGCGGGGCCGCTGTGATTGAGGGCCAGACTCCTCCAGCACGAGGTCTGGATCGAACAGTCGCATGGCGGCGTCGAGATGCACGAGACTGGCACGATGTTGGACAATCTGCTGCTCCAGATGGCTCACGATCCCACTCAGCTCGGATCGCTTCCCGCGCAAAGCGTCAATAACGTGCGGCTCGGCCATCGTAACCCTCCATCCTGGATCAAGGTTCAGAATGGTAACCGGACGATCCTACTCCTCGGAACAAGGGCGTGGTGGCAGTTGCTACATGATACCGGGAATCTGCTAGCCCATGCGCCCGACGCGCTGCACGAGGAGGTTTCGGCTGACTACACGGACATGATCTACGCCGAGACCGCGAAGCAGGTGGAGGCCCAACGCAAAGCGTTCCTGCACAAGTGGCGGCTGCGCTGCCCGGCGGTGGCGGCAAGCCTGGAGCAAGCAGGTGACTGCCTGTTTGCCTTCCTCCACCTGCCCCCGAGCCAGCGGAAGTCGGCGCGGACCACCAATGTCATTGAGCGGCTCCACAAGGAGTTCAAGCGCCGGATCAAGACGCAGACCGTGCTGCCCTCGGCGGAGACCGCCGCCATGCTGTTCTGGGCGCTGCTCGCGTCAGGTCAGATCACCATGCGCAAGGTGAACGGATGGCAGACCTTGGGCGAGAAGATCGCCGCTGCTGCGCCTGTTGACCTCGCCGCCTGATCCATCCAACTATCGCCGCGCCGGAGACACGCCGCTCAAGCAATTTCCACACAAGTCACGACGGCACCGCTACGATATCCGAGTTCGTCTGTTTTGAACGATACGGTGAGTAAAGTGGGCTAGATCGTACTTCCTTCGAAGCTCATCATCGCAAGTCAATGCCTGCCCGGCGCGGGAGTGCCCATGTTGGATATCAAAAAACTATGGTTTCACGCCGCTTGCCGCAGCGTCCGTTCTATGGTCGCTGTCTCGGCGGCACTCACGACGCTGGTCGTCCTTTCGGGTTGCGAGGCCGAGAAGAAAACCGTCGCTCAGCCTAAGGACCTACTGGCCAGTCATGTTCGGGAGGCCACGGAGCAGAGCATCCGGTCAGGCTTCGCAGCCTCGACTCCCATTCAGTTCCGGGGGGTGCAAGTCTATGCGCAGGCAATGCCGCAGCGCATAGCGGTGTGCGGTCAAGTTAACCCATTCGCCAACAATCCAAACCTGTTCGTGCCGTTCGTGGCCCTCGTCACCAGCCGGAAAGGGCCAAGCGATGGAGTGCCGCAATATACGGTTGAGCCGCATATCGCGACAAACACGTCCGAGGCGAGCCAAGTATACGTCGCGCTCGTCACGTACTGCTATGACCAAGGCGGCCCGATACCCGCGCGGCGCCAAAGCGTCGTGTCGATCCCGCCTCTGCCCGACACGATCTCCAAGTCGCTTCCCATCATCGGTCCAGCTGGACAACCACCGGCAACTCCTACTCAACTCTCCCCACCTCCTGTGTACGGACAGGTGTCCAAGCGTCCAATAGTTCCGGCGATCGTGCCAAATCCGGCCTCTAACCAGGCATCAGCCTTGGGTAGGGTCACTATGCAGCAGGACGGAAACCTACACTCCACTCCCGCAGGTCCCGTTGTTGTAGCCGTGCCACGGGGCACGGTGATCCAGGTCTTCTCCCAAACACGCGATGGCTGGTATCAGGTCGGTGGTTCGGCTCCCTGGGGTTGGGTGTACAAAAGCGTGCTGGAAGGGCATTAGCCCATCCTATTCGGGGTCGACCCAACATTGATGCTGGTGGGACGCTGTTGCATGGACCGGGCTGGTGGCGTTGCAGGCCAGGCCGACGTAGGAGGCTTGCTCGTTCACTGATCCCTGGATGCCCGCTTTGCCCTTCAAGCTGAATGCTGACCGCCGTCACCACATTCCGAAGCAGAAGCGCAAGGTCGTGAACTCGGCCGCATACGACGCGGCCCTGCGCCAGCGCGGCAGCTTAACGGTTTAGTTCACGGACGAGGCGGTCGCGGCGTGGAGGGCGGAACCTCGCACGACCGCGGGCGGACAGCCCTGGTATTCTCCCTTGGCAACCCTGACAGCGCTGACGCTCCGGGCCGTGTTCTGCCTCGCCCTGCGCCAGACGGAGGGCCTGATTGGCTCCGTCATCCATCTGCTCGGGCTTGCTTTGGCGGTGCCCGACCACAGCACGCTCAGCCGACGAGCAGCGACGCTGGAGGTGCCACGCCCGCAAGCGCGCCGTGACGGCGAACCCCTGCACCTGCTTGTCGACAGCACCGGCCTCAAGCTCTGCGGCGCGGGTGAGTGGCTGATCGAGAAACATGGCGCCAAGACGGGGCGGAAGGCCCATCCGCATAAAAGTGCACGGTGAGGGATGCCTTTTGGGACTGCTTAGCCAGTTCTCAAGCCAGATGTGACCATTTCTGGTTTGATGCCGTCATGAACTAGCAATTTGTTACGTGCAATCATAGCGTGCAATGGATAACGTTCTTTACGCCATCCCTGGCACGACAGCTGCCCCGTGCGGCGCGGACGGTGCCGGGATGGCGTAAAGAAGCGCGTTGAACTGAGCCGCGGGCCGCCAGTGCAGGCTATGGGGATTGCTTCAGCGTCGCTGCCTCAAGTCGGCTGCAGATGAGCTGGCGAGGTGTTCCCTGGCATGGCTGCGGCAGGTTTTGACGAGACCTGTGGGATGCTGGCGGCAGTGGAACCAGGCGTGTCGCTCGTCCGAGATGCCCGTGCCAACGTGCGAGACGACCCGATTGCAGCCCGTGCAACCCGCCGGGCAAGCCAGGGGCAAGGCCGGCATGCTCGCGGCTTATGTCGGACGTTGATGGTCGGCGGCAGAGATGCGGCATCATGATGTGTCGGCCCAGGCTGGACGGGGACTGCGGCCGAGCATGGAGGGCAGGATCTCGATGCGCCGCATTGTTCCCGCCGAGCAGGCTGTGCAGACACGGAGCGAGCGCCCGGTCAGGGCCTGGTAGCGGTCGTGCGGGTCGGCCAGCGGGGCGAGCACCGGAGGCGGGGGTGGCGGGGCGTCGAGGAGTTGGCGGCAGCGGGCCAGCTTGGCCTGGCGGCCGCGGTTGCCGAGCAGTCCGTAGTGGCGGATGCGCTGGAAGCCGTCGGGCAGGACGTGCAGCAGGAAGCGTCGGATGAACTCGTGTGCGTCGAGGGTCATGACCTTGCGGCGGTCGTGGTGGCGGTAGTCTTTCCAGCCGAAGGAGACGGTGCTGTCCCCGATCTGGGTCAGGCGGGAGTTGGAGATGGCGACACGGTGAGTATAGCGGCCGAGATAGTCGAGCACCTGTTCCGGCCCACCGAACGGTCGCTTGGCGTAGACCACCCAGTCGATGCCGCGCGCCGCATGGAGTTGCTCGGCGAACCGCTTGGGCTCGTTCAGGTCAGCGAGGGATCCCCGGAAAGTCAGCTCGCCTGCCCGGAAGGCCTGGTCGAGGGCTTCGAGAAACAGGCGGCGGAACAGGCTGGACAGCACGCGGACCGGCAGGAAGAAGCCGGGCCGGCAGGCTACCCAGCGCTGGCCGTCGGGCGCCAGCCCGCCGCCGGGGACGATGCAGTGCAGGTGTGGATGGTGCTGCAGGGTCTGACCCCAGGTGTGCAGCACCGCGACCAAGCCGATCTCGGTGCCGAGGTGACGCGGGTCGGCTGCGATGGTGCGCAAGGTCGCGGCCGTGCTGCGGAACAGGATGTCGTAGACGACGCGCTTGTTCTGCAGGGCGATCGCGGCGATCGGTTCGGGGAGGGTGAAGACGACATGGAAGTAGGGCACCGGCAGCAGGTCGGCCTTGCGGGCTTCCAGCCAGAGCGCACGGGCCAGGGCCTGGCATTTGGGACAGTGGCGGTTGCGGCAGGAGTTGTAGGCGACCCGGCGGTGCGCGCAGGCATCGCACTGCTCGACATGCCCGCCCAGCGCCGCCGTCCGGCAGAGCTCGATGGCGCGCATGACCCGCAACCGGGCACGGCCAAGCGTGCCGGCATGCGCCAGGCGATAGGTTGCGCCGTGGCGGCGGAACACGTCCGCCACCTCGAGCTCCGCGCGGCCCATGGGCCGCAGTCAGTGGGCAGGCAGGGCCAGGTTGAGGCGGTCGAGCGGACTGGGAACAGCGCAGACCGTGCTGGTGGCGACGTGGAGATAGCGCGCGGTGGTGGACAGGCTGCGGTGGCCGAGCAGCAGCTTGATGGTGCACAGGTCGGTGCCGGCTTCGAGCAGGTGGGTGGCGAAGCTGTGCCGCAGCGTGTGCATGGTGATGTGCTTGCCGATGCCGGCCGCCTCACGGGCGGTCTGGCAGGCGAGCTGGACACTGCGGATGCTGACGTGCTGGGCCGGGTCGCGGCTCGGGAACAGCCACTCCGCGCGGGGGCGCTCGGCTTTCCAGTAGGTCCGCAGCAGGTCGAGCAGCTTCGGCGAGAGCATGACCAGGCGGGCCTTGCCGCCCTTGCCGCTGGCGATGCGCAGCGTCATGCGTGTGCTGTCGATATCGCTCACGCGCAGGGCGACGACTTCGAAGACGCGCAAGCCGGCGGCATAGGCGGTGACCAGCACGGCGCGCATCTTGCGGTCAGGAACGGTCGCGAGGAACTGCCCCACCTCCTCGACGCTGAGCACGGTGGGCAGCTTGCGCGGGCGCTTCTGAAAGGGCAGCCTGGGTAGCACCCAGTCACGCTCCAGGACGACTGTGTAGAGGAAGCGCAGGGCGGCGACGTTGACGTTGAAATACGACGACGAGACCTTCTGCTCGACCAGGTGGTTCAGGTAATCCCGCAGCTGCTCCGGCCCAACCTCAGCCGGAGATATGCGGACGTGGCGAGCGAAACGGCTCACGGCGAACAGATAGTTGCGCTGGGTGTAGGGTGAGAGGTTGCGAACCGTCATGTCCTCGATCATGCGACGGCGAAGCGGGCTCATGAGGCATCTCCTTTGATGGTGTGCTGACAACAGCAGCGCCATCTTGCCCCCCAACACGGACATACGCCGCCGTGGCGCACTCCCCAAACGTCACCTGAGCAACACAGGAGACGAAGCAAATACTCCGCCGGCAAGACCAAAGAAACGTAGACAGATTATGAAGCACTGCCGCGATAGCGGCTTAGTTCAATCCACATTGCATTTAATATCGCAGTTCGATGTGGCGTATTGCACGCAACAAACCGGGGTGCTAACGCGGGGGGGATGACTTCGCGTGCAATACATGCAGCGCCCGTCAATGTCTCTGGCGAGCCAAGCTGGATGGCGGCGTTCCTCGCCAGCCTGGCGCGCGACGACCTGGCACCCGCGACGCTGCGCGGCTACCGCTACGACCTGCGTCATTTCGTCGCCTGGCACCGCGTGGTCCATGACGGTCCCTTCGTCCTTGAGAAGCTCGCCGAATACGAGCTGATCGCCTACCGCCAGCATATGGTCGCCGGTGGCCTCCGGCCTGCTACGGTCAACCGGCGGCTGGACGCCTTGCGCCGGCTGTGTCGCTGGGCACGCGGGACCGGCGCCCTGGCCGCCGACGCCGCCCGTGACGTCCGGCCCATGCGCACCACGCGCAACCGCCAGCCGGCTGGCCTGACCGATGTCGAGGTCCACGCCCTGCTGCGCGCCGCCGGCGCCTCCTCCCACGGCCTCGCGGCGCGCAACTACGCGATGACCCAGCTTATGCTGCAGGCCGGCTTGCGCGTCGGCGAGGTCGCTGCCCTGCAGGTGGGCGATGTCACCATGAGCGACCGCTCCGGCAGCGTGCGCATCCGCCACGGCAAGGGCCTCAAGGCGCGCGAGGTGCCGCTGAACGCCACCGTGCGCCGCGCGCTTAAGCAGCACCTCGACCAGCGCCAAACGCCGGGCCAGGATGCGGCGCTGTTCGTCAGCAGCCGGGAGACGGCGATGCCGGTGCGCACCATCCAGGCTGTCATGACCAGCCTCGCCCGCCGGGCCCGCCTGAAGCGCGTCGCCGTCTCGGCGCACACGCTGCGCCACACCTTCGCGCTGGGCTACCTGCGCGACAACCCGGGCAAGCTGGTCGAGCTCGCCAGCCTGCTCGGCCATGAGTCGCTCGACACGACCGCCATCTACACGCGCCCCTCGCGCGACGACCTCGCGGCCGACCTGGAGCGCTCGCACCTCAATGTCGATGGATGACCCTTTGGCTGCGACGCAGATCCGGTGACGGATGCTGCCGCCTGATCCGAGCGAGGACGACCTGGCGCGGCACTGGAGCCTAACGCCTGCGGACCTGGCCGTGATCGCCGAGTGCCGTGGTCCCGACCAGCGCCGCCGTTTCGCCCTGCAGCTCTGCGTCATGCGTCTGCACGGCCGCTTCCTCGACGACTACCGGCACGCCCCGATCAAGATCGTCAATCACCTGTCGCGCCAGCTTGGCCTGCCGCCGGTGCTGTTCCTCGACCGTGCCGGCCGCGAGCCGACGGAGCGAGTGCAGGCCCAGCGCATCCGCCGCTACCTGAACCTGAGCCGGTTCGACGAGACGGCGGAGGCCAACCTGCGCGAATGGCTGCGCGCGGGCGCCCTCGAAGGCCGCACCGCGGGCGAGCTGTCGATGCAGGCGGAGGAGAAGCTGCGCGGGTGGCGCGTCATGTTGCCCGCCACCAGCACGCTGGACCGCATCATCAACTCCGTTGTCGCCCACACTACGGCCGACCTCTTCGCCACCATCGCCGGGCGTCTGCCGGAAACGCTGCGGGCCGGCATCGACCTGCTGGTCGAGGTGCCGGAGGGCGACGCGCGGTCCAGCCTGTTCCGGCTCAAGGACTACCCGAAGTCGGCCAACGCCGCGGTGATCAAGGGCGACATCGTCCGCCTGCGGCTGATCGAGGACCTGCTCGGCGCCGGCGCAGACCTCGGCGACCTCGACCCGCGGATCGTGCGTCAGCTCGGCCAGCTCGGGCGCCGCTACGACGCCGGCGACCTCCGGCGCTTCGCCAAACCCAAGCGCGACGCCCTCGTCGCTTGCTACTTGGTCGAGGCCCGCAAGACGCTGCTCGACCAGATTGTCGAGATGAATGACATGTTCCTGACCGGGATGAACCGAAGGGCGCGCAATTCGGTTGAGCGGCAGCGCAAGAGCCTGCGCCGCCGTGCTCGCGACGGCCTGCACCGCGTGCTCGGCGCTGTCGATGCGCTGGTGGTGGCCGAGGGCATGCAGACCGTCGCCGTGTTCCGCGATGCGCAAAACCCGCCGGCGCTGATCGAGGCAGCCATTGGCTGCCGAGCCTACGAGCGGCTGGAAGCGCGCGGCCATCTCGACGCCATGCTCGCGCGCTACGGCACCCTGCGCCAATACCTGCCGGCGCTCCTCGCCTTGCCGTTCCAGGCCGCGGCCGGCAGCGAGACCCTGCTTGAGGCTGTCAAAATCCTGCGTGCGCTCGATGCCGGCACGCGGGGTCCGCTCACGACCAACGACCCTTACGGCTTCGTGCAGGCCGATTGGCGGCCTCATCTGGTCACCGGGGACAAGGCCGCCGGCAAGCTCGACCGCGCCATCTGGGAGATTTCGCTCGCTTTCGCGGTCCGTGACGCGCTCCGAGCCGGCAGCCTGTTCCTGGCGCATAGCCGCGACCACGTCTCGTTCTGGAATCTGGTCTACGATGACCGGAGCTGGCAGCAGGCCCGCGAGCAGGCCTACGGGCGCCTTGACCTGCCAACCGACGGGCAGGCGTTCCTGGCCAGGCTCGGCGCAGAACTCGACCGGGCAGCACGCGCCGCGCAACGCGGCCTGCCCAGCAACCGCTTCGCCGCCGTCCGCAATGGCCGGCTCAAGCTCAAACGGCGCGATGCGCTGCTGATCCCGCCCGTGCTGCAAGAGCTGCGTGCCACCATCGGCGCCAGCCTGTCGCGCGTGCGGATCGAAGATCTGCTGCAGGACGTCGATGAGTGGTGCGGCTTCACCCGCGCCTTCCAGCCGCTCGGAGGCTACCAACCGCGCGGCGGCGACCCGCACCGCTCTCTGCTCGCCACCCTGATCGCGCACGGCACCAACCTTGGCCTGGCCGCCATGAGCCACAGCGTCGACAGTCTGACCGCCGACGCCCTGCAGCACACCAGCCGATGGTTCCTGCGTGACGCCACGCTCAAGGCAGGCAACGCCGTCCTGGTCGATCACCACCACGGCCTAAAGCTCAGCGGCATCTGGGGTGATGGCAGCCGCTCCTCCTCCGACGGCCAGCGCTTCGCCGTCGAGCGCGACAGCTTGCTCGGCAGTGTCTACCCGCGCTACTTCGGCTACTACGACCGCGCGCTCGCGCTCTACACCCACACCTCCGACCAGCACAGCGTCTATGCCACCCAGGCAATCTCGTGCACGCCGCGCGAGGCCGGCTACGTGCTGGCCGGCATCCTCGACAACGACACCGCCCTGCCTATTCGTGAACATACCTCAGATACCCACGGGTTCACCGAGCATCTGTTCGGACTGTGCGCGCTGCTTGGCATCGCCTTCATGCCGCGGCTGAAGGACCTGCCCGACCAGGTGCTCAGCCGCATCGACCGCGACGCCGACTACGGCGCGCTGCAGCCGCTGCTGCGCGGCCGCATCAACGTCGCGCTCATCCTCGAACAGTGGGACCAGCTGGTGCGGTTGGCAGCGTCGCTGAAGGACCGGCTGACCCCGGCCCACGTCGTCATGCAGCGCCTGGCCAACGCCAATGCGTCCGACCGTCTCGCCAGTGCCCTCACCCAGCTCGGGCGCCTGATGAAGACATTGCACATCTTGCGCTACATCCATGAGGCCCCGCTGCGCGATGCAATCCAGCTGCAGCTCAACCGCGGCGAATTCCGCCACATCCTCGCCAAGTCGCTGTTCTTTGCCAACCAGGGCGGCTTCCGCTCCGGCGACTACGAGGAGGTGATGAACAAGGCTAGCTGCCTCAGCCTGCTGTCCAATGCCGTGCTGGTCTGGAACACGGTGCACATCGCCCGCATCGTCGAGCAGCTCCGTGCCGCCGGACACGAGGTGTGTGACGAGAACCTGGCCCGCGTCTCGCCGCTGGCGCACGCCCACGTCATCCCGAACGGCAGCTACTTTCAGTCACCCCGCCGGCGCGCCGAGGCGGCGCCCGAACTCGTCACGACCTAAGCCGAAGAAGCCCACATGCCGCACGAAGACCCGGTAAACTGGCAGCCCATCCAACAAATGCCGCTGATCGCCCGCATGATCGATGGCGCCCTAGACGACACGCGCGAACACCTCGAAACGTTGTCCGAGGCACGGGTGCGCCCACACGTGCTCGACGACGCGACCATCGACCGGGTCGAGCAGGTCCATGCCGAGCAGCTGCAGTTTGTCGATATCTACATCCAGCAGATCAGCCGCTGGCGAACCGAAAAACCGTCAAAAGACCAGACGCGCGAGCTGGACCGGATGGAGGCGTAGAACCAGCAGCTCCGGGCCGTGACCGGGGACGTCCTCGCGTTGGCCAGCGAACTACGCAAAGGAACCATCGAGCGCGTCATGGGAATGAGCGACGTCGAACTCGGCCTTCAGGCACTTCTCGGCAGCCGGCTTCCTAGCCGCCGCTAACCCGACCCATAATATTGCGTGCAATACGCTAACGTACGTTTTCGCAGAGATGGGCCTTCTGCCCCGACCTGCCCGCCAGCCGCCGCAGGTTCGCCGCCGTGTGCTCCGTCCGAGTGACCGCAACCGTCATGCCCGCCTCCACCATCATGGAAGCAAACCGAATCACACCCCGACGAGCCAAGCCTACTCACGTTTGAGTCAGAGCAAATAGCCGGTGATATTATACCCCCAACTTGGGATAGCGGCTAAGACCTGGCAGGCTGACGATCTTTGTTGGTGGGTCTGATGATGTCTGCGGGTGTGTTGCGCTGCAAACGGTGCGGGGGTTCGGACCACACGAGGAGCGGGCTGGCGCGCGGCCACCAGCGCCATCGCTGCCGAGCGTGCGGCTGCCACTTCAGCGACACGCCCTCGCGAGGC
>JAABUV010008679.1_pt1 | contig 10204 bp, 5 predicted proteins | sample 5559971 | NCBI WGS metagenome assembly JAABUV01 (sample SAMN10711881, study PRJNA513362) | rock metagenome | isolation source: Antarctica rocks | place: Antarctica: Victoria Land, Knobhead nord | collected 2015-12-19
TATCTATCTATCTATCTATCTATCTATCTATTTATCTATCTAGTCATCTGTATCTAGTCTATTTTCTAGATCTATCTATCTACTAGATCGATCGTTGCATGTGTTCATGCTCGCTCTATTGATTTTGAAGCTCTCTATATCGCATCTGTACTTTATTTCTCAACATCATTTATGACAAGAAATTGCTAGTCGTTATTTGATGCTTTGAACACTGACGACTCGAGCTGAAATGTATTGAACTATTCATTCAGATGTTCATTGATCATCAAGCTTTGAAGATCTTCATGAAAAACAAACAATTGAGTCGATGACAAGTCAACTATCTGAACATTCTATTGAAGTTCAACTTTCAAATCATCTTTAGATCAGGCAAAATGAACACTAAAGTCAATTCTTTAATCAGAATGTTTCTAGCAAATATCTCTGAATCAGCTCAGCGTCTTGAAGATCATTTTCAGACTATTCTGATCTTTAATAGAATTGATGTTCTATCTATTGAATTAAAAGCAAATCTCTATTAATGAGTATAAATGATCAATCAAACAGATGAGTTCTGCAGCGAATATAGACAAGCTATGAATGAAAACAAGCTCAAATTTCATATCACTAAATTGAAGAACTGCGAAATCATTGATGACGTTCTATTTAGAAAAGATTTACTGTGAGTTTCTGAGAACATGCACACAAAATTACTACAAGAAGTGCATGATCAATCTTCAATCTCTCATCTTGACAATCAACAAATCAACAAATCATTGATTTAGTTCAGCGTTTCTACTATTGATCAGATCATCAAGCTACTTGTTACGATTCTAGCCTTCGTCTATTCTTCGTCTAGTCTTTGCTCAGTCTTCGCTCAGCGTTCGCTCAATCTTCGTCTAGTCTTTGTCTGACATCAATTCTATCGAGTCTAGCACAAAACTAAAGCACACTCATATAACAGTGAGTTCTTTTCTGTAGATACTTTTCTTTCTTAGTATTTATCTATTAGTTATATTACACTCATATGACTCATTCTATGCCGATTTCTAACATTAGATAAATACTCATCAATTCTACTATTGACGTGTAGATGATATGAAACAATCTACTTCGTTTGTTCAGAAATTCGCAAGAGATTCTTCGAATTTATATCACTTTTTATTCGCAAGAGATTCTTCGAATATTTAAATGAGCTAAGAACAGTCACTCATAGAATCAATGATAAAGAATCTTCGTTGATTGCTTGAGAATCAACTTAAGCTCATGAATCAGATGAGTCAAAACAATCTGTGTCGTTCAATCAAATTAAGAAGTCTGCTTTAAAGACACGATTCAAATCAATCTCTTCAATGAGCAAGTCGACTAGTGAGTCTGCTTCAAAAATGCTGTTAATGCAATGATCTATCTACTCACATCGCTTTATCAATCAGCAAATCGATCTATCTTGTGTTTCTGTGTCAACTAGTGAGTCTGCTACAAAGACGCAATTCGAATCAATCTTTTCAATGAGTCAGTTGATTCTCTTCTAGTGAGTCTGCTTCAATGACACATTTGATAGTGAGTTTGCTATAAAGACATCTTTCGTCAATGCAATGATTTATCTACTCATATTACTTTATCAATCAGCGAATCAATCTATCTTGTGTTTCTGTGTCAATTAATGAGTCTGCTACAAAGACGCGATTCGAATCAATCTCTTCAATGAGTCAATCAATTCTCTTCTAGTGAGTCTGCTTCAATGATACGTTTGATAATGAGTCTGCTATAAAGACATCTTTCGTCAATGCAATGATCTATCTACTCATATCACTCTATCAATCAGCAAATCGATCTATCTTGTGTTTCTGTGTCAACTAGTGAGTCTGCTTTAATGACACGTTCAATAGTGAGTTTGCTATAAAGACATCTTTCGTCAATGCAATGATTTATCTACTCACATCGCTTTATCAATCAGCGAATTGATCTATCTTATGTTTTTGTGTCAACTAGTGAGTCTGCTACAAAGACGCGATTCGAATCAATCTCTTCAATAAGTCAGTCGATTTTCTTCTAGTGAGTCTGCTTCAATGACACGTTTGATAATGAGTCTGCTATAAAGACATCTTTCATCAATGCAATGATTTACAAGCACATCACTTTATCAATCAGCGAATTGATCTATCTTGAGTTTCTGTGTCAGCTAGTGAGTCTGCTTCAAGAGCACGTTCAATAGTGAGTCTGCTACAAGAACAGATAATGATTGATCTTGTTGACAAAGTCAGTCATCTCATAGTGAGTCTGCTTCAAAGATGTCATCAAAGCGATGATCAGAATATCGCTTTATCTTTCAGTGAATCTAACTACTACGTTTATCTGCAAAGCATCAATCTCTTCGATGAGCTAGTTGACTAGTGAGTCTGCTTCAATGATCATTCTTTCTCTCTCACAGTGAGTCTGCTACAAAAGATCATCACTCTATCTCTCTTTTTCTACATAGTGAGTTGACTACTATAGACATTTTTGATGGTCTGAAAGATCAATAGAAAGATTGATAGAAAGACTTGACGAAATAACATTTATGTGAACATGAATAGTCAAAAGAAGAGAGTAATGTTACGATTCTAGTCTTCGTCTATTCTTCGTTTAATCTTCGCTCAGTCTTCGCTCAGTCTTCGCTCAGTCTTCGTCTAGTCTTCGTCTGACATCAACTCTATCAAGTCTAGCATAGAGCTAAAGCACACTCATATAACAGCGAGTTCTTTTCTATAGATACTTTTCTTTCTTAGTATTTATTTATTAGTTATATTACACTCATATGACTCGCTCTATGCCGATTTCTAACACTACTATTTGATGATACATTCGAAACTGTCATGCTTATCAGCGAAGCAAAGTCTCTAAAAATAGCATCAATGAACTTCATCATTCTCTTTTGATTTCACAAAAACGCTGAAAAGATATAGTTATGAACTTCATCATTGAACTACTTCTGTCAGAAAGCTATAACGTCATTTGTACAATTATATGTTGTCTCAGCAAAGAATGTCACTATGTTTTCTGTCATTGAGAAGATGATGACATTTCAGTCGAAGAAACGGTTTGAATCATGCTATGAAACGTCTATCAACTGCATGATCTACTCAGTTCTATTGTTTCGAACAAAGACTCTCAGTTCATATTGACTATGTGAAAAAGTCTTTGCAAGCAACTGAGAATCACAGCTAGTTTATTCACAGTCTATCATTCTAAGATTGATGATCAATTGAAACAAGTCAATCAAGACGTCAAACGCGAACTTAGAACCCACTGCAATTACATGCAGAACGACTGAGTTAAATGAATATCTATGATGAAATTTAGCGACAATTTCAATATTTTCTCGATCACTTCAATGATTTTCTTCTACTTTAATAAAGAATTTCACTTTCGAATGAGTTTCAATTCAGATACAACTGACTACAAAACAACTTGTGAACGACTTGAAGCTAGAAAAGCAAATGATATTGTCATTCAAATGAAAGAACTACTGAACTTCAATCATCAACAATTGAAAAAGACGAAGCTGATCATCAAAGTTCAGATAAATAAACATAAATGAAACGTTCTTTATGAAGTAAATGACTGAGTTTGACTATCTTTCAGAAACGTCAAGACAACAAGACTCTGCAAAGATTTGAAAGATAAACAGCTAAATCTCTATTAAATCACTGTCAAAGTGAGTATCTTCTATCATCTTCGTCTATCAGTCAGCATGAAGCATTTGCATTCGATGTTCAGCTTGAAGCTACTGCAATCATGTTCAGAAGACTCTCTATCGAGACAGCATTCAGAATCACTCAGATCAATCACTATTGAAGATGATGAATACTGAGAGATAAACGATATATTGAACTTCAGACGCTATCAAGATCGAATACAGTACAAAGTCAAATGAACAAATCTAGATAAAGACGACGAATGATACTATGTCAATAAAGAAAAATTCAATGACTCAGAGAAAGTTTTAAATGAATTTCATAAGTTATATTCAAACAAATCGCGCTAAATATCGAAATAACTATCAACAAAAGTGAGCAAATGAGTTACATTCATGCAAACATAAATTTTCGAAGAAAGAAGTAATGTTACGAGCGTATCAAGACTGATAAGACTGAACAAGATTGAAGCTTTAATCAATTTGCAGTGAACGCTAGCGAGTTCTCTGCATAATGATTAGAGCTAATCAGCGAGCTAGTCAGGTTTGACTCAGATTTGACTCAGATATGACTCAATCTTTTTTTTCTTTCTTAACACTCTTTTCTTTCATCAACATCTTGTTCATCTACATCACATTCTTCTCATGTCACAAACACATTTCTTTCAAGTCTAGCACAGTCTCTGAACATTACATAAATAGAAGCTTTTGTATCAATCTTCTTCTGTATTTTTAATATTCAGTTATAGTTATCTTTAAAGATCAAGCACTATCAATTCTGATCTTCATTGATTGTATCATTTAGACATGATTCTGACACTTTGCATCATGTAGCAAAAGCATTTAAAAGAGTAAGCATTGAAACTCTGAAGACAGAAATGTATACAAGCTCACTACATATTTATTTGAACATGTTACAAGATAAAATTACATTACGCAGTCAAGTTAATGATTAAACACAGTAGATTAAACAAGCATGCAAACTAATACATGTTCATTTAATGAAAGTTAATCACATAATTTCTTACTTACTTATCATCAAAAAAATAGTACTTCTGAATGTTTTCATTCAAGAAGATGCAAAGATACAGTCAAGATGTAGATAATACATTTTCTTCTTTACAATAATTTCAACAAGCAATAACATTGCAATAGCGCAGTATCACAAAGATCATTAAAATCAATGATGAAAAAAGTACAAAGAATGCATCATAAATATCAACATAATTTCAGCACAAAAATTGCATCTGAGCAATAAGATGATAAAGATGCGTGATGATTTTCAAAAAGCAGAAAACATTCTTGCAATGTACATCAAAATTGAATACATAAATTTAAATGTTTATTTGCACTTTAGAAATATTTCACAGTTTCAGACATGAATAGCTTAAGATGCAACTGTAAATGAAGTCATCAAATGATGAAACATGTATTCATGCATTGCTTAAACTGATTGCATTTGCGATCAAGAATGTTACAAGATGCTAACTTCTTGAATTATTAAATAATCATCATCATCATAAAAGGTTTCAAAGCAGTAGCGAAGATGATGATGAAAACAAAGCTTTTAAAGCAATTTAAAGTGATTCAAACATTTGTTCTTTAACATGCAATCAACGTGAACAAATTTGATACATAGTTTCAAAACTCACTGTTTCAACTGCATAAAGCAATCATATAAACTGTGAGTGATTTTCTATCTCAAAGAGTTTTGTTTACTTGATATAAATAACACAAAGTCTTTCATAAGTTAATTTAATCAATGTTATAAAAGTGTATAAATTTATTATTACTTAACAATTCTTAATAAACTCTTTATAATTGATCAATCTTCTTAAATTATTAAAAGCTTCTTAATAATTAATTTTATTATAATATATATTTATACTGATTGTGATTGTAATTGTAATTGTAATTCATACATTCTTGTGACATCAATTTAGACTTGACTCATGAGAGACTTTATGCTATTTATATCGAGTGAACAAAACTCTCTGAGAAAGAAAATCACTCGTCATTTATACAACTGCTTCACGCAGTCGAAACAATGAGATTGACACTGTGTTATCAAGTAATGAATTTATAACTTCTATTCAGCATGTGATGCTCAAGTAAACTCTTGATGAGAGTGTTTATGCTGTTTGATTATGATGCATCATCTTTGCTTTGCTCTTCATTGATGATATTTTATACAATGATGTCTCGATTCAATTTTTGATTTGAAGATGAAAGATGTTCTCTTTGCATTCGTGATGCTCATAATTGTAACGTACGTAGAGCTGCATTCTTTTACTCAATGATTATCATTCATTGAGCAGAGAAATATGTGATGAAAGAGAAATGTACATGATGAAAAGATAGAATGTGATTGTATTGAATAACTCTTTTCTTCTCTTGATTTAACTTATATCATGTAGACGTTGAATGAATTGTTAGTATAAATATGCAATCATAATCATTCAATGTTTGACTCTGATCAATGAAAGAGAATGCATTCTGATTATTCTCTTGAGTTCTCAATTTTTCATGTGAATAAATGAATGACTTAATGTCAAGTAAAGAAGATGAGTTCAAGTTCTTTCAATATATCAGCGTGATCAACGAGTCACTACTTCTTTGAGCACTATAATCACGACTCTCAATACTTGAGATGATTATTCTATCTGATATCTTTTCATCAATTACTTGATGACATTGTCAATATAATGAAGACGTTTCGATATCAACACAGTCAATGAGTCGTAAATTCTTTGATCACTTATAGTCACAATTTGCAGACTCTTCATCTGATTTGTTTTTTTCACTAGTAGTATCTTTTCATCTCTTACTGACATCAACATGTCATTAATCTTCTTCGTAGAGAGATTGTTGCGTGAGTGCAAACTCTGCATGATAACTTTTCTGATCATGCAATGTTCTAACATCATTTCAACTGCGTTGAATTGAGATTTCTTGACTCTTCTGACTTCTATTTAAACACAGAATAAAATCAAAAGATTCGTAGTTGACATCATGTACAGATAAATCTCGTTGTCAATCTATATTTATACTGTGTTTACTTAAAATATTATATTATTATATTGTGATTGTGATTGTGATTGTAATTCATACACTCTTGTGACATTGATTTAGACTCGACTCATGAGAAACTTTATGCTATTTATATTGAGTGAACAAAACTCTCTGAAAGAGAAAATCACTCATCATTTATACAACTGCTTTGCGCAGTCGAAACAATGAGATTGACACTGTGTTATCAAGTAATGAATCTATAACTTCTATTCAGCGTGTGATGCTCAAGTAAACTCTTGATGAAAGTGTCTGTGCTGTTTGATTATGACACGTCATCTTTGCTCTGCTCTTCATTGATGATATTTTATACAACGATGTTTCAATTCAATTCTTGATTCGAAGATGAAAGATGTTTTCTTCACACTCATGATGCTTATGATTATAATGTATGTAGAGCTGTGTTCTCTTACTCAATGATTATCATTCACTGAGCAGAGAAATATGTGATGAAAGAGAGATGCACATGATGAGAAGATAAAGTATGATTGTATTGAATAATTCTTTTCTTCTCTTGATTTGACTTATGTCACGTAGACGTTGAATGAATTGTTAGTATAGACATGCAATCACAATCATTCAATGTTTGACTCTGATCAATGAAAGAGAATGCATTCTGATCATTCTCTTGAGCTCTCAATTTTTCATGTGAATAGATGAATGACTTGATGTCAAGTAAAAAAGATGAGTTCAAGTCTTCTCAGTATATCAGCGTAATTGACAAGTCATTACTTTTTCAAGCACTGTAATCACGTCTTTCAATACTTGAAATGACTATTCTATCTGATATCTTTTCATTAATTACTTGATGACATTGTTGATGTGATAAAGACATTTTGATATTGATGCAGTCAACGAGTTGCAAATTCTTCAATCACTTATAATCACAACTTGCAGACTCTTCATCTGAATTGTCTTTTTCACTAGTAGTATCTTTTCATTTCTTACTGACATCAACATGTCATTAATCTTCTTTGTAGATTGATTGTGACTGTTAGAAAAAGTGTTGTCGTGTGAGTGAAAACTTTGCATGACAACTTTTCTGATTACGCAACGTTTTAACATCGTTTGAACTGCGTCGAATTGAGATCTCTTGACTTTTCTGACTTCTATTCAAACACAGAATAGAATCAAAAGATTCATAGTCAACATCATGTACAGATGAATCTCGTTGTCAATCATATTATTATATTATTTTTATAAATTTTATTTATTCATTTAATAAATTAAGTTTTAAGATTAATAATGAGATTCATTTGTACATGATATCAACTACAAATCTTTTGATTCTATTCTGTTTTAAATAAAAGTCAGAAGAGTTAAGAGATTTCAATTCAACGCAGTTTGAATGATGTTAAAATGTTGCATGATCAGAAAAGTCATTATGCAAAGTTTTCACTCATGTGACAACACTTTCTTCTAACAATCACAATCAATTTATGAAGAAGATTAATGACATGTTAATGTCAGTAAAAGATGAAAAGATACTATTAGTAAAATAGTTGATTCAGATGATGTCATGATGAATTAACTAAAGTCAGAGACTGAGTCAAAGATCAGATCTGAGTTAACTTTGAAATTATATGACTTTGTCAAGACATCATTTAGACTACGTCATATCTTCAACTTGATATGTCATGAGTTATGTCGTGCTTAACTTGACAATGCTTGACAAACTCTCTATAGTTGATCAATTTTCTCAAGTTATTGAAAGCTTCTTAATAATTAGCTCTATCATAATATATATTCATTCTGTGTTTACTTAGAATATCACATTGTCATATCACTCTTATAGATTTCATTTATTCATCTAGTAAACTCAATCATCACAGTTCTAATTATTTCAAACTTTTCTTAAAGATGATGATTTGATATTTAAGCATGACAATAGCAACGTGATTGCAACAGAGTTGAAATGACAATGTCTTGATCTCACAAGATATCATATCAGAAAATAAACGTTGCATAACAAAATCAGAAAGCAAAGAAGCAGAAAATGAACTCTTTCTTGATATTGATGAACAGTTGACATGAGCAATGCTTCAACGTGATAAACTGCAAAAGAAACAGAAGTTAGCAGTTATTCTGTCGAAGATTGAGATTCTGCAATTCATTGAAACGACGAAGAAAAGTCATCAGACTTTCATTTAAGTCTTCATGAAGAACTTGAATAATCTACACATTGTTTTCATAATGTCAATGATGACGAAATGAAATCATCATGAAATTATTTTGCAGAAGCGAAGATTCTCAATGTTTTTGAAGAAGTATCATGACAAAATCATAAAAGAACATAGAGAGTGAATTCGCAACATCGAAATCTCATTTCAAAATATTTCTTGACATTTTGAAAGTGATGAGAAAAAGATTTTGTACTGCATGATCTATCTGAAGAATGAATCAAAGAAACTTTGATTCAATCACGAAAAGACTATGTTTGCAGCTCAGCAGATGTCATTTAATTTTATTGACTTTCTTCTGAATTTAATTGAAAATTCAATGAATCAAGACATAGACGTGATTCAGCAGTACATGAATGCATTGTAACGTTCAAATCAGATGATATGAACATTTGCAACTCATCTGAGCATTCTGAAACATCAACTTTTGTTGTATAATGATGAGCATAAGCGAGCTTATTTATTCATTAAGTTAAGATCTGAGCTACACATGATCATTACTAATGTGCAGTTAATTTTTATCACACAAGATGCATTAATCAATCTTGTCACTTAATTGAAAACAAATCTGCAAAAAGAACACATCTTGTCATTGAAATAACTTTAAGATGAGAACTTGCATGATCGAGATAAAATCAACAAGAAGACTCATTCAAAGCGAAAGAAATCTCATCGATCAATTAGACTCAACTTTTCGTCAAAGACAAGCTCACATGCTTCGTCATGTTATAGCAAGAATTTGTTCAATATAACGTGTTACATATGCAATTGAAAGAATCATTACTTTATTGATTGTAGAGACGAAAAGATCAAGAATAAATCAAAAGAATCTGATATAAATTGAGTATTCATTGATTTGATGTTACATATGAGTTATTTCAAGATTTTGAAAAAAGACAAGCTTTCAATGAATGCTTCAAATCATCGAGAAAAAAACAAGAAGTTCTCTTCGTAAAGACTCTTATATATAAAGAGCATGTAATTCAGAGAGATCAGAAGACAGAAACGAAGATTTACATGAATATCAACATCAAGATGAACGTGATTAGTCAACGTTTTATCATCGAGCAAGATATGTCATTGCTGAACGTTGATCTTTCAAGATTTATTTGAATGAATGATCAGAGTGTTTATTGTTATGACGTCTATAAGATGTGTTATTGACTGAGAGACAGCTGAGACATAGAGAAAAAAGATATAAGTATTTTCTATGCTATTGACAAGAAAGAATCTTTTCTGATTCTGAGTATGTCAAGTATACAATTCAAGCATATTTGAATAAACATGATTGCAAGAACAT
>JAABUV010008680.1_pt1 | contig 10204 bp, 8 predicted proteins | sample 5559971 | NCBI WGS metagenome assembly JAABUV01 (sample SAMN10711881, study PRJNA513362) | rock metagenome | isolation source: Antarctica rocks | place: Antarctica: Victoria Land, Knobhead nord | collected 2015-12-19
TAGTAACACTCATATTGACTCGCTCTATGCTGATTTCTAACATTAGATAAATGCTCATCATTTACTACTCTGCTATCAATGAATAGATGATATGAAACAATCTATTCAGTAAGAAAAATTTGCAAGAAATTCTTCAAATTTGCATCATCATTTTAAATCACAAGAAATTCTTCAATTCTACACTCATTTTCATCATTTTATTCGCAAGAAATTCTTTGAATAAAGCACTCAATTATTACCTGAAATTCACAAGAAATTCTTTGAATTTTCACTTATCAAAAAACATTTACTTTTATCTCAACAACTTTTATCTTCTTTCATCATGACATGTAACGTTGAGTCAGTTGAGTCTTGAACAACTCGTCTGCTTGAAAGCACTGTCAATAGAAAAGTTTCACTTCTACTCATCAATGCTTTAGTCGAAGCTGAGAAAGCTATCATCTCATGAAACATAAACATCGAAGAACAACTGTTTTATTAAGTCAGCAATCAATTCAACAAAGTCATCAATATGCTGAACGAGCTTCGAAGTCAACGAGACTTGACTTTACAACTCAATGAACATTGACTTCTTGTACAAGACAATTATAAAAAGAGAGCGAAACAACTAGAAGTCACTTTCAATAAAAATGATGAGCTAGAGAAAAAGATCAATCAGTTACAAGATGAGCGATTGAACTTCAGAGCAAAACAACGTCAAGCTGATTGATTTATGTCTCGTCAAGATACTTAGTCAGCTGAACAACGAGTCAATCAGAAAAAAGCTCGCTCTCAACGAGAATCTTCTACTTTATCTGATAATGAAAATGAAAATGATCATCACAAGTTCATCAAGCTTTCGAATTTACTCATCTTCATCGAAACAGATGATTTTATTTGAGAGACATGAAACATCAAAATAGCTGACAAGCTCAATGTTAATGCAAATCATTATTCTACTGAAAAGATTTGTATTGTCTATGTGATTTTCAGACTAGAAGATGATGTTGATCAGCAAATTTATGCAAAGCATCATGTTGATGCTTTCTCACTTTATCAATCACTATCAGAGTTATTGAAACATCTGAAAGAAATTTACGAAGATCAGAATCTGATTCAAAAGTGTTATCATGAATACATTGCTCTGAAGCAGCTCAACAAGCTCTTCAGCTCTTTCTATTCAGAATTCACTAGAATATTCAACTTTCTGAACTACGATGATGTCACACTGATAAACAACATTCAGAATAAAATCAACAATTATCTTCAGAATGCGTTGTCAGTTTGCCTTATAAAGTTTAGCTCACTTGATAAGCTTAAGATTTTTCTTCAAGATGTGAATAACAAACAATGAGTCAATTATCAGCTACGTGATGAGCAATAAACAGTTAAATCAATAACAGCTTCGAAAAAACGTTTTGTTTCTTCGTCAATATCAGCTTCAGTCTTAACTACTAGCTATGTTTGACTCACTACTTTTTTCACTCTCGAATCTGAACAATCAAGAATGTCAATCATCTGCTTCAACTGCAAAGTATCAAGTCATCTTTCAAAGAACTGCTCTCAGTTGAAGACTAGTACTTCAACATCTCATGCATTCATTTCTTGTCTCAATGAGATCATCATGTTGAAAGAAGAGAAGAAATTATTTACAAAGAAATTAAATGATGAGACAAAAAACTAGTGACTTTCATTAAAGACGTGATGAAAGATGTGTTAATTTCTTTAACAATGAGCAGCTCAAATGATCTCTTTGCTTCAAAATCTTTGACTACTGAATGTGTACTATTTAGCAATGAAATTAGTTACTCATTAAAGTCATTGATTGACATTGAAGTAACTGACTATTCATTCATTGATGAATTAATCGCGCAGAATGTTTGTGATCATTTGAAAATTGAATCTTTATCTTTAATTAAGCTCAAATCAATAAGAAAATTCGATGATCATTATGCAAAAAAGCTCATTATTCATGCAATTTATTCGAATCTAACTGTTTAAGATCATATAAAACGTTTCATCTGTTACGAGCGTATTAAGATTGAAAAAGGCTGAAGCTCTAATTAATTTACAGAGTACGCTAGTGAGTACTCTGCATATTGATTAAAGCTAGTCAGTGTCTCTAACTCAGATCTGACTCAGTCTCTATTTTCTTTTCTCAACATCTCTTTGTTCAACATCATCTTTCTTTCTACATCACATTCTACTCATGTCATAAACACATTTTCTTCAAGCTTAGCACAGTCTTTGAATATTACTTAAATAGAAGCTTTTGTACTCATCTTCTTCTGTATTCTTAATATTCAGTTATAACTATCTTTAAAGATCAAGCACTATTCAACTCTGACTTTCGCTGATTGACTCATTTAGACACGATTCTGACATCATCTTTATGCTGATCATTTGATTAAGTCAACATCAGATGATTCTTGAAAAAACATGAATGAACAAAATCAAAGTGACTATTGATATGAAAGATGATCATCTTCAATTTTCTAGTTTCAAAGCTCATATCAAAGCTTTTATCAAAGCTCATTCAACTGTGCTTTCGAGCAAGAAAATCGCGATAGAACAGAAGAGTTCAATTTCTACTTAAATACTAAAGAGATTTATCTCTTCTGTCATCACTCAACTCAGCGAGAAGTCATCTTCATTCAGTAAAATCATGAAATCATCTAATTTAATCAACTTCGCTTCGTCTTTTGATTCAATGAACATAGCAATGATAAAGACTGCAGCATATAAATCACTAGTCAAACGATCGAATGTGACTACTTTCGCGATCATCATCACGAAAATCGATCAACTTCTAAAAACAGCTAGAAATAAACTCGAAGATGTAAATCTACAAAAGCTTTCACATGAAGAGATCTTGAAAGAAGTCAAAGCTAAGCTTTCTTTGAAATATCATGACTATCTAAACGTGTTTGATCGAGCGATGACTGATTAACTACTCTCTCATCATTTCTATGATCATAAAATTGAGTTGATCAACAAGAGAACATCTTCTCGAAGTCATTTCTATCATATGTCTGATTACAAGCTTCAAAAGATGAAGAATTATCTGATCAAGCATCTGAATAAAGACTTTATATCTTCTAGCTCAGCTTCATACGCTTCGCTCATACTATTCATTGAAAAGAAAGATGATAGCTTGCGTTTCTGTGTAAACTACAGAAAGCTCAATGCTTTGATTAAACAAAATCATTACTTCTTATCACTAATAGACGAAACTCTCGCTCGTATTCAAGATAGCAGATATCTGACTCAATTGAACATTATCGTTGTCTTCAACAAACTGCATATGCATTCAAACAGCGAAGATTTAACTATCTTTATCATCTTTTTGATTTTTACAAATATCACGTGATGTCTTTCAAATTAATCAACGACTTGACTTTCTATCAATACTATATAAACGACGTGCTATTTAACTATCTTCATCAGTTTTGTCAGATTTATCTAGATGACATTATCATCTACAGCAAAACACTGAAGAAACATAAGCGACATGTACGATTAGTTCTACATAAACTACGAGAGACTGATCTTCAGATGAATATAAACAAATGCAAGTTTCATGTTCAGAAGATCTTCTTTCTGAGACTATTGCTATTCATTGAAGAACTAAAGATGAATCTCAGAAAAGTATAAGCAGTAATTGAATGATTTACTTCTACAAACCTCATTCAGATGCAGTTCTTCGTCAACTTCTGCAATTTCTATCAACATTTATAAAAAACTTTTTAAAGATTGTTTATTCTCTGATTCAGCTAACTCAAAAAGAGATGATATTTGAATGAGATCAAGCTTGTCAAATGATCTTTGATCATATAAAGACTATTCTTAAAACAAACTCATTCAACTACGTCAATGATGATATACTTTCTCAATATGATGATGAAGAAACATTGCATTCAATAATTTACTACAGCAAGAATTTGAGTCTTGCTGAGTGCAATTACGAGATCTATGACAAGAAACTACTAGCAATCATTCATGTCTTTAAGCATTGATGATCTGAGCTGAAATTGACTGAGTTATTCATCAAGATGTTCACTGATCATCAAGCTTTAATGTTATTAATGAAAGATAAAGAGCTAAGTAAACGTTAAATGCGCTGAGTACAAAAGCTCGTTGACTTCAACTTCAAAATCATGTATTGCTCAGATAAACAAAATATCAAAGTTGATGCATTGACTCGTTGAGTTGATTCAGTTTCTAGAAGTCTCGAGAATGAATGATGTCGCTATCAGCGAACTACGATTCTCACGTTGAATCGAATGAAAATCGCTGATCTAGAAGAGAAAGAAAATGATGAATTAATTTATTGATTGATTTTAAAAGCTAACAGAATCAACGAGAATTGTATTCTACTTCGTGAAGTTGTATTAAAAGATGAAGCTCAATATGAAGATACTAAATTAAGAGATTGTCAAGTTCAGAATGAAATACTATATCGAGATGATCTTTTATGAGTTTTCTTCAATGAGCATCTTCAAATGAAGCTAATTCAAGAAGTTCACGATCAATCTTCTATTGATCATTTCGAAATTCTCAGAACGATGAAGATCATAAGAAGATACTACTATTAATCTTCAATGCAAAAGACAATAAATCAATATATTTAAAACTGCTACATTTGTCAGCAATCAAAGACTTTTCAAGATAAATTTAATGAACTACTACATTCTCTATTCATACTTGAACAGTAATGAAAAAACATAGTCATGAATTTCATCATTGACTTATCTCTTTCAAAAGACAAAAACATCATACTAATAGTAATATGTAAATTGACAAAGAAACGACATTATATTTCTTGCTTCACTGATGATGAGAAAATCACAGCAGAAAAAACAGCTGAGCTAATGCTTCAATGAATATATTGAATACATGATTTACTCAATTTCATTGTTTCGAATCGAGACTTTCAATTTACCTTCATTCTATGAAAGTCGCTTTGCAAAAGACTAGACATTAATTTTCAACTCTTCACAGTCTATCATTCTCAGATCAATGATCAAAGTGAACAAGTCAATCAGAACGTTGAAAGATATCTTTAATTCTTCTGTTCATACATGCAGAATGACTGAACTAAGCTACTACTTATGATCAAGTTCATTGATAATAATGCTCTGTTCTCAGTCATCTTCTCAATTTCTTTCTTTCTAAACAAAGACTTTCATTCTTGTATGAGCTTTGAACTTGATGTCATCGAATATGAAAGTTCTTGTGAACGCTTGCAGATGACTAAAGTCGAGAATATATCTGAACATATAAACAAAACACTGAAGTTTGCTCGCGAGTCGCTAGTCAAAACACAAGAACAAATGATGAAACAAGTCAATAAACATAGAAAAAAAGTTAATTATGAGATCAAATTAAAGATGTTTCTGAATGAAAGAAACATTGTTACAGCGAAATCTTTCAAGAAGCTAAATGACAAAATGCTTGATTCTTTCATCAATTTAAATCTTGTTGACTCTTCATATAAACTGAAATTATCAGAGTTTATGCATGTTTATGATGTATTTTATTCTGATCTGCTTCGCTCTGTCGTCAATGATTTCTTGTTTGATCAAAAGAATGAACTCTCAGATTCAATAGTGATAAACGATGAAGACGAATGAGAAATCAATGATATATTGAATTCTCATTGATATCAAAGATGACTTCAGTATAGAGTCAAATGAAATGACTATGACAATGATCTCAATTGATACAACGCTGATGACGACGAATTTATAAACGCTCAAAAGATCATTGATGATTTTCATATTTAATACTTGAACAAATCGCGTTAATTAACAATTCAATTAATCAATCGAGTCAAGCAGAAAATACATTCATGCAAACATGAATCATTGAAGAGAAGAAATAATGTCACGATTCTAGTCTTGTCAGACTCAGTCTTCTAGTCTTGTCAGATTTATTCTCGCTTTGTCATCTTGACTAGTCTCTATTGAGCCTAGCGTCGACTGAGAAACACATATATGTAGTCAGCTTCTTTTCTGTAGCTATCTTTCTTTCTTAGCATTTATCTTCTAGTTAAATGACACTCATATTGACTCGCTCTATGCTGACTTCTAACAGTTTGACTCGTTTATTTGAAAAGAGATCGACGTTGATCTCTAGTTTATTCTGAATTTTTTCATATCAGTTCTTTCAAATAGAGTTCTTTTCATCAGTAAACAGCGAAGAATCAGATATTTTTTGAGATCTAGAACGCTCAGAGTAGATGAAATCAGAAGAAGTATTTTCTTTAGCTTGAAGTTTAGTCTTCAACTCTTTGATTTCATCTTCTTGTTGTTTATTTAACTCGTAGAGTCAATCTGTTTCTTTATCAAGAACTAGACTTCAAGTCTTTCAGATTTCGTAGAACATGAAGAGTATTATTATTTCAGCGAATAATTTATCATCTTCATGAATGAATGATGCAGCACTTGATGATTTCGTTCGTGATTTCAATGAATCAGCATCAAAGATCTGAAAGAAATGATTTTGAAATTCTTTGAAATGCTCTTCAGTAGACGAATGACTAAACATGATGAGATTTGTTTGAAAAAGAAGAATTGAACAAATGATGATGCTTGATGATTGAAGAAGAAAGACGTATAGAATAATGTTTAATCTTCAACAAAGAAGATGAGTTTTGTTTATTGATTGATTTGATTAATTCTCTAGCAAACAACGAAGATTCTTTATTGCTGAATCTATTGATTGATTTGATTCTTGAGCAATTCACGAAGATTCTTTATCGTGATTTTCTTAATCGAGTTGAACAGCTTATTTTCACTCGTCTGCTTCATGAAAATGAGTTGATTCTCTTGATCGAATGAACTTTGCATACTTAGTGAGTGATGAGTTGTCTAGTGATTCAAACAGTCTTGTCGTTGATTTTATCAAACTCTTTAATGTTGTTCTATCTTTTAATTATCATTGATCATCAGATAAATGAATTTCTTTAGACTCGTTCTGTCTAGACGAGTATGTTGAATGAGTAATGAGATCAGTATCATGTGATTAACAAATTCTTAATATAATGTCAGAATCATGTCTAAATGATACAATCAATAAAGATCAGAATTGATAGTGCTTGATCTTTAAAGATAGCTATAACTGAATATTAAGAATACAGAAGAAGATGAGTACAAAAGCTTTTATTTAAGTAATATTCAAAGACTGCGCTAAGCTCAAAGAAAATGTGTTTGTGACATAAGTAAAATGTGATGTAGAAAGAAAAATGATGTTGAACAAAGAGATATTGAAAAAAGAAAATAAAGACTGAGTCAGATCTGAGTCAGATCTTGATCAGATCTTGACTAAAGACACTAACTAGCTCTAATCAATATGCAGAGTACTTGCTAGCATTCACTGCGAATTGATTAAAGCTTCAGTCTTATTCAGTCTTGATACGCTCGTAACAAGAATTTCTTGCGAATTTTCTGAATAGAAGTAGATTATTTCGTATCATTTACATATTAATAGCAGAGTAGTTGATTAGCATTTATCTACTGTTAGAGATCGATCTAGAGCGAGTCATAGAAGTGTAATATAACTAATAGATAAATGCTAAGAAAGAAAAGTATGTACAGATAAGAACTTAAGTTCTTATATGTATTTTTCTCAGCTCTGTGCTAAACTTGAAAAAATTGACGTCTTACACATATGATGCAGAGTCTCAATGACATCATTACTAGCTTAAATGCTCACTAAACTCGATTAGAATGAAACTCAGATTAGAACTAGAAAGAATAGACGAAGGCTAGAATCATAACACTATCAAGTTTTTAAAAAGAAAGAGCATTTCTGAAGCATTTTTTCAATGTATACAATCAATGACTATCTACTTTGTATCAATATTCATGAAGATTAATTCAATGATAAGACTTTCTTTCAATGACTAGCAGATGAATTACTATTTTTATGCAGTTTCTTTTCAACTTCAAGAAGTGTGATCATCATGAATAACATCAGCATACATTGTAATGTTCATATCAAGAAACTCATTATTTCACATGAGTGTAAAATATGATATCTGTCTTTATATTCATTGAATTTCAATCTCATCAAGCTCAGTTTTAGTGTTTTGAAGATCTGAGTCAGAAGACACTTTCATGAAATATGATTCAGCTTCAAGAGCTTCTTCAATGAGTTTCTGCATTATGCAGTAATCAGAAGTCGCTGTGATCAATTTTCAAGACAGCATTTTAAGCATAACATTGATGATTATATATTTGAGATAAATATCAAAGCATTGAAAAGAAAACTGAAAATGAGTAGCATAGATTTTGATTCTATCTAAATCGAAGCTTGTTTTATATGTAAAAAATTCTTTGTCTGACATCATTGAAACTTAAAAATTTTAAGATCATTTTTGAAATTTCAAGTCATTTCATCTGAAACTTCTAGCTGTATAGCTGTTCAATATATAAAGACTGTAGAATTTGATATCTTTCTTAAGTCATCAATGCATCACATTTGATTATTTACAAGTCATTTAACTTTAACTATCTTGTTCTTCATTACTTGATGCGTTGTTCAAGCTATCTTTCATAGAAAGAACTGTTCAATCACTGCTTTCTTCTCTTTAAATGATTCAATGAGATTGAATCAATGTGATTGAAACAATGAAGCAAAGAATAAAAATGTTATCAACAAAGAAAGTGAAGAAGAAGCTTTTTATCATTGATGAAGTAAAGAAATTGAAACTGACTGCTATCACTGTGAGTACAATGATGACTGATATGCAGAATATGAACTGTTGATAGAAAACTATTGTCACTGCTGCTGAGAAATTGACTGAGAAAATGAAGAAGATGAAGAAGATCTTTGACGAGACATCATTCTTTTCATCTGTTTGATCATAGACTCAACTAAACGCATTTTCATCTGTTGTTCATTGAATCTCATAAATTTACTCATAAAATTCTTCATTTCTTCTCTATCTGTTTGTATCTTCAGTCTTTTCTGCTGCATCAATGATCATCAAGAGTTCTGAGTTATCACTTCTTGTAAGTTAATTCAAAAGCGATAAAGAAAGATAGAAAATTATTCAATACTAACATCATCTTTATTGATGATGATGACTTTGTCTCAAAGCAATTGTTGAGTGTGATTCATATTGAAGTGCTTGTTTGCAAAGTCAACGAAACATCAGTCGTTGAAGTTTTGACACTGTTTATCGTTGCACTGTCAGCGATGAAGCAGCTCATGATCAAAATTATTGACTGCAGCGAGATCATTGACTCATACATGTGTACAATCAAGCAGTTTATTAATGCAAGTGATTCGTGCTTTAAGCAATGAAGACTTCAAAGAATTAAATAACAAAACATTCAAGAGTCGCTTTAAAGAATTCTTTCTCTTTAAGAATTCAATCTGAAGCTTTATTCTTACATCATACTTGATGACAATCTTCAAAGCAATGATTTCTAACATTTTATTTCATTCTGCTTCAATGAAATCATCAATGAACTGTAGCTTTCAAGTGATCTTTGATCGAGAAGCTTAAACGCTGATCATTCAATGAGTGATCTTTCATTTCTTGTTATGATCATCTCTTTTGTTGATTGCATTCTTCAGCAATTGCTCGAAGTCTCATATATTGAAGAAACTACTGATCTGAGTTTCTATGAAAGTTGATCATTCAATTCATTTATTGACTCGAAGACAGATGAAAATCTTGAGCGTTGAATCAACAATTCAATTCTTCAACTTCATAGTCTTGATATTCAAAGTAGAAAGTTCGTCGACGATGTTTCTAATTTCTCTTTTCTCTCTACGATGACGTAGAATCTCTTCTTCATCAAATTGAGCAATCTCTGCAGATCGAGCTCTTTTCTCTTGTGTTATCTGAGCTCTGACACGATCTGCAGCATTCGCTCGCCGCTGAAGCTCAGCGACATGAGCCTCGCATGCTTTCTTCGCTGCTTTGAAACTATCAATGATCTGTCTCTTGAAATTGCGAGGACAATTGGCTTTGACAGCGACGCCTGCAGTGTTTGCTTTGGCAGCAGCCTCTACAATGGTCCTAGCAGCGGCGTCAGCCTTGACTTTGCGAGCAGCGTCTGCTTTGGCTTTGCCAGAAGGTTTCTTCGATCTTGATGAGATGAAGGAGATGAGTGAATCCTCTAGAGGTAGTTTCTGACTTCGACGTGACGACGGCATGATGGCTTCGGGGATCGGGGGGGGGGCTAAAAGGATGTTAGCACTGTGAAAG
>JAABUV010008682.1_pt1 | contig 10200 bp, 8 predicted proteins | sample 5559971 | NCBI WGS metagenome assembly JAABUV01 (sample SAMN10711881, study PRJNA513362) | rock metagenome | isolation source: Antarctica rocks | place: Antarctica: Victoria Land, Knobhead nord | collected 2015-12-19
TGATGCTAATCTTATCCTGTGGCATAGCTCTTGAGAAGCTGGTCCAGGTACCCAAGCCTAAGAACCACGAACGCTGGGAAAACTTGCTCATTCTGATCCAGGAAAAGACGTAGGAAATTTTCTACAAATGCGCCATGTGTGACATTTCTGCACCGAATCATAATATTCTGAGTCTTAACACCGCATGTGGAGTTATCGGTGATGTGGCAAAGATACGCTTAGCATTATGAGTCTTGCGACTTATTCTTTCTGATAGCCGCCTAGTCAATAGATTCATACGGCAGGAATGGAATAGGTAGATGTGAAATATGATAACATCATAGAAATACAGACAGATCTAAAACTTCAGGAGTCGAGTCTTGTTCATTCCGTTCCGCTCCGCTCCGGTGAGGAACACTAGGGTAGTAAGAAATGCAATCTGGAACGTTTAAACAGAGGCACGAAACACCGGGAAGCTCGGATGGTGGGGAAATATTCAATGAGTTTTTTTTTACCGAGTGAGCAAGTGTAACAGCTTCCTGCAAGATGGTGGTTTCATTGATTAGAATTTAGTGGTGTTAGAAAGGTCTTAGGTCATGTATCTGGATAAAATTCCGTTGCATGAATCCCTGATGTTGTGAAGGTCGGAACGATAACGGTAGCATGGCATACTGTTCACATGAGTAAATCCTGCTACTCCAGCTAGAAATGCTCAACTTCTTCTTTCATCCGAATACACCCAAAGGGTCGTGGATAATCTTCTTGACTTGTATTCTTCAATTTAGCCTAGATGGATGACCTATAGAAGGCTTGTTAACGGCCGAAAGGTGCGTTACGTTAAGGAGATTTCATTAGAAACCGTTGCGTACCTAGTTCTGGACAGGGGACTTTGGTACTTGTTCCTTCAGCGGCTCTTGAAGCTTCACAGATGTGTGGCATGAAATCAAAATGGGTTGGTGAAATCTGCAAAACGATATCGAAATCAATAGGTATATAGCAGAAAATCAAGGAAAGGCTCATTCGAAGAGGAGTTTTTTGAAAATCAATTCTAGCGTCGCGAAAACTTGAAAAGTGGACCAAAACTTCATTGCCTCCAAATTACCTCTACCCAATAGGCACCTTCTCAAAGCCCCGCCTCGCCAGGCACCAATATCCCATTAAGCACCGCCGCCTCGTGGTGCCTAGCCACAAAGCCATAAGCCGGCAAATACTGGTCCAAAAACGGCAAAACCTGCAGGCTGCCCGGCGTGTTCCTCCAATCGCGCATGAGGTCCATGGCGATAGCGAACATACCCTGCAGAATCACGCCTGCGTTTTCCATGCGCCGGTTTGCGTCTGCCGCGAGTCTAGAAGAGAAGGTGCCGCTGGCTTCGGTGTTGGCGAAGACGGTGTAGCCGGCGGCACGGAGGGAGAGGGCGAGAAATTCGGTACCTAGTTTTGGGGATCGGATGGTTGGCACAACATGCCAGCAAACAAAGTCCTCGATAATATGCAAGAAGGTGATTATCAAACTTACAAACGTCGGTAGTGATACCAGCAAGTATGATCTGGCTCTTATTCTGCGCCTCTACCGCAGCCCTGAACTCGTCATTATCCCACGCATCCACCTCTCCGTTACGGCGGATGAGAGGCGCATCGGGGTACATGGAAGTGATCTCCTTGGGCAAGAGACCGTTGGGACCTGTTTCGGCGCTGGTGGTTAGGACGACAGGGATGTCGAAGAGCTTTGCGATGGCCGCGTGGGCAATGATGTTGTTTCTGAAGACTGTGGGGTCGTAATCTCGGGCCTTGGTAGCATTAGATGGAGAAAATCAAAGGTGAAGGTGGGTTTGGGTTTCGAGTAACTACGATTTGATAGAGTCCCTCCTGGAGATCGGCTACAACCACCATCTGGTGATATTGTTAGCTTGAGCCCGGGAGTGGGCCTTCCTGGGCACTATACCGAATCGTTCTTATTGAGGCGGATGAAGTCGGGTCCAGCAATCAAGGCAGCTGATGCCAATGGGAAGATGGTGCATAGCACCAAAAAGAAAGCGTTGAAGATATTCATCTTGGATTCGATCAAGGCTGCTATAGCGATCTATTAAGTAGAAGAAGAAATGTTTTTGAGTTCAGATGTGAGAAGCTGATTTTTGGGTGGACATGAGGGTGCTTTATACACAGAACGGGGCTGCTGCTCGGGGGGTCCTTTCTGAGTGAAGCCATCGAAGATGAGCAAACTCTTGCTCCTGGGCAGCACTGCATGCTGATGATAAACTCTTCGTATACTCTAGGTACGTTGGACCACCACGTGCACCCAAGACGCTAATTGCAAGATGTATGGACAGTGTCAGGCTGTCAGCAAGATGTCAGCACAGGCATGCAAGCATGCCAGACATGCTCCGGCAATGCGAGAGATACAAGTCATAGAATGATCAAGTAGGAAAGACGTTGTCGTCGCTGGTCTTTGCTTATGCACGCTAGTTGTACTTAGTGTTGCTTGGGATCTTTCGTACCTAAACCTTACGCGAGCGACCAGGAGCTCGATCATCGATTAAAGATGACCCACGAGCATTAATTATTAATGACTAACGCTGACCGAAAATCAGGTCATTCCATTGCTGGCGTGTCTTGGTCTTCTCGCCGTCATCCTGATCAACGATCGCAAAGTGCTCCTTCTGCATCAGGCCAAGACAAAAACACAGAGAAAACTTCTCCAGGCTTACTGTGCACAGGTCGTTCAACCCTTCGTAGATAGCAATGCCAATTAAGGTTCTGGTCCTGTCGAGGGAGAATAGGTTGTTGCGGAGCGCAGTTAACGGCATCTGCTTTCTTATGGTTGCTACAGCTGGATTTGTCGTTACTGACACATAATCCAAGGGTTGTCGAGTGCTATGTATAGACCTCCAGTCGCGGTTAGTCGGGCCGGAGAGCCGCAATCGCAGATGGATTGAAATATTCAATGCTTGACGACCCAAGAGCCTGTAATACTTCGTACGAATTCGCAAGGCAGCCCGAAGATCATGAAATTCCATGCTCACTATCCTAAAGGTCATCTGGTTATACAGCAGCAGAAAACGAGCCTATGGCGCACAATGTGGCTCACCTGGAACCGCCACAGATTCCCATACCCTCGAGGTTCCATTGCAGTAAACATTCGTTTGACCGCGAATGTCAAGCCCTAGGCCATTGGAAATCACGCCTGAGTATCGGAAGCCGACCGACTCGGGTGCTCTGTTCCGAGATCTTAGAACAAGCTAGACTGCTGTTACACGCCAGATGAAATCCATCCATTCATCATGTTAGACACTATGAGCGACCAATGATCGTCAATGTTCTGCCTTTGGTATGGCACTGTAACCTGTAGCTGTCTTGCCTGACTTTGGGTATGATTTCCTTCTATTAAAGTTCATTCTCAACGTATTTGGTAGGAGAAGGACGGAAGTGCTCAAAGGACAACATTTTGAAGAAATAAGGACGTCGCATCTAAGAACCGTTGATCTAAAAGAAGTTGTGCTTAAGAAAATTGATCGAACAGAGCACATGGACGAATACCAGGCTACTGTGCCAACCAAGTGTCGATCTTGCGATTTCTGCTAAACTCACCGCTTTGATCCTATCACCTGAACGTCGAGGCGTCTATACTGACAATGAGGCTCTTCAACTTCAAACGTACGACTTCATCTGTTGAAGTTCACAACACCCACTGAAGGATATGAAGACTTCTGTGATGAGGGATGTGGCAAAGCTGCCAGTAAAATTTACAGCCCCTGAAAGATCTTCGACAAGTTATTTTACCGCTTAGATCTAATAATTAACGAACCCCGCAAATGTTCAGACTGTGATTGTTTAGAGTTCTGTCCACCGATGCTCCTTCGACATACTTTCAGCTCCCCAGTTGCCACAGGTTTGCTATGCTTGACACCATCCGAACACCTCCGTCAATGACACCGTATTTTCACCAACGGTACTGTAACAATCATCTTTTGGCTAGTCAGGCGTATGTTCTAAAGCCCTTTTCCTCCTATTGCGTTTGAAGAGTGAATGACAATTCGAAAGTGACCATCTGTTGTCCCACATTGTGAAAAACGTGGTATCTAGAGCTCGAGCCTTTCTGGGGATGAAGTCTTCACAGGCAACGGAGACAGGCCCTCCTTAATGTCTTTCGAGATATGGCATCAAGCGCGACTGTCTCAATAGGTATGTTATGCAAGCCCACAATCACTGCCCGAACTTTTGCAGTCTGCAATTCGCTGTGTAAGCAACACTTGATGGCTCTTATTGCAAACTAGTGCTTGATTGCAGGCTTAAAGCGAAACTTGTTTGGCCATGTGCGTCTCTCCGTACTCTACTGCATGAGGCAGGTTCAATGTATTCCAGACTTCTTTATCTCCTAGACCTATTTAGGCCGCGTGAAATCCCTCTATTCAATTCCTATGACCATTATATACTGTTGATCTGACCGAAAGTTTTAGTATCATTGTTTTTAGGGGCTTCCGACTGTATACAGACTCCGGACTATTGACACGAAGGAGGTCCTTGACGGTGTATAGTAACAAGGGCCGGATGAGATGCTCTTTAGAGCCCACCAGCGCCCAGCTGATTGAACCTCCTTTCTGCAGATCGGCCTTCGCTCTCAGGTCTGCAGTCGGTCTCAGATTGATCGACAGCAAGGGAATACTCCCTATCACATGCTGTCTTTCACAGCACGAGTGTCTGGATTTTTGCCATAGATCTGGCACAGTACGAATAAAGTGTGTGAATCAGTCTCTCCTTCTGCGGCCGGGCCTCCATCAGGATGCTGTGTCCCTGCTCCAGAATATATAGTGGACAGCCACGAATTTATATACTAAGGTAAGCTGCAATTTTTCTAGTCCCTTCAGCCAACAGAAATTATACCCACAGCGAAGCCGGTTTATTAGTTAGTATTTGGGGTTGTTTCCAACTTCCGTGTTGGTCCTTCGCTGAGAACAGTCTCGGCTTCTATCCTGCAGTGAATTTGAAAGCTACAGTGGGTCTTGTTGTTTTGTTTCTTTTGCAACTCTCCGACCGTCGTTAAAGTGCCAAGCCATGATAATGTTGTGTCAAACTGTAGAGAAAGCTGCGTGCATGCAAGTTAGCGCTCTTTCAGCTTCCTGTGTGTGTTCTCAAAGCCTGATCCGGTTAGCGGATCTGCATATATCAACAACGCACATCATTCAGGATTCACGGTTTAACACCACCTCTAACGTCTGTCACAGTGTTACAACTTGGACTCTGCGACTTGTCATACATTTTGAGTCCGGGTTCACAACATTCCAAGTCTTCTAGGAGTACGAACAAGCGCTGTTCTTGACCCCTTTGATTGATCAGAGCGAGAGCCGTAGAAGAGAGCAATGAATAGTTCTACTGGCCTACCGCCGACAGGTGGAGATCGTGGCAGTATCCATGACTATCAGCCCAGTTCTATGTCCTCTTGTATGCTATCTTACTCCTTACCAAAGCATCAAATGCTACTGACTCAGGGGCAATTTTGACTAACCCCTATATAGCTTCAGCTACTTTCGACAGCGAGAATCCTCCAGCATTTGTAGCTTTATCGGATGTCTTAATAGAGCCTTACTCCTCCGACTATAACCCGTATTCCAACCCCGTCGACTACGAGACAGTGGCTGCACAGACGCCTGAAGCTAGACGGTTTATTTACGGTCTCGGAAGTGGAGGCGTCCTGTCAAGGGGAGCTGATACGACGAGACTGGAAACTTCAGTAGTCGAGCCGAATTCTACGCAGCCAGATCTTGCAAATCCGCAAACCGACGATAATATTGAGGCCGACCGCGACCTTCAAACCCAAGCACCTCCAGCGGAAAATCCTCAGAGTGAGCCCAGCAACCAGCAGGTAGAGTTAGCCCAGCCTCCTACCACGGACTTTACAAAAACACTGCTAGCGGACGAAACCTTTGAAGCTTTGGTGCGAACAGACTACGATCCATTTTGGATGCGGAATACTGGACTCGATCCTTCCGTCCTAGCTGAATGGACAAGTCATCAAATCAGTCGGTATAAGATCGGACAGTTTTTTTCTGCAGTCTTTAAGACTGGTGATATATTTCGACTACCTATCATCTTGGAAGGTGCATCCGTCGTGAAGACTGCTGTTGTGAGTGCTTTTAAACGAAGTCACTGATTGATAATTTACTGACCACACACATGCTAGGTCCACAGCATTCTCCCCAACGTCTTCAGCATCGGACCAACCATAGCCGTTTCTTCCCCTCTGCTCACTCCTGTTCACGGCCTAGGAGAGCTAGAAGCCGACCTCGTCAAAGAGGCAGGCGGAAAAGGGCGACGAAAAGGCAAACCGAAGCCCCTACCCTACCAAGCTGTGGAAGTGTTCCGGGCCGGCCAGTCGCTCGGTAACCTGTACGACATCAGACAAGCGTTCCATTTGTACCAGGACCAGGTGGAAATATGGGCGGTGAAGACCAACCAACTGCATCTTGTTCCGCCGCCGCGTCGAAAGCAACCTCCCCACAATAGCAATATGGTGTATGAGAACGGGGTTTTGATGCGCCAGGAAGACGATGGCTCACTTGTGCCGGCGGACGACCAGCTCATGTTTCGAACGCACATTCAAATGGCGCGTAGGGGTTCATCTTCTTAGGGAATTGGAGTGGGGGAGGTTGTGGTTGCGTTTTTGCGCTCTATGTGCTTGTTCGTTCAAGAGAGGTATCGTGCTGGAAGTATCACCTGCTGGAAGTCTACGGCAGAGTTTTCATTGTCAAGTCAGCCTTTAGTATAAAAAGAATATTCCGCTTTATGCGTACAGTAGAGGTTTATTTGATTGTCATCGTTCTAGTTCAATTTGCAGACAAATCGCTTTGGAGGCATGGAAAATGATCATCCTACTCCAGTAGATTTGTACATTTGGTATTTGGTTTCCAAGAAAACGGCTGATGCACACAGCTCCAAGGCCCCATACAAATCCTCTAAAGACCTACAGTACAGTACATCCGCCAGTCGAAAATCCCCTCTAACCCTCACCCCTAAAACCCCTCCCCAACAAAATGCATCCCAACAAACCTCCCCACAAGCTCCCTATCCCCCCACACCTCCCAAACCTCCGGCCCCGGCGGCGGCGGTTGAGCAGGGTCGAAGTGCGAGTAGATGTTTTCGAGGATGGCGGGTTTTTTGAGAAGGGGGGTTGGTGGTTGTGTTTGTGGGGTGGTGGGGCCGGGGTAAGGGGGGGGGTTGGATTGGGTGGTGTGGGGTGGTGGGTGGGTGGAGTTGGTGTTGAGGTGCTATCCAGGGGTTGGTCGTGAAAGATTGAATAGGAGGTAGTGTGGTTGGTGCTGGAGCGGTTTGCGAGCTTATGGAGGTTCAACGAGTAGCTGAGCGAGTGACCATGTTGAACGGTGTATTTTCCTTGCTTGCCATTCTTGGTTGGATTCTGCCGGCTTAAGTGGCCTCGTCGGTCTGATGAAGTCCTCGGCTTGATGGGAATTGGGTTCTGTTTTGCAGTGAGTGCGAAGTTGGATGGATTGGAACAGAAGAGAAAGAAGAGATATGATAGACAAATGTTTAGCCCTCAAGCTTCAATACAATTGCCAACCAACATATATGATTCGTGGGACTTATGTAGACCTCTGATGGTCAATGAGTCATGGACGACCAACATATGATATGCGTCCACCAACTGACAACCCAACCAAGTCGGTCCCAGCTGCTTATAAATTCTTGCTTCGATCGAGAATTTTTATGCTGAATTTTACGTGAATGTACTTGTGTATATAACGGTAACAGATTGAACTCTTATAAGTCCATAGCTAAGGCACCTTAAGCTCGTTTCAAAACTTCTAGAACGTTTTTGGAAGGAATTAGGGAATATCAATTGAGCTCCGTCGAGAGCAAACACACAGTGAGAAAAAAAGGATATTTATTTATTTTCTACTGACTTTGTATGCCCGGACCATCATCCCGGAAACTTCCTTCCGTTCAGCGTCCTCTCCCTCCATGGCTCCCCTTTCTCTTCGCTTTCTGCATCCTTACAGTCCATCCATCCCCCAGAGGAGTGGAATTCCCCGAATGAGATGATGGCTTCAATTTCTGGGGGGCTGGCAATGCCGCTATTGAAACGGTCAAATGCCCTCCACAGCCATCGCGGCGGGTTAGATTGTCCCCACATCGAGTGATTCTCCTGCGAAGGTTGATCCTTGAAGAGATACTTTCCTTCGCAGTGCTTAAACCGAAGTGGACAATCCTGATATCTACACAATGGAAGTTCTCCTTCGGAGACGCTTATCCTTCTCCTGATGCGAAGAGACCCAGGGCTTTTTTTGGGAACATCCATGATAGATGATAAGAGTTATTGGAAAGGGGAATACGTCAATAAGTTCCAACCAAAGTTGCGGTTCGAGCAGACGCAGAATAAGGAAACAGGCGAACAGGTAAAGAAAGGATAAAGAATAGCACTAATATATATAGTCGCAATGTCCTATTGATCAAAAACTTTAGTAACAATGCGTCTCTTCTTGACACAAAGAAATAAGTTCGCATCGACGTTCTGGTAGTAGGTCAATGAGATTTCGATGGACAAGGACCTTTGTCTGATTTAGAAGAGATTGTACAGCATTGAATACTTCCAATAAGGTACAAGGCCAATTAAACGTGGTCTTAGGGTAGAGCCGATTCAGTCAAGAACGCCAGTGCTATTGATAGACACTTGAAATGAAGGGTCGCAACAGCAGGAGGAGACAAATTTTATAGAACCATAAGCATCCTAGGGCCTTATCGCTTCTGGTCCTATGGCTTTTGTTGGAGCCTGGTGCAATGTTGCCATTGCAGAGCCCAATGAAGCAGTAAATTTTCGAGCAGTCTCGGAGAACGCCAGATAGGGTCCTACTGGTATTTCTATTCCAGTTCCATTCGGGACAGTCACTTCCTCGCAGTCATTTTTGACTGTCCCCGCCCTGCACGCGGTACTTTAAAGCTTCCGCCTACTGATTTGCTGAGGTCGGCTTAACTCTCTTCCGGTACATCCTCCCAAGATGTCGAGAATAAGCCTCAAACCCACCGCTTGAGGCGAACTGGATTGGGTTTGTTGAGTGTCACCCAAACCAATGGTCGCACCAGAAAGGCAACGGGACCCTATAATAATATACTGTTTGTAAAAACCTTTTTTACAAATGATTTCAATTAAAACTCTTATCATTTTAAAGCTTTTAATGATCACGTAACACGTTGTAGAAAATACAAATAGAATACTCTCGAGCGTAGTTGACGAGCGTGCAGCGTCGAAAAAACAATTTCTCGAGGGTGGCTATGGAGGCTTCTCTTCAGGGGCACCCAGCCCGAAGCACCACCTATAAGAGGATGTACATCTATCGATTCAGAGGTGTACGAGTATAGGTATAGAGCGTACGCTATAGGTATGGGGTGTACGCCTATATTTAGTACTACAAAAATTAAGGGAGGGAGACGCTGGTGGGTGATAGGTACATCTTTTCCGGATCCACGATAGAGTATCCCACACACATAGGGGCAGTGACAAACACTAAAGTTTCGATCGACGCAAATTGTAAGCGCTGCTCAGCAGTACATTTTAAAATCCAAAATCGTTGAATTCGATGCAGTCGAGGCGTAGTGTCGTGAACAAAAACTTAAGGGTGTAGATTTGTAATTAACAGTCTTATTGGGGGCAACTTCGATAATCAATCGATTTGAGAAACGAAGAATGAAAAGGTGGTATTTCCGAAATTTTCCAACACTTGCCGAAGTTTTGCAGAAATCACGAGTGTTGGCCTGAGCGCCCGACTGAGCAGACCCGACTTCATTCCTCGGCCAACATCTTTGCGTCCTCGTTCCTCCACAATCTCACCTGCTGATGCATGGCGTAGCTGCATTCAACACAGGCTGACTTTTGGCTTAGCTTTTCATGTTATCCAAGGAAGTTCACTAACAGTGCTTTTCAGTTTGCCCAAGTTTACGACGCTCGTATGTTGTTGTCTCAGTCTGTTTGATTCCAACGCCCATTCAGTGTCCCCGCCATCCTTGATCTCGATTGTTCTTTTTTCTACTTTTTTTCTACTATCGTTTTCACTGCATCATGCTCGCTCCAGTGTACTTCACCGCCATTTGTCTCGGTGCCGCTCTCCTCCTTTACTATACCTACCATCAAATCACAACTTTGATCGTTTCTCGAAAATTCGCACGTCTTCATGGCTGCAAACCAGCAAAGGCGGATCGCCACTGGGATCCAATTCT
>JAABUV010008684.1_pt1 | contig 10199 bp, 9 predicted proteins | sample 5559971 | NCBI WGS metagenome assembly JAABUV01 (sample SAMN10711881, study PRJNA513362) | rock metagenome | isolation source: Antarctica rocks | place: Antarctica: Victoria Land, Knobhead nord | collected 2015-12-19
CGCGGGTCGTCGTGCGGCAGGAAGCCGGTGGCGTCGATCAGCAGCAGGCTGGCATCGAGCGCCGTGGAGCCGAAGCTCTGCACGAAGCTGCCGAGCGTTTCATTGTAGCCGTCGCGGCAAACCGTGGCATGGATGGCGTCCCGGATGGTGCGCCAGTGTTCGACAGGCGCTTCCAGGCCGCAGCCCTCCGCGTCCCGGATGCCGCGGTCGAAGGCGACCCAGGCCATCACCTTGCTGAAGGTGAAATGCCGCGGGCCGCCGCGGGTCTCCCACAGGCCCTCGTCCGGGGTTTGCCAGACCTCCTCAAGATGCTTCAACAGGCCGCATTGCAGCGCCCACGTCTGGGGGTTGTGCAGCATGTTGGCGTGCCGCGCGGAGTGCAGGGCACTCATCACCTCGCCGTACACGTCCAACTGCAGTTGCGTTGCGGCGGCGTTGCCCACCCGCACCGGGCCGGCGCCCTGGTAGCCCGGCAGGAACGGGATTTCCTGTTCCGTCAGCCGACGCTCGCCGGCGATGCCGTACATGATCTGCACCTGGTCCGGGCTGCCGGCGATGCTGCGGTGCAGCCAATCGGCCCAGGCGACGGCCTCATCGTAGTACCCCGTGGACATGAAGGCGAACAGGGTGATGGTGGCGTCGCGCAGCCAGCAGAACCGGTAGTCCCAGTTGCGCGAGCCGCCGAGGGCCTCGGGCAGCGACGTGGTGGGCGCGGCGACGATGCCGCCGGTCTGCGTGAACGTGAGGCACTTCAGCGTCAGCAGCGAGCGCCTGACGGCGTGCGCCCAAGGCCCGTCATAGGCGAGGCGCTTCGACCACTCGGCCCAGTGCTGCTCTGTCGCGTAGAGCGCGTCGTCCACGTCGACGCTCGGCGGCATCGGCAGGTGCGATTCGCCTTGGGTCAGGACGAAGTAGGCGCGTTCGCCCGCAGCGACGGAAAAGTCGGCGACCGACTGCATCGACTCGCCGCGGATTGGGACGTTGGTGCGCAGCACGACCACCTGCGGCCCGGCGATCGCAACGATGCCGTTGCCGCCAGGCCGCTTGGTGACCCAGGGGACCGAGTTGCCGTAGTCGAAGCGCAGCGCCAGCTCCATGCGCATCGGCACGGCGCCGCGGCGGCCCTCGACGATGCGGACAATGCAACTGTTCGGGCTTTCGGGCACCATGAAATCGATGACGGCAACCTGCCCGTCCGGGGTGTCAAACACCGTTTCGAGCACCAGGCTGCCGTCGCGGTAGCTGCGGGTGGCGGGAGCGGTTTGCGCTATCGGGGCTATGAGGAAACGGCCGTTCTGCTCATTGCCGAGCAGCGCCGCGAAGCAGGCGCTGCTGTCGAACCGGGGCCAGCACAGCCAGTCGATGCTGCCATTGCGGCCGACCAGCGCGGCCGTGCTGCAATCGCCGATCAGGGCGTAGTCCTCGATCGGCAGGGCCCCAGTCTGGATAGCAGCAGTCTGGATAGCAGCCGGAATGTCGGTCATTACTATGCAGGACGCCGCGCGGCCGGCAGGGTTGCATCGAGCCATCGCCGCAACAGTCCGGTCGCCGCATCGGGCCGTTCCATCGGCAGCAGGTGCCCGGCGCGCTCGACGATTTGCAGGTCTGCGCCGGGGACCAGGGCAGCGATTTCGGCCGCGAGCTCCGGCGGGGTCAGTTGGTCGCCGGCGCCGGCGGCCGCCAGGGTGGGCACGGCGACGCGCGCGAGGTCCGGGCGGCTGTCGGGCCGGGCGACGATGGCGGTCTGCTGGCGGAGGTAGGCCGCCTGCCCGACCCGGTCGGCCATCGCCATGACATCGTCGCACAGCGCTTGGTCGCCGAGGCGGTCGGGATGCAGCAGCAGTGGCAGCAACTGCGGCGTCACTCCTTTGAAGCGGTGGCCGCGGGCAACGAGCGCCATCATGCCGCGGCGGCGGCGCGCCTGCTCCGGCGTGTCGGGCCGGGCGCTGGTGTCCATGAGGCACAGGCCGGTGAGGCGTTCGGGCGCGAGGCGCAGCAGGGCCATGGCCGCGTAGCCGCCCATGCTGAGCCCGGCCACCGCGAACCGGCCGGGCATGGCGGCGAGGGCGCGCCGCGCCATGGCGTCGAGGCTGTCGTCCCGCGTGCAATCGGCGACGATGCATGCGATACTGCCGGACAGCGCCTCGACCTGATCGCGCCACAGACGTGCGTCGCACAACAGGCCGGGGAACAACAGCAATGCCGGCCTGCCATCAGGGTGCGTTGCGTCGGCCACGACTGCTTTATACGACACCGTGTTTGCGCTGAAAAGCTTGACTTTTGCGGTTTATTTACCGATATCCCAGCCGTTGCGTGCCCTTTGGCGCGATCGCCTCGTGTTGGCGATGAGCCACCCCTACAGCATCGAGATGTATTTTTGACGGATATTACGGCCGCTTCTGCGGAAGACACTGCACACGCCGACCCCGCGCCAGATAAGGCGGCGGAGGACGTGCATGTGGAGAATGGGCAGTCGCACGTCCCTGGCGGCGCCTCGGAGGACGTGGCGGCACCTCAATCCGCTGGCAGCGTGATGACCAACATGACGGCGGACGAGGCGGCGTACCACGACGAGGTGGAGGCCGAGCCGAACGGCTTCGCCGATCTCGGCCTGTCGCCGGAGATCCTGCGGGCGGTCGACGACATGGGCTACCGCACGCCCACCCCGATCCAGGCGCAGGCGATCCCGACCGTGCTGATGGCGCGCGACGTGCTGGGCTGCGCGCAGACCGGCACCGGCAAGACGGCGAGCTTTGTGCTGCCGATGATGGACATCCTGTCGGGCAGCCGCGCCCGCGCGCGGATGCCGCGCAGCCTGATCCTGGAGCCGACGCGCGAGCTCGCTTTGCAGGTTGCTGAGAATTTTGTGCAGTATGGCAAATATCTGAAGCTGAACCACGCCCTACTGATCGGTGGCGAGAGCCTGTCCGACCAGAAAGAAGCCTTGATGAAGGGCGTGGATGTGCTGATCGCGACGCCGGGCCGGCTGATGGACCTGTTCGACCGCGGTGGGCTGCTGCTGACCGACACCAAAATCCTGGTGATTGACGAGGCTGACCGCATGCTCGACATGGGGTTCATCCCGGACATCGAGAAGATCGTCGGCTTCTTGCCCAAGGCCCGGCAGACGCTGTTCTTCAGCGCGACCATGGCGCCGGAGATACGGCGGCTTGCGGACGCTTTCCTGTCCAACCCAAAGGAGATCACCGTAAGTCGCCCGGCCAGCGTGGCATCGACGATCGTCGCCGGGCTGACAGTCGTGGAGGACGGCGACAAGCGCGAGGCGCTGCGCCGGCTGATCCGCAGCGAGGACGTGCAGAACGCTTTGATTTTCTGCAACCGCAAGCGTGATGTTGACATCCTATACAAGTCGTTAAAGCGGCACGGGTTCAGCGTGGGTTCACTGCATGGCGACATGAGCCAGCCCGAGCGGTTTGCGACATTAGCAAAATTCAAGGCGAACGAGGTCCGGTTGCTGGTGTGCAGCGACGTGGCGGCGCGCGGGCTCGACATCGGCGGGCTGAGCCATGTGTTCAACTTCGATGTGCCGATCCACGCCGAGGACTACGTTCACCGCATCGGCCGGACCGGGCGCGCAGGCATGACGGGGCACGCTTTCACGCTTGCCACGCCGGACGACCGCCAGTTCGTCGACGCGATTGAGCGGCTGGTTGGCGCGCCGATCCCGCGCATGCAGGTCGAGGGCATGGAGGAGGTCGCCTTCCCCGAAGACGACGGCAAGAAGCGGCGCGGGCGTGGCCGGGGCACGAAGGCCGCTCCGCGTGTGGCAAAAGCGCCCAAGCCGGCGGCTGAAACCGTCGAGGCTACGGAGGCTGTAGAGGCTGCTCCCAAGGTGGCCAAGCCGCGGCGCAGCCGGGCGAAGAAGGTTGTGGCGGCGCCCGTGGCCGTGGATGCGCCGCAGGCTGAGGCGGCCGTCGCGGCAGACGTCGGCGGGGCGGTCGAAGCAGTCGCAACGCTTGATGTCGTGCCTACGCCGGCCGTGCCTGCATCAGCCGCGCCTGCGCCAGCCATGGCCAGGGTGCCTGAGCCGGTGCCGGTCGCCCGCCAGTCCGGAGGACGCGCCGAACCACGCCGCAGCGGCCGTGGCGAGCCGCGCCGTGAGGAGGTCCGCCAGCCGGAAACCCGTGCGCCGGACATGCGCGCCGGCGACCGGGGCGGCGACCGCGGGCGGGGGCGCGACAGCCGACGTCGCGACGAGGACCTAGGCCCGTCGGTGGTGGGATTTGGAGACGACGTGCCGGCGTTCATGCTGCTACGGTTCCGCGCCCCCCGCCGCTCAGCACCGGAGTCGGTCGAGAGCGAATAATTGTCCCCGGAGCAACTGCCCGGACAAACTGCCCAGATGTAAACTGGAGAACCCCAGCATGAACGTCACCTCCCCAATCCAGCAGCCTGAGGCCGCTGAGGCCAAACTGACCGAGGACCGCCCAGCGGCGTCTCGTAAGCTTGGCCCATTCAAATGGGATGACGCGCTGTTGCTGGAGGGCCAGCTTACGGAGGAGGAGCGGGCGATACGCGACGCCGCCCACGCCTACTGCCAGGACAAGCTGTTCACCCGTGTGCTGGAGGCCAACCGGCATGAGCGGTTCGACCGCGGCATCATGAACGAAATGGGCGAGATGGGCTTCCTGGGCGCCACGCTCGACAGCCATGGCTGCGCCGGTGTCGGCTATGTGGCATACGGGCTGATCGCGCGCGAGGTCGAGCGGGTCGACAGCGGCTACCGCAGCGCGTTCAGCGTGCAGTCCTCGCTGGTGATGTATCCCATCTGGGCGTTCGGGTCCGAGGACCAGAAGGACCGTTTCCTGCCGAAGCTGCAAGCGGGCGAGTTCGTCGGCTGCTTCGGCCTGACCGAGCCGGACGCCGGGTCCGATCCGGCCAGCATGCGGACACGGGCACGCAGCGTCGATGGCGGTTTCGTGCTGAACGGCTCCAAGACCTGGATCACCAACTCGCCGATTGCCGACGTGTTCGTGGTGTGGGCGAAGAACGACGCCGGCGACATCCGCGGCTATATCCTGGAAAAGGGCATGGCCGGGCTGTCGGCGCCGAAGATCGAGGGCAAGTTCGCGCTACGGGCGTCCATCACCGGCATGATCATGATGCAGGACGTGTTCGTGCCGACGGAGAACGAACTGCCGCAGGTCAAGGGGCTGCGCGGGCCGTTCAGTTGCCTGAACAATGCGCGCTACGGCATAAGCTGGGGCGCGCTGGGTGCGGCGGAGTTTTGCTGGCACCAGGCGCGCAGCTACACCATGGACCGGCAGATGTTCGGCCGTCCGCTGGCGCAGACGCAGTTGATCCAGAAGAAGCTGGCGGACATGCAGACCGAAATCACGCTGGGCCTGCAGGGCGCGCTGCGGCTGGGACGGCTGATGGAGGAAGGGCGCGCGGCACCCGAGATGATCAGCCTGATGAAACGCAACAACTGCGGCAAGTCGCTCGACATTGCGCGGGTGTCGCGGGACATGCACGGCGGCAACGGCATCGCCGACGAGTATCATGTGATCCGGCATGTGATGAACCTGGAAGCCGTGAACACCTACGAGGGCACGCACGACGTGCATGCGCTGATTCTTGGCCGCGCCCAGACCGGCCTCTCCGCCTTCGGCGGCTAGCGCGCCCGTCCGCGTCCAGCGCATGGGCGCGGACGGGGACGGCGTGGCGGCTTTGCCGGATGGGACAGCGCTTTATCTTCCCGACACGCTGCCGGGTGAGCTGGTGCAGCCCGGTGCGTTGCTGCGGCGTGGCGAGGGATGGACGGCTGAGGCTGTCGTGCTCGAGTCGTCAGCGGACCGGGTGCCGCCGCCCTGCCCGCATTTCGGCCTCTGCGGCGGCTGCACCTTGCAGCACTGGCGTGATGGCGCCTACGCCGATTGGAAGGTTTCCCAGGTTACAGATGCGTTGCGCCGCATGGACGCGCCCGTTGTTGACCCGAACCTGGCCCGCACACCGCCAGCGGCCCGGCGCCGCATGGACCTGGCGATCCGCCGCGAGGGGCCAGTGGTCCGCGTCGGGCTACACCGGCGCCGGTCGCGTGAGATCGTGGACATGCACGCCTGCCCGGTCCTGCACCCGGCGTTGTTCGCTTTGGTCCAGGCGCTGCGCCCCGTGCTGCAACGGCTGACCGGCCTGCGGCGCGAGGGTTCGGCTGTCGTGAACCTGCTGGACAGCGGGCCGGACCTGCTGCTGCGCACCGATGCGCCGCTCACCGCCGGCGACCGCGTGCTGTTGACGGCGCTGGCGAACACGCACGGGCTGCCGCGCATAAGTTGGGAACCTGGCGCGCAACGCGGCGGCACCGGGCTGACCGAACCGGCGTGCAACCTGCGCCCGGCGACGACGGCGTTCGGCGGCGTGGTCACGGCGGTCCCGCCCGGCGCTTTCTTGCAGGCTTCGCGCGAGGGCGAGGCGGCGATTGTGGCGGCCGTGCTGGCGGCGCTGCCGGAGGCAATGCCGGCGAAGGCCCGCATTATCGAGCTGTTCGCGGGCGTTGGCAGCATTACCCATGCGTTGGCAACACGTGGCCGGGTGCAGGCGTATGAGGGCGATGCGGCGGCGTATGGCGCGCTGCGCCGGGCGGCTAACCCGCGTGTCGTGGCGACGCAGCGCGACCTGGCTCGGCAACCGCTGCAAGCCGCGGAGTTGAAGGGCGCCGGGGCGATCGTGCTCGATCCGCCGCATGGGGGCGCGCTGGCGCAGATGCCCGCATTGGCGGCGAGCGGGACGCCGATCGTCTATGTCAGTTGCAACCCGGCGGCGTTGGCGCGGGATGGGCGGGTGTTGATGCAGGCGGGGTACGCTGTGGCGTCGGTCGCGGCTGTCGACCAGTTCCTGTGGTCGGCGCGGGTCGAAAGCGTCGTGGCGTTCCGACCGCGTGCGGCGCTGCGATGACTACGTTCCGGGATGCCGTTGAGGCCGACCTGCCCGTGGTCGTGCGGATGTTGGCCGACGACCGGTTCGGCCGTGACCGCGAGCGGGACGAGACGCCGCTGACGGAATGCTACACGCGGGGCTTCCGCGCGATGCTGGCCCAGGGCGGGCGGTTGATCCTGGCGGAGCAAGAGGGCGCGGTGGTGGGCTGCTTGCAGTTCAACATCCTGCACGGCGTGTCACAGCAGGGACAAAGCCGCGCGCAGGTCGAAGGCGTGCGGGTGGACAGCGCGCGGCGGGGCAATGGAGTCGGCGCAGCGCTGATGCGGCATGCGATTGAGGAGGCGCGGGCAACCGGTTGTGGAGTGATGCAGTTGACGACGCGCTCCGACCAGGCGGAGGCCCAGACGTTCTATGCGCGGCTAGGCTTTACGCATAGTCACGCTGGGATGAAAATAGCTTTGTAAGACCCTGCCGCGCCGGATCAAACGTGGAAGCTCTCGCCGCAGCCGCAACGGCCTTTCTCATTTGGGTTGCTGAAGGTGAAGCCTGAAACAAGGTCCTTAACTTCGTAGTCCATCACACTCCCGATCAGGAACAGGCTGGCCTTACGGTCCACCAGCACAGTCAGGCCCTTATCGGTCACGGTCTCATCGCCGGGTCCAGCGGCGGGAACCCAGGTCATATCGTAGCTCAGGCCCGAACAGCCCTTGGTGTTGACGCTGATGCGCAGCAACATGCCTTGCTGCCCCTTCGCATACAGGCTGCGCAGCCGATCCGCCGCGGCGTCGCTCAACGTCATCAACTGCGGCAAAGCCCGGCGGGGACGGGCAGCGGTTTGGATGGAACTCATCAAAGGCTCCGTCAGAACATATTTAGCGCGAGGCGCGCGTCTTCGGTCATGCGGCTCGGGTCCCACGGCGGGTCCCAAACGGTGTCGACAAGGCAAGAGGTGACGCCCGGCACCGCCATGATCGCGTCCTGCACCTGCACCGGCAACTCCTGCGCGCTCGGGCAACCCGGCGCCGTCAGGGTCATCTCGACCTTCACCGCGTTCGCGTCGTCAATCTCGACGGCGTAGATCAGACCGAGCTCATAAATGTTCACCGGGATTTCCGGATCGTACACAGTGGCGATGGCGGCCAGCAGCGCGTCCTCGGTCGGCTTCGGGTTGACCTCGCCATCTGGGGTCCAGGTCGACACTTCACTCACTGGTCGTCTCCTTATCGCCATCCAGCGCCGCAAGCAAAGCGTGCCACGGCAAGGTCACGCACTTCACGCGCGAGGGATACTCGTGCACAGCGGACAACGGGTGCAGCCGGCGCAACGCCTCGTCGCAGGCGTCGCAGTGGCCGGTTCGGGCCATGGCGGCAACTTGGTCCGACAGCGCCCGGATGTGGTCGACCGGCTGGTTGCTGACGGCCTCGCACATCAGGTCGGCACTAGCAATAGTGATCTCGCAGCCGCGCGCCTCGAACCCGGCCTCGGCCACGCGGTCGCCGTCGCGGCGGACGAACACCTGGACACGGTCGCCGCACATGGGATTGTCGCCCTTGGCGGCGGCGTCGAACACGGCCGGGCGCTGCCCATGGGCGGGGGTCCGCCCATGGGTGCGGATTTCGGCGCTGTAGAGGTCGCGGACGTCGTCGAACATCTAGTCAAAGAACTCCCGCACGCGAATCAAAGTGTCTGCCAAGGCGTCGATTTCGGCCTCGGTCGTGTAGATGCCGGTGCTGGCCCGCGCGCTGCTGTCCACGCCCAGACGGCGCGACAGCGGCTCGGCACAGTGGTTGCCGGCGCGCACCGCAATGCCCTGGCGGTCCAGCAACGTTGCGATGTCGTGCGCGTGGGCGCCCTGCATGGTGAAGCTGAACACCCCGCCGCGGTCCTGCGCCGAGCCGAGCACGCGGAGGCCAGGGATGGCGGACAGCCGCGCCAAGGCGTGGTCGGTCAGCCGGCCCTCATGCGCTGCAATGGCATCAAAGCCGATCGCCTCGACGTATTCGATCGCCGTGGCGAGGCCGATTGCCTCGACGATGGCCGGGGTGCCCGCCTCGAACTTGTGCGGTACCTCGGCCCAGGTGCTGCGCTCGTAGGTGACGGTGCCAATCATGTCGCCGCCGCCCATGAACGGGGGCATGGCCTCCAAAAGCTCGCGCCGCGCCCAGAGCACGCCGATGCCGGTGGGGCCATACAGCTTATGGCCGGTGAACGTGTAGAAGTCCGCATCGATTGCCTGCACGTCGACGGGACGATGCACGACGGCCTGGCTGCCGTCGAACAGCACCTTGGCGCCGTATTCATGCGCCAGCGCCGCGACGCGGCCCGCCGGCACCACGGTGCCGAGCACGTTGCTCATATGCACGATCGACACCAGGCCGACCTTGCGGTCCTGCAGCAGCGCCTCCAGCCCGGTCATGTCCAGCTCGCCCGCATCGGTGATCGGGGCGATGCGCAATTCGATGCCGTGCGCGTCGCGCAGCATCTGCCACGGGACAAGGTTCGCGTGGTGCTCCATGGCGGAGATGACCACGGCCTGGCCGGGCTTCATGATGCCGCGGCCGTAGCTGTGCGCAACCAGATTGATCGCCTCGGTCGTGTTCTTAGTGAACACGATCTCCTCACGTGAGGGTGCGTTCAGCAGCCGGGCAACGGCGTCGCGGGTGCCCTCGTAGGCATCCGTCGTGCGCTCGCTCATCCAGTGCAGGCCACGGTGGACGTTGGCATACTGCGTCTCCATGGCGTTGACCATGGCGTCGATCACCGGGCGCGGCTTCTGCGCCGACGCGGCGCTGTCGAGGAACACCAGCGGCTTGCCGCGCACCGTCTGCGACAGGATCGGAAAGTCGGCGCGGACGCGCTGCATGTCGAAGCCAGGCTTAGTCATCATGTTCATGCGCGGCGTTCCCACCATTGTTCGATTGCGCGCTCAAGCAGTGCGCGGGCCTCCATGTGCGCGATTGGGTCCATGGCCTCGGCAAGGAAAGCGCGGACCAGAATCGCGCGTGCCTCGGCGTCGGGCACGCCGCGGCTGCGCAGGTAGAAAAGCTGGTCGGCGTCCAGTTCGCCCACCGTCGCGCCATGGCTGCACTTCACGTCGTCGGCGTAGATCTCAAGCTGCGGCTTGCAGTCGATCTCGGCGTGCGGCGACAACAGCAGCGCCTGGTTCATTTGGTAACCGTCGGTCTTCTGCGCAACGCGGGCCACCTCGATGCGGCCCTGGAACACGCCGCGGGACCGGTCGGACAGCACGTTCTTGATCGTCTGCCGCGACCCGCAGTTCGGGGCGTCGTGGGCCACCACGG
>JAABUV010008685.1_pt1 | contig 10199 bp, 4 predicted proteins | sample 5559971 | NCBI WGS metagenome assembly JAABUV01 (sample SAMN10711881, study PRJNA513362) | rock metagenome | isolation source: Antarctica rocks | place: Antarctica: Victoria Land, Knobhead nord | collected 2015-12-19
GCTATTGCGCTTCGCCCTAACGTCGATAAGTGCTTAGTCGTAGTTAGTAATAGGAAGGGCTGCTATTCTAGCGGCTGTTTCCAGGTCGCTCCTTCTGGTGCTGTTCGTAGTAAACAGGGCGTTAAGGAAGCCTTAGTCGAAGATCTTATTGCTGTTAGACATGTTGTTATATAATGTCTGGAGATGCGAGTAACAGATGTGCGAGTAAGGGATGCGGAGTAAGAGATGCGGCTGTGTGATGGGTGACGTTAGCGCATGTGTCAGCTTCAGCGCACGTGCCAAGTTTGCCATAATTAGGTGAAGCTGGTATAATCGTAAAGCCTACGAACATACTCGACGTCGGTTTGCTATAACAGAGACCTTTACCAATGTTGCCCAGCGGATGATTCTCGCGTAGACCTTTATTAGTCGTAAGGTCGGAACAGCAATGGCGCATATTTCTATCACTATCTAACATCTAGTGCCAGGTCGGTTGCTTATGCGCACCACTGCGCAGGACAAGCCTAGGTAGCTCCTTCCTATACTGCAACACGTCGGGTATAATGTCTGCGGTACTGCGAGACTTCCTTCCTTACCTCGAAATTTTCTTTTCTTGCTCTATATATACATACAATTTCCATTTAAGCTCGTCGCCACTGACTACATCCTTAATTAAAAGACTACCACCTAGATACCACTGCGAAGATGTCGACGCCATTTAACTCAGACAAGATACCCATCCCTAACGTCGCTTCCTCCCTAACTTAATATGGAGCAAAGTCGATTACAAAGATAAGGGAAGCGGCCTTTAACGACCGCATTAGTAATAAGGTCGTCGTAGGGCAGATGCGATATAGCTTCAGCGCACTAGGTACCTGCGAACTCCAGAAGCGCTAGGTGAAGCGCTTTAAAGCATTCTAGGAGTTTTCCCTCTAACAAGATCTAAACAAGCTATTCACTAGCACTAACCTAGTCCGATTCTGCGAAGCTATGCTATGTAAGTCTACATCTCGTAGGACTTCAATAGCAATCCGCTAACCCGACGTCTAGCGAAGCTAGCGATTGCCCTAGGCAAACCAGGGCCAAATAAAGCGACGTTTATCGCAGCAGCTGTAATCCTACGTGGATACAGCACTTTTAGGTAGAAGGAAAAGGACAGCTTTAAGCTTAACAGCAACGACTATAGCTACTTCAAGATGTAGATGGACGAGGCGTTACGGAAGGGTAAGCTGACGTTAGGCTAATAGAAGAAGTCGACGTGGATTGGACTTGCTGTCGTATTACGCCTTATACGAACCTACCTCGAACGAGCGATCGAACACAGCATAAGGAGCTAGGATCAAATTATCGCTAGATGTCTATCTGTGGTTCTAGTATCTGGCTTAGGTTGCTAAGCTAGCGACGTCGCTTTGAACAAGGCCTACGTAGGCACCTAGTATTTCCCCTACTATAGCGAGATCGACATAACTGTTAAAGGTAACGGACGACTAATCTTCGCAAACCTCTGTGCCTAATTTACTCTTAACTACGAGAAGGGTCAGAAGACTGACGTCAACGCTAAGACTAAACGCTACTTTAAGCCGCTTGTGGGTGCGCACCAACACCACTTATGTATAATTAGGCTACTTCTAGTACACAGCCTTCGTGAAAAGCTTATCGCTGGAGCGACGTTGCAGGAGGTCCTAGAAGGCGCTATGCGTAACAACGGCTAGGTCGTTTAGCAGTACCCTAACCGACCTGTACTTGCGGCCTTTACGAATAATAGCAATTTCTATAGGCGTTTACTTCTGGACAAGCCCGCAATAGCGGATCAGGTATTAACAGCTGTCCGTTGGATAGGTGTAGTAGCAGGCATGCTGGACTATAGGTACGCTCACGCGCTCCGCCTCGGTAGCGCGCGTGATGTCGCACATCTCTCGCACCAGACTACTAGTGGTACTAGTCTGGCAGGGAGCAACGTGCGCTAGAGTCTCAGTTATACTAACAAGACGATGCAGCGCAGAACTACTAACGCTTACGTAGGCGGTTCGAGCCTCGACCTATACTTAGCGCAGGCTAAGTTAAGGACAGAGCCTAGAGGTCAGGAAGCGGCGTTTGGGTCTATCACTAATAGCGCCCTGGTGCAAGAGCGACGTAGGACGACGTTAAAGCTTGCGATAGAACCATCGCTGCTCCCTCTAATTACAACTAAGCTAATGATACTGGCGGTACACCACTGTCTGTACGACTTGGCGCCTAAGGCTATAGAAGCCTATAGAAAGGCGCAGAATAAGACTTAGTGCAGCTAGCATTTATTATATAATACGAATGCGAGCTATAGGCGAGTATAATGCGCTAATGCTACGCACTATTAGAGAAGGCAGCAATTAGCTCTATCTTAGAACCTAGTTCTAAGAGGTCTATATACGCTGCGAGATACCTTTATATATAGTCTAAAGTTATTAAATTACGACAGTACTCTTTCTATTAGTTCTAATTGCTCCCTAAGTACGCAGCCTATATACCTTACGATAAGCGACGTTAGCCCGCCTGTAGGCTTTATTAAGGAACTTATAAGCGATAACGACAGTAGTAGCTCCTTAAGTAGTATTATCGAAATCGACTTACTGCTAGGAGCTAACGTTACTATAGAAGACTTAAGCAGCGGAATAGCGGAACGCCTGCGCTTCGTACGTAACGCCCTTATAGTCTAATAAGAGATTAATCGCCTAGAAGCCGAATTAGCGTAGGCTCGACTTGTTAGATATGCAGGCTTAACTCTAGGACCCTTAACTCCATCGACGCACCTAAAGGACGTGCATATCGCTGTCGAACTGCGGGCGCCTAGCATAATAGGCACTTATCCTAAGCTTAAGGATCTAGCCCTATTTAAGGGGGCTACCTTAAAGGAAGCTAACGACTACCTTCGATCTCTAAAGTTAATCTTTGCTATATCCTCTCCTTACTACGACTGCGATAACTAGAAGGTTATGCTAGGTATTATGCACCTAGCAGGCGAACTGCAGGAGAGTTAGTATAATAGTTATAACCTAGATTATATCCTAGATTATACCTAGAAGGGTTTCTAACAATTTATACTCGACTTAGTCGAGGATCTAGTTAACTGCGCGCTAACTGTATCCCTAAGCTATAAGCGTGCTCGTTAGGGTTACGACTAGATAGTCTAATCCTTTGCCTCTAAGCTAACGACTCTTAAGAACTAGATGTCGAAATATATAGAGGAGCAGCGTAACTGCTACCTCCTCGCAAAGCTTAAGCCTGCGCTCTGCACTAATATCGTTACGTACTACGAGGTGCTAGTTATATGCGAAGCCCTAATCTCGCTTGTAACAAGACTCGAAACTAGCCTGCGGACTAACGATTCCTTTTACGAGAAGCGTAAGCAGGGACCTAAGGTCTCTTATAAGAATAGAAGTAACTCGAAGCGTTATTAAGAGAAGACTGCGACTGCTAAGTCTTACGCTAGCAGCTCGCAACCGAAGCGCATAATAGACGCAGAAGCGATAAAGAAGATCGAATGTTATAAGTGCTATAAGATAGGCTATTATAAATCTAACTATCCTAAACTTACTACTGCTTAGAAAGCGAGGTATATTCGCTAGCTAGCTGCCTGCGCAGCAAAAAAGGCTAAGGTTACTAAGAAAAAGACTCCTAAAGTCGTAGCTGCAGTTAAACGTATTATAGAGGATACTCTTAAAGTAGGAGTCGATTCCTAGCCTGCGCTATATATATAAGGCGAAGTTAACTTGCGTAAGGGCAACTAGATAGAAGCATCCTTCCGCTTAGATAATGCCGCTAACATTAACGTAGTAGCGTACTCGTTTATTAAGAAGTATAACCTGCTGCTAGTTAAGGGGGCTGTTCTACTAAACGTAGAATCGTTCTGTAGGGACAGGGGTCGCTGCTATAGTGCGTATACTATGCGTTTACATCTCGCTAACTCCTATTACGCGCAGCGCACGTCCTCTGCTCTCTTCTACGCTATAGATATAGAGGTTCTAGACTTTATCCTAGGCCGCCTATAGCGTTAGCAAAATGCTATTATCGTAGATAGCAGCTAGGATTCTTAGAGCTATAGCTCTGGAGCTACGCTTATAGTCTACGTACGCGAACTAAGAGAGTTTGTAGTAGACTTGCAAAGCGAGCACTAGGTCTTTACTATTATCGCTACTAGCTTCGACAGTACTCTAGAGCTACTAATCGACATTTAAGACTTCGCAGACGTCTTCGCTTCCCCTAACGAAGAGCATAGCAAGCAGGTCGAACGCGCAGAGCATGCGATTAACTTAGAGCCTAGCTCTACTCCGCTATTCTAGCAGGTGTATAACGTATCTTAGAAAGAACTAAACATCCTATAGGAGTACCTAGACAAGGCACTAGCTAATAGTTAGATCTAGCGGAGCATAATGTTACAGTCAAAGAAAACCTAACACGTGATCAGCGAGCATTGCGCAATATACTTACGATTCTCTAACTACGCACAACGACGCGTAAGCAGAACGAGCATTGCTTACGACGCTTACTATAAGCAGAACGAGCATTGCTTACGACGCTTACTGTAAGCAGAGCGAGCATTGCTTACGACGCTTACTACAAGCAAGGCGAGCAACGCTTACGTTGCTCGCTACGAGACACGAATCTTATATATATATAGCGGGCAGCTTTATCTCTTATATAGTTCGTGTTTAACTTATGTTACAATCTAACTAAAAGGTCCTCGCATACCTAGGAACGATTCTAGCAGAGCAGTTTATTAACGAGAGAAGTATACCCTATACTAACTGTACCTTTAACACTTACCTCTAAGTCTACTAAGCTCTACTACTATAATACGGTTTTACTGGGTCGCAACACTTTAAACACCCTCTAGGACTTGGGAGTTCTTTAAGACATAATGTCTTCTACTAATAGAGACGCAAGTGTAGCCTCTAACTATAGGGGCAGAGGCGACGATAAGGTTAAAGTCGCTAAGCCCAACTACTTCTATAGAGACCGACACAAGCTCAATAACTAGCTTAACCAAGTACTGTTATACTTCTAGATAGAGGAAGTCGGGGCAGAGAAGCAGCTCTTAACCGCAGCATCCTACCTCTGAGGAGAAGCTGAACAATAGATCCGACCTAGGTTAACTAAGAAGCTACTACGCAACAACGATCCTGACGGACTATTCTTAAGCTTCCACGCTTTCGTTATAGGAATCCACAGCATCTATAGAGTTAGTAACAACTAATAGGTCGCTATTCGACAGATCTAGCACGTTGTCTAGAAGGCATCCGCTTCCTAGTATACTGCTAAGTTTATAGAGTACGCTACTGCTACTGGATAGGATGACAACGCCTTACGTACCATATACTATCGCAGACTTAAGGACAACGTCAAGGACGAGCTTATGCGAAGCTGACAGGATTAAGCCTTACTTATCGAATTGATAAAGGTATCGATCGACGTCGACGACAAACTCTACGAACGAGCTATAGAAAAGAAACATAATTAGGGAACTGGACGATCTGGCTACGCTTCTAACAGCTGGACTGGAGGACAGCGACGCTGCGACCCTAACGCTATAGAAATCGACAACACCTAGGAACGTCCGAAACACTAAGGACAGGGAGGAAGACATACGAAGAGCAACTACTAGGCCTAGGGGAAAAAGCGAGAAGGACTAAAGTGCTATAACTGTTAGAAGATAGGACATTACGCACGAGACTGCTGTGGCCGCAAGGTGCAACTATAGCAGCGTAAGGCTGAGTTCCAGCTATACGAGGTTAACGTTATAACTAAAACGGAAAACAAGTTACTAATTATAACGACTTGCGATAAGCACAACACTATAGACAAAAGTAACTACGCCTTACTCTATTAGACGTTCTGCTACGAGGACTCCTATACTACCTACTAGTCGTGCAAGAGCAGCTTAGGATACTTCCCTAGCGCGCCTCGTAAGCAACGTATAGAGTTGAACGCTACTTAGACGCATTCGACGCTATAGGACAGCATCATATACGAAGAGGACAACAGCGATGTGTTAGTACTGCGTCTACCATTACTACATTAGGAAAGAGACGACAGCTACTACGCCTAAGGAAGGTCTCCACCTCTGTTCAGACGAGAGGAAGCAATCCTGCATAAAACTTAAGAAGTCTCTTCTAAGGAGGAGAGCAACTACGACGAATCGAAACAAGACGTCCTAGTATAATAACAAATTAGCCAAGCCATTATAACTAACACTAAGGACCTTAGAGTAATACCAGAAATCGAAGACTCCAACGCAGGCGAATCCACGCTAGAAGAATCCGAAGAAGAATACTTGGACGACGACGCGCTAGGAGATAACGAATTACTCCACTTTACTATGGACGGTCTAGAACTAATTCGACGGATAATCCTCTACATAGCACGACGATTCGAAGAAATATTCCTAGAAATACAAGGGAAACGACGACTACACGCCTCTAAGTTCGAACAAACCTTAGCTTAGCTAAAGGCCATGTTCTAGAACTACTGACAAATCTCGTTAGACAGCGAAAACTATTCCTATGTTTAGGAAGTCGTACTAATAGGAAGCATCTTCCAGCTAGGTGGATATACTACGCCTAACAGAATATACATCTCTAGACAAATAAGGGAGCGCGTAACGCTACTTAATTAACGATATAAGGAGATCGAACGAATGCAAGCCTAATAGCACGACGACGAGATTACTAAGACAGAAATACGACGACGATACGCGATGTATATGCCGCAATAGTTAATACTACCCTTAATGCTAGCATACGGACTACAACTGATCTGGATTAATCGCATTTTTAAGAACGTCGAAGTAACGACGAGAGGGCTAGTCAGCACGACACAAGTGGACAGGAGAGTTATATTCAGACCTAAGGATAGACCCCTTTATTGGGAGATCTGCCTTAAGAAGAAAAGGACCTCTGCCCAATTAAAAAACTAACGGGACCCGTTAGTAAGAGCGACTTATAGGAACTAAACAACACAAACGCTTAGACGACTTTAGCACTAGTCTTCCGCACTAAATGCATTATTAACGGATACGAAACTTACGCTATAATAGACTCTAGAGCTAGCGGAATGTTTATATTAGTATAGTTCGTATAACGACACAGGATAGCTACCCAACGAAAGAAAGACAGCGGATACGCAGTAGCAGCTATAGATAGCTCGCCACTCCCTAACGTAGATAGCGAAACAATGCTGCTACAATTAGTCTTCCGACAGCACTACGAGATAGCAGTTCTAGACGTTATGCCTATAGCTAGGCACAATGTCGTTCTAGGCACCCCTTAGTTAGAACGACACAATCTATACATCGAGTAGAGAAAACGAGTACTTACGTTTAAGAGATGTTGCTGCGTTATCGACATTAACCCTTTATATCGGCCGAGTTCGATAAAGGATAAGGAAAGGCCAACATAGATCGTCCGCTAACCGACTACGACGCTAGTTAACGGCTCAGGTTCGACAGACACTAGCAAGGTCCTGCTAGGTTACGAAGTTAGAACTAATGGAGGAAGCAACGCACCTCCTAAAATCCCTAAAGAGTTCATAAGATAGAAACGCCTCTTTAGGAAGAGACAGGACTCGACGCCCTGCCTAAACACCAACTATGGGATTATAGGATTATGCTTCTACTAGAAAAGGAGCCGCTATAGGGACCACTCTACGCACTATTACAAAATGAGCTGGAAGTGCAGCGAAGATAGATCGATAAGTACCTAGCTAAAGGCTGGATACGCAGATCTTACTCGCCTGCAGCTTCACCAGCTATGTTCGTTCCTAAGAAAGGAAAGCTAGACGACCTGCGAATGGTTATCGACTATAGACGACTTAACGCGATTACGATCAAGAATCGGTACCCGCTACTGAACATCGAAGAAATAAAGAACAGACTTACTAGAGCACAATAGTTTACTAAGATCGACCTGCGCGACGCCTTCTACAGCATACATATAGCTAAAGGTAAAGAATGGAAAACCGCCTTTAGGACACGCTACGGACTCTACGAATTCCTAGTTATGCCCTTCGGTCTTACTAACGCACTAGCTACCTATTAAGAAGTTATTAATGAAGCACTGCGACACCTACTCGACATTACTGTCATCGCTTACGTAGACGACCTCCTAGTGTTTACTACAGGAAGTCGAGAACAACACGTTAAGGACGTCGACGCAGTCTTCGAACGACTAGACAAGGCAGGATGCTGCACTGCTCTAGAAAAATGCAAGTTCTTTAGGAAGGAAGTTAACTTCCTAGGATTTATCGTTAGCGTTAATGGAATACGCATAGACCCTAAGAAGATTACCTCTCTTATAGAATAGCCTACGCCCCAGAACCTTAAGGACGTATAGGCATTCCTAGGACTTGCAAACTATAACTGCAAGTTTATCTAAGACTATTCGAAAGTCGCTATACCACTTATAAACCTTACTAAAAAGGACGTTAGGTTTAAATAGGGGACAGACTAAGAAAAGGCATTCTAACGCCTTAAGCAAGCAAGTGCATTAGCACTAACCTTAGCTATATTTGACCCTAAGAAAAAAGTCATTATCGAAACTGACGCCTCTGACTTCGCTATTGGGGCATGCCTTACGCAGGAAACATAAGGCAACCGACACCCTATCGCATACTTCTTAAGGAAGATATTACTAGCGGAACAGAACTACGAAATCTACGATAAGGAACTGCTAGCGATCGTCGCAGCATTGCGCTACTAGAGAATATACTGTAAAGGAGCAACTAGACTAACTATCTACTTAGATTATAAGAACCTTTAATACTTTATAACTACTAAGGATCTATCGAGACGACAATGCCGATAGTTAGAGCTACTTAGAAAATACTAGTTCGACATAATATATACTCCTAGCAAGGATAATAGGCGCGCCGACGCGCTGAGCAGACGATTAGATTATATAGAAACTTTATTATTGAAGCCACAACGGCTACTAAGAATCAACAAGGATAGCAGCCTAAGCGCAGACGCTTAAGAATTTAACGCTACCTTACGAATATTGCGAGACAACTAAGAACAGTTCCTAGTCGAACATAGGAAGTTTAAGGTGCCTCCTAATAAGGAACACGACTGCATCCAAGACTACTATAACGGACCAACGGTTAGCTATCCTAGAGTTGCTCAAACAGCAGAACATATACGACGAAACTTCGTGTTCCCTGACATAAGACGAAAGGTCTCCGAATACGTTAAACGATGCGACAGCTGTAACAAAAACAAGGCTATACGATATGCAAAGTACAGAAACCTCGAATTCCGCGAACCTCCGCATAAGCCTTAGGACGAAGTTACAATAGACTTTATCGTTAAGTTGCCTATATCGACAGACCTAGTTACGAACTACTAATACGACTCTATATTGGTTATAGTCGATCGATTAACAAAGTACTTACACTTCATCCCTTGCAGCGAGACGATTATGGCCTAACAATTAGGTTGTTTAGTCCTGGACCGCCTCGTGCGCTACCACGGGATACTAACTGTCTTTATTACGGATAGAGACAAGCTCTTTATATCTAACTACTAGAAAACGCTAGTCGCAGCAATAGGAATTAAACACAAGCTATCGACAGCCTTTTACCCATAAACCGATAGACAAACCGAACGGAGTAACTAGACACTGGAAGCGTACTTGCGGCACTACGTCAACTACGTACAAGACAATTAGGTAGCGCTGCTCCCAATAGTACAAATCGCAATTAATAACAACGCTTCTAAGACAACACATGTCACCCTGTTCTACGCCAATTTCGGAAAAGATCCCAACTTGTTTATAGCAGCCTTAAGTGGACTACAGACAGACAAAGCTCTATAGTCATTAGCAAACCTCTACGACGTATACGACAAAATGCGACAAGCGATTAGTACATCGCAAGCTACATTAACGATTTAACGACATAAGGACTCAAAAACGGCACCTTAGCTTAAGAAGGGGGATAAAGTGTACCTCCTTACAAAAAATCTTAAGACTAGACGAGGTATAAAGAAACTAGACTATATAAAGGTTAGGCCATTTTTGGTCGACGAACAAAGAGGCAAGGCTAGCTATAAACTGCACCTACCTAAGGACGCTAGAGTACACCCAGTGTTCCATATATCGCTCTTAGAACTAGCAGACGCAACTATCCCACTGCAAACGACGTTCTACTTTGAGCCCTAAGAAGAACAGGAATTCGAAGTCGAAAGAATCCTG
>JAABUV010008690.1_pt1 | contig 10194 bp, 9 predicted proteins | sample 5559971 | NCBI WGS metagenome assembly JAABUV01 (sample SAMN10711881, study PRJNA513362) | rock metagenome | isolation source: Antarctica rocks | place: Antarctica: Victoria Land, Knobhead nord | collected 2015-12-19
GCGCGCTCTGTGCCGAGCCCACGGACAGGCCGCACGCCGTCAGGTATGTCAGCGTGTTTTCCGCGGTGTCCTCGCTAGCATCGTAAGCGTCGGCCTCGGCCTCAGTCATGGGCATGAGCGCGTCGCCCGCGGCCGCCCCGCCGCCGCAGCTGCTCCGGCACCCGGCCGCGCTCGAGCCGCGGGCCTCCGCCTCAGTCATGGGCATGAGCGATTCGCCCCTGGCCGCACCGCCGCTGCAGCTGCTCCGGCACCCAGCCGCGCTCGAGCCGCACCGCGCCGTGCGCTCGGCATCCAGCGCGCGCGTGAGCAGCCCCTCCGATCCGCCTTCCAGGTCCGGGCAGCCACTGGTACCGGGCTCAGGCTTCGGCGCGCCCGGCGTCCCAGCGCCGCGGCTGCCCCACACGCATGCGTGCGCGCTGACGGCGGCGGCGTCGACTGCGCGCAGCTCGCTTGCCCCTGCCAGCTTGTGGCAGCCGTACCGCGCGCCCAGAACCTCGCGCGCCTCTTCGCAGGCAGGCCACAGCCTGCGGCCGTGCGGAGCAGTGTGTGTGGCCAGTCACAGGCCTGCACGCTGTTTGCGCAAGTGTGGCGGGAAGCAGGCTGAGCCATGGCCCTACGGCGCCAATGCCGGAGCTCCCGCGCACTGCAAAGCAGCACATACGCAGAGGCGTGGTCAAGCAGATGCTGGCCTCTGCAAGCTCCCGTATCTTGGGGGCTCGGTTGCACAGGCAGTGATCTCGGTACATGCACAGATCATCGCCAAACATCGCAGGCCTGGCGCGTTCGTTGAGACAATCGGGACGCTCCGTGCAAGCAAGCCGCTCAGGCGATCGTACCTGCCCCTGCCTGCCGTCCCACCTTCTCGAAACTCGCGACAATCCTCGGCTATCCGTGGACTACCTGGGCTGTTGGGCTGCCTATGGGGCCCACTCCCTGTAAGCCTAGGCCTGCAAAATTCGTCTCAATATTTAAGCTCTTAGGAGTGCAATTCAGTGGGTTGAACGCAGTGCGCGCGCTGCGCCCAGAAGAGCAAGGCAGCGCAGCACTCGAACAATGCGTTTTTTACAGAGGGGGCAGCTTCGGCAAAATTCAGGCCAGCAGAGTGGAAAAGGCCTCAATAGAGATGTTGCAGCCTCTGGCCTCTGGGTAGGCATCTAGGACCGTAAAGCACGGTACCGTGAAATACGGGGCTCTTTGCTATCTGCCTCTCATCTTGCCGCGGCCCGTCCTCTGAAAGTTTGATCGCACACTTACTCCGGGTGCCAGGATGATGCTGTCCACCGCCCCGTTTGTGGGCGCGCGCCCCGCGCGCGCCGGCAGGGTCGGCGTGCCGCGCCGCGTGGTGCTGCGCTGCCGGGCGGACGCCACGCAAGGTTCGTTGTATCACACAACCGCTTTATGTAGCTCTGCCCCTCTCTTGGGCGAGACACAGGGCCACCACCGGGCGGCCACCAGGGAGCGGTTGCGCCGCGAGCGCGCCTGCAGTCAACCGCTCCGGCGAGTTTGCTCGCTCACACAGAGAGGCGGCGAGCGCGCAGGCGAGCCCGTGACAGGCGTGAAGCTGTTGGCAGCGGGCCTGGCGGCGGCGGCGCTGCTGAACTGCGCGCCGGCGTCCGCAGGCGTGGTCTTCGATAAGAAGCCCAACGTAAAGAAGGCGCGCCGCCTTTGGCCTTGCTGTGATCACCCGCCTTGGTCCCCTTGCCGTCACAGCTCAGGATAGACCGGCCGCGCGGCCTGCATGCCTTGCGCATGCCCTACCACGCAGCAAGTTGTTGCAACCACCCGCCTTGGTCACAGCTCAGGATAGACCGGTCGCGCGGTCTGCGCGCCTTGCGCATGCCCTACCACGCGGCAAACTCAACAGGCCGCCGCGGCTTTGCGACGTTCTCCACGCTTTGTCGCCGTTATGGGAGACCTCGATGGTGGCGCATAGCCTTTCAACGTAAGCAAGGACCTGCGTGACACCACTTCTGGCCATAGAGTAGACCAGCGGCACAGAGGAGACCAGCGGCACAGTGTCTTACTGTCAATGGGCGAGCACGGGGTTTGAGTCCGCTTTTGCCACTGTCCTGAGCATATGGCCAGGTGCGGCATGCGCCGTCAGGTCCGCGCGCCCGCTCAGGTGTTCCAGAACGAGCTCGCGCCGGCCAAGGCGGTGCGGGCAGCAAAGTCCGCCGCGGACGGCGCGGGCATCTCGCTGCCGTCGCTGCCGTCGTTCGGCGCGCCGTCGCTGCCGTCGTTCGGCGCGCCGTCGCTGCCGGCGTTCAAGGCGCCGTCGCTGGGCCTCACGCTGGGCACGCTGGCCATCCCGGGTGCGCGCGCGCGCGCGCGCCTCCCCCAAGCGGCCTCGAGCGCGCGCAAAGCTGCCAGGTCATGCGAACGTGAGCCTCTTACTGAACAGGCCGCCCGGCCGGCATGAGTGGAGACATTTCTACCCCGCTGTCTCCAACATGGGCTCAATGAAATGAGTTCTGAAATGAGTTCTCCATTTTCTCCGTGCAGATGCAGAGTTCCCAAAAAAAAAGTATGAAATACATTGTCGGGGCCGCGCAGCGGCGGTGGTGACCATCGGGGGCGGCTTTGTGCTGCTCAGCAAGCTGGACGTGGGCTTTGGCGCGTTCATGCGGGACTCAGTCGTCAAGGCGCGCGGCCGCGCGGCCCCGCCCACGCCGCGCTCGCGCGCTGCGCTGCTGCACCTGGCTCACCCGTGCTCTGCTTGCAGTGCTGCAAGACGTGGTGTTGAGCGCGTGGTCTGCTGCCAAAGTACTGCCAGGCCAATGGCCTCACTGGGCTTCACTGCGCCAGCGCTGCATGTGCTGTCTGGCGCTCCTGGCCATCTTCAGTAATCTCCTCAACCCCGATTCCCCTTCTCCTGTGAGAGAGACAGCGGCGGGCGCCTGACCGGGCGCGCGCGCGCGGCGAGCAGGACTCAGGCGACTACGCCGGGTACGAGCAGAAGCTGCAGCAGGGCTTTGAGAAGGTCGTGCGCGCGCCCAAGAAGGCGCGCCGCCGCCGCGCTCCCTGCATCCCCCTCCCCCAGCGCGAGCGGCGCATGGCACGTCCTCCATGCATGGCGGGATCTGGCCCGGGACCGCTGCGTCAGTGAAGTGAATGCGCCTTGACTGCGTGGGTGCAGCCCTGCACATGCCCTCTTCGTTGCTTACTCGGTTGGTCATGGTGTCGTGGCTCCCGCCACGCAAGTGCATGCTTCAGGTGTCCGACATGTGAGCCGCCGAGGGGTCAGGCGAGCCCCCGCGCTGGCTGCCAGGCCACTGTGTGCGCGAACCGCAACAGGCGGCCAAGCCCGTCGCCGTGTTGGCGGGTAGCGACTGCAGGAAGTTTGAGTGGGTGCACATACCCTACACCCTACACACTACCCTACATGTAAGTACAGGTTTATTTATTGGCGCCTCGGCGCTGGCTGCTGAGCCGCTGTGCGCGCGGGCCGCGGCAGGCGGGCAAGTCCGTCGCCGGAAAAGGCGGACATGCAACTGCAGGGAAATTGAGGTTGGCCCCGATGCTGGTGGCTGAGCCGCTGTGTGTGCGGCCGCGGCAGGCCGTCAAGTCGGTCGCCAAGAAGGTGGACAAGGAGGCGAAGAAGTCCGGCTTCAGCCTGCCCAACCCGTTCGCCAAGTAGGCCGCGGCTGCGGCGCACGCCGGCCGGGCGCCGGCGCTTCCTGGCGCCGGCGCACGAGCATAGGGTGTAGAGCAAGCGGGCTCCAACGCATGCGTGCTGGTTAGCGGGGCCCGCGCTTGAGCGGGGCGGCAGCAGGGTCTGATGAACCTCTTGCCCGGGCTGCCGTGCAGGAGCCTGGCATGTAACAGAGAGCCGGGCAACCTGCAACAAGCGGCACAGCGCGAGACTGGCCACGGCAGACCAGGTCCGTGGCAGTCGCGCCCCCTGCCAGGCATGCGCCCCCACAGGCATGAGTAGCGCCGGTAGTGCGGCGCCGGCCGCGCAGACTGCCCGAGCACGGAACCAGCATGCAGGCCCGCTGCGCCGGGACCCCGAGCGAGAGCGCGCCCGCCCGCGCCGCGCGCTACGTCCAGCTGCGGTCGCGCAGCATGTGGTGCGCGAGCAGGCTCCAGGTGTACAGGGCCGCGCAGAGCCACTGGCTGGCCATCTTGACCCAGGGGCTGACCCAGCTGTCGCCATCGAGCGCGTACTCGCCCTGCTGCACGCCCGTCAGGTCCCACGCCGTCAGCAGCATCGCCTGCGCGCCATGGGAGCCGCCTGGTGAGGCCTGCAGCGGCCAAGGTTAGGGTAGGGTGAAGGCCATGGGAAGCGACAGGTGCGGCCCTCAGCGCTTGCCGCGCGCCGAAACCTTGATCCTCTGGGGCTTTCCGCTGCCGTAAGGCCTGATGTGGCAAGCAGTGCTACAGAGGCATGCAGGCATGCTGCGGCCGCGGACTGGCGTCATTATTTTAACAGAGTCCGCTGACGCAAAGGCCGCAAGGGCCCGCCAGTGCAGCGCACGCGGCGCTGCTCAAGAGCCACGCTGGACAGGACGCACCAGGTATGCCGAAGCCAGCATGAAGACGCAGTGGAAGAAGTCGGGGCGGTAGGGTAGCTCCGCAGCGTCGTGTGGCGCGGCCGCGCTGACGCGGAACGACCCGCTCTCCGAGCTCGATCGCACGGTCGACACCAGCACCGCGGCCAGCGCGGCAAAGAATCCGGCAATCTGCACATGTTAGGGTAGAGTCAGGCACAGGGCGCACACCTCGACAAAACATATGTGGGCACAGACTCCTGGTCAAGGGACCCACTGCGATGCCCGCCCTCGGGGTTTTGGTGCATGGTCGAGGAGTTTGCCTTGCAGTGCGGAGCATGTCAGGGCGCTTGGCGGCGTCTTGAAGCCGATGTGCGCTTGCTCCAGCCATGTCGCTGCGCTGTACTTGAAGCGGCTCTCATATAGACGTGCCGCTGAAGACCGCTGACGAGCTGCTGGCTCACGCCGGACAGCGCCCCGCGCGCCGCGCGCGTGCCCCGAAGGGGATGCGCGCCTTCAAGCCGCTGCCGCCAGCGCCAGAGTGCAGGATGCACAGGCCGTCAGGCGGCTCGCTGGCGAGCGCGCCCCACAGCAGCATCACGCTGTAGGCGAAGACGGCGCCCGCGGTGAGCAGCCCCGCGTTCGGCGCGCGGCATGGCGCGACCTGCGCTGGCGGCACTGAGCACGCGCGGCCAGCGCTGGCTCTAGGCGCGCCGACATGCAGCGGGTGCTGCTAAGCTATATTTGTTTGACCATTTCAGTCATGTCTGCATTTAATGCAGACACGGCACTGACATGCTCCAATATGGGGTGGCTCTTCCGAAATCCTATTCGGTGCTGTGTTCGGCATGCGGGCGTACCATGGCCGCACTGATTGGACATGCTGCTGCAGCTCAAGAGCTGTCGGAGACAATTTTGCTCGCCGCGTAAAAATTGACTGACTAACATGTACTGCTTGCCCTGGGGGGGCGGCGCACCGATAGCAGCGTGTAGCCGATGCCGAGCACGAGCGTCCAGGCGATAAAAAAGATGTTCAGCCGGCAGCTGGGAGACGCCGCGTAGAGGTGGAACAGGAGCCCGAGGACCGCGAGCGCGCCCACATACAGCACCACAGCCCCCTGCATCCATGGCAGCGCAGGGGAAGGGTTAGGGTAGGTAAGGATAGGGTATGAGGTGGAGCAGGAGCCCGAGGATCGCGAGCGCGGCCACATACAGAGCCGCAGCGCCCTGCATGCACGGCAGCGCGCGTTTGGCGCAGCGCCGCCACGGCAGTGTCCGAGGCTGGCGGGCTGCCGCACCCATGCATGCGATCAGCTCACCAAAACGTGGTGGGGGAGTGCCCTGGGTCAGTCATGTGCAGGGCACTCAGCCACAGTTGCTTATCCGGCAGTATGTTTAGGTGTAGACCTTACATGCAATGCACCGAGCGTTACTGTGCGTAAGTCACAGCAAACTGCATGACATGGAGCTTGTGCTGCTACCAGGCGCATGTGGTGCAGGCGCGGCGCAGATCACTGCATGCAACATATGCACCGCAGCCGCACGGCTGCGCGCGCCGCTATGAGCGCGGCCATGCGCAGCGGCCCGGGCCGGTCGGTGAGCCACTCGGAGGTCGCATACACGCAGTCCAGCAGCAGCAGCGCCTGCAGCACCAGGAACGCGCCGGCCAGCACGCGCGCCAGCTGCGCGCCGCGGCAGCGCCGCGTCCGTGCATAGGGTTAATGTAGGGTAGGGTTGTTGTGTCCGTGCACGGCCGAGCCTGTTTTCAGATGACAGGGTAGGGCTGGGGTGCTGCAGTGACAGGGTAGGGCTGGAATGCGGCGGCACCTGCCCGTAGCCGAGCACGACCGCGTTGGGCATGGCAAACGCGCTGCCGACCAGCAGCGCCCACGCGGCGAGCTGCGCCGGCCACAGGCCGGTGTGCAGCAGCAGGCGCGCGTCATCCGCCTGCCGCGCCCTCTGCGACTAGATACCTCTGGGGCCAAGGGCGGACACGCGGAGATGTGTTTGGTCGGTGGCCTGAAGCTCACAGGCAGAGCGCCACTCCCTGCAGCACAAAGGTGCGCCCAAAACGTGCAGCTCGCACCACATACGCTGGCAACGCCCCAGTGCCTGTTATCATACTTGATGTACCTGGTGCACGCCGAGGAGCGCGCAGGCGTGCGCGCCGAAGAAGAGGAAGTTGCCAAAGCTGACGCGCAGCACGGCGCCCTTGCCGACGCAAACCGCCTGCAGGCCGTGGCAAACGTTTTGAAATGATTGTGGGCGGCCATGGTAGAGGCTGCCATACGAACGGAGTTCACGGCCCAGCGCAAATGGACGGCAATAATTATTTCTTCAACTATTAATCGACAGCGGCGGGAAGGTAACAGAGAGCGGTGGGGGCACGGGCCACGCCTGTATGCCCGAGTCCAGGCACCGGGCCAGCGCGCCGGCGCGGCCAACCACGCTGTGGCCAAAGTCGCGCAGCAGCCAGGACGCGGCCGCGCTGCCCACAAAGCCGGCGAAGTAGACGTACTTGACCGGCTCCGGCGGCGTCGCCAGGAGGCAGGCGGTCGCGCTCCGCAGGCGCGGCGCTGCCGCGGTGCGCAGTGCGCCGCTCATGTGCGGCCAGAGCCAGGCGGGCTGGCGCTCGTCTGGTGTGCACGCTGTGCGCTGAGGCCTTCATGCCTTCTGGCTCATGCCTTCCGGCCTCTGCTGGCCTTGCTCGTCATGAGTGTGAAGGAAAAGCTGTTCGACAACGAGCCATGCTACTGCGCTGGCGCTCGACCAGAACAGCAGAGCCACCGGTGAGTTGCCGAGAGGGAGACGAAGCTCAGCACACACGCTGATAGAGAACATCCTCGCTGTGTGTTGCGACCACCGCTGTGCGCAGCGATCACAGGCGCAGCGCCGTGCATGTAACGTCGCGCACACTTGATCTATCGAGCGAAAAGGCAATCAAGGGAAGCTGGTGCGACGCGAGGAAGGTGCGCGCAGAAAGCGTAGCTCGCTTGCGTGCTCACCCAAAGAGAACCTGTATCTGCTCTGAAGCAGCGCAGCGGCGAGTGCGGCGGCGGCGCACTGCGATGCGGCGCGCGCCTGCCAGCGCATCGCGGCCCGGGGGGCGCTCGGCGGCCTAGCAGCAGCTGCGGGGCGGCACAGCAGGCATGGAGGCCGGCCCCGGCGGCGGCGGGCGCTCCCTGCAGGCCCTACTGCAGGGCAGCGCGCGCGAGCACGCGGCCCTGGCCGCGCTCGTGGCCGGCAGCAGCCTGCGCGGCCGCGTCGAGTGCGCGCCGCTGCCGCCGCTCTCGTTCGCGGACGCGCAGCGGCTGGCGGAGGGCCGGGACGGCCGCCAGCGCGGGCGGGAGGGCAAGACAAAGCTGCCCGTCAAGGGCATCCTGGCCGGGCCGCCGGACACCTCCGCCTTCTGGCACTTTGCCGAGGTGGCCCCCCCGTCCCGCGCACACAGCCCGCCCCGCCACCCGCCGCTGCGCGCGCCGGCGCGCGTTCCGCATGTTACGCCTGATCCCGGCCCGGCCGGCGCCCTCCCTCCGTTGGTGAGCGGATCCACGGGCGGCGGGACAGGGCTTCTTCCGGGACGTGGCGCGCGAGGACCTGGCGGAGCTAATCGGCGCGCCCGCCGACCCGCTCGTCGACCGGATCTTCGCGGTGCCGCCGGCCGGGCCGCCGCGCGGCGGCGAGCGCGAGGCGGCGCCGGCGCCGGCGGGCGCTGGCAGTGCAGCCGCTCCGGGCAGCTGGCCGCGCCCGCCGGCGCACGAGCGCGTCGCGGAGCTGCGCGCGCAGGCGGGCGTCGGCACGGTGCGTCGATCCGCCTGGGCCTCCAGTCACCAAACATGCAGGAATAGCACAACATTTGTGTCAGTGCGCTGCAACCGGCACTCTTAAGCGCAAACGCGCGTGGCAGGATTGAGCTTGGGTGTGTCTGCGCAGCGCTGCGCTCCTGCCAGCCTCCAGATCGACAGCTTACTGTGTGTTGTCTGCGTTAACCTGGTTGACTCTGTTCTGTAGACTTGTTATTCAGAATGCTGAAATGCGCCAGCGGGGCTTGCACGGCGCGCCGGCGACACCCGCTGGACCTCTGCATGGAGCCGCGGAGTGGTGCGCCGAGCGCGTCGGGCGTCCAAGCGAGTGTCAGAGTGCCGGGCCGACCAGCCCTGGCCAGGCGGCCAAGCAGGGCGCCGCGTGGCGCGCAGGCGCTGCGCCCGTCGCCCGCTGCCTGCGCCGCGGCGCCGGCGGCGGGCGCGGGAATGCCAGGCCCGGCGCCTGCTGTGGCCTCGCCCCCCGCTCCGGCCAGCGCCGCAGCCGCCCCAGACCCTGGGAGCGCCAGCCTCCTGCAGGTGCGAGCGGTCCTGGCCCGGACCCCCTCGTCCCGCCCGCGTCGTGTGCACAGCTGGACGCGATATCTTGCTTCGCGTCTTGCAGTGCAGCACGGACTTGCGGGCTGGCGCCCGCGCTCGCCCGCCCTAACACATGTTGTAACGGCGCAACGGCTGTCTGGCTACCGCCATGACCGGCGCCTGTGTATACAACATGAGGGTGTGTTGCTGTGGACGACGCAGGCGTGCGCCGCGGAGGACGTGCGGCTGCTCGCGGAGCACCTGGCCGCGCTGGACGCGCCGCCGGCAAGCCCTGGCCAGGACCCTGGGCAGCCCAACCCCCCATGCGCCCCCCCGGCCGGCCGGCCGCCCGCGGCGCTTGGCGGCGGCGTCGCGGCGCAGCCGGGGCGCGAGGATGGGCCGGGGGCGGCACTTGCGCCGGCGTGCTCGCCGCCCCTGGGCGCGGCGCCCCAGTCGACAGGGCGCGAGGGCGGCGCGGCAGGGTGCAGCGAGGGGCGGACGCCTGCGCCGCAGCCAGCGCCTGCAGCGCTGGCAGAGGTGCACGCCTGGCTTGAGCGGCACAGCGCGAGGGCCGGGGGTGCTGGCGGGGCGCCGTCGGCCCTGGAGGCGTCCCTGGCGGTGTCGGGGGCCGACGCTCGCCCCGGGCAGGCATGCCGGGCGCAGGCGTGGGCCGGCGCGGCGGACGGCGCGGCCGCCGCGCTCGAGCCGCCCAAGGGCCTGGCGTCCTGGGCCGCGTGGCAGGAGGCGCTGCTGGGAAAGCCCTGCTGCGTGTGCGAACACTACCCTGCAGACGAGGCCGTGCATGCGCACACGCGGGCGCTGCTCGCGGCGCCGCCGCCGCCTGCCGTCACCGATCCCGCGCGCTGCGACGCCGCTGACGTCGACGTTGTGGGCGGAGGCGGCGGCGGCGGCGTCGGCGGCGGCGCCAGCGCCGGCGCCGGCGCCGGTGGCGCCGGCGCGGCAGCGAGCAGCGCCGTCACGCCTTCGGCGGCGACGCCGAGCGCGTCAGCGGCGTCCGGCGACGCGGGCGGGTCGGCGGCGGCCGCCGGGCGCGGCTGCGCGAGCGGCGCCGGTGACTCCTCCGTGGCCGACTCGGCGCACACGCCCTGGCAGCACCGTGGCAAGGGCAGGGCGCCGCGGCCGCCGGCGCCGCAGCCGGCGCCTCCGGCGCCGCCGCCAGCCTGGCCCGGCGCGCCCGCGCCGCCGTGCGAGGGCGACGGCGAGCAGGGCACCACAACGCCTGCGTCCGAGGCCGCGGGCCCCGCGCAGGCCCCCCGCGCACACGGCAGCAGCCCTGCAGCGGCCGCGCCGGCGAGCGCGCGCTCCGCGCCCGCGGCGGGCGCGGGGGTGACAGAGCCTGCCGA
>JAABUV010008691.1_pt1 | contig 10194 bp, 11 predicted proteins | sample 5559971 | NCBI WGS metagenome assembly JAABUV01 (sample SAMN10711881, study PRJNA513362) | rock metagenome | isolation source: Antarctica rocks | place: Antarctica: Victoria Land, Knobhead nord | collected 2015-12-19
CGACACCCACCAGGAGGTAATAGACACACCCACCCCGAAGAAGGCACAATCTGATCCACCCCCGCAGAGAATCACGCGGACGAGTTACACCACTCCACGGGACTTACCCCAAAGGCGGTCGGGGCGAGCACCAGTGCGCGCGCCAGGCCCGCCCGCTTGCGCATGCCGCCGGAGATCTCACCGGGCAGCTTCCCCTCGGCGCCGAGGAGCCCCACGAGCTCCATCTTGTCCATCACCGTCCGGCGGATGTCGGACTCGCTCTTGCGGGTGTGTTCACGCAGGACGAAGGCGACGTTGTCGTAGAGGTTCATCGAGCCGAAGAGCGCACCGTCCTGGAAGAGGACACCGAACATCTTCCTGATCTCGTAGAGCTCCTTCTCCGAACACCGGAGGATGTCGGTCCCGTCGATGATGATCTCGCCCTTCTCGGGACGCAGGAGGCCGATCAGCGACTTGAGGAACACGGACTTGCCCGTTCCCGACGGGCCCAGCAGCACGCTCACCTCGCCGGACGGGAGGGTGAGGGTCACGTCCTGCCAGATGCGCTGGCTGCCGAATGACTTGGTCAGCCCGCTGACGGACACCTCGACACCCATTCGCACCTCCTGAGGTCGACCCCGCAGGGTGCACCGGCCGAGCGCACTGCACACCCATCGAATGCACTGCACCACCGGTGGCACTGCACCCCCGAGGGCACTGTATCGGCCGTCACACATCTCAACGACAGGGCGACCGCAGGGTTACTGGCGGGTTTCGTTGCCACGACCCGGCGCGTCGCAAACGCGCCAACGGGCGCCTCCCCGGGGGGAGACGCCCGCAGCGTGGTGCGTCCTGGCTCGCGCCAGCCGGTGCCTGTTCAGGCAGTACTCACTTGACTGTGACGGTGGCCCCTGCGTCCTGGAGCTTCTCCCTGGCCGCCTCGGCGGCGTCCTTGGCGACCTTCTCCAGGATGGCCTTGGGAGCGCTCTCGACGAGGTCCTTGGCTTCCTTCAGGCCCAGTCCGGAGACGACCTCGCGCACCACCTTGATCACCTGGATCTTCTTCTCGCCGGCGGCCTCGAGGACGACGTCGAACTCGTCCTGCTCCTCGACGGCCTCCGGGGCGGCACCGCCACCGCCGCCAGCAGCGGCCACGGAGACCGGGGCAGCAGCGGTGACCTCGAAGGTGGTCTCGAACTTCTTCACGAAGTCGGAGAGCTCCAGCAGGGTCATGTCCTTGAACGCGTCGAGCAGCTCGTCGGTGTTGAGCTTCGCCATGGTGGCGGTCCTTCCTGGTGGTGTGACTGTGCTTTTTGGTGTGACGGTGCGGGTCGATCGGGGGGTTACTCGCGCGACGGGGCGAGTGCCGGTCAGCTCTCGGTGGCCGCGTCGAGCACCGCGGACTGCGCCGGAGCCTCCGCGGACTGCGCCGGGGCCTCCGCGACCTTCTTGTCCTGCAGGGCGGCGGCGAGCCGGGCGAACTGCGATGCGGGAGCGCTGAACAGGCCGGCGGCCTTGCTCAGGTTGCCCTTCATCGCGCCGGCCAGCTTGGCCAGCAGCACGTCCCGGCTGTCGAGGTCGGCAATGCGCTCGACTTCGTCGACGGTCAGGGTGCGACCGTCCATGTAGCCACCCTTGATGACCAGCGCCTTGTTATCCTTGGCGAAGGTCTTCAGCGCCCTGGCCGCGTCGACCGGCTCGCCGGTGACGAACGCGATGGCGGTGGGTCCCACGAACAGCACGTCGAGCCCCTCCACCCCGGCGTCAGCTGCAGCCCGTATCACCAGCGTGTTCTTGGCGACGGAGTAGGTAGAACCCGTGCCGAGGGCGGCACGCAACTGGGTCATCTTGGCGACGGAGAGCCCCCGGTATTCGGTGATGACGGCCGCGGAACTCTCGCGGAACTGCGCGGAGATCTCCGCGACCGCAGCAACCTTCTCAGGCTTTGCCATTCCTCGCCTCCTCTCTACGGAGCTGGGTCCGGAGACGACGAGCGCCCCGGCGCAGGGCGCACGGGGCGTTGACAGCTGCGGCGGGGTCTCGCGCCCGCGCCGCCTCACCTCGTCCTCCTGCGCGGGCCGCCCGGTGACTCCGGGACCTTCGGCCACGACCCGCGTGGGACGTGGTGACCTGCGGTCTTCGGTGGAACTGAGACAGACTCTACTCGACGCGGTGGCGTTCCTCGACCACAGTACGAGGACCAGACACGAGGTCCCCCGGAGGCTGGACGCCTCGGGGGACCTCGGTTAGAACCTGGGAGGCTGAGCTAGTTCCAGCGGCAGCCGCTACGGGTGGCCACGGCAGCGGCGCGGGAAGTGTTAACGGTCATGAGAGCCTCCAGGTTCGGTACATCACTCGTTCGGGGTCTGGAGGCAACCCTAATGGGGTCCTTGACGGTCGAGATGAACCGGAGGCGTGATACTGCGTAGTCGAACCAAGATCAGCTTGCCCACGAATGGAGTAGTGCACTCCACGACAGAGGGGCGTGAGGACCGTCAACCTGGCCCTCACGCCCCTCCGTCGGACGGGCTCGATGTGGTGAGGTACCTCAGGCGGTGACCTCCGGCGCGTCAGCGAGCAGGTTGCGGGTACGCGCGGGGTCCACCGGGATCCCGGGCCCGGTGGTGGTGCTCAGGGTCACCTTCTTCACGTAGCGCCCCTTGGCCGCGGCGGGCTTCATGCGCAGGATCTCCTCGAGCGCCGCGGAGTAGTTCTCCACGAGCTGCTCGGTGCCGAACGAGGCCTTGCCGATGACCAGGTGCAGGTTGGCCTGCTTGTCCACCCGGAAGTTGATCTTTCCGCCCTTGATGTCCTCGACGGCCTTGGCCACGTCGGTGGTAACCGTGCCCGTCTTGGGGTTCGGCATGAGCCCGCGGGGTCCGAGGACGCGGGCGATCCGGCCGACCTTCGCCATCTGGTCGGGGGTCGCGATCGCGGCGTCGAACTCCAGCCAGCCACCCTGGATGCGCTCGATGAGGTCGGCCGCACCGACGGCGTCGGCGCCGGCGGCCTCGGCCTCCGCCGCCTTCTCACCCTCGGCGAAGACGATCACCCGAGCGGTCTTGCCGGTGCCGTGCGGCAGGTTGACGGTGCCGCGCACCATCTGGTCGGCCTTGCGCGGGTCGACCCCCAGGCGGATGGCGACCTCGACCGTGGCGTCCATCTTGGCGCTGGCCGTCTCCTTGGCCAGGGTCGCGGCGCTGAGCGGGCTGTAGAGCTCGTCGTAGTCGATCTTCTCGGCGGCCTTCACGTAGGCCTTGCTGCGCTTCATGGTGCTGTCCCTCTCGATGGTCAGTGGTGGTCGACGGGCCGGCGCTGGCCCTCCCACGGTGTCGGTGTGCAGTTTGCCGGTCGTGCGGTGCGGTGTTCAGCCCTCCACGGTGATGCCCATCGACCGGGCCGTCCCCGCGATGATCTTGGCCGCCTGGTCGAGGTCGGTGGCGTTGAGGTCCTCCATCTTGGTCTGCGCGATCTCGCGGACCTGGTCCATGGAGACCTTCGCGACCTTGGTCTTGTGTGGCTCGCCCGATCCCTTGGCCACCCCCGCGGCTTTGAGCAGCAGCCGGGCGGCCGGCGGCGTCTTGAGCTTGAAGTCGAAGGAACGGTCCTCGTACACCGAGATCTCGACGGGCACGATGTTGCCGCGCTGGGCCTCGGTGGCCGCGTTGTACGCCTTGCAGAACTCCATGATGTTGACGCCGTGCTGACCGAGGGCCGGTCCGACGGGCGGAGCCGGCGTGGCCGCTCCGGCCGAGATCTGGAGCTTGATGATCCCGGCGAGCTTCTTTTTCTTGGGGGGCATCTCGTTCTTCCTGCGGGTCAGGGTTACCCGGCCGAGCTGGGCAACCCGATGGGTGATGGGAACGCTGGGGTCAGATCTTGGCGACCTGCGTGAACGACAACTCGACCGGGGTCTCCCTGCCGAAGATCGACACCAGCACCTTCAGCTTCTGCTGTTCGGCGTTCACCTCGTTGATGGTGGCGGGTAGCGTCGCGAACGGTCCGTCCATCACCGTCACCGACTCGCCGATCACGTAGTCGATCACGATGGTCGAGGCCAGTGCCCCGTCTCCGGTGGTCGTCCGGCCCCCGGCGGCCGCCTTGCGCTGCTCCTGGGCGGGCAGCAGGAACTTGAGGACCTCGTTCAGCGACAGCGGTGACGGCTTGGACGTGGCCCCGACGAAGCCCGTCACCCCAGGGGTGTTGCGGACGGCACCCCAGGAGGCGTCGTTGAGTTCCATCCGCACCAGGATGTAGCCCGGCAGGACCTTGCGGTTGACCAGCTTGCGCTGCCCGTTCTTGATCTCGGTGACCTCCTCCACCGGCACCTCGACCTGGAAGATGTAGTCCTCCACATCCAGGGTCTGCACCCGCGTCTCGAGGTTGGTCTTTACCTTGTTCTCGTAGCCGGCGTAGGAGTGCACCACGTACCAGTCGCCCGGCGCCCGGCGCAGCGCGGCCTTCAACTCCTCGACCGGGTCGGCCTCCTCCTCCTCCTCGGCGGCGGCCTCGGCGACCGCAGCCCCGGCGACCGCAGCCCCGGCGACCGCAGCCCCGGCGACCGCAGCCCCGTCGACCGTGCTGACCTCCGTGTGCAGATCGGCATCCTGCACGGAGGTCTCGGCCTCGGGCTCGGCTTGGGTGGTGGCCTCCACCACCAGCGCGTCGGCCGCCGTGGTGGCCTCGTCCTGCGCCTGGCGCGCTGGGTCCCCGGCCGCGGGGTGCTGGGCTGCGGCCTCCTGCGTGGCCTCGTACACCTCGGCGTCGGACAGCTTGGCCAGGTCCGCGCCGTCTCGGCCGGGCTCGGTTGTGCTCACGTGTCGGGCTCGCTTCCTCTCGTCTTCTCGTGGTGCGCGGGCTGGGGGTGCGCCCCAGCGCGTCGGCGCTCCACGTTCCGCGACCGGGTCGGTCGTGCGGAGTGGGTCGGTCAGCCGAACAGCGCCAGTACGCCCTTGGCGAACAGGATGTCCAGGCCGGACACCAGGGCCACCATGAAGCTCACGAACACCAACACCACGGTGGTGTAGGTCACCAGCTCCTTGCGGGTGGGCCAGATGACCTTGCGCAGTTCGGCGACGACCTCCCGCATGAATCGGGTGACCCGACTGAGCGGTCCGCGCCGGGCGGGGGCCTCCGCCGCGCTGCGCGTGGCGGTGACGCGGCCGGCCGAGCGCTTCGACCCTACCGCCGCGGGGCGCGGCCGGTCTGGGCGCGCACCGGCGGTGGTGCTGCGCCGCTTGCCCGTTGGCCGCGTCGAGGCGGCCGAGCCGCCCGTGCCCGCCTCGGGGGTGTCCGCGTCGGGGGCCGTGGAGTCGTCGGGGGAACTGTGACCGTCGCCGGTCGACTGGGTGACCTCGGCGTCCGGGGCCGCGCTGGCATCATCGATGGCACCGGCGTCGTCAGACCCCGGTGTGACGCCGTCCCGCTGGTCGCTCACCCTTACTCCATCCAGTTCACACCGACACGCAATACGCAGGGGCGACAGGACTTGAACCTGCAACCTGCGGTTTTGGAGACCGCTGCTCTGCCAGTTGAGCTACGCCCCTACGGCCGACGACGGGCGCTGGCCGAGCCGGGGCGCTCCGCAACGACTCTCCACTGGGTCCAAGCGCGAGCGCCGAGGCGGCAGTACGAGGACAGCGGGCAGCACGCAGACGCCCCAGGACACCGAGTGTACGACACCGGCTGCCCTCGGCTCCACCGCGCCGGGCGCCTTCCGCCGAACGACGTGCAGCAGAAGGCGCGAAGCCACTGGGCGCTCACGCCAGTCGCACCACCGCTATCGACCGTCCGAGGATCTTCCTTCCTCCGGAGGTGACCGTGAGGGCAACGGTGACCTCGCGCCGCGGCGAGTCGAGCTTGGTGACCTTGCCCGACAGCGCGACGACCACCCCGGCGTCGTCATCCGGAACGAGCAGCGGGCTCGTGAAGACCACCCCGTAGTCGACGATCGCGCCGGGGTCACCGCACCAGGTGGTCACGAGCCGAGCCCCCAGCGCCATGGTCAGCATTCCGTGCGCGATCACCCCGTCGAGGCCGACCGAGGTGGCGACCCGCTCGTTCCAGTGGATCGGGTTGGCGTCGAGGGAGGCGCCAGCGTACCGCACCAGGTCGAGCCTGCTGAGCTGCACCTCCATGCTGGGGAGCACGTCGCCGACCGATACCGACCCCACCGGCAGCAGGCTCATGGGATGCCCCTGGTGACGACGGTGCCCCTGGCGACGACGGTGGAGTAGGCGGTGACGACGGGCGCACCCGAGGAGTCGACGACCTCGGTGCGGCAGGACACGACGTCGTTGCCGGCGACCTCGCGGGCGTCGTCGAGAAAGACCCGTGCGGTGAGCGCGTCCCCCGCGAGCACCGGGCGGTGGTGCACGAACCGTTGTTCCCGGTGCACCACCTTGCGGTAGTCGAGGCCGACCTCGGGGTGGGTGACCAGGTCATGTTCGGCGCCGAGCGTGACGACGATGGCGAAGGTGGGCGGCGCGACGAGGTCGGAGTGACCCAGCGCGGCCGCCGCGGCCACGTCGTGGTGGGCTGGATCGGTCGCACCGACGGCCTTTGCGAACTCCCTGATCTTCTCCCGGCTGACCTCGTAGGGGCCAACGGGCGGGTGCGGGCGTTCGAGGAAAGTCCGGTTCAGGGCCACAACCTTCCACGCTACAACGCGCGGAGGCGGGTCAGCGGGTCTCGCGGTGCACCCGGTGCGTGCCGCAGTTCGGGCAGAACTTCTTCAGCTGCATGCGGTCGGGGTCGTTGCGCCGGTTCTTCCGCGTGATGTAGTTGCGGTGCTTGCAGTCCTCGCACGCCAGCGTGATTTTGGGGCGGACGTCGGTGGCGGCCACGGGGTGCCTCTCTTCGGTCGAGCGGGATCGGGTCGTCGTGCGTCGTGGAGAAACCCGTGGGATGAGGGCCCCCAGGGTAGCGGTGGCCGGACTTGAACCGGCGACACAGCGATTATGAGCCGCTTGCTCTACCGACTGAGCTACACCGCTGTACGTCCGGTGGAGGGTTCCCCCGGACAGCGAGCCCCTTTACGGAATCGAACCGTAGACCTTCTCCTTACCATGGAGACGCTCTGCCGACTGAGCTAAAGGGGCCCGTCCGTGTGCGACCACTGCGCACCCGGAGCTCTGCAGAGGGTACACATCTGCTGAGCTCGATGTGAAACCGGCAGTTCGGGGGCTGGTCGAGGATCAGCCCGCGAGCCGGGGAGCGGCGACTTCCCGGGCTGCTCCCTCGGCGACGGTGACCGTTCTGGCGTGCAGCCAGGTGTCGAAGCGGTCCGGGTGCATCGCCCGCGCGATGAGGTATCCCTGGACCACGTCGCATCCCATCTCGGCCAGCTGGTCGCGCACCACGTCGGTCTCCACGCCCTCGGCTACCACCCGGAGCCCGAGCGAGCGTCCCAGGTCGATGATCGCGCGCACCACGGCCAGGTCGCCCAGATCCGTCCCCATGCCCAGCACGAAGCTCTTGTCGATCTTCACCTCGTCGACGGGCAGCCGGCGCAGGTACGACAGCGAGGAGTACCCGGTGCCGAAGTCGTCCACCGAAAGCACAACGCCCATCTCGTGCAGTACGCGGAGCGCGGGCAAGGTGCGCTCCGCGTCACCCATCACCGAAGTCTCGGTGATCTCCAGGGTCAGCATCTGCGGGGGCACACCGTGGCGTTCGAGCGCGTCGGACACCATCGCCGGGAACGCGGGCGAGAGCAGGTTGCGCACCGACACGTTGACCGCGGGGTCGATGCGCAGCCCACGGTCGAGCAGGCGTCGGCAGCGCAGCAGTGCGTCGTCGAGCACGAACCGGGTGAGGTGGTCCATCAGCCCGGTGGCCTCCAGCACCCGGACGAGCTCCTCGGGGTCGACGACACCGAACTCCGGGTGCGTCCACCGCATCAGCGCCTCCGCCCCGACCACGGTGCGCCCGGACAGGCTCAGCTTCGGCTGGTAGTGCACCAGGATCTGGCCGGCTTCGAGCGCCCCGCGAAACTGGGTGACCAGCTGGAAACGCCGCAGGAAAACCTGACCCATGCTCGCGTGGTAGGTCCGCACCGGCTCGCCGGCTGCGCGCGCCGCCTGCATCGCGACGTCGGCGCGCTGCATCAGCTGTTCCACGTCCGGCCATGGCTGAGGGGAATCCAGGTCGAGCACGGCCACCCCGATGGCCGGTGACGCCTCGACCGCGAGCCCGTCGATCGGGTACGGCGCGCCGAGGACGACCGCCAGCTCGGCGGCCACCTGCTCGCAGCGCCCCACCGTCGCGTCCAGCAGCAGCACGGCGAACGTGTCGCCCTCGACCCGCGAGATCAGCGCGGGCTGACCGGCCGCGTCGACCACGGAGGCAGTCACCCGATCCGCGGCCAGGGCGACGAGCCGCTCACCCCAACCGTGCCCGAGCGCGTCGTTGACCTGGTTGAGCGCGCCTACCCCGATGTAGAGCACCGTGAACTGGGGCGGAGTCACCTCCACCCGTTCCGACAGCACATGGGCGGCACGCTCGATGAAGCCCAGCCGGTTGGTGAGGCCGGTCAACCGGTCGTGGTAGGCCGCGTCCCTCATCTCGGCCAGGAGCCTGCGGTTGTCCACGGCCGTCGCGACGTGCTTGGCCAGCGTGTCCAACAGCTGGACGTCACGCGAGCCGAAACCCCGCAGCTGGTTCTGCCGATCGTGCAGCTCGATCGACCCGGCTCCATGACCGGAGCCCAGTGGCGCAACGAGCGCTTCGGACACCCCCCTGGCTCGCAGCGCATCGGCCGAAGCCGGCTCGGATGAGGTCATTCGGAGGAGTTGCGCTGAGTCAACGGCTTCCGCCGTCAGAGCGTCGGGACGGCTCACCACCGCCGCCTGGTGTTCGTCCAGCGGGTCACCGGCCACCGAGAGCACCCAGGTGTCGGGGGCGCGCACCACCGCGCGGCTGGCGTTGAACTGCTGGCGCACCAGCTCGGCGACCCGGGGCCAGACGTCTCCGTCCCCGACCACAGTTCCGCTGATCGCCTGGACGAGGTCGACGTCTCGGCGCTCGTGCAGCAGCACCGAGTAGGCGCGGTAGAGCAACGCGAAAGCAGTCGCCACCACCGTCAGCAGTGCCCACCCCGTCGGCCCGGACCGCAGCAGCTGCGCACCGAGCACCACCAGCAGCGGGCCGACTACCGCCATGGTCAGCGTCGTGGTGACCAGCTTCGTCCATGCCCTCACCGCCCCAGTTCCGTCCATGGCGACGGCGAGGCAGAGCGCGTTCACGCTGCTCAGGAGGCTGGAGACGACGACCCCGCTGAAGACGGCGACCAGCTCCGGTACGCCACCCGCAATGAGCACATCGGCGACCAGGAACACCGTGGCTACCTCCACGGCCGCCGAACCCAGGTTGAACGCGACCACCACCCAGTGCCTCCGGCGCCACGCCGTCCGACCAGCAATCGCCAGACATGAGGCCAGCACAGCGACCGGGAACGAGAACAGGAGGAGCGCCGCCACAAGCGGAACCTCGGTGAGCGGGAGCCCGATAGTGCCCTTACGGACCTCGACGTTCAGTGCCGTCAGCTCGACCACCAGGAAAGCCAGCACGAGGAGCGGTAGGCCGACCGTCCACTCGAAGGTGCCTGATGGGCTGGGGAAAGCAAGCAAGACCAGGGCGCTCATCGCAATCCCGACGACCACGACCCCCGCGACGTAGCGGCGGACGGCCGGCGACCGCACCGCAGACGGGTGCTTGCTCGGCTTGTCCTCGGCCTGCTGCGCAGCTGACCCGGCAGGGAGCGCCGCTACCATCACGCTCCCTGCTGCGGCACTAAGCCGACGGGCAATTCCGATCACGGTCTGATGGTGACCGACCGTCGGGCTCCACGCCAGCGACGCGACCGCATGTCGCCCGGCTGTGTACGCGCGCGCCCACGATTGGGCGACAATCCGAACGCGGAGGTAACTCAGAGTGAGCAGAAACTCACGGGAACGCACGGTCAGAACGTGGTGGCAGGTGCTGGGTTCGAACCAGCCTAGTCTCGTCGGTTGTTCGTAGGACGATCCGTGACGGGCAGTCGGCAGGCCCGAGCGGGCGTTCTACACGCGATTATCGGGCGGTCAGGGGGAGTGGAGTTTCGCACTGTTGTTGATTCGTCAGGCGGCCTCCGCGAGCGTGTTGAGCAGGGCGTCGGTGATTTTCGCGGGGAGCCGTGCGTGAGCCGATATGGCTGTAATTCGTTGCTGCCACAGG
>JAABUV010008692.1_pt1 | contig 10193 bp, 10 predicted proteins | sample 5559971 | NCBI WGS metagenome assembly JAABUV01 (sample SAMN10711881, study PRJNA513362) | rock metagenome | isolation source: Antarctica rocks | place: Antarctica: Victoria Land, Knobhead nord | collected 2015-12-19
CACCCCAGGCCGCAGCTCCGCAACCAGCTTCACCCGCCACACCAGCTTCGGCACCAGCCCACCCTCTTTCCGTGAGCCCGGACCCTAACCCAATCCAATCAGCACCCCACGATTTTGAATGCTCTCTTGTCATACAACGAGGCCAGCGACACCGGCAGGGCCGGCATCGCCCGCGCCGCCGCGTGCAAGGACGGGCGCAGGCCCAGGGAAACAAGGGTCATCACCTCTACAACCGTGGAAAACAGCAACTCCCGCGCATACTGCCGCTGACGGTGCTGCTCAAACACTTCGTCAACCCAGCCCGCAGGCAACGCCTGCTCCAGCGCCAGGCGCGCCATCACGCTCGCCGGCGCATGACGCTCAAACCGCTCCAACACAGAGGCCCAGATCATGCCACCAAACAATCCCTGCAAACGTGCCAAGATAGCTGGCCGCTGTCCGAACACCCTGAAAGGGGTGGGTCTAAGCAGGGTTGCGTGGCCCGGCCGCCTTCGGGGCGCCCACTACCGGATCAGCCCGGCACGGCGCGGCAGGAACAGCGACAGCTCGGGAATGCAGATGATCAGCATCAGGCCGAAGAACAGCGCCAGCAGATAGGGCCAGTAATACTTGGCGTGCTGAAACACCGTCACGTTGGCGAACTGCAACGCCATCAGCAGCCCAACGCCGATCGGCGGGAGGAACAGCCCGATCCCGACCGCGGCGGTCTGCACGATGTCGAAGTGGATGGGGTTGATGCCGATCTTCACGGCGATCGGGAACACCACCGGGATCAGGATCACCGCCGCCGGCAGCCCCTCCAGCACCATGCCGAACAGCATGGTCATCGCCGCCACGCCGAGCAGGAACTGCCAGTGCGACGACTGCAGCGGGCTGAGCAGCGTACCCAACAACGCCGGCACGCCCATCATCCCCATCAAATACTGAAAGATGGTGGCGACTGCGAGCAGGAACACGACGGCCGCCGTCAGCAGTCCGCTCTCGTAGGCGATCAGCAGAATTTGCCGCCAGCTCACGTTGCGGTAGTACAGCTTGGCCGCAAGCAGCGAATACAGCGCGACGATGGCGCCGGCCTCGGTCGCGGTGAACGCGCCGAGGTAGAAACCGCCCAGAATCACCACCGGCACCACCAGCGGCACCGCCGCCTCGCGCAACGCGCGCAGCAGGTTGCGCAGGCTGGGCCGGGTGTCCTTTGGCCAGCCCAGCAGATGCGCCTGGATCACCACCAGCACGCACAGGCACAGGCCGATGACCGCCGCCGGAATAAAGCCGGCGAGGAACAGCGCCACCGCGGACTGGTTGGTGACGGAGGCGATGACGATCATGAAGATCGCCGGCGGCACCAGCATGCCCATCGCGGTCCCGGCCGCGATCAGCGACGCAGAATCCTCCGGCCGGTAGCCGGCGCGGGTCAGTGGCGGCATGAGCGCCGAGCCCAAAGCCGAGACCTCGGCCATCTTCGAGCCGCAGATGTCGGAGAAGAAATACGACACCACGATCACCGACATGCCGAGCCCGCCGCGCAGCCAGCCGACCATGGCGCGGGCCAGCTCCACCAGTGCGGTGGACATGCCGCAGCGCTCCATCAGGCTGCCGGCAAACACGAAGGACGGGATGGCGAGCAGCACCCAGTTCTGCGATGCGCCGACGACGCTGGAGCTGACCATCTGCATCGGGAAGCCGCCGAGCGACAGCCCCGTCACCGCCGCCAGGCCGAGCGAGAACACGACCGGGAGCGACAGCAGCAGCAGTCCGACGAACACCAGGCTGGTGGCGGCGGGGATCATGGCGTCATTGCAGCACGTTTTCCGGGCGATGGCCAGGCCCCACCGGCCCCGCGGCGGCTGCGAGCGCATAGAGAGCAATCAGCGTGCCGCCGACCACGGTGGCCGAATACAGCCAACCGAGGCTGATTTCGAGCGCCGGCGAGGTCAGCCCGCGGTTCAGCCTGACAAGGCCCCAGCCCTGCCACGCGGTCAGCCCGCCGAACAGCGCGATCAGGCCATGGTTCAGCACGTGCATCGCGCGCTGTGCCGTGGGCGGCAGATGATGGACCAACAGCGTCAGGGTGAAGTGGCTGCGCTCCGCGACGCCTACCGCGGCGCCAATCAGGGTCAGCCAGGCCAAGGTGAGCTCGCCGACCTCCTCGACCCAGTAGAAGCTGACGGGATCCACGTCGAGCCAGTCCGTCACCTCGATCATGACGTATCGGAGGAACACGCCCGTGAGCATGGTGCCGATCGCGAACAGCACGAGGGCGCCGACGACGATCTTTGGCAACAACAAGATCGTTTCGCGTGCGCCCGGCGCGGCTGCCATCAGGCCGCCGTCGCCGTGATCTGCTCCCACATGGCGGCATACTGCTTTTGGTAGGCGGGCCAGACCTTCTCCTGCGCGACCCGCTTGAAGGCGGCCTGGTCGGCCTGGTTCACCTTCATGCCGAGCGGCTCCAACAGGCCGCGCGCGGCGGCGATGGTGTCGACCGACTCCGTCGCCTCGCGGATCTTCTGCTGCGCCTGCATCGACAGGTCCTTGACGAGCGTTTGCTGATCCGGCCGCAACCCATTCCACACCTCGAGGTTCATCGTGTTCACGGTCGGGCTGTAGTTGTGCGCTGTCATGGAGAAGAATTTTGATACTTCATAGGCCTTCAGCGGCACCATGTTCACCACCGGCAGGTCGGCGCCGTCGATGACGCCCTGCTGGGCGGCGGTGATCACCTCGGCCCAGGGCATCGGCACGGCGTTGCCGCCCAAGCCGTTCACGGTGTCGGCGAACAGCTTCGACGGTTGGGCGCGCAATTTCAGCCCGCGCAGGTCGCGCGGCTCGTTGATCGGGCGGCGGTTGTTCCAAAAGTGGCGAAATCCGTAGTCGAAGAAGCATAGCGCCTTGACGCCGTATTTCTCCTGGAAGGTGCGGTCCAGCGTGTCGCCGATGGGGCCGTTGAACATGCGGTAGGCCTGGTCGTAGCTGCTGACCAAGTAGGGCACCAGGAACACGCCCATCTCAGGGAAGATGGTGGCGACGGCGCCGGCCGGGTTGCCGATGGCGATGTTGCCGGACTTCACGGCGTTCATGATTTCGACTTCTTTGGCCAGCAGGGTGCTGCCGTAGAACTCGACCACCAGCTCGCCCTTGGACTGCTTGGTGACCTCCTGCGCGAACCAGTCGAAGGCGACCGCGGCGGATTCGGGTTTTGGGTTGATATGCGCGAATACCAGTTTCTTGGGCTGCGCCTGCGCGAAGGCCGGGGCACGGCCGAGTGCGAGGATGCCCGCGAGCCCCCCGGCGCCCTGGACCAGGCTGCGGCGCGCAATGGATGCGGGGCCTCGTGTCACTTGCGTTCCTCCTTAAATTCTTGATTTATTGAGACTGAGCATAGCGGCGGCGGAAAGTGTGGCAATAGACACTGGGCCCGGCGGCGCATGATTTCAGGAGCGTCACCATGCCCATCACCGAAGTGCCTGGGAGCTTGCTGGACTGGACCCTGCTCGACCTCACGCCGCCCTGGGACCCGGCCGCCGGGACCATCGTCTTCCAGCACGGCCTGGGCGCCAACCAGCAGGTCTGGGCGGAGTGGCTGCCGCATCTGATCGGCCGCTACCGCATCCTGCGCTTCGACATGCGCGGGCATGGCCGCTCGGGCGCCGAGCCCGGCGCCGCATTGGACATGGAGGTGCTGACGGACGACCTGTTCGCCGTCATGGACGCGGCCGGGGTGGAGCGGGCGCATCTCGTAGGCGAAAGCATCGGCGGCACGATCGTGCTGAACGCGGCGCTGCGCCATCCGGACTGGGTGGCGACGCTCACGGTCTGCAACGGCGCGCACCGGGGCGGCTCCATCCAGGCCGTGCACGATTGGCAGCGCATCATCGACGACAGCGGCATGGAGGGCTGGTCGACGCAAATGATGGGCTGCCGCTTCTTCGATGGCGGCATCCCGGATGGGTTGCGCCGGTGGTATCATCGGGAGCAGGCGAAAACGGACCCGGACGTGCTGCTGCGCGGCGTCGCGGCGCTGGTTGGCGCGGACCTGGACGATAGGCTGGAACAGGTGCGCCCGCCGGTGCTGCTGATCCACCCGGACAGCTCGCCGTTCATCCCGGTGGAGGTGATGGCGGAGTTCCAGCGCGGCGTGCCGGACGGACGGCTGCACGTGATCGGCCGGGCCAGGCATGGGATGCCGGTCTCCCACGCTGCTACGTGTGCGGCGCTGCTGCGGGATTTCCTGGCTGAGAAGGGCTAAGCCCGCGCCGCCTGCGTTCCCCGCACCAGCACCCCCGGCAGCGCCCCAGTCGCGGTCCCGTCGCGATAGGTGACGACGCCGGACACGACGGTCGCCGTGTATCCCCGCGCCTTCTGCATCAGCCGCCGCCCACCCGCCGGAAGATCATGGACCATATACGGCCGGTCGAGCGCCAGCCGGTCGAAGTCGATCACGTTCAGGTCCGCCTTCAGCCCCGGCGCAATCACGCCGCGGTCGAACAACCCAACCGCGTGCGCAGTGTCCGAAGTCTGCCGGCGGATCAGCTCCGGCAGCAGGAACCGGTCGTGGGTGCGGTCGCGGCCCCAATAGGTCAGCAGATGCGTCGGGAAGCTGCCGTCCGAGATGAAGCCGACATGCGCGCCGCCGTCGCCCAGGCCGACCAGGGTGTTGCGGTGGCGCAGCATTTCGGCGCAGGGATCGAGGTTGTAGTCGGCGTAGTTCACCAGCGCCGCCAGGATGAAGCTGCGGCCCTCGTCCTGCAGCATCTGGTCATAGGCGACCTCGGCGGCACTGCGCCCCTGCGCCGCGGCGAGCGCCGCGACCGAGGACTCGCGCGGCGGCTCGTAGTCCGGCGGGTCGCCGAACGGGAACATGCGCTCCCATGAAAGGCGGGCGAGCAAGGGGAAGGTGCTGAGGGCGAAGCGGTCCTCGCCCAGGATGCGGGCGCGCACGGCCGGGTCGTGCATGGCGCGGACGCGCTCGGGCAGCGGCAGGTGCTCGACGGCGCGGTAGGACGGGCAGCCGGAGAACGGGTTCTGGCTGCCTTGCAGGCCCAGCAGAATGCCGATGGGGCGCGGCGGGAACACCGGGCGGATCGGCAGGCCCTCGGCTGCCGCCTGGTCGCTCATGGCCAGCAATTCGCGCCAGGCGCCGGTGCGGTCGTGGCGCTGGTTCAGCGAGAACACCAAGGGCCGGCCGCAGGCCTGGACGATGCGGCGGACCATGGCGAACTCGGTGGCCGGGTCGGGATCGTTCCAGTCGGATACCAGCTCCAGCATGCCGGCGCCGGCGTCGTGCAGGCCCATGGCGATGCCGGTCAGCTCCGCCTCGGTGGCGCGGAGCGTCGGCGTGGGGTCGCCGGCGATGGTGCGGTGGCTGATGGTGCGGGACGTCGTGAAGCCGAACGCCCCGGCGCGCATCGCCTCCGCCGTCAAGCCGCGCATGACGGCGATGTCGGTCGCGGTCGCGTCCTCCAGCCGGGTCGCGCGCTCGCCCATGACATAGACGCGGAGCGCTGCGTGCGGCAGTTGAGCGCAGAGGTCGATGTCGCGCGGGCGGCGTTCCAGCACGTCCATGTAGTCGGCGAAGCTCTCCCAGTTGAAGTCGAGGCCCTCGTGCAGCGCCGGGCCGGGGATGTCCTCGACGCCCTCCATCAGCTCGATCAGCCGGTCGCGGTCGCGTGCGCGGACCGGCGCGAAGCCGACGCCGCAGTTGCCCATGACGGCGGTGGTGACGCCGTGCCAGCTCGACGGCGCCATATGGCTGTCCCACATCGCCTGGCCATCGTAGTGGGTGTGGATGTCGACGAAGCCCGGCGTCACGAGCTTTCCGTCCGCCGCGATCTCCGCCTCGCCGCGAGATAGGTTGGGGCCGACATCCACGATGCGGTTGCCGCGGATGCCGACATCGGCGCGGACCGGGTCGGTCCCGGTGCCGTCGATGACGGTGCCGCCGCGGATCACCAGGCTGTAGTCGCCGGACATAGACGCCTCCTTACTTCTGATAATAGGGCTTGCCGCCCGTTTGGATCATCGCGTGATCGGCCGAGAAGTAGTCGGCGTAGTGCAGCACATACGCCTCCAAGGTGGAGCCGTGATAGGGCGCGTTGCCGGCGTGCAGCGCCACCGTGCTGACGATGCGGTGGGCGAAGCCCAGCTCCTTCAGCAGCATCGCCCCCGCTACGCCGTGCGGCAGCTCGTGCCACAGCGCGCTATAGCGGATTTCGCCGCCGTCGCGCACATACATCAGCGGTTTGTCGACGTCGTGCAGGATCAGGATGGGGATCAGGATTTCGGGATCGAGCTGCATGTCCCAATCCATCGCGGCTCGGCAGGCGAGGTCGAGGCCGGCGCGCGTCACCTCGTTCACGTGGCGCATCAGCGGATAATCCACCCCGGCGCCGAACGGCATGTCGGCCAGGGCCTCGTAGGGGCTGGACGACCACGCGCTGGCCCACGCCGTCACGATGTCGTCGCGCAGCCCGGCCGAGACCTGGTCCAGGCCGAACAGCCATTCTTCCACCTGTTGCCGGCGGCGGTTGCTGGTGCGGTCGATGGTGTAGGGCGGCATCTTGGGGCTGTTAGTCGTCCCTGGCGGGTTGGGGCAGCACGGCGGCGACGCTCGTATTCACCACGATGAACTCACCGCCGGCGCTGCGCAACAGGTCCGGCACGTGCGCCAAGTCGTCCAGCGTGCGGATGTGTGTGACCGGAAAGCCGAAGGCGCGGCCGATCAGCGAGAAATCGGGGTTGGTGAAGCCGGTGCCGGAGGGACGGCCGGGATAGTCGCGCTCCTGGTGGATGCGGATGGAGCCGTAGATGCCGTTGACCGACACGATGACCTTGAGCGGCAGGCGGCGCTCCATGGCGACGGCGAGTTCGTAGCCGGTCATCAGGAAGCCGCCGTCGCCGACCATGCAGACCACGGTGCGGGCGGGCTCGCGCAGCCCGGCGGCCACGGCGGCGGGGACGCCGAAGCCCATCGCCCCCGAGATCGGCGCCAGTAGGCGCTGCGGCGGGGCGAACGGGATGATGCGGTAGGCGGACGCGGCAAAGCTGCCGGCGTCGAGCGTCAGGATCGCGTCGGGCGGCAGGCACCGGGCCACGGTTTCGACCACGGCCTCGAACGGCACGCCGTCAGTGACTGCGGGGATGCGCGGCGTGGCGATGCGGCGGCGCTCGGCGCCGAGGCGGGCGATCCATTCGGTGCGGTCCACGGACGCTGCGCCGGGTGCGCCGAGCGCTGCCATCAGGGTAACCGGCGGTGCGGCGACCGCGAGGTCGGCGGCGAAGTGCGTGCCGATCACGGCGGGTTCGGCGTGGACGTGGATCAGCCGCACCGACCGCCGTGCCGGGTCGGGGAAGCTGTAGTTCTGGGTGGTGATGTCCGACAGGCGCGCGCCCAGCACGAGCAGCAGGTCGGCCTCGTGCAGCAGGGCCATCTGCGCGGCCGGGTTCTGCAGCCCCATGTCGCCGGCATACAGCGGGTGGGCGTTGTCGAACAGGTCCTGGCGGCGGAAGCTCACCAGCACCGGCAAGCTCCACGCCTTGGCGAAGGCCTGCAGTGCGTCGCGTCCGCTGGGGCATTCGAGGCCGCTGCCGGCGAGCAGCAACGGCCTCGACGATGCGGCGAGCCAGCCGTGCAACCGCTCGACGTCGGCGGCGTCGGGTGTGGCGCGCACCGGCGCCTGCGGGCGGACGGTCGCGACAGGGACAAGCGCGGTCAGCATGTCCTCCGGCAGCGCGAGCACCACGGGGCCGGGCAGCCCGGTGGTGGCGACTTGGAGGGCGCGGAGCAGCGTCTCGGCCAGGCGCGCGGGGTCGGCGACCTCCGCGGTCCATTTGGCGATGCCGCCGAACATCCGGCCGTAATCGATCTCCTGGAACGCGTCGCGGCGCAGGTCGCGGGCGGCAACCTGGCCGACCAGCAGCAGGAAGGGCACGCCGTCCTGCTGCGCCGTATGGACGGCGATGGCGGCGTTGCTGGCGCCGGGGCCGCGGCTGACGCAGGCGACGCCGGGCCGCCCGGTCAGGCGTGCGTCGGCCAGGGCCATGAACCCGGCGCCGGCTTCGTGGCGGCAGACGACCGTGTCGATATCGGCGCGGCCATGCAGGGCGTCCAGCAGGCCGAGGTAGCTCTCGCCGGGGACGCAGAAGATGCGGTCGATGCCGTGGGCGGCCAGGGTGTCGACCAGTAGGGTCGCGGCGGTGGCCGGCGCTGCGCTCATCGCGGTAGTTTCCCCGGGTTCAGTCATGGAGATGCAGCCAGGCCTCGACGGGCGCGCGCTCGGTGGCTAGGGCGTTCTCCGGCGCGTGCGGGTCGGCGCGGCCGAGCGCCATGCCGCACACCACGGTCTGTTCGGCAGGAATGGCCAGGCGCCGTTGCAGGACCGCGTGATATTGAGTGAAGGCGGCCTGGGCGCAGGTGTCGAGCCCATAGGCGCGCGCCGCGGTCGCGATGCCCTGCAGGAAAAAGCCGTAGTCGAGCCAACTGCCACGGCCGAGGTCGCGGTCGATGCTGAAAATCAGGCCCACAGGCGCGCCAAAGAAGCTGTAGTTGCGGCCCATCTGCGCCGCCATGCGCGCCGTATCGGCCCGGGCGATCCCCAACGTGCAATATAGGTCCCAGCCGACCTTGCGCCGGCGTGCCAGATAGGGTTCGCGCCATTTTTCGGGGTAGTACGCATACTCCGCGGTGTGCCCGGTGCCGCCCGCCAGATGCGCGGCCAGCAGCTCCGCTTCAAGCGCCGCCTTCGACGCGCCGGCGGCGACATGGACCTGCCAGGGCTGGGTGTTGGAGCCGCTGGGCGCGCGCGCGGCGGCCCCCAGGATGCGGCGAACGGTCTCGGGCGGCACCGGGTCGGGCAGGAAGGCGCGGATGCTGCGCCGCCCTTCAAGCGCCGCCAGCACGGCCTCGCCGGCGGCGTTCGCCTGGATGGGGTCGGGATCGGGCAACGGCTGGCACTCCACAGTAAACTACGGTTCGGCTAGTATCGTTGGCACGCGCTGTCCGGGCTCCGCGGCGCCGGGTTTGAGGGAGACGGCTATTGGACGCAATCGACGCATATTGGTCGGACGGCTTTCCCCATGTCGAGGGCTGGGTGCTCGACCCCCAGCGCATCTACCTGAAGCTGATCGACGCCCTGTAGCGTGAGGCCGGCATCGCCGGACACGTGGCGGAGATCGGCGTCTTCCATGGCAAGTTCCTGCTGGCGCTCGCGAGCCTGCTGCAGCCCGGCGGCAAGATGACGGCGCTGGACGTGTTCGACGACCAGAGCAAGAACCTCGACGGCGCCGGCGTGGGCAGCCTCGACAAGCTGATGCAGAACGTTGCGGCGTATGGGCGCACCGACGTCGACTACGCCTACATCAAGGCCGACAGCAGCGCGTTGACCCTGCTGGCGAAGATGGAGCTGACGCGCGACCGCGGGCCGTTCCGGCTGTTTTCGGTCGACGGCTGCCATACGGCCGAGCACACGCTGGCGGATTTATACACCGCGCAGGACCGCCTGGCGCCGGGCGGGGTCATCATCCTCGACGACTACATGCAGCCGCGTTGGCCTGGCGTCACCCAGGCCGTCAGCCTGTTCTGCGGCAGCGTGCCGCGGGTGGCGCCGTTCCTGTATGCGCACCACAAGCTGTGGTTTGTCGGCCTGGGCTGGCACGCCCACTTCCTGCGCGCCTGCACCGAGGCGTATGGCGCGCAGCCATCGGCCAAGGTCACCAGCATGTTCGGCAGCGGGGTGCTGACGATCTTCCCGTGACGGCCTGCCAGCCGGGTATGTTGCCCGACCGGCCGCGCGTTCAGGCGCTGAGGCCAGTCTGCGCCCTTGCATCAACGCTGGACGATGCGGCGTAGGCCTTGAGCGCCCCTGCAAGCGCATCCAGCAAGCCGCCCGGGCGCTTTGGCGCGGGTTGGCCGGCCACGGCCGTGACGCCGGCCGACGTGCCGGCCGTAGTGGACGAATTGGCAGATTGCGGCGGGTAGGAATGATGGCCGCCGTGGTGGCCGCCCACCCGAGCGTGGCTGCCAGCGGGCGTCGGCAGGCATTGTCAGGTTGGCAGACCCGGCTGGGTCATGGCCAGGGCCATTCAGTTCTGCCGTAGCGGCCTGGGCGTGAGCGGTTGCGAGGGGACGTAACGGCTGTATGGAGGCGACTTTCCAGCTTTGTGAGGTCGCCCTGTGCCATTCGCCGTCTTGCTTGCTG
>JAABUV010008693.1_pt1 | contig 10192 bp, 6 predicted proteins | sample 5559971 | NCBI WGS metagenome assembly JAABUV01 (sample SAMN10711881, study PRJNA513362) | rock metagenome | isolation source: Antarctica rocks | place: Antarctica: Victoria Land, Knobhead nord | collected 2015-12-19
ACAGGAGGGTCATCATGCGATAGACTGCGGGTGGCATCGGGAGGCTCCTTCCGGACGATATGGTGTCAGCACCCCTATCCTACCAAAGCCCTCCCGATTGCCCCCTTGTTAGCGAAAACTAGAGCTTCAACAACTCTACAATATCATCGCTGCTCGTCATGACTTCCATTTCTCGCCTGGTAACGACGATGATTTCCCGTCCGTCGCGTAGCGCGTCCGCTATAACATGATTAGCGCTCATCAATAGATTTGGAATACCCGTGATACCATTGGCCGCGACTAAGATCCCAAAGTCGATGTGGCGATCTTGCAACTTTCGGTCAAACCAAGCTACCTCTTGGCTACCCACTGGTCGGGACCAGTTTTTACATTCGACCAGGATGAAGCGCGGATTGAGGAACCATAATCCGTCAGGATCGTGGTCATTGGTCACCATCAAGTCTATCTCTTCGGACTCAAAGAAATCCACTTCATCGCGGGCTACCACGCGTAAGCCTGGAACAGATCCTAACAAATAGCAGCAGAGAATTTCAAAAGCCCGGCCTCGCGTATCCGCGACGTTCGTAGTATCCGCTATCCGTAGTAGCGTTCGTACGCGCGGCTGATATATCCGCTTCACCCTTGTCCGGTTCCGTGAACCGCACTGTTGCGCAAAACGCGTACGATGGAGCCGAAATTCGAGTGAGCAAGTTGCGAGAGCAACTCACGAACGCCCAGGAAAAGGACTTGAGGAGAAGATGGCTCGTCAAGGCTTCGCGTGGAGGGTCCAAACAGGTATAAAACTAATCCCAACCGCGAATTACTATCGCTCAAGTACCGTGCGGCTTGGCTACGCGCTTGGTCTATGTCTCGCCGAGACTGCAACTCTCTCTTGATCTCTATTATGACGGGGCTCCCGCCCCAAGATATAAGCTCATCAACCCAAACGGCGATGTCTGCTCGGCGACCGGCCCCGGTTATGTCGCCGGATGCCGGATGTTCGGCCACGACATGCGTCTCGCCGCTGGCTTTCAGCGCTCGGACCACGATATCCACGATCGCGGACTCCGTGGCTTGGTCCCCTAGTTGAGTCAGTTCGTCAATGTACGTGTTCGCCATCTGCCCGAGTGGTTTAGACGTGCTAATCAAATCGCGGACGACATGCCGGGTTGGTACGGGCGCGATAAGAATCTGGTCGATAGCAAACCCAATGGCTTCGCGGTCTTCGACTGATGCCTTGAATAACGGCAAGTCACTGATGTCCGCCGGCACAGTTGCTCTCGGCGGCGCCAATACTAAGACAGTCTTCCCAAGCGCGCGCGCATACCCTATCTCGAAATAAATGTTCGCATTTGATATCTTCGGGTCGAGCACGGCAACAACAAAGTCGGCATGCTCAATGGCGCTAGCAACCTGCTCAAAAATCGACGCGCGTTTCGCCGGACGCTCATTCAGGATGATAGGCTCTATACCACGCTCACCCAGTAAATCCTTAAGGGTATGCAGCCGTACGGTATCTGGCGCGGCGATATAGCAAGAGTACCATTGGTGTGGCTCCCTTGTTGTTTGGATCGTAGAGTTCAGTGTTGAAACGCTCATTGATACTCCTGTTGTTGGGAACAAGGGTGTATGGTTTAGGACGCGAATCGCCCCTCGTGCTAAACGGATGACAGGTAGGTGAGTCTTTCTTCCCTCGTCATTCTACGCCTATCTGGCGCCTGGTAGTGATGAATATAGAACGTGCCGCTTGCCGGCACGCCTCGTGAAAAGCCGCTTCCTTCCCCCCTCCGCCCATGGCTAACTGGCCCCCCCAGCTGCGGCCAGCGGTCCAGCGCGCCTCGGGGAACCTGGGGAGACGCCTCCCCCCTGCCCCCCGCCAAGAGGCGCGTGGGGATGGACGGGCACGGCCATACCCCGACAACGCACGAACCCCGCGCCGGCCAGTCGCGCCGCCGGTCGGTCTCCGCGCCGTCCCGCTCGCCCAACAACACGTTCGTGACACTGTCCTGGTAAGATCGCGCCGCCCCTGGTCGCAGACGCCGCCACTCGTGCTGTACTTACCCCTCAGCATAATGGAGCATTCAGGAGCAATTCAGGGCGTTAGTCGGTAATCAGTCAATCGATTTCCAGAAAATCTGATGACCGCATGTCGAAGACGCGGAAGCGCAAATCACCTTTTCGTCGAAACATGCGGGTAAAGTCGCGGGTATCATAAGTCGCGATGGGTAGCGGGGGGCGGAGACCACATCGCTCCGTAATATCGTGCGCAAGTTCGACGAGCATGGCGTCGACACAATCAACGCTCAGATCTCCAGCCAGTTGCTGCGTGCCCCCCACATCTGTGCGGTATGGGGGCACAATGGTCGCTCGTCCAGGGAGATTAACCCATGTGAGCAAATCTAGGCCCGCTAGCCGCACCTTTTTGCTGCCAACGAGTACGCCCCAAGCCTCGACTAACACCACAGTAGGCACGAGCAATGGTCGTTCAAGTTGATCAAAAAAGTACTCCGCGTACTCCTGGCGGGCGGAATTATCCTGCTCGGAGAAAGCTTCGACCAAGACGTTAGTATCGAGTAATATAGCATTTCGGGCAATATCCAGCACCGTTTCCGCAATCTTGTATTCGGGCATAGTGTTGCGTTCTCAGGCTCGAATAATGGGTTGGAGATGAGCACACCATCGGCAAGCAGCACCACTGCCTGACAACTCCCAGGACGACCTTTGCTTGGCCAGCATATATCCGTGTCTCATGCGGTGCTACCTACCGCCTTCGCCACAATACGATCGATCGCTGCTTCAGCCTCACGCCCTCGTTCCTCCTGCCCTTTCAGTCGAGATTGGAGCACTACCTGTGCTAATTGGCTGAGCTCAGTTACTATCTCACCATACTCAACCAGGAATGGAGGGATCGGAAGTTGAGCAAGATGCTGTGGCTCGAAATTTTGGAATGCACCACGGAAAGCCGGTGTCAGTTCGATGAGGAACTCGTTGGCGACGCTGCTGTTCAAGTATGCCAGCAGGGGCAATGCCAATTGCGGATCAGGAGGCACAACCGCAGTCCCACCAACAAGAAACATTTGCCCGTCATCGTCGAGCGTGAACGACGTTCGCATAGCCAGGTCACGTGTAAGAAGTTTAGGACTCGAAAGCCATGTTTCATCTCGCCTACGTACCAACTCATACCAGTGGAGTCCACTAGCGGTGATGCTACTACGTCCGGTGAGCAGATCGCGGTAGGCTGTCAGGTACCGATATGTAGCCAGGAATTCATTCTGTAGTTCCACTTCAGAGACTAAAACCCCACGACGATATGGATAGAGGAGCATCCGGTCCAACCGCAGAATGCCATAACGCTGAATATCAGAGCCGAAAACGACTGGACGTAGCAGCGCGGTGTCCAGAATTGCCGAGTCCCCCAATAGGTTGACAACCCGAGCGAGCGAACCATCAGTAGACTCTACCTGCACGATAAAGATGTCATTAGCGCCGGTGCGGATGCCCTGGTAAATGCCGGCAAAGTCCCCAAGCGGCACGGCGTCCTGTTCCAATCGTAGTCGCGCACGGCGCACGCTCGGAGAGAGCAGCATCCACACCCGGTCGCCGCTCGGATGGCTGATGTCGAACGCCGAAACCGCGTCGGCACGATACTCACCGCTCGCCATTACCGCAGTGGAGAGCGTCCCACCGAGATAACGCGTATCCGAAACATCGGAAACGAGGACTGCGCGTACCATCTCTGGACGCGGGCTATCGGGGGAACCGCGTTTTCGTGCGACAACAGCACCGATATACGCACTGGTACGCGCGAATACTTCATTTGGGCCGAAGTCAATGATGCTAAGTAGATCTGTTTCGCTCGCCAAAATCTGCCGAACTATCCCCGCGTCGCGGTTCCGAAACAGGCGATTGGGGACGACCATACCAAGAACACCGCTTGGTGCTAGGCGGTCGACGGCCAACTCAACGAAGAGGTAGGCAAAATCGAAGCGCCCCTGCGCGGTCTTGAACCGTCTTCCCAGCTCTTCGCGCGATTGTATGCTGCCCGTTGCGATGAACGGTGGATTGCCAACCACCACATCATAGGTTGGAGGGAGCGTGGCCCAAACCTCCTTGCCGAGGGAGTCGCCAACGACGACAACCTCATTAATGCTTGGTAACGGCAGGGCGTCCGGCTCATCGGTAAAGCGGATCCACAGGTTCATGCGACTCAGCGTTACGGCACGGGGGTCAACATCGATGCCAACCACATGCCTCCCCTCAATCAGCGTGCGTGCCCAGTTTTGGTGCGGATTACGCTCACGCAGGCGTCTGAGCAGCACACCGACCGCCTCAACGAGGAACGAGCCCGATCCGCAGGCAAAGTCTGCGACGCGTGGAATGAAATCCGGTTCCCGTTCTTCCGTTAGTACCTTCTGTATTGCCTGTTCTGTCAGGGTGCCGACGAGATAATCTGGCGTGTAAAAAACCCCACCGGATTTTTTGACGCTGACTGGCTCGACTTCACGCTCTGGTTGAGCGAATAGGCGTAACTGCGGATGTGGCGCCGCCGGCGTATAGACGTTGGCAAGGTACTTCTCGTAGGCGCGTCCAAGAATATCCGCGTCGATCCATGCGAAGTTGTATCGCTGTGACCCCTGAGGCAATTGCGATGGGGTATAGAGGTCATGGATGATACCCGCGAGCACGAAGTTTGGGAAGCGATCAAGTGGGTCTTCAACGAACAACTGACTCTGAATAACCTCACGCGCCTGGCCAAATAGAGCGCGGAGACGTTGAATGTCAACACGTTGCTCAATCAAGGTGGTTGAAAGCGGTGGAATGTCCGGTGCGAGCCTGCGGTCTTCAACAGCACGCAACACAAAGAATTGGGCAAAGAGGGTATGCAGGTCCTCATCCAATCCTTCGACAGCGTCGCCAAAGCGGAGTGCCTCAAGCCGCCAGTGATCCAACCGTGCTACCAAGGCATCGTCGACCGGCGTGAGGATCCGATTGGGCGAGTAGATGCGCTCGGCAAGCTGATCGAGATAGCCAGTGGCTATGCCTTCAGGGGTGAAGGCGGTGAGCACATCCATATGGCGATCAATTTCTGACCAGCGAATCTCGGGTAACCGAAACCACTCTTCATCACGTATCCAGTGCGAGTTGAAAATGACAGCGCCATTTCCATCTGCGACGAGACCCCAGTGAACCGAAGAGTGATATGCAAACCGCGCTGCGTCAGGAAGGAAACGGCGCGTGGCACTAGCACCATTTGCAGCGAACACGGCTGCGCGCTGCGGCCCTAGGAATCCACGCGTGAGCTTGAGTCCATCGGGCTGAATCTTGAGGTTCTCAAGCCGAGCTGACCCTTGTTGCCACCCCAGTGCTGCGGCCACCCGTTGATTGAGCGGTTCTGCCACGTCCCCAGAAAACGCGGCAACCCCTGCGAGGTCGGCAATGTCTTGTAGCCTCTTGTCGATGAGCGTATTCATTACACTCTAGTTTCCACTAAATTAGGCGGCTAGGTCAAGCTACCGTTGAGAGCAAAGGCAGCTACGGCAACTCTAAATCGTCATGCATTTTGCTCTTAGACAACGAACGCGTCGAAATATAAGCTTTGCCTCTTACTAGTCTCACAACTCGCCCCTGAACGCCCTCGCCAGCACCGCCGGCAGCAGCGCGTCGAGTTCGGCGGCGCTCTCGGTCTGCAACTGCTTCAACACGTCGGCTTTCGACTGCACGCTGTCGAGATACATCATTACGCTGCGCTGCTCCTGCAAGGAAAACAAGGGTACTTTGATCTGCTTGATCCGGTTAACGCTCAGAGTCCGCAGGCCACTCGTCGATTGGCTCTGTCCCTGTACTTCATCGCGGCCAACAGGGCTATTGAGATAGGCATTCAAGAACTCAGGATCAATACGTTTTTGATCTGAACGGATACGGATGACATGGTTTTGATGAACACAGTCTTGCAACTCACCCCTAAAGAGCGCAGTGCGGCCTATTTCGTTCGCACTGCCGTTGCCCTCGATCATCAACACATCACCTTGTTCGAGCCGCCACCGATCCAACTCTTCAGCGTTAACTTCAAAATAACGGGGGTCCGCAAGCGAAATACGATTGCGCTGTACATGTGCCACAGTGAGATAGCGAACCGGATTATTTTCGGCTGTGCGATGTGGCCCTTTCTGAATGCCACCACGTACATCGGCCACGGTATCTATTGCGACCAACTCCGCATCAGCCCGATCTCGCAATACTAAACTCGCCGCAGAGTCTTGAATTGCGCCCACCTCCCGCGCCGCCTCCCGCCGCAGCCCGCGCGCCTGCTCGATCTTGGCGGCTAGCTCCTCGATGCGCGTGACGATGCGACGCTGCTCGGGTAGCGGCGGCACGGGGATGACTTGGATGCCGACAACTGACTCGGGTACGCGCTGCTGCCCGACCGAGCCTGTGAAGTGTCGCGCGGCAGCAGCGCGAAAAGACGGCTGGCGGATAAAGAGATGTACCCATTCAGGCAGCACATCGGGTCCCGGCCGCAATACATGGAATTCGGTCGAGCCAAAGCCGACACCGTTGCTCAGGCCGCGCGCTACCGCCGCTTTGCCGTTCTGCATGCACGGCGAAATCTTGGCGAATAGTACGTCGTTTTCGATGAACCAGGTGTACCCCTTCTTGACCTCGCTAAATGGCCTCACTTCTGGCACCGCGATGGTCCCGGCGTCTTCGTCCACCGCGGACATGGATACGAACGTGACAGGTAGATCGTCGGGGTAGTTTGTGCGGCCTTTGCGCGACGGGTTGATCTCGCACACTTGATCGAGCCGCGCTACCCTCCACCCGTCGGGTAGTTCGTCCGTGTTCGGATTTTGTGGCGATACATCCGGTGCGAAGTCGATTGCCAGCTGCTCACTCGCCGCCATGGACGCCTCCGGCGAGGAGCGCCTGCATCTCTTCCAGCAGCGCGGCGATCTGCCCCTCTTTGGAGAGCGCGGAGGCGACGAGTTCTTCGGGCGAGAGTCGCGCGGCGTCGGCGGGGCGGTTGGGGTTCTTGGCCGTCAGGTCGTAGCCGCGCGCGACGACCTCGGCGACGGGGACGCGCCACGACCGCTCGGTCGCCGGGCGCTCGGCCCATAGCGTGCGCAGTTCGTCGAGGTCGCGGTCTCGGATGGGGTTGCCCTTGGTGAAGCGCCCGCCGCCCACCGGCTGGACCTCGTAGTACCAGATGTCGCGCGTGGGCCGGCCGCGCTCGAAGAATAGCACGTTGGTCTTGACGCCCGAGTAGGGCTGGAATACGCCGCCCGGCAGGCTGACAATCGTATGCACGTCGTAGCTCTCCAGCAGGTCGCGCTTGACGTCGGCGAAGGCGTCGCCGCGGAACAAGACGCCCTCGGGCACGACAACGGCGCAGCGCCCCCTCGGCTTGAGCGAGCGCATGATGTGCTGCATGAACAGCAATTCAGTGGCCTGGCTCTGCACGGGGAAGTTGCGCTGCACCTGCTTGTTCTCTTTGCCGCCGAACGGCGGGTTGGTCAGGATGACGTCGCGCCGCTCCTCGGCCGGGATGGCGCGCACGTCGGCCTCCAGCGTGTTGGCGCGCCGGATGTCGGGCGTGCTGACGCCGTGCAGGATCATGTTCATGCGCCCCAGCAGGCACGGCAGCGGCTTTTTCTCGCGGCCGTGGAACGTGTGACGCTGCAGCGCCTCGGTGTCGGTCGAGGTCAGCTCGCGCGCGCCCTGCATGTGCAGGTAGGCCTCGACCAGGAAGCCGGCCGAGCCGCAGGCGGGGTCATACACGGTCTCGCCAACGCGCGGGTCGACGCGCTCGACCATGAAGCGCACCAACGGGCGCGGCGTGTAGAACTCGCCGGTGATGCCGCTCTCGCTGCCCATGCGCCGCAGCAGGTCCTCGTAGATGTGCGAGACGGTGTAGATGTCGTCCTGGCTCTGGAAGTCGACTTCGTCGACGATGGCGATGACGTCGCGCAGGTTGTAGGGGCTCTTCATGCGGTTGCCTGGGATGTCGACGAAGATGCCCGCGATGGCGGCGCGCTCGGGGTCGCCCGCGACGGGGAGCCCACGCAGGTAGGGGAACAGCTCGCCGTCGATGAAGGCGACGAGCCGGTCGGCCGGGAAGTCGCGATGGGCCCACGCGCTCCAGCGGTAGGGGCCGTCGACGATGCGGCGGTAGACGCGCGGCGGCGTGTCCATCTCGGCCTCGACCTCCAGGCGGTCCTCGATGGCCTCGAACACTTTGAGGAAGAGCAGCCAGGAGAGCTGCTCCATGTATTCGAGGCTGCCCGTGGTGCCATCGTCGCGGCGCATGATGTCGCAGGCGCGCCAGATGTCGGCGGCCAGGTTCGCGCGGTTCAATCGTCCAATACTCCTAACTATGCCTGCGGCGCCTGTATTTTGCCACGCAACCGCGATTGCCGGCCAGTGCTTGTCCGCAGCCAGTAGAGATCGCGGAGAGCTTTCTTTTCCCTCTCTCTTCTCGCCCCCTTCGCCCATGGCGACTGGACCGTCGGCCCGCGGGTAGGGCCGAGGGGCCAGTCGCCATGGGCGGAGGGGGCGAGAGGAAGGGCTCCACAGGTTCCCCCGGAGGGGCGCTGGACCACCGGCCGCAGCCGAGAGGCCAGGTAGCCATAGGTGTGGGGTGAGGGCCGTGCTCTATGCTTCATACAATCGTCTGGTCAGGTTTTGCACGGCGGAGCGGTAGCGCGCGGCGTCGCCGAAGCGGCGCAGCACGCCGGGCGCGAAGCCCATGCGGTCGAACGGCGCGGTCCGCAAGACATCGGACTTCTCCAACTCATCTACGCCGCCCAGCCGGTACTTGTCTAGCAGGGCCAGCAGCACCTCACGCGCGGCTGGCGGGTAGCTGTTGACGAAATCACCATTGCGCGTGGCGAAAGCCCTGGCGCGGTCGTCGCGGCTGACCGGCTCACGGCCGAAGGCGACCGAGGCCAGCACGTCGTAGGCGTCGGCGTCGGGGTGATGCAGTAGCGCGGCGATGGCCTCGGGCGAGACGTTGACGGTGAGCAGCGTCGCCAGCAGCTCTTTGCGCTTGGCGGGGTCGAGCCACAGCGCGCGCAGCGTCGCCTCGTCGGCGGCGTGCTGGAAGACCTCGGCTTTGGCGCGGTTGATGTATTCCTGTACGGTCAGGCGCTGCCCGCTGCCGTCTAGTTCCAGGTAGGTCTCGTCCTCGACGGTGATGGTCAGGCCCTTGACGGCGATGACCTGGCCCCCGGACTCTTTGTGCGGCACGAGCGTGATGGCGACGACGAGGCCGGGGCCAGCGCTGGTCGGGCAGGTGACCTGGCGGCGGCGATAGCCCGGCGCGGTGACGATGACGGTGACGCCGGTGCGCGGCAGGTCGCGGCAGCCGAAGGCGCCCGTGCGGGTGGTACGGTGCTGTTCGGTCGTGTTGGGCGCGCTCTCTACCAACGCGGTCGCGCCGGCGACGGGGCGCTCGGTATCCTGGTCGAGGACCAGGCCGGTCAGGTAGTAGTCGGCGGGACCGGCCGGCTCGGGCGGCGCCGGCGTGGCGACCTCCTCCCAGGCGTCGAACAGGCGCGTGGCGTTGGTGTAGTCCACGATGCGGAACCACAGCTTGTCGGCGCCCTCGTCGACGCGGCTGCCGCGCCCGATGATCTGCTTGAACACGACGGGCGAGGCGATGGGCCGCAGGAAGACGACGTTGCGAAGGCTGGGGATGTCCACGCCGGTGGAGAGCAGGTCTACCGTGGTGGCGACGACGGGCGAGCGGCGGTCGCCGTCCTGGAACTGCTCGGTCAGCTCCGCCGCGTCGTGCTCCTCGGCCACGATGCGCACGGCGTAGTCGGGCAGGCCCAGCCGCGGGCCGAAGTGGTTTTGCAGATGCTTGGCGACATCGGCGGCGTGCTCCTGGTTGACGCAGAACACGATCGTCTTCTGCGTGGGATCGCCGGCGTCGAGCAAGTTAGCCAGGTGCGCGCAGATCAGGCGCGTGCGGTCGGGCAGGGTGATCTCGCGCTCGAACTGGCCCTGGTCGTAGCGGTCGCGCGGCGCGGCGTCGGGCGGCACGAACACCTCGGCCCCCTGTTCCTTGGCGTCGGCCAGCGTCACGCCGTTCTTGTCGACGTTGGTCTGCACGCGGTGTACCTTATAGGTCGCCAGGAAGCCGTCGCGGATGCCCTGCGAGAGCGAGTAGCTGTAGACGGGTTCGCCGAAGTAGGCGTAGGTGTCGACGTTGTCC
>JAABUV010008694.1_pt1 | contig 10192 bp, 14 predicted proteins | sample 5559971 | NCBI WGS metagenome assembly JAABUV01 (sample SAMN10711881, study PRJNA513362) | rock metagenome | isolation source: Antarctica rocks | place: Antarctica: Victoria Land, Knobhead nord | collected 2015-12-19
CCGCGGCAACCCGACTACGAAACAGCCTTCGCGAGGGCGACCTGCTCGGGCGCCACAGCGGCGACGAGTTCCTCGCCGTCATCACCAACATCGGAGCCGGCACCGCGTTGGCCATCGCCCAGCGGGCCGCCGACGGCTTCCACAGCCCTACTCGGAGGGCACGTGCTCCCCGCTCCGGCGGGGGTGATCCCATGGCAATGGAGCGTGCCGGGGCAACCCTTGCCGTGCTCCCCGCTCCGGCGGGGGTGATCCCGCACGGTCGTGGTCGTGATCAGCGGGCATGAAGTGCTCCCCGCTCCGGCGGTCATGAGTGTCCCGCCGGCGACGCGGGCTGCGACCAGCCGGCGTCAGCTGCGCAGGACCGCCCGCGCCTGCGCGAGCCCCAGGGGCTCGCGGACGTTCTCCCAGCAGGTCAAGGCCGTGAGCGGCGGCGGCCTCGGGGGTGGTGGTTACCACCCCCGGGGGCTGCCTAGGCGGGGAGGACCTCTTCGAGCGTGCCGGTGGCCACGTCGAACACGAAGCCCCGGACGCTGTTCTTATGGGGGATGAACGGGCTGTCGGTAATCCGGGTGAGGGACTTACGGACGTCGTCGTGCAGTGCGGTGAACGACTCCGCAGTCCAGGTCGGGCGCTGCCCCGCCTCTGACTCCAGTTTGGCGGCGAGCTGGTCGTCGGTGAAGGTGAGCATCCCGCAGTCGGTGTGGTGGATGAGGATGATCTCCTGGGTGCCCAGCAGGTGCTGGCTGATGGCGAGGGAGCGGATCTCGCCGTCGGTGACGACGCCGCCGGCGTTGCGGATGACGTGGGACTCGCCCTCGGCGATGCCCAGGGCGCGGTAGACGTCGAGGCGGGCGTCCATGCAAGCCAGCACCGCGACGTGCTTAGCCGGGGGCAGGGGCAGCGGGCCGGTGAAGCCGGCGGCGTAAGTCTTGTTGTTATTCAGGTAGTCGTCGGTGACGCTCAACGGATCCTCCTGTGTCGCAGGGTTCGGGTCAGCAAGAGATGCAGCAGACCACCGCGCACGAGGTGGCCCCGGGGGCCGGGCCGTCCGTGCGCGGTCAGCGACAGAGTGCGGTGTTAGTGCGGCACAGGTCGATGTGCACGCGGGCGACGAGCCAGGTGGTGTGCAGGACCGGCACCCCACCTCCCTCGCGTCGTGCGGGACCCGCACCGCGGTCGTGCTGCGGTGCTGACGGGCCCGGGCCACCTTCCATGAGTGCGAACTTAGCAACGGCGCAGGACTGGTGCCGTGGAACAACAGTTTTGCACCTGCTGCGCGGCCCTGGAAGCGTCCGACACGACGACCAGCTGTGGCGGGACGGTGCCCAGCCGGTCGGCTCAGTGTTGGCGGGTGCGGATGGTGTCGATGCGGATGTCGAGGTTGAGGTCGGCCCAGACGTGCTCGGCGGTGACGGCGGGTGCGTTGAGTCGTCGGGCCAGGGCGAGGCAGGCGCGGTCGCCGAGGGACAGTCCCTTGGCGGAGACCAGGGGGTAGAGCTGGGCGGTGGCGATGGCGTCGGAATCGGTGAAGGCAAGGATGTCGACCTGGGCTTGAAGCGGGTCGAGGACGGTGTCGGGGTCGCGGCCGTGCCGGATGAGGATGGTTGCGACCTCGGACAGGTTGACGGTGCTCATGGTCGCCCCGGCGGCGATGTGCTCGGCGACGGTGTCGGCACCGGGCTCGTTGAAGAGCAGGGCGAGCACGGCGGAGGCGTCGAGGACCGCGGTCACGCGGGACCGGCGTCGGTCTCGGCGTCGCGCTTTCGGTCGTCGCGGAGGTCGGCGACGGCGGAGTGCTTGAGCTGCCCGGCGAGCCCGATGAGTGAGTGGGCGGCGGAGCGCCGGCTCTGCAAGCGCAGCGTGCCGCCCGGTTCCTCGGTGACGACGAGCTCGTCGCCGGGGCGCATCTCGAGCCGACGCCGCATGTCGGCGGGGAGAACCACCCGCCCACGCTCATCCAACCTTGCTATCCCACCCGGTGCGGCCATGTGGGCAATGGTACGGAGTGCCCACTAATCGTCGATAGTGGGCGTTGAAGATTCGACCTTGATCTCAACCAGTCAGCGCATCATTCGGCGACCGTAGCGGTTTGCGCAGGAGCGCCGTGCGCGGTGTCTCCTTCGGTCTATCCCCAGAAGATGGGGTCGGCGTGTTTGTCGAGGTAGTCGAGGAGTTCTCGGACGCGGGGGCTGGGGTCCAGGGGCTGGTAGCGGTGGAACTTGAGGTTCCGGTCGCGCCAGTACAGCGTCCAGAGGCCGGTGGTCTTGGTGTGGTGCAGGCGTGCGATCGGGAACTGCCGGCCATGGAGGTCATAGTCGTCACCAGCCACGCTCGTGGCTACCCGAGCTGCGACCAGCCCGGCTCGAGCAGCCGCAGCGCCTCGGCGGGGGTGGCCCGCCCGGCGGGGTCGGTGGTTGAGCTTCGCGGCGATCGCGTCCAGGTCGTCCGCCGCGGGACTACGACGGCTGGCTGTCACGACGCGTTCGACGGCGCCTTCGCTGGCCGTGCGACGGCGGCGTCACGGCCCCCGTCGTTCCTGTTCGATCGCGATGCCCTCGCGCCGCGCCTGCGCCCACGTGAGCGGCAGGTCGACGATCGTGCCGCTCGCGGTGGCGGTGGTGACTAGGTCCAGCGCGTCGGTGATGACCCGCCGCTGGAGCTCGCGGTGGAACGGGACGCCGAAGTGGTGGCCCATCCGGAACGGCACGAAGACGGTGCGTGGTGGCTTGACGTGCTCGGACACGTCCCGAGCGACGCTCACCGAGACGGTGGGGATGCCGCGCCGTTCGATCGCGCGCTGGACCAGTCCGACCGACTGGTGGCAGATGGGTCAAGCGGCGGACAGCAGCACCAGGTCTGGCTGCTCGTCTGCAACCGCCTGTGCCAGGTCCTCGGCGAGGGTGCGCTCGAGCAGCGCCGGATCCATGTTGTAGCCGATGAACGTGAACAGGTCCGGCGTGAGCCCGCCGATGACTCCCTCGTTCCGCAGCTCCTGCAGCCGCTCGATCGGGAAGATCACGTTCAGGTCGCGGTGGGCGCCGTCGGTCGGGTACTTCAGCTGGTGGATCTCGAGATCCGCGGTGGAGCTGTCCGAGGGAACCCGGCGGAAGGTGTAGTCACCGACGGGGTGCACCACGTCGAACGGCAGCGTTCCGCGCGGCTGCGCCCCGGACGTGCTGACGAAGCTCAGGCGCGACTGGCTCAGCGGCCGGCGCAGGGGCGCGAGCGGGACGAGGTCATCCTTGGTGATCATCGAGCCGGGGTAGCGCTGGTTCACGGTCTGCCAGAGGCCCGGCCGCAGCTGGCCGCGCTCAGAGGTCGCCGTCATGGATCCACTCTCCTGTCGAGCGCACCAGCGCGAAGTGCAGCGAGAAGAACAGGTGCGCGAGCGTCGCCGCGTCCTTGGTCCTCAGGGTGTCGTGCACGAACTCACGGTCGATCTCGGGCATGTCGAGCATGACGTCGAGCGCCTGCACCCACGCCTTGTCGATCTCGAGCCGACCGGCGTCCTCGTCTCCGTCACCGACGTGCAGGCGCACGTAGCGGATCAGCGTTTCCTTGTCGCCGGCCGCCCGGGCGGCCAGCAGATGGGGTAGCGACACCTGCCGACCGTACGCGACGCTCTCTGCCGCGGGCGGCTCGCGGCGCCGGGCGTCTTCGGGTAGTACGGGCTCGTCCGATGGCGGCCACGACACCGGCGAACGCAGCCGCAACTCGCAGGTCTTTCGACCTGGCCCAGATCACGGCCGTGAGCACCACCGTGATGAGCACGGCCGGCACGGGACTGAAGACGTGGTAGACGCCGGTGGCGAGGGCGCCCACGAGCCCGGTGCGCAGGCGGTTTAGGTCGATGTCGCCGCTGAGGTCAACGGAGTGGGCCTTCAGCACGAAGCCGCACACCGTGATGAGCACCACGGCGGCGACGACGATCGCCCTCGTCCCCGATGTGGTGGGCCGCAGGATGCCGGTACCTCGGGAGACCCGTGCGCCTTGGGTGGCGTGGGTAACGGGGGACGTCATGATCTCGAGGCCTTTCTGGGGTGGGCTGCGCTCACGGGCTGACGTCGTATCGTGCCCCATGCTGTTGAGAGGCCGCTGGGTGCCAGTTACTGCCCGACGCGGGAGCCCACGGGAACCCACCGAGGCGTTTCACCCAGTCGGGGTGCCGGTAAGAATGTTGTCACCAGCCCAAACGGCGGTGATCTCGTTGAGCCGCGTCAGTGCTGGCGTCGTCAGGGGGGCGGCAGGATCGTGGGCCGCGGTCATCGCGGCGACGGCCTCGGCGGAGGGGTGAACGTAGCGCTGGAGGGACCGCAGGTTCTTGTGGCGGCTCTTGCCCATCAGCAGGTCGGTGTAGAGCGCGCGGCGTCAGACACCAAAGACTCCGCCGGGAGCGTCGGACGAGGGTGCGATCGCGAACAGATGCTCTACGAGGACCCTTGAGTCGAGGCCATCCACGTCACCTGGCCATGCCTCCACGTCCTCCGTGCTGACCCGCTCCAGGGGCACTGTGCACGAGGGGTAGCCCTCCGCGAAGTGGGTCAGCGCCCGCAGAATTGTCTCGACGTCGTCGACCGCGGGGACCGCGGGGACCGCACCGAATCCCGTGCCGGCGAAGATGTACACGACGTTGTCCCGCACGGGCTGAATCATGTCGGCGAGTCGGGACGGGAACACCAACCTGCCTGGGCCGCCGATACTGAGCTGCCAGGGCACGCCCGCGACACCTGACAGATCCCCCGACGAAGGGGGAACCTCTGCCCAAGGCATCTCGGACACCCCCAGCTCGACGTCGAACCCATATTTGCGTCGCAGGTGGTCGCAGGCGCCGCCGAGTCTGCCGGTGGCGTAGTCGGCAGCCACGGGGTTTCCGGTCCACCGTCTGTCCGCGTCGACGGGTCGAGTCGCAACGGCCTTCAGTGCCCCGCGGAACCCGGGTTCAAGATCGGACAGCAAGTGTTCGACTCGCTCGCGATCGCGGGCACCGGACCGTCGGACATGTCCAACGCGCTTACGGATGGAACGCATCTCGACGGCGCGGCCATCCCACACGACGCGCTGTAGGAGGAACGGCTCGAAGATCGTCCAATTGTCGTCAAACAGTTGGAGGAGCAGCCCAAAGTCGAGGTAGCCCAATAGGTCGGGCTGGTCTGGTCCGACCAAGTGCACCAGGTTGTCGTTCGCGGCGTAGGCGGAGGCCGTCTTGTTGACTTCTGTCTTCCACGCATCGCCCCACGCGGCGTGCAACACCAGGTAAGCGAGCTGACGCAGCCACACCTCCAGCTGCCACCAGCGTCCGTAGAGTGCAAGCGACTCGACGGGAACTCCATTAGCCCGGATGCGCCGTAGCGCCTGCTCGGGGTTCACTGGGCCAGTATGCAGGCGCCGCCCACAATCACCGCTCTCAGGCCGCGCTTGTCTCAGCCGCCCCGAAGCGGCTGGCACGCATCTCCTGAGCGGCAGCCTGCGCGACCTTGGAGCAGCGCGCGGTCCCGCTGCAGGAACGTGCTCCGCAACGGGGCGCCTACCTGAACCGCCGCCACATCAAACGTGCTTCCACGGGGCTCGCCCGACACCACACGACGCACGCCCAGTCCGGGGGTCGGGGCCGTTACTTGTTCTTCGGCACGGTCTTCTTTGTCCGCTGTTGCTGCCGGGACTTGAAGCCATCAAACCGCGCACGCAGGACGTACAAGTGATCGAGCAGCGCCTCGGCGAAGTCCAGCGCATCCTCAGCATCTTGTGCCGACACCTTGTTGCCCGTGAAGTGCGCACCCTCGTTCCCCACCACCCGAAGGAGGTCCGCCCACTCGGCCAAGAGCCCGTCGATCTTTCCCTGCGCCTCCAGCTCCTTGAGGCTTTCCGCCAGAGTCCGCTTCGTCGAGCCCTGGTCGGCACACGTTCCTTCAAGCGCCCGCCGCACCATGACCAGGGTGGCGCCGTACGCCTTCGCGTCGAAGCACTTCCGAGCCTCCGTGAACTCGACCCGCAACGCGCGGGGAACGGCGTGGCTGAGTCTCCGCGGGGACGGGTAGTAGATGCCGGGCTTGTCCTCGTCGTACCCGCGCCCGTAGTCCTCGCGGACCTGAACGATCGGAGCCTGGCAGTCGCGGTGGCTGCATTGCAGCAGCGCGAACTCTGCGGGCGGCCCGATCTCGGGGTCATACGACTCAAGTCGCCCGTGCACGCTGCTCTTGGAGGGTTCACCACACCTCGGGCAGAGGAAAGCCCGTACCTCTTCAGCCACGCTGCAAGTCTTCCACCCGAACCTCCACCGCGTGTCCGAACGACAGGGGACCGCTGGCGCACCAGCCGGGTCGCCCCGGCGTCGTAGGCCCGGGAGATCACTCCGCGCAGACACGCCTGTCGGGCGTCGAGCCCGACCGGGTAGGCGCCACCGGCGTCGAAGACGACCGCGGTGACCTCGCTGCGCACATGGTGTCAGCGATCTCGCCCAACTGCTCGGCCACTAACCTCTGCCGGACCACGTCACGTAGCTGGCCCAGCCCCTCAACCCAGCGGGATGCCCCAGCCAGAAACGTTGATCCGTCACCCGTCGTCACCCTGCGATCGTCCCGCTCGCGCCGGCGCCGGTCCACCCACCCAGGCCGCCGGGCGGTCGTGACCGGTTGACGATCATCTGTGACACAAGATCGAGTCCGGCCCGGCGCGGACGGGTACCGACTGACAATGCTGCTCGCACGGTCGCGTCCACGGCGGGAATCCGCGTTCGGTCTCGTGACCGGCATGATGGGACCACCATGGACAGATCTACCAAGAGCGATGAGAGGTTGTCATGAGCGTGTACCGGGTGATCGATGTGATCGGGACGAGTCCCTCTTCCTGGGAGGAGGCGGCGGCAGAGGCCATCACCACGGCGGGGGGATCGGTGCGCGATATTCGAGTGGCTGAGGTGACCAAGCAGGACATCGTCGTCGGTGACGGTGGGGGGCTGATCTACCGGACCAAGATCCAGTTGTCGTTCAAGTACGAATCGGAGTAGCCGGAACGCCTGGTTGAGCCGGCCGACCGGCGCCGGGTCAACCAGGGCGGCGCCCGTCAGCGCGCTCATGCCCTTTCGGACGGGTAACCGAACGTGCCGATGAGCGAGCGTTCTGCCTAATTCCGCTTGCGGAACTAGTCAGAACGTGTGCGTCGGCACCAGCTCGAGGGGTTTGACGCGTCGGTCAGCGTTCTGCTTGTGACACACAGTCGGTACCGGACTTCGCTGGTGTGCGGACGTTCTCGAACCTTCCAGCCGCGAGGTTGGCCACCACCAGAATGATGGGTGGTCGTGGGTGGCCAACTCACGGGCCCCTCGGTACTCGCGACGATCCCAACCACCGGTGTGGTGCAGTGTTCGAACCTCGCGGAGTGCAGACCATCGAGGTGCGAGCCGTCCAGCTTGATGCATTCGATTCCCGTGGTGTCACGATTAATCACCCGATCGACCCTGCGAGCGGTGAGGTCCGCCCAGAGCTCCTGCGAAGCAGCGGGCCCGCCCACGTGGTCACCGCAGTGCTGGAGTCAGGCGGGATAATCGGACGGCACCCAGCGACTGAGACCCAGCTGTTGATGGTGGTCAGCGGGGAGCTACGGATCAGTGGGGATGACGATCAGGTCGTCGAACTCGGTGCTGGGCAGGCGGTGCTGTTCGAACCGGGCGAGCAGCACGAAAGTGTGGCCAGAACTGCCGTGACGCTTGCCATCATGGATACGCCCATTTCCGGCGCTGACCTAAGGACCCTGAGGGGCGCCCCTCGAGCAGCGAGTCCGTCGCGACGACGACCACCGCGACACTCGACAACTCCCTCGTCCCAGCAGCCGATCGTGAATCGGGACGGCCGGCGAACCTCCCCGAGGCCCCACCGAGTCGCGGGGCAACAGCGATCGGCGATGACAGGTCGCTGACGTTCGGGTTCCGGGTGGCCGGTCAGCTCGCGGCTGTGGCGGTCACGGGTGTCGCGTCGTGCCGGTCTCCAGCCGATACCCGGTGCCCCACACCGTCCGCAGCAGCGCCGGCCTTGAGGGTTCCACCTCGATCTTCATGCGCAGGCGCCGCACATGCACGGTCACCGTGTCCAGACCACCCACGTCGTAGCCCCAGACGTCGGCCAGCAGCCGCTCACGGGTGAGTGCCTGTCCCGCCTTGGTCATGAAGTAGGCGAGCAGGCCGAACTCGAGCCCCGTGAGCGTCAGACACCGCCCGGCAGCCGTGGCCGTCCTGGTGGTCAGGTCCAGGCATAGGTCCCCGACGCGCAAGACGTCGGTCTCGCCGACGGTGTGCTCAGGGCGGCCGCGGCGCAGTACCGCTGACAGGCAAGCGATCACCTCACCTGACTCGTCCGTGGTCAGGACGTGATCTGCGCCGGCGCGCAGCAGAGCGATGCGCTCCGCGCCGGTAGCCGACGCCGTCAGCAGAAGCACCGCGTCCTGGCCGCTGAGCGCGGTCATGCCGAGGCGTACCGCCTCGGTCTCGCGCGGCAGGTCGATCACCAGGGCGGCGCTGGGGCCGAGGATCGCGGCGTTTCGTCTCGCGCCGCTGAGGTCCGAAGCGTCTACCACCCTCGCACCGGCACCGGTGAACACCGTACGGAGCCCGAGCAGGCTGCGACCAGAAAGGGAAACCAGCACGACGTGGCGACCCCGCAGGCCGACTCCGGATCCGGCGGGTTCGCTGTCCATAGCCGTGCTCGGATCGACGCCCTCCGGGCAGTGAAGTCGGACAAGACTCGCCACATCAACAAGATAGGGAGGGCGAGGGCGCTCGGGTGGTCCGGTGACACGCCAGAAGTCAGTACCAATGTACGACGCTACGGCGTTGCAGCGGGTGACAAGTTTGGGACAACCGGGCACGTCGCTTGCGTCGCGCTGCGACGACCCTGAAGGTAGGAGCCATGACCCTGCATGACACGGTGCACCTGGACCTGCGGATCCTCCAAGGCTGCCTCGACGCCTACGGACGGGTCGCTGCGGCACACGCCAACGACACGACGCTCGCCACATCCGAACGCCTGATCCGTGCCCGCCTCGCGGTGTACGAGTGCCTGACGGCGTCCGGCTGGACCCCGCCTGCCCATGTCGTGCGCGAGGAGAGAGCCGACAGGCGGCTCCTTCGTCAGCGGGGCGGCGCGCTGGCCGGCTGATGGGTCGACCGACCCTTGCTCCGGCTTCATTCAGTCGCCGAACTGCGCGGCCTCCCGTCGAGCGACGGTCGACGTGAACCGTGAAGACATCGGGTCGGCTGTAGTGCCCCCTGGGGTCGAAGTTCTGGCCCTCCTCGGAGACTCGCCGCAGGTCCAGGTCCGCGATAACGAGCCGGTCTTGCCCCACAACCGGTGGGGCGATCCACGTCCCGTCCGGTACGGCAATGCCCGAGCCGCCGCGGCAGTAGTCGGTCACGCCCGCCTCCTGGAGCTCGGCATGGAGCGGGAAATCGGTCGGCACATCTGACAGCGAGATCAGTCCGTTGACAGCGAGCGAGAAGACGCGTCCCTCAAGCGCGATGAAGCGCGAGATGTCCGCGCTGTTGCGCGGGTTGCCGGGCCAGACACTGACGTGAAGCTCCTCGGGCTGCCTCAGCAACCGGTAGGCGAACCGGACAACCCCGAGGCTCGCCGCGCGTGCACCTGCCGCAGGGTCGAGGACGACAGCTCGCTCCTGAGCATCAGCCACGCCGAGGGCCACCGAGCTAAGGAGCGCCATCCCGGAAACCGAGCTTGCCGATCGCCGGGCGGCCGACCGGCGGTCCGGACTCACCGAGCCAGTTCGCGACGCTCCTTGAGCAGGAAGCCCACGACGATGCCGAGCACGCCCAGCGTGAGGTGGATGAGGTTGTCGAGCACCGTCTCGTACCCGGAGGGGATGAGGCCGAAGAACATGGGTCTGGGAAAGGCCACGATGCCCACGACGAGGTAGGCGATGCCGATGCCGCCCACGATGGCGCGTACCACCGTGAGCCTGCGGGCAGCGAAGCCGGCGTAGGCAAGCAGCCCGCCGGTGAGCAGGTGGATGCCGTCCTCGGCGATATCGATGTTGAGTACGCCCAGCAGCGACTTGTCGCCGAGCAGGAGACCGACGACACCGATGAGGATGACGGTGACGCCGACGACCTTCGCGTAGAGCCGGATCATGGCATGGCCTTTCGTCGCCGGAGCGGTTCTCGGCGGAGGCTATCCCCCGCCGAGAACCG
>JAABUV010008695.1_pt1 | contig 10191 bp, 13 predicted proteins | sample 5559971 | NCBI WGS metagenome assembly JAABUV01 (sample SAMN10711881, study PRJNA513362) | rock metagenome | isolation source: Antarctica rocks | place: Antarctica: Victoria Land, Knobhead nord | collected 2015-12-19
GGGCTCGTCGAGTGCGGCGCGTGGTGACCTGCTACCCCGTCTGCTGCTGAAGCTTGCCCCTGCAGCGGCTACCATATATCTTGCACAGTCTGTGGTGGTTTCACCGACTGAGGCGGTCTGTGCATTTGTATGTACATGTGATAATGCAGCGGCGGTCAGCGCAGACTCCGCCGCTTGTGATGAAAGGCAAACACAAATTGTAGAGAGGATGTCGAGAGCATGGCGGCCGGACACTGGTTTTTGAGGTGTGGCTCTGTTACAGAGGCTTGCACCTTGACAGCAGACAGCACAGATATGAGTGGTGCAGGCTGGTATGCAGCCTCAACACCCGCAGCCGGTGCGGGCGGTGCAGGCTGCTGCGCAGCCTCAAAAACCCATGGCACCCCCCGTCCAGCTGCTCGCCCTACAGCCCAGCTGGGTGCACTTGCATGCGCTCGTGAGCCAGCGTGCTGCTTTTGCTCACGCAGTGCCGGCACTCAGCGCCCTTCCAGTGACAATGAGCCACGCTGGCAGTCAGGCAAGGCGAACCAGTAGGCAGGCCAGCTGAACCAGTAGGCAGGCAGGGTCATGCATGTTCCCGTGAAGCTCTGGCGCTCCAGGGCGGGGCGCCCGGTCAGCCCATGCAGTCGGTGAAGGCGTTGACCTGGCGAGCGCGCCGCTCGTCGGCGGCCGCCGCGACCGCCTTGGCGGCCGTGCCCGCCTCCTCCGCGGCCAGCGTGGCGCGCAGCGCGACGACCGCGCGGTCGGCCGCGCGCAGGCTGAACTGGTTGAGCAGCACCTGCGCGCAATGCGGCAAACAGCCATGTAGGCAGCTCTGTGTCCTATGTAGTAAGGACCTAGCTGGCGGCCCCGTTCCGGAGCACATACCTCTTTCCCACCAAGCAGGGGATGCAGCATGGCGGGTAGCATGCCCAGGAGCGCGGTGAGCGGAGCGGCGCCAGCGTGCCCCCGGCTGTCATGCAGGGGCGGCATGCGCACCGGGCTCCTCTGCCAGCGTGCCACTGCTTGCATGCACTCTGTCATGCATGTGTCCGCAATGCGCAGCAGTCCCCGCGCGCCATGAGGGGCGCAAAGAGCATGGCCAGCAGCGCGGCGGGCGGCGCCAGCAGCGCGGCGCCGGCCGTGGCCGCGACCAGGACGTTGTTGCGCGCGGACGGCCCCGGCAGGATGTAGGCGCCCCGGTCCAGGCCCTCCAGCATCGCGTGCACCGCCTGATTCGCCCATTCGAAAGACGTAAAATGGATGAACAATGTGAAGGGTGGCCCTGAACCCCTGGCTGTACGCTAATGGCACCTGCTTTCAGGCTTTCAGGCGAGGACAGTCAGCGGCCCCTGTTTGCTCGTAATGCACCTGCATGTGACACACTGCGCTGGGCATGCGGCGCGCGCCGCGTGAACGCCGCGCAGGCTCGATCCTTGGCCACAGTGCCCTGCCGCGTGCTCGCGAGCGGGCGGACCACGGTGGGCGCGCCTGCGGGACCGTCGCATGCGCCTCGGAGCGCCAGGCGACCAGCATCGCGGCGGCCGTGCGGCCCGCCGCGCCCCAGTCGGCGGTCATCGCGGTGCTCGTCATGCCCGGGTACGCGATGCTGACCGCCACGCCTGTGCCAGCCAGCTGCGCGCGCAGGCCCTGCACTTTAGGGTTTGTGCCCTAGGGGTGTGCGTGGTGTGTGCTGTATGCACGCGGGCACGCGTGCGGAGCGCGCGACGGGCAGCGGGGAAGCGCGGTGCATTGCCGTTCACAATAGAGTCCAACAGAGTCCAAGCTTGCTGGCCGCCCTTGCGAGCCGCGGCCTCTGGCCTACCAAACGCGGCTGCAACACCCTGCTGCGCGCCGCACCTCGCTGCGCAGCGCGTCGGCCAGGCCGCGCAGCGCGAACTTGGTCGGGCAGTACGTCGAGAAGCCCGCCATGCCCACGAAGGCCGCCAGCGACGCGACGACCACCACGCGCCCGCTCCGCCTGCGCATCTTGGCTGCGCGTTTGCGCTGCGCATGTGGGCTGCGCATTTGGGCTGAGGCCCTGCTGTTGTTCAGGGCGGCCTGTGCTGGCCAGCTTTCCTGCTCGACGAATAGGTTGGCCGTGCGGTGGTGCGCGCCGCTGTGATGTTTGGGGCGGGCCGGCTCTGCGCGCTGCCACGCACGCCTGCAGAGCGGCAGTCACATGATCAGGCATGTATGCGCGGTGCTCAAGGCATGGTGCTTGGCCGCAGCGCGCGCATCCGGACATCGCCATGCGCTTGGTTCAGACACGCTTGCCTGTGGGGCTTTCAGTGTGTCACCAGCAGCAGGCGGGGTGCCCTGCCTTTGGACAGCATGCCGCCAGCTGCTCCTGACCAGAAACACTCGATGCATTGCGGACAGCGCCCAACCCCCTTGCACGCTGCTGTGCGACAGGGCACGATTGAGCCAGAAGTTGCCTGGTGGGAGGCCAGTCCGAGTCTGGAAGCCTGGACGGCCTGGCCTGCTGAAGGCCGCTCAGCCACTCGCTGCACTCATGCGCGCGCCGCACCGCTCGACCATGCCCGGCAGCACGGCCTTGAGCGTGTGCACGACGCCCAAGTAGTTGACGCGGCTGGTCGTCTCGAACGCGCTCACGGGCGCCTCCAGGAAGGTGCCTGGAAAGGTTACGCGCGGGGCGCACGGCCGGCACCCCTCTCACTGCTGGCGGCGCGGCCGCCGCATCGGCGTGGCTGCGCCTGTGCTGGGAGCTTGCGGCGAACACGCGCGTGTTTCGCGCCCCGGCATGCACGCCCCACGTACAGGCAGCACGTCTGCCGTGCCCCATGCACGGCAGCATGTCCCTCGCTGCAGGTGCCGCGAGCGGGGCTCCAGGCTGCGCTGCATGCGGGCGTCAGCGCAGGCTGCTGCATGTCTGCCTAACACTGACTTGCTCGGGGTAACGCGGTCATGCAGGCTGATAGGGCGGCCGCAGGTCCCCGTGGCCGCATGCGCGCCCTGCAGCCTCCTGCACCGGTGGGCGCGCGGGGGCCGCGCACCCATGATGGCCACGCCGGCGTTGGCAATGGCCACGTCGATGGGCCCCAGCGCCGCCTCGGCCGCCGCGACGGCGGCCTGCACCTGCAGCGTGCCCAAGCAGCAGCCCGCTGGAGGCCTGGCCTGTGTCATGTGTGGCTCTCAGCTGCAGAAGCGCGCTGCGAGCAGCTCAGTCTGATGCCTGGGGCATGCTTGTTTGCGCTGCACCTTGGCCCGCGCTCATTTGATGCGCTGCAGGCACGACCGGCAGCCAGGACATCGGATCCCCGCCGTTCTGTCAGGCTAGGCAGGGCATGCACCACCATCTGACTGCCCTCGCCGCAAAGAGCATGCTCAGTGTGGCCTCAATGGGCTTGTATCTTATCTCCAGCTTGAAAGGGATATGGCTGTGTGACGCAGCGCGCGGGAGCGCGTGGGTGAGCCTGCCTGGTCCCAGTCGCCCACGTCCGCGGTTGCTGAGAACACGCGCCCGCTGACGCCCGCCTCCTTGGCCAGCTCGCGCAGCTCCTTGACGGCGGCGTCCAGCTTTGCGCGGCTGCGCGAGACGACGCTCACGCTGCAGCCGCGCGCGATTAACGCCCTGCCGCGCGCTCGCGGCTGCGTGACACTGCGCCCATGCGGCTGCAGCGAGCGCTGTGTGCGGCTGAGGGGGCGCCAGACAGGTGCAAGCTCCTGAGCGGGCGGCTTAGTCGCAGTCCAAGGTGCCTGTTCAAGCGCGATTGCAACCGCAACAGCGCCGCTGTGCCCGGAAACGCAGCGCAACACTCGAGGCTGATGGTGTGCCACGACCAGCTCACCTGGCCAGCTCCAAGCCGATGCCCTCGCTCCCGCCCGTGCAGAAGACATGTTGTGCGCCCTGGATTGTCATCGCCTTGGCGGCTTGACAGTCTTTGGCCGCAGTAAAGGTGCACGGATGTCGGAATGTCTGCGCAGTGACCTTGTCTGTCTGGCAGCTCGTTTCGTACGACTCCGAGAGGGTTCACACAACCTGGTCAGAAGGAAGGAAGGCTCTGAGTGTGCACGCCTTTTGGCGTAGAAGGAAGGAAGGCACTGAGTGTGCACGCCTTTTGGCGCACCCAGGCGTGCTTGGAACTCCGCAGCAAAACAATTTTGCCGCAGAAAGGAAGAAGACGGTATTCCCTGTAAAGCGCCAGGGCGTGCAATGCGCTCACCGTGCATATGCCCACCATGTACTGCTACCCTAATGCAGCATTGTTAGGGCTGTACGCACCAACGCATTTGTCTGACGTCATTGTGACGGGCCTGTCCACCTGCTTGCTCACTTTCACGCAGCTGCACGGCAGGTAAATTGCTCTGCGGCCATTACAGAGTTTGTGGCACACCGTCGTGCTATCACTCAGGCACAATCACCAGCGGGTAGGGGCTGAACCTTAAACCACACGCACAGTCAGGCCTGTCAAAAACACCTGTAGAAACTCAGGCGTCCGGGCAAAACAGCGCCGCCTGCGAACAGTGCTACCTACCATGTCCGCCAACCATGCGCATGCCGCTCGCGCCCAGCGCCACCAGCGCTCATGCCGGCAGCACGCGCGCGCACCCGGCACATCAGCATGCAGCGCATGCGCAACCCCACACGCGCTGTCCCGCTAGCTGCGGCCCTCACACAGCGCTGCGCGCGGCGCAGGCATAGGCGCAGCATACTCGTACCACCCGGTCGCACTTAAAGAGCGCCGCCAAGCCAATGCGCGCCCGCGGCAGCGCGGCCCCGCTAACGCGGCGGCCCGGCCGGGCCGATGCCCGGCGCGCCGGCGAGCGCGCGCGCGTTGCCCAGCAGGCTCTGGTTCTGCCGCAGCACCGCGCCCGGCGCCGGGTAGGGCCGCTGCTGGAATAGGGGCCCGGTCGCGGTGGTGTCGGCCGCGCGCGGCTGCGCGCCCTCCAGCCCCACCGACCAGCCGCCCTTGGGCGCGTCCGAGTACGCGGTCTGCGCGCGGCGCGCGCCGCCTGGGGTTAGGGTTATGGTGCAAGACCTCGCCCAGAGCCATTCATGGTGCACCAGGCAGCGCCCTCCAGCCCCACCGACCGTCCGCCCTTGAGCGCGTCCGAGTACGCGGTCTGCGCGCGGCGCGCACTGCCTGAAATCAGGGTTTAGGGTCCACAACCTCGCAGGCGGCGCCCGCCAGCCCAGCACAGAGGATGCTCGCAGCAGTGCGAACAGTGCAACGCGCGCCCTGTGACGCAGACGCATGCACGGCTGCACGAGACGCAATCGAAGACCAGCGTGCCCTGCATCCTGACATGCCCGCTGCGTCGCCGGCTGCGGGACGCAGCGGCGGCCGAGGATGGGCGCGCAGCAGCGCCTGAAGAGGCGCACCGGGTCCATAGGGTCCACGCCCTCGCGCATGCGGCGGCCGAAGTTGCGGCGCTCCTGCTCCGCGGCTATGGCCTCCCTGCGGCTTGGCCCGGGCGCGCGCCGCTCCTGCGGCGCGGCCAGCGCTGGCGCTGGCCGCGGCGCCGCCGCCGTCGGCTCCACGCCTGCGCGTGCAGGGCGCGTGAGCCGCAACGCCGCGTCGGCGCGGCAGGCGCGCAGGACTGCGCGCCGGCGGTGTCAGGCCTCTGGCGCAAGCGCAGGTGCCGCCTGCAGCACCGCACAGCTGCGCTCTGCCGCACGCGTGAGCCATCTGGCAGGAGGGCACGCCTGAACACGCTGTGTGCTGCTCGCCCACGCGCCAGGCCCTTGCTGGTGACCCAGGGCTGCACCCCGGCTGCCCGGGGGCACAGGCGGGCTGTGTGCAGGTATCGAGGCGTCCAGGCAGCGAGCCCACCCTCCCCCATCCTTTAGAATGCAGCCTGCATCCTTAGGGTGCGGCCGCGGCGACCAGGGCGCACCGGCGGGCTGCGCGGGTGCAGGCGCGTCCTGGTAGTAGCCCAGACCCTTGCTGCCCATCTTAAACACGTAGCCGGCGCGCGCGCCCACAAAGCCGGCCGACGGCACGAACGGGCCGCTCAGCGCGGGCGCGCCGTCGGCGGGGCGCTCCCACCGCCGCTCGCCTGCCGCGCAGCGGCGCCCGCGCCTCGTCCCGCAGCGGCGCCCCGCGCTTACAAGCGCATGCAGGTCCGCCTCGCGCGATGCGACCAACTGGCGCGTGCGGCGGCGGCACACAGCCCTGCTGGCCGGCGCGGCAGTCCCTGGCGCCGGCCGACCCGGGCGCGAGCGCACGCGCATGGTCGCATCAACACAGGCCTGCGCGCAGGCCATGCATCGAGATTCCGACGCCTCGGGCCGTGCCAGCACCCTGGCGATTCCATGTCGCCTCCATAGTATCAGCCCGCCAATGCCTCAAAGTCAGCCCACTGACGTGAGGCGGGCTCTCAGCCTGCCCCCGCACGCGCAGCCGCGCGGCCGCACCAGTGGCAGCATTGTAGAAGTAGGGCACGCCCGACGCCGGGTCGCGCGCCTCCGCCCAGCCGGCCGGCAGCGCCAGGCCGCTGCCGGGCGGCGCCAGGCGGGCCTCCGCGCCGCGCGACGCCGCCGGCGCGGCCGCGCCCGGCGCCGCACCGCCGCGCGGCCGCTCCCACGTGCGCTCGCCCGTGGCCGCGTTGTAGTAGTAGGTGTGGTTGTACGCGGGGTCCACCGCCGCGGCCCAGCCGGGCGGCAGGCCGTCCGGCGCCGCTGGCGCCGCCGGCGCTGCTAGCGCCGGCGCGCCGGCCTCTGCGGCAGGCGCGCCCGCGGCGGCGCCTGCGCGCGGCCGCGGGTGCGCCTGAGATGCGCCCTTCGGGCGGTCCCAGTGAGGTTGGGCCCGCAGGAGCTTTGCTGCATGCAAGCGAGCAAACCAGCAATGAATGTAGCCATGAGGCCATGCAGCAGGCGCGCACCGCCGGCGCCGGCGCCGTCGGTCGGGAGCAGGCCGCGCTTGGCCAGCCGCGCGCGCAGCAGCGGCGGCAGCTCCCTGGCGGCCGGCTGCGCGGGCGCGGCCGGCGATTCCTGTCCCGGCGCGGCAAGCGGGCGCGGTCACATCCGGCCCACACTGCGAGACATGCTGCCGCGGCAGATCAACCGGCACTTTACCTAGAATGCTCATTCCCACCTTGGACACTGCCTCGCGCACGGCCTCAAAGGATGCGCAAGGCTGCCAGGGTTTGGGCACGAGTGCCGCCAGCAGCTCAGGCGCTTGCATCCCTCAGCGCTTGCACGGCGGCTGCCCAACAGGCGGCCTGTGCGGCACGCACGCGCACCGCCGCATTCATATGCAGCGCTGGCTGGAGCCCTGCCTGCCTGCCCCCCGCAGCCCCAACAGAGGAGGGAGGCAGTCGCCAGAATGCGCGCTACATCAGGCGCGCTACATCCGTTGCACCCACACGCCCGAACCAGCCTGCCCCCGCACCTCGGTGCCCGGCGGCGCCAGCTCCGGCTCGCCGTCCGCGGCCGGCGGCGGCGCAGCGGCTGCGGGCACGGGCGCCGCGTGGATGTGCGGCCGCGCGGAGTAGGACGGACGCGGGAACGCGCGCGGGCGCGCGGCCGCCTCCGCGCCGCGCGGGGAGGCGCCGGCCGGCGCCGCCGCGGCCGCCTCCGCGCCCGCAGGGGCCGCGCCGGCGGCGGGCGGCGGTGGCTGCGCTGGCGCGGGCGCAGCTGCCACCTGCGCGGCGCAGCCCACAGGGGATCGCGCGTACCCTGAGCGCCCCGATGTGTCTCAACCCCGCTTCTCTGCCGCTCCCCACAGGTAGGCTGGTACTGACCACGCGCCGAACTTTGCAGTACATGTGCATCAGCCCGAGCCGATCAAAAAAGTCATCCGCCCATGGAGCAGAGGCCACCTCCCGCGACACGCCCCGAGCGCCTGCTGGCTCCGAGCGCCTGCTGGCTTCAGCACAACACCTGTGCAGGCGCGAGCACTGCTGCACAGCGAAAGCCAAGGTCGCTCCGCCAGCACAGGTGCCGGCGCAAAGGCGCGCCTGTGTGCTGGCCTGGGCGAGTATGTCCGGCGGCGGCGCATACGCGGCCGGCAGCCCAGCATCGCCCTGGGCGCTGCTCGCGTCCCCGCTCGCCGCGCCCCGCGCGCCCGATGCAGGGCTCGGCAGCGCGCTCGCATGGTTGCCCGCGGCCCCTGCCGCAGGCGCGCCGCCGGCCGCCGGCGCAGACCCGGCGGGCCCCGGCGGGCCCGGCGGCCCTGGTGGGCCCGGGGGGCCCGGGGGGCCCGGCCGCCCGGCGCCTGGGGGCCCTGGCGGCCCGGGCGGCCGCCGCAGCGGCACTGCCAGCTGCGCCTGCGCGCGCGCGCTTGCACCCTGTGACCCCACGCCCATCAGCAGGGAGGCTTGCGCATTAACTGAACTTCAGTGCATCCACACCAACCACCGTGACTGTTGCTGCACACGAATCATAGGCAGGACTCTGTGAGCACTCGCATCCAGCAGCAAGGCGCATCAACCCGAACCGGCCGGCCACGTCATGTGCCGGGCTGCTGGGGAGCACCTGCGCGTAAGCGGCCGCGAGCGGCGCATCCCGGGGGCCCGGCGGCCCGCTCGGGCCAGGGAGCCCTGGGGGTCCCCGCGGCGGCGCGCCCGGCCGGGCCTGCTGCTGTAAGCTGGGCGGCCCCGGCGGGCCGTGACGCGGGACCCCATGGGGTCCAGGGGCCCCCGGCGGCGCCTGCTGTGCGACGCTGCGGGGCCCCGGCGGCCCTGGCGGCGCTTTGGGCGCAGAGCCCGGGGGCGCCGGCAGCGCATGCTGCGCGCCGCGCGCGGCCAGCTCGCGCAGGATGGCCGACGGCGGCTGGTAGTGCTGCCAGTCGCCCGTGCCGCGCTCCTTGCCCGCGGCGGCGCCGCCCTGCGCACTCCGCTGTGCGACCTCAGCGCTGGGGGAGCGGTCCAGCAGTGCCGTTGTACCTGAGGGGTGGTCAGGTACTTGATGTCGAGGGACGGGCGTACCGGGCGGCTCACGCGCGCCTCTGCCGCCATGCGGAGCAGCTTCTCCTGCGCAGCCCCGGCCGCTCTCAGCAAGGACAGCGCAGGCTTCTACCGCGGGCGGCTCCAGAGCCAGCATGGGGCTATTGTCCAGGTGCTGGGACATGCTCGCATATTGCATCATAGTGCGGTCGCCGCTGGGTGCGGCTTACCTTGTGGGAGCTGGAGTCCTCTGCCTGCGCTTCGTCGCCCTCGAACGCACGCTTCTGGCCCCTGATGCAGGCAGCAACGGCCCGCTCAGCAGCACAGACCTGGCGGTGCACGGCATATGCAACACGCAAAGTGTGCCAGAGCCGGCTCACGGCTGCGGCGCCAGCGCAGCCCGCATGTCGTCGTCCTGGTCGCGCAGCACTGCCGCCATCGCGGCGCGCTCGACCTCGTCGTCGGCGGGCGGCCCGGGCGGGGCCGCCCCGGGTGCGCCCATCCAGGCCGGTAGCGTAGCGGCCCGCCCTCGCCCGACGCCCGCCATGGCTACCGCTGCTCAGCGCGCAAGGCCTGCTGTCTTCCCGTGCCTGCGCTCCAGTCTGATGAGCATGCCAGGTGCACCCCTGCTAGCCACCCAGTGTCTCACCATGTGGCCCTCTTGCATGTGCGATCTCATCGCAGTGTGCGCTCTCGCGCTTGCTACGCTCGGTATGCTGTCAACGCTGCTCGTCAAGATGTACGCACCCCATGCGCATGAAAGCCCTGGTGCTTACAGCAAGTGCGCGCTTGCCTGGCGAATGCGCTGCCCCAGGCCTGTGCCGCCTGGAGCCATTTGAGGTAACAGTTGCAGTCACCAGGGACACCACAACACAGTCAGCGGAGACCAGAAGACGCAGTTGGGCGCAACACGCGCGCCCTTGCGTTTGCCACTCACAAACCCTGGTCAGGAGCGCCACACCCTGTGCTGACCGCAAACGTACACTTGCCTACAGCGGCTCCAACGCAGCCTGCAGCTGCCTGGCTTGACCACCACCCTCGATGCATTCATTCGAGCGACCTCACAGGCGCCTTGAGCACCGCGCTCCGACGACAAAACTGCTGCTCAGAAGCGCGCTGCTGGCCCGGCTGCGAGGGCAGCATGCGGGACCCAGTCAGACAGCGAGCACAAAAATGGGAGACGCAAACTCCAAAGCCCGCGCGCGCGGCGACAACCCGTGGCACCAGCGCGCGCCACACCAGTCTGTACGAACGCCAGCACGGCACATGCGGGTCACGGCTCGGCTCCGCGACGGCCCCGGCCGGCACGCGCGCCGCGCCTACTCCGACTCGGAGTCCGACTCGGAGTCGGACTCCGAG
>JAABUV010008706.1_pt1 | contig 10178 bp, 10 predicted proteins | sample 5559971 | NCBI WGS metagenome assembly JAABUV01 (sample SAMN10711881, study PRJNA513362) | rock metagenome | isolation source: Antarctica rocks | place: Antarctica: Victoria Land, Knobhead nord | collected 2015-12-19
TTCCGCCAGTTCCTGCTCCGCGGGCTCAATAATGTCCGCGGCGAGTGGACCCTCGTGACCATGGCTTGGAACATGAAGCGGATGTTCGTCCTTGCGGTCACAAACTGAGGCGTAAGCGCGCCAGCTGGGCCTGGAATGGCATTGCCGCGCGTCGCCGCGATGCCATTTTGGCCACCATACTCCTCAGTCAGCAAGTTCGACCGCGAGAAACCGTCCCAGCGCCACCCAGCAACGCATGATTAGCCCAGCCACACGAAATAGCTCGCAACCTCACTCCGACAGGCTGCTAGCATTTCACAAATGCAGCATATTTGATATTGGACGTCATTTGAATACCATCGTTAACTACAGCGGTCGGCGAAAACAGGGTCAATATCATCTTTAGCTGCAGCATGACAGATCGCCTGGGTCTTGCCTTCCTAATCTAGCAAAGGGGAGATGCAGCACTTTTTACAGAAGGCGCAGATACTGTTGGCGAAATCAGATAAGCGTTAAGACGCTCCTAGTTACACGCGTCATGGTTGAGAAACTTAAGAATATTTTGCTAGATTAATCCGATTATAAATTATGATGTTAGTTTTTATTCCCGCAAAGGTTGATATCATTAGGTGGTCTGGCGACTTCGCCAACAGATCAACCGCGCGCGGGGCGCGCACCATCATGGCGAGGAAATTAGGCATTGGCATTCTACTAGCGGTGACGCTCTGGCTCTATTTCCGTAGCAGATCAACCGCGCGGGGCGCGCACCATCATGGGGAGGAAATTAGGCATTGGCGTTCTACTATCGGTGACGCTCTGGTCCTATTTCCTCAACAGTATCGGCGCATGGTGTTGATCTCGGCGAAATCGTCGTAGCTGGTCAGGTAAAGCGTGGTACGCATCACGTCCCGCGCATCTAGCCCAGCCTCGGCCAGCAACACGGCCAAGTTGTCGAACATCGCCTCGGCCTGGGGACACAACTCGGCGCTCACCAGCTTGCCCGTGTCACGCGCTTGCCCGATTAGGCCGGGGATGAAAGCAAGTCCAGTGCGAGACACAGCGACGTGCGAGAACGGCGCTGACGACGGGAATAGCTTGGTGCTGAACAGGCGGTGCGGATCAGCCATATACCCTCTTCCGGCCAAGGTGTGCGACTCAGATGTCCTGGCCCTGGAAGAGTCCAGCGTCTGGGTTGTTGGCTGTCAATGCCGGCCCTGGTTCCCGCGGTGGCCGCACCGTACCGCGGGCGAGCTTAAGCAGCCGACCGTCTATTGCTGCCAAGCCCATCCCGATCAGGGCCATGCCGGCAAAATGCTCGGGCCTCAGCCGTTCGCCAAGAGCCAGGGAGCCAAGCAGGATCGCGCTGACCGGGATCAAGAATGTCACCAGCATGAGGTTGGTCGCGCCGGCTGTGGCCAGGATGCGGAAGTACAGGATGTAGGCGAGTGCCGTGGACAGGGCGGCGATGCCGAGGAGCGCCAACCATGTCGCCGTACTGGGGGTAGCGAGGGTCCAGGGCTGATCCACCAGTAGAGCCACTGGGATCAGGAACAGCGTCGAGGCTGTCACCTGCCCGGTTGCCGTCGCGATAGGCGTCACCCCCATCGCCTTGAAGCGTCGCCCATAGATGCCGGCAAGCGAGTAAGAGAACGCGGCGCCGAGCACCGCGAGTTGCGCCACGAGGCTACCACCGCCCAGGCCCGTGAGGGCCGCAGGCCCGATCATCACGACCACTCCGACAAGTCCAATGAGCACGCCCGCGAGGCGGTTGCCGGTCATCCTCTCGTCCGCAGTCAGGATATGGGCCACGATCACCGTGAACAGGGGCGTCGTGGCATTCAGGATCGAGGCCAGCCCACTCGCGATGTGGGTCTGGCCCCATACGATAAGAGAGAACGGTACGACGTTGTTGAGTAGGCCCATGCCAAAGAAGGCGGCCCAGAGCCGAACTCCACGCGGCATACGCTGTCCCGTCGCGCGCACGACGACATGGAGGATCAAGGTGGCGAGGCCGACCCGTAGGACGACGATGGTGAACGGTGGCAGCTCCTTCACAGCTATTCCAGTGAAGAAGAACGACCCTCCCCAAAGCACGGAGAGGGCGAGCAGCAAGGCCCATTCGAGGGCTGTCATGCTCCTGTTGATCGAGGCTGCCATCGGAGTTCTCCAGGCTGATAAGCGTCCTTCAACAATCGCCCGGTAGGCCGGCGGGCAGCAAACGGGATTCCTTGCAGCTCGGTTTAGCTTGGCTAAACTGACGTCATGCTGGGTCCCCTGCCCTTGGCCGGACTGCGCGCCTTCTCCGAGGTTGGCCGAAGGGGAAGCGTGAAGGATGCGGCTGCGGCGCTCGGTGTGACGCCTGGCGCGGTGAGCCAGCACGTGAAGCTGCTGGAGATGCGTCTCGGTACCGTGCTGCTTGAGCGGCGCAACCGGGAGGTGCGCCTGACGGCGGCGGGCCACCGCCTCCTCGGTCCGCTTGTTGGTGCGTTCCAGACCATCGAGGACGCAGTTGGCACCTTTGAGGGCCGGCGAGGGGCACCGCGAGGCCGGCAGAGGCTCACGGTCACGACGGGCACCTCGCTTGCGGCGACCTGGCTCGTGCCGCGGCTGGGCCGCTTCGCAGAGCGACACCGCGGTATCGAGCTGCGGGTGGAGACGACGCCGCGGCTCGTGGACCTGCGGCGCGAAATGGGGGTGGACGTGGCGCTCCGCCACGGGCTGGGCGACTATCCCGGTCTGGTCGCCACCCCGTTCCTCACGCCGCGCCTCGTGCCCGTGTGCAGCCCCGCGCTGCTTGCGCGTGGACCCTTAATCCGCCGGCCTGTGGATTGCTTGCGCTTTCCGTTGCTGCAAGACGCGGACCGGGCGGACTGGGCGCTCTGGTTAAGCGCCCACGGTACGCACGGGCACGGCGGGCAGTCTACGCAAGGGCCGAGCTTCGCCGATGACCTGCTGACCCTGCGGGCGGCCCTGGCAGGCCAGGGGATCGCGCTCATACGCGACATCTATGCCGAAGAGGAAATTGCCGCCGGCCGTCTCGTTTTGGCCCTGGACCGGCCCTGGCCGACGCCGTTTGCCTACTACGTCGTGACCCGGCCCGAGAGCGCAAATTTGCCGAGCGTGGCAGCCTTCAAAGCTTGGGTCCTGGAGGAAGCGCGGCGGGCCTTGTGACCACGAAGTTGTGCAGACTGGCCATCTGGCACCGTGGTACATTGATCGGCAGCCAGGGTCAGGGGTGTCCGTCAAACGAACCGATACCGTTGGCGAATTCTCCGGATTGTCCAGCCCATAAACCAGTGCGGGAAATGCGGTCCACATTATAGGTTTAAATCGGAAAATTCTAGCAAAACATTCCTAATATTCTCAACCAGAACGTGCATGTTGTGGACGGGTTTGATGGGCATCTGATTTCGCCAATGGTATCCGAACCCGGACCGGCCACCCCGGATGTGTCCGTTAGCCCTGGCACCCGCACGGGAAAGCGGACAAGATGATTGACGGACGGGAAAACGGATAATTCGGCTGTGGCGAACGCCGGCTATGCGCGGGTCAGCACGCAGGACCAGAACCTTTCGCTCCAGCTCGATGCTCTGGCTGCCGCCGGGTGCGGCAAAGTGTTCGAAGATCACTATGAGCGTGAAAGTTCCGAGGTCCAACGTCCATGCGCCGACTGATCTCCTCGGGTTCGCCGTTCGAGGCCGATATCGGCTACTCCCGAGCCGTCGTGGACGGGGACTGGGTTTTCGTGTCTGGCACAACCGGCTTCGACTACGGCACCATGACCATCTCTCCCGACGTGTGCGAGCAGGCCGAGCAGACGATGCGCAACATCGGGCAGGCATTGGCGGAGGCGGGCAGCTCCTTTACCGATGTCGTAAGCGTCTGCTACATCCTCCCCGATGCGACCGACTTTGAGCCGTGCTGGCCCGTGCTGCGCCGGTACTTCGGCGAGGTCCGTCCGACGGCGACAATGATCGCAGCGCGCCTATCCGACCCCGCATGAAAATCGAGTTCGAGGTCACTGCACGCCGAACCGCCGAATGAAGGCATAGAAGATGGCTTACTCACGCCCGAACCGCTCAACCAGGGAGATCGTGTCTCGTGACGACGCAACCTAGCAACCTGCCACGCTACAGGCTGCTGACCGGACCCGACGATGAAGCTTTCTGCCGCCGCGTGTCGGAAGCTCTCGCGATGGGCTTCGAACTTTACGGCTCCCCCGCCGCCACCTTCAATGGCAAGGAAGTAATCGTAGCTCAGGCTTTGCTCTGGCCAGGCCCGCAGCAGAACGCTGCCGACATCGGCACATGAGCGCGATCCTTCGCCTTCTGCTGGCCGGCCCGGACGGTTTGGCGGAACTGGTGCGGGTCGTGAAAGGGGCTGGGTTGCCGGGCGACGACGCGCGCCAGCCTGGACGGCGCTTCTTTCGTGCCGTCCAGGCTGGCGCGGGTGCCTGCTATGGCGGACTGGGAGGGGACGGGGCCGACCTGCTGCTGCGCTCGGTAGCGGTGCTGCCGGAATTGCGGGGTTGCGGTCTCGACCGGGCCGTCGTGTCGGTGCTGGAAGCCGAAGCGGTCCGGCTCGGTGCCGCCCGGCTGCACCTGCTGACCACGAAGGACGCCCGCTTCTTCGAGAGCCTGAGCTACCGCCCGGCCAAGCGCCGCGGCGCCCCCCGCCATCGCCGCCACGGCGCAGTTCGCGTCACTGTGTCCGACCAACGCCGCGTACCTGACCAAGTGCGTCGGGTCGCCCGCGGGGACGCGGCGTAGATGAGCAAGCGGGCGCTCATAATAGTCGATATGCAGCGCGGCCTATTCTCGAATGCCACGCCACGGCATGATGCGAACGGGCTCGTGCGGCGCCTCAACAGATTGGCGGCAAAGCTACGCCGCGATGGTGATCCAGTCATCTATGTCCAGCATTGCGGTCCTGTCGGAGATGATCTGCATCGCTTGCAGCCCGGTCATACCCTCCATCCCGATTTGGAAGTCGCTCCTCACGATATCATAATCGAGAAATCGTCATGCGACGCATTCCTGCACACAGGGTTGGAAGAAGTTCTTCGGGATCGAGGCATCATCCGCTTAATCGTGACGGGATGCGCGTCGGACTTTTGCGTTGATACCACGGTGCGCAGCGCGCTGGCTCGCGGATATGAAACCGTCGTGCCCGTCGACGGCCACACGACCGCCGATCGTCCTCACCTTTCGGCGGTGAAGATCATCGAACACCACAACGCAATATGGGCTGACTTCATTTCGCCTGCCGGCCCCGCGCAACTCTGCCGCTGCGAAGAACTGTAATGCCGCATGGCTAAGCCCCAGCCCCTCGCAGATCGCGCGTACGTCCATCGTGGCCGGGGGGATGCCAAGCGCGCGAAGGTTGGCGAGCTCCGGCCGCGATTTGAGCCATGACAAGGATTCGTGCGCGTTCCCCACACATCCGAGGCCCGTGGGGTCTTTCATCAAGTGCGCGAGCCAGTCGATGTGCATGACCACCAGCGTGTCACGGGCTGCCTTTGTAAGCGGGGCAGATTCCCAGGCACGCAGGTGCAGCAGAACAAACCTTTTGATGGGCAGATCACGCCATCGCTCTGAAATCACACCGTTCATTCCTTTGCAGCGTCGGGATAGAACGATTTAAGTAATGTTCTTGCCCGGGAATCTGCCCCGCTTACCTGCCCTTCCTGCGAACCTTGCTGAGCGGCCTGGCCGTTTCTCTCGACAATCCCAAGGTGATCGCGTTCTATCTCGGCTTTGTCTGCCCTCGTCAGCCTCAAGGACCTGTCAGGTGGCGGCATTGAGGCCGTTGCTGGTGCAACCGCCCTCGTCGTGGGCGGGGTCCTCCTGCCCCATGCGCGTATCAGCGCAATTGCCCGACGCTTACTCACTAGCTCGCGCCGGATCTAGGCACTAAATCGTACGACAGGCACGGCTATGGTGGGCAGGAGCATTGCTTTGGCAGTCCGCTGAGCACGACGTTTTGGCGAGCGTAACGCCTCCGCTAGCGCCATCAAACCGCTGCGGCCTGCAGCAAAGCGCGTGCCAGCGGCGGCACGTGACCAGCGAGCGCGGCACGTTCAGGCTGGAACAGGGTCGCTATGAAGAAAGGGTGCCCGTCGAGTTCTACTGCACGCACCTCGCCCGTCGCGTCAGTTGCGGTTGCGCGGAGCGGCCCGGCCGTAAGTTCGCGCGCAAGTGCCGGGTTCAGGCCGTAACTGCAATGATATCCCTCACTGCTTTCACTCGTGTTGTAGATCGCAGCAAGTCGTGATCCTGGCACAAACCGAACGACGTTTGTCGCCTCCACAAGTGCACACGCCAATGGCGTAATCACGGCCTGGGCAGCCTCTGGTGCCATCTCGGCGTGCTCAGCTTCTGCCCAGCCGAGCACATTGCGCGCGTACTCCAGAATAGCGTGTTGGAAGCCGCCACATGTTCCCAAGAACGGACGTCCGGTCTCACGTGCCGCTTTGACGGCGCGGAGCGCGCCTTCAGTGTCTCAGTAAGGGGCGGAAGGCCCATCGCTGCGAAAACGTACGGTAAGAAACGAGAACACGGGTGAGATCCTGCCGATTTCGAGCGAAAAGAGCTGATTTTGTTCTGATTGCGGTCTGAACTGCCGATTTGCTGCGTGCAGTCATGGCGTCCAATGCAGAGCGTTTTTTGCTTAGCGGCGCGGCGCACGAAGCTGACGGGTCGGGTGCCCATGTTTGGGGCCGCGCCGGTGAGCAAAAAACGGATTGGACTAAACCGCGCCCCAGAGCCCGTTATGGGGATTGTATGGCGCAGCCTTCCGATCGGAACCGCTGCGAATTGGTGCGAATTGGTGCGGCGGATGCACGCAGATGCGGGATCCGATGGTACGGGGCGGTGCTCGGATGCGTTGGCGCTCGATTGATCGGGCGCATGACGCTGTTTTCGAGAACAACAAAGCTGGCAGCGACGGCGAATGCCGTATGCGGCAGAAGCGAGGCGTCGCCATGGTTGGCGTTGCCTTGCAGGACAGGATGAACGGGTGGCGACCGAGGCTGGGTCATGAGCTGTCGCACCACATGGGCGGGCGTGGCGGCGGGCAAGGCCGCAGCGTGCCGCAAGGCAGCATGCGGCCGCCGCAACCGGGGCAGACCTCGATGTCGTGTCCGGTGAGATCGCGGAGGCGATCCTGCCAGCGCCGCGGCGGCTGCGGATCCGGAGGTGGCGGCGCGGCCAGCAGATCGCGGCAGAGCGCCAGCTTGGCGGTGCGATGGCGGTTGGCGAGGAAGCCGATGTGGCGGATGCGGTGGAAGCCGTCGGGCACGGTGTGCTGGAGGAAGCGGCGGATGAACTCGTCGGCAGGGAGCGTCATGACTTTGGTGTTGCCGTCCTGCCGGTAGTCCTTCCAGGTGAAGCTGACCTGGCCGTCGTCGAGCCCGACCAGGCGGCTGTTGGCGATGGCGACGCGGTGCGTGTAGCGGCCGAGATAGCCGAGCACCTGCCCGGGCCCGGCGAACGGAGGCTTGGCGAAGACGACCCAGTCGATCTGTGCCGCCGCGTCGAGCCGGGCGGCGAAGGCGGCGGGGTCGGCCAAGCTGGCGAGCGCGCCGGCAAAGCGCAGTTCGTCACCGGCGAAGGCGGCGCGCAGTTGCTCCAGGAACAGGTCGCGGAAGCAGCGGGAGAGCACGCGCACGGGGAGGAAGAAGCCCGGTTTGCAGGCAATCCAGCGCGTTTGGTCGGGTGATATCCCGCCGCCCGGGACGATGCAGTGGAGATGCGGGTGGTGGTGCAGCGCCTGCCCCCAGGTGTGCAGCACCGCGACCGCGCCGATCTCGGCGCCGAGATAGCAAGGGTCGGCGGCGACACGACGCAGCGCCTCCGCCGCCGCGCGGAACAGAATGGCGTAGACCACGGCCTTGTTGTGGAACGCGATCTCGGCGACGGGTGCGGGCAGGGTGAACACGACATGGAAGTAGGGGACCGGCAGCAGCTCGGCCTGCCGCGCCTCGAGCCAGTCGGCGCGCGCCAGGGCTTGGCACTTCGGGCAATGCCTGTCACGACACGAGTTGTACGCGCAACGGACCAGTCCGCAGTCGGCGCAGCGTTCGACATGCCCGCCCAGCACCGGCGTGCGGCACGCCTCGATCGCCGCCATCACGCGGCGCTCGGTGCCGCCGAGATGGTCCGCGTGGGCCTGCCGATACGCCGGGCCGTGGCGGCGGAAGACGTCCGCCACCTCCAGCGCGGGACGCATCGCGTTGGCTCAGGCCGGCGCCGGGACGGCGATGGCGAGCGAGGCCGGCTGCAGGAACTCCAACGGGCTCGTGGTGGCGCACACCTTGCTGGTCGCAAGGCGCAGGTAGCGGGCGGTGGTGCTCAGGCTGCGATGCCCGAGCAGCAACTGGATGGTGCGCAGGTCAGCGCCGGCTTCGAGCAGGTGGACGGCAAAGGCATGGCGCAGGGAGTGGGGCGTGACCGGCTTGGCGATCGCGGCCCGGTCGCGCACCTGTCTGCAGACATCCTCCACGGCGGCCGTCGAGATCGGCTGTCCCGGCAGGTCGCCGGGGAACAGCCAGTCCTTGGGCCGCGCTTTGCGCCAGTAGGCGCGGAGGATGTCCAGGAGCCTGGGCGAGAGCATGACGTAGCGGTCCTTGCGCCCTTTGCCCGCCGCCACGCGGATCACCATGCGTTGGCTGTCGATGGCATCCGGCGTCAGGCGGACGGCCTCGGAAATCCGCAGCCCAGCCGCATAGCAGACGGTCAGGATGACCCGGTGCTTCAGGCTCTCGACCGCGTCGAGAAACCGGCTGACCTCTTCGGGGCTCATGACGACCGGAAGCGTCTGCGGCTTGCGGCAGGACGGGATGACGTCGTCGAGGTTCCAGTCTCGCCTGAGAGTGACCTTGTAGAGGAAGCGGATGGCCGCGACCGCGACCAGGACCGAGCTGGCCGAGAGGTGCTTGTCCCGGGTGAGGTGGAGCTGGTAGGCCCGGATGTCGTCCGGCCCGAGCAGGTCTGGCGACTTGCCGAAGTGGCGGGCGAACTGGGAGACCTGCTGCAGGTACGACCGCTGCGTGTGCGGCGCGAGATTGCGGACCTGCATGTCTTCGGACATGCGTTGGCGGAGTGGGGTCATGGACGGCTCCTCTGCGGGATCGAGCGCGCGACAGGCCGCCGCTCCATGGTCCCGCAATCGAGGCCGTCAGAGGATGGGGATGTGAACACATGCCGAGCGAGACCGAACGCGCTCGATCCGCCTATGACAGTCCAACCAAACGGTCAGATGAGTCAGTTTAGTCCAATTTACACTGCACGGCATATGTCGGTTTGAACCGGTGTATTGCACGCAGCAAACCGAGGTGCTAACGCGGGGGGTGACTTCGCGTGCAATACACGCAGCGCCCGTCAACGTCTCTAGCGAGCCAAGCTGGATGGCGGCGTTCGTCGCCAGCCTGGCCCGCGATGACCTGGCACCCGCTACGCTGCGCGGCTACCGCTACGACCTGCGTCACTTCGTTGCCTGGCATCGCACGGTCCACGACGGCCCCTTCGTCCTGGAGGGCCTGGCCGAATACGAGCTGATCGCCTACCGCCAGCACATGGTCGCCGGAGGCCTCCGGCCTACTACGGTCAACCGCCGGCTGGACGCCCTGCGCCGGCTGTGCCGCTGGGCGCGCGGGACCGGCGCCCTCGCTGCCGACGCTGCGCGCGACGTCCGGCCCATGCGCACCACGCGCAACCGCCAGCCGGCTGGCCTGACCGATGTCGAGGTGCACGCCCTGCTGCGCGCTGCCGGCGCCTCCTCCCATGGCCTCGCGGCGCGCAACTACGCCATGACACAGCTCATGCTGCAGGCCGGCTTGCGTGTCGGCGAGGTCGCGGCCCTGCAGGTGGGCGATGTCACCATGAGCGACCGCTCCGGCAGCGTGCGCATTCGCCACGGCAAAGGCCTCAAGACGCGCGAGGTGCCGCTGAATGCCACCGTGCGCCGCGCGCTTAAGCAGCACCTCGACCAGCGCAAGGCGCCGGGCCAGAATGCGGCGCTGTTCGTCAGCAGCCGGGAGACGGCGATGCCGGTGCGCACCATCCAGGCCGTTATGACCAGCCTCGCCCGCCGTGCCCGCCTGAAGCGCGTCGCCGTCTCGGCACACACGCTGCGCCACACCTTCGCGCTGGGCTACCTGCGCGACAACCCGGGCAAGCTGGTCGAGCTTGCCAGCCTGC
>JAABUV010008707.1_pt1 | contig 10178 bp, 11 predicted proteins | sample 5559971 | NCBI WGS metagenome assembly JAABUV01 (sample SAMN10711881, study PRJNA513362) | rock metagenome | isolation source: Antarctica rocks | place: Antarctica: Victoria Land, Knobhead nord | collected 2015-12-19
AGGTGGCACCCGCGGTCGCAGTGGTCGCACAGGATGATCTGGTCCTCATGGTGCCCGCCGCCGCACAGCTCGCAGAGCAGCTCGAAGATGTTGTCCGGCACGCGGATCCTGTCCGCGCCATTCGCGGCCGCCTTTGCCTGCGCGCGCGCCGGACGTCCTCGAGGCGCTGCGCGCGCGCCAGGGCCAGCCGGCGTGCCCCGGGCAGGCAGGCCGCGGCGCGCACCGGCACGGCATCCCCGGTCTTGGCGCGCTTGCGTGGCGGCTCCGCGCCCGCCGCGCCGCGCGCGCCGCCCATCAGCGCGCCCAGTATCTCCGCAGCCTCCGCCGCGTCGTCCGCCGCCGCTAGCATTGCGTCGAAGCGCGCCTGGCCCGCGTCGCGGCGCTGCGCGTCGGGCGCGGGCGGCGCGGCCAGCGCGGCGCCCGCGCCGCGCGGCCCGGCGCAGTGCTCCTCGTACGCCAGCAGGTGCTTCAGGTAGGCCTGGCGCAGTGTGCTGGCCGCGCCGTTGCGGTCCGTGAACTGCGCGCGCGTGGGGCCCCGTAAGCGGGCGCCAGGCAGCGCGCCGGGCGCGGGCGGGGCAGCGGCCGGGCGCCGCGCCTGCATAATCCGGCACACGTCGCGCCAGGCGCGGTCCTCGGTCGCCTTGTTGTAGCCCCCGCGGCGCATGACCAGGCGATACAGCTGCGCGAGGTCCACCTCCTGGCCGGCCAGCACAGGGTTGCGCCGCGGCGGGCGGCCCTTGGCCTGCGCCCAGGCCTGGTAGCTCCGGGCGAAGGCCTCGCTCTCGGCCTTGCAGCCAGCGCGCAGCTGCAGCTCGTGCACCGACTGGATGCGTGTCTTGAAGCGGAAGGCCTTCCTGTCGATGGCGCAGGGCGGCCTCCAGCCGCTGGGCGGCACCACCTGGGGGCCGCGCTGCGCCGGTCAGGGCCGAGGCGGCCAGCTGGGGCACGCTGCTGCAGCTCAGGGCAGGCCTGGCTCGCCAGGCCAGCTCTTGGGAGCAGCATGTCCCGCCAGTGCCCAGCCCGCCCCTGCAGGGGCTCCCGCACCTTGCAGATGCCATATGGCTCGGCAGTGTGGCGGATGCTGGCCAGGTACGCCAGCGGGTCCGCCCACTGCGCCTCCGTCGGCCTGAAGACGGGCGCCTGAGGCAAATCCATACTCGCGACGTCACACACAGCAGCCCGGCTGCCTGGCATTGTGCTGTGCCATCGTAACCCGCGACGGGCTTGCGTACAGGCGCAAGCGGCTGATCGCCTCGACCGATTTAATGCCGAGCTGAGGCATTGCTCTCCGGGCCTGTTTGGGCCCTGCAGCAGGGTTTTCGTATGCTTGGAGCAGCGACCAAGTTGGGGGCCGATCAAGCGCCGCTATGGACTAGTCTAGCGCCAGTCTGCCGCCGGACGACGATGTCCCTGGCCACAAGCTTCTCATCAAAGTTTCCCTCGCCCGCGCACTGGGACAAGAGCAGCAACGGGCGCAGCAACAGCCGCTGGCTGGAGGTCGCGGACGTCCGCGTCAAGTACGTAGGTACGTCCTGCGCTTCTGTCGCGAGCAGCTGCACGTCCAGCGCTGAGCTTTTTATGTGTGCAGCGCTGTCAAGTATGCAGGTCAGTCACAGGAGCCGAGGGACGCGCAGTATCCGTGCTGCCGCTGCTGCATCAGCAACACAGGACAGATCTGATCTGCAGCCGGGGCAGATGCACCGTGCTTGGAGCAGCTGCACGGGGTGCGCTCAGCAGGCGACGACGGGAGCTGGCGCGCAGGCCCCGGCACGGAGGACAAGGACGCGGCGAGCGTGCGCGCTGACACGCCGGTGCCGCCCGACTGCGGCGTGTACTATTATGAGGTGACGGTCATCAACCCCGGCAGGGAGTGCTTCATCGGTGCGCGCCCCGCTGCCGCACGGCGCCGCGCACTTCACCGCTGCCTGGACGTACCAGCCGAGTGTGATCCGCAGTGCTGCCGTGGCCTTAAGCACAGGGCCCTGACCCGCGCCCTCTGCTCCGACCACCTCTGTCCTGGCGCACAGACAGGACGGCGCGCTCGCGCGGCGCAGGCATTGGGTTTGCCACGTCGGAGGTGCAGATGGACCGGCTCCCCGGCTGGGACAACCACAGCTACGGCTACCACGGCGACGACGGCTGCGCGTTCAAAGGCTCCGGCAAGGGCAACGCGTACGGGCCGACGTTCAGCACGGGTGCGCCAGCGTTAGGGCCTGGACCCCATTCTTGCCGGCCCGCCCCGCAAACAGCCTCACTCGCGCCAGACACCAGCGCGGCCGCTGCCGCCGCGCGGGCGAGCGCGCGCGCCGCGCACGCGCCCCACGCGCTGCAGCGGCGGCGTCATGGCGCGCAGGCGACGTGATCGGCGTGCTGTTCAACCGCGTGGAGCGCTGCATCAGTTTTCTGAAGAACGGCATCGACCTGGGCGTCGCGTTCGGCGACGTGCCGCTCGAGGAGCGCCTGTACCCGTGCGTCGGCATGCGCACGCCGGAGGAGGAGGTGCGGCCGCCGCCGCGCCTGCCTGATGCGCGAACGCGTCTGCGCCGCATGCCGCCCCTCAGCATGCGCATGCGAGCCACTGTTTCCACTGACTCGTGCACAGCCTGCGTCCGCGCGGCAGTGTGCCGGGCCGCTCGCTTGCCCTGGTGTCTGTTGGAGGCTGAGGCGCTGCACAGCAGGGCGCGTCACCCTCTGCTTGCCAGCCAAACTCCAGGGACCGGGCCCAGCCGCACCGGTCTTCTGTTGGTTTGCCCGCGTCAGCAGGTGTCGTGCCGCAGGTGGAGGCCAACTTTGGCGCCACGCCCTTCGTGGGCGACTTCACCGGGCTGCTGGCGGAGTGCAAGGAGCGGCTGCGCGAGCGCGTGCTGGCACCGCCGCTGCCGCGCCGCGGCAAGGTGCGCGTGCCGGGGGGGCGAGGCGTGCCCTCGCGTCCCAGCTGGTCGTGGCTCCGGATGCTGGCGTCCTGGGCGCTCATACGATGCCGGGGTCACGTGTTGTGGTTACGCCCATCGCTGAGCGGGTGGAAAGGGCAGCGCGTCACCGCTGGTGTGCACCGTCTGCCCGCTGGCGGGGCACCCAGCATGAGCAGCGCCCACGCCCTCTCTGACCTCGCCATTGCGCTGCCGCAGACCCTAACCCCTGCCCCGCCGCGCAGGCTGGGAACCTCCTGGGCGAGCTGGTGTTCAGGTACCTGCAGCACCACGGCCACTGGGACACGGCTGCGGCCGTCGCGCGCGACGTGCTCTGCGGCGCGGTCAGCGTGTCGGCGGCCGACGTCGCGGACGCGCGCAGGCGCGTGCGGACGCGCATGCCTCGCACGCCGCGCCGCCCAGCGACGCCGCGCGGCTCGCGCGCCTGCGGGCGCCACAATTTTTGAAGTTGGGTTGAAGGCGCTCTGCTCCGCAGACAAGGACGCACAGCATGGCGTCGTTGGTTGCCGTCGAGTCCTCGGGGCATGCCTGTGAAATTGTACGCGCTGCGTGTGGGCGCGCAGGCGGCAGGCGGCCGCGGAGGCGGCCGCGGCGGGGCGCGTGGAGGAGGCGGTGGCCGCGGCGGAGGCGCTCGCGCCCGGCGCGCTGGCCGCGCAGCCGGCGGTGCTCTTCCGGCTGCAGTGCCAGCGCTTCCTGGAGCTGGTGCGGCGCGCGCGCCTGGGGAGAACGCGGACTCCCTGCGCTGCTGCCCCACATGCCAATATCCGGGCGCTGCCAGCGAGCGCTTTCATGGCATGGCATGGGTTCCTGCAAGACGTGTGTGGGTCCATGCAAGGCGTGGCTCGCACCTCGCCCGCTTGCGCCGTCGCCTCCGGGCATGGCGGCGGGCCGCGCATGCGGGGGCCCGAGACAGGCCTGCTGGGGACACAGGGGGCTGTGTGCGAGCCTGCCTGCTACTGCAATGCCTCCTACTGCAATGCCTCCTGCCAGCGTGCCTGGCGCGGAGGCGCGCTCGTTCAGCGCACCTCTGCTCGGCACGCGGTGTCGCTCTGCGCGCGCTGCTCCCCAACCCGGCAGAGCGTGAGCCAGGGTAGCGCTGGCATGGTGCAGGTGCGTGCGCGGGACGACGAGGGCGCCATGGCGTACGGCCGCGCGGTGCTTAGCGGCGCGGCCGCGTCCGACCAGGACCAGGAGCTGCTGCAGGCGCGCCGGGGCCGGCCCCCGCCGTGACATGCAGCGGGCCGCCGTGCCTCGCATGCCTGCCTGCCGTCCATGCCTGCCTGCCGGCGCCTGCGGGCGCATGTGGCAGCCCCGGGGCCGAATGATATGCGGGGCCATGCGGGCGGCTGCAGCACGCGGCGGCCGCGCGGGCCTGCAGGGCGCGGGCGGGCAGGGCGTGCGGCATGCATCGTCGGCTGTTCCTGTTCCTTCCTTCCCGTTGTCCTTCTTCCCCCGGACTGGGCCAAAGCATGCAAGGCGAGGGGCGCACCCAATCAGAGCATGCGGGGCAAAAGCCTGCGAGGCAGAAGAACGTAAACCACTGAGAGGCAGGCGCGGGGGCCGGACAGGACGCGCTGAGCCTGCTGGCGTACGAGGAGCCGGAGGCGAGCCAGTGCGGGGAGCTGCTGGGCGCTAAGGCACGCGAGGATGTGGCGGCGGCGCTGTCGGCGGCGCTGCTGGCGCACAGCGGGCGCAGCGCGCAGAGCGCGCTCGAGCGGTGCCTGGCGCAGCTGGCGCGCGCCGCGCTCGCCCCTCTCCACCGCGCGCCGATATTCAGTGCTTCTAGGTCCTGTGGAGTGGCTGGGCGCACATCGTAGACAGATAGTGAGGACTTCGGGGCAGAGCGCGAAAAGTGTACAGGAGCAGTGCTGCAAACGTCATGTATGCTGGTGTCGACGAACTTGAGTGATGTCGTGGAGAGCGTTGGTGTGAGGCACAGCCTCACTCTGGGAACTCTGCATGGAGGCGGGCGGCAGCGCGCGCAGGGCGCGGTGCGGCGAGAGCTGGTGCAGATGGGCGACGCGTCGGCGTCGCTGCTGCGCTTTGACAAGGCGCTGCCCAGCGATGGGCTCCTAAGGTGACGCGCAGCCTCTAGAGAGCCACCGTCCGCACTTGTTCGGAGCGTAGCGCAGCCGCCCCTGAGCCGCGGCACGGCTGCGGCAAGACCCGCCCAGCACCGCACGCAAGTGCAGCGCCGCCTGTCTTTGCTGCGCTGCGGCGCGCGCACGGCGTTGCAGCCATGCCGCTGGAGCTGTGCAAAGAGCTTGCGGCAGGGGTATCCGGGCAGTCCCGCTACTTGTGCCAGCGCGGTATAGCCAGAGCATGCTAGGCTGATTGCGGGCTCCCTGCTCTGAGCATGAGCACATGCCACAGACGCAAGTGGCGAGGAGCCGGACGACGCTGACGCTGTGCACGCATAGCTGTCCTGCTGAACTGCGCGCGCTTCCGTGCAAGAGCGCGATGTATGTATGTAAACAAATGTAGAGGAGCATGTCGTGCTATTACGCCCTGTACAGACAGTTGTCGCTGGCTGCCACAGCATCATGCACTCGTGGACCGTAGGTGCAGACCAGTGCGCTCAGCAGTGCGTCAGCGGCTGCCCGAATGCACAAGGCATGCGCCGCTGGGGCCCCTGCACTGCTCGGTCATGATCGCCACAGCTCGTAGGCATCCCGCCCCGGCTCAGTATGCTCTTCGCGCACGGAGCAGTCCTTGCCCGCCCGCCCGCGGCCGGGCCCCGCAGCGCCGCCTAGCCGGCGGCCTCCTTGGCCGGCAGCGCGCCGTACTTGGCCTCGTAGCGCTCGCGCATGTCGGGGTCCAGGATCTGCACGCCCGCCAGCTGGTTGCCCAGGCTGACCCAGCCCGGGCGCACGTTGTGCTGCCGCGCGAAGACCTCCAGCTTGCGCGTGCCCGGGCTCAGGCGTTCCAGCAGCGGGTACAGCTCGTCCGGCTTGCGCGAGGTCTCGCGCACCTGCGCGCGCGCGGCCGCGGCGCCTCGGCTGCGCCCGTGGCGCGGCCCCATGCCGCACGAGCGCAGGCCCGCACAGCCCCGCGAGCACCGGTCCCCACAACAGCTTTGATATAGTGCAACAAGGGCCAGCACATGAAAGGCGACTCACGTGTAACGATCAAAGGGGAAGCGCGTGATAGCTTAAACTGCTGCCAGGCTGTCGCAGGCTGTCGCATCGATCTGAGAGCGCTTCTTTGGAGAAACGCGCCCCGCGGGGCGTGCGCGCGCCTCGGCGACCAGCACGTCGCAGTCGACGTTGCGGTTGACCGCGGGCGCGCCCTTGACGCCGACCAGGCAGTGCTCTTTGGAGTGGTTGAGCCAGTGACCAGTGCGGCCGGTGCGGATGAGGCGCTGCAGCTGGTTGGTCTTCACCCACACCAGCTCGTCTACGCGCTTGTAGCCCCAGATCTCCAGGCACTCGCGGCCCAGCTCCATTGCGCGGCCTGCGCGCGCGCGGCCCGCGCCCCTGATGAGGCGCGCGCGCGCGGCCGCGCGACGCGCGCGCGACGTGCGCGACGCGGGCACCATGCGCAGCAGGCTACGGCTGCGTGCGCGGCAGCCACTTGCGAGCAGCAGCATGCGGGGCTGCAGCACGCCGCATCTGCACTCGCCCGAGCGACACGCTCTGGCATGCCACGCCACGCTGCGCCCCATGCAACCCAGCCGCCCGAAGCGCGCATAGAGCAGGGCGCCTCATCACAGCTGCTCCGTGAGCCTCCGCCCTCTGCTCGCGCCCGGCGTGCGCGCGAGGCGCGTGACAGAAACAGGAGCACCATGCGCCCCCCAACCCACCCCCCCCTCCCGTGGCGGCGGCCAGCCGCGGCGGCCGCGGCGGCGCACCTGTGACCCACAGCGGTGACCCACTGGTGACCCACAGCGGTGACCCGCCGGCGACCCACGGGCGCACCAGTGACCCACAGGAAGATGACGCCCTCGTCCTGCAGCTGGCCCAGGCCCATGCGGCGCATCTCCTCGTCGGCCATTGTGCCGTACGGCAGGTCCTGGTGGATCTCCCAGGGCGGGTCCGCCATGATCACGCCGAACTTGCCCAGCACCTGCGCGCGCGCGCGCGCGCTGCCGCGGTCCGTGCGGCTCAAGGTGCGGTCTGTGCGCCCCTGGCGTGCGGCAGGCTTGGGCAGGATGGGATGTGCAGCAGCGCGGAGCGGGGTCGCCTGACCCTGGAAGAGGCGGTGCTCAGCGCCGCGCGCCGGTGCAGCGGCCAGCCGTGCAGGCGAGCGTCAGCAAGGCAGGGAACCGTGCCCCAAGCGGTGCGACGGAGAGCCGCGATGCGCGCCTGCCAGTCGAAGGAGCGGATGTCGCACTTGATCCACTGCGGCTCTGGCAGCGCCTGTGCGCGGCGAGCGCTGGCGCCCCTTGCCTCCGGCCCACCAATGGCGTTGAGGTTTGGCGGAGAGCAGAGATGACATGCGGTGCAGGCTGGGTGACAATCTTAGGGTTCGAAGTCAATAGGGTATGGTGCTCAACGAGGCGCGCGGGGCGGGGCAGACCGCCAGGTAGGCCGGCACGGCCGGGCGCTTGGCGGGGGCGTCCGCGCCGCCGGGCGGTGCGTCGCCGTCCTCGTCCAGCTCGTAGTGGACCTGAAGCGCGCGCGACGATGGATGCCAGAGGGAAGCAAGGAGATCAACGCAGTGGTTGGGCAGCTCGCGGCAGGGCAGCAGACAAAATGGTCGTCGGAACGGGCAAGCATGCGCACAGGGTTCGAGCGGCGCGGTGAGCCGCACGACACCACGGGCTTCACGGTCGGGTCATGGCGGACGAACGCGCACAGAGTTCACTTCCCGGGTTGCCCAAAAAACATGCCTGCGCCGGCGCGGAGGTGGGCGCGGCGCCTGCGCGGCCCGCCCTGCGCGAGCTGGAGGGGGCGCCGGGGCGCTCACAAAGCGGCAGGTCCGCATGTGGCGGCAGGTGTCCAGGTAGGAGCAATTGCCCATGGACACGTCCGTCCAGGGCGCCACCAGGCGCCGGAAGTGCAGCCGCTTGCACGCGAACGGCGCCAGGCGCGCCCTGGGCCGCCGCGCCGGGCGCGTCAGCAAAGGGGCCGGGTGGGTGGTAGGGCAGGCCTGCGGCGCAGGCAAATGCCAGCGGCGCACGCCCAAGTGACTGCCCATGTGACCAGCTCCAGCCGCCCTAATCTGAATCCTGTGCTGTGGAAAGGACGCAGCGCCTGCTCACGCGCGGGCAGGGCGGCGAGCGGGGGCGGCGCGCGCGCGCCGGCAGCAGTCGAGCTTGGTGAGGTGCGGGCAGTACTCGCGCACGGTCGGGCCGCCCTCGCTGCGGAACTGCTCCACCACCGCCTGCTCCTTGGCCGTGCGCTTGCCAATCAGCTCCAGCAGCTCGTTGCCCCTGCCAGGGGTAGGATCAGGGTTAGGGCCAGGCGCACCCCATTGCTTACATCACACCCATGGCGCTGCCCCTGCCGGGCACGGGCACGGGTGTGCTGGCGCTGTGGGCCGCGGCCGGCATGCTCCTGAGCACGCATGCTCGCCAGGCGCGCATTTGCCGCGGCGCCTCCGCAGTCAGCGGCAGCGCCAGCAGGGTCGCATCGCACCGTGACGACCTCATGTGGGCAGCATGCACGCTGCGCATGCAAAGAGGGCTACCACTTGGCTTTTGGGTGACAGGCACTGGCTGCAGGGCGGGGCGGGGTGGGGGCGGGAGCGGAGGCGGGGGTGGGGCGGGCGCACTTCTCAGTCTTGGCGCGGTCGCGCGCGGACGTGTGCGTGAGCAGCGAGTCCAGCTCAGCGGCGAGCGGCGCGGGCCCCCCCGCCATGCCCGGCCCGACCCCGTGCGGCGGGCCGAGGCTCGGGCGGAACCCTGGCGGCATGCCGGGTCCAGGGTGGTGCCCCGCCGGACCCCTGCCCAGGGGTCCCATGGGCCCGGGGGGCCCTGAGAATCCCGGGCCCTCCTGGCGGGGCGCGCCAGGGTATGCAAACCCTGCACCAGGAGGCCGGAGCCCCGGGCCGCCTGCTGGGCCGCTGAAGCCCTGCGAGCCGGCGGGAGGCCCCGGCAGCGGCCCCGGATGCGCATGGCCGTTGAGATCGGCGCCTGCGATTGCCGCCCCAGGCGCCAGTGGCTCGCTACCCACCAAGCTGCACGCCACAGGCGCCAAGTCAGGCTGCAGCTTTGGCGGACCACACAATCCTGGTTCGCTGCATGCACAAGCTTGGGTGCAACAATGCATGTGTCAAGTGCTTGGCGCATTTCGGCTGCAACTACACCGCGCCAAGCACCGTGGATCGCTTCACTTGCTCGGCTGGCCCATGCTGTGTGCACGCGGCACCTGCATAGACACTGTGCCAACGCTCGCACGTTGGCAGACAAGCTAGAGGCCATGTGCGGGTGTGCCTGGCAAGCTGCACGCGGTCAAAGCCGAGCACCATCAGGCGCGTGCCGCCGCGCGTCTCGAATTCGCCAATCTCCAGCGCCGCGCCGTCACCGTCGCCCAGCTCGTTCAGCGCGGCTTCCAGGGACGCCCCGCCCGCCGCGCGCAGCGCCTCTTCGAAGGCTGGCGCGCACTCCGGCCGCGCGAGCTGCGCCACAGTAAAGTGGAGGTCACTGCGGGCTGAAGCGTTTGTTTCAGGGCAAGGGCAGCATTGCGGCAGCTTCCCAGCCAGCGCACATGCCACAGCTGCCAAGTCGTACCCGAGTCACCACCGTTCCCATTGAAGGCATCGAGCAGGCGGCACTGGTATGCAGGCACGAGAGTGGTGAGCGGCGGAGTAAACACCTGGGCGCGGATCCTTGCGTTGTCAGTGGGAATGCTGGTCGCTGAGTCGAGCAGGTGCCGCGCGATCAGCCGCTGCAGCGCGAGCGTGGAGGGCTGCGGCGCGCCATCGGCCTCGGCCTCGGCGCCTCCAGCGCCTGTGTGACTCTTAGAAGCTTCAGAACTATGCCTGCGAGGGCGCAAGCGCAGCACGGGCAGCTAGCGTGCGCGCAGAGCGGCACGCAGACATGCAGAGCAAATTTCCGGAGGTTGCAGTGCATTGTTGTATGGGAAAGCCTACTGCAGTGATGCATTGGTGCATACACCGCTCGACATATGGCTCTAGCTTCTAACGATGACACCTCTGATGAGTGAGTACCAGCGTCTCGCAAGGGCGCCACGTTGCCAGGCTGCCGCCCGGCGAGCGGGTCGGGCTCAGAGGCAGCGCTGCGGCGGCAGGCTGCGCGGTGCGACAGGCGCTCCTTCAGGCGCGCCAGCCGCTGGCGTGCCGCCG
>JAABUV010008708.1_pt1 | contig 10177 bp, 5 predicted proteins | sample 5559971 | NCBI WGS metagenome assembly JAABUV01 (sample SAMN10711881, study PRJNA513362) | rock metagenome | isolation source: Antarctica rocks | place: Antarctica: Victoria Land, Knobhead nord | collected 2015-12-19
GCAAAGCGCCGGCCGGCCACGGCCGGGTCCACGCCGGGCAGCTGCGCCAGGCTGGTCACCAGCCACATGCGCGCCTCCTTCGCATTGGCGCGGTCGTCCTGGGGCGCCGGGGCGTCAGCGCAGCGGCGGCTCCAGGCCAGTGCAGCTTGGGCTCAGCGAGCGGTCATGCAGTGCAGCATGCCGAGCAGTAGCGCACTGTCTGCCATGCGGAGAGGCTGGAGGCAAGAGGTCAAGGGCGCATTGACGAAAGGCGTACTATGAGAACGCGCCGCACGACGCTCCGCAGCTCAGAGAGCGCTGCGAGGCGGTCCCGCGCAAGGTGCGCGCTGTCGTTGGGCAGGTGCGCTGGCGCAAGGTGTAGACTGATGGTCATGTGGCACACTCGCAACGCATGAGGACTCCCAAACTCGATGCCAAGTCTATCACAACCACCGCTCAGTTAGCATACGCTGTCATGCGTGCAGGCGTGCAGGCGCTGAAAGCTCGCAGTCACAGAGTAGCGCTCGGATGCCACAGCTCGGCCACCAGACGCCTCGGCAGCCCCCTCACGTGAGGTACTCCAGAGTTGTCTGCTGCAGCTCTGTGGACCAGCTAGGGCTGCTCCGGCGCACGTGAAATGAAAGGGAGGCCCACTCTGAACTAAAAATCAAAAGTAAAAAAAGCCTACTAAGCCCTGCCGCAGGCTCTCATGAAAACAAAAGAAGCAGGCCGCACCGAGCGCACGCTTTGAGGCAGAATTGATATAGGTGTGTGCCTTGCGCACCACCCTGCAGGTGCCCTGCACAGGTTACTTGTTCGTGCTAAGCTGCCACGTGGCGTGCCTCTTAGGTGTGCGTAGGCGCCCAGCGCCTCCGTACTTACCCCTCTGCGCAAGTGGCAGCCCCTCCGCACAGGCAGCCTTCACGCTTCTGAGCAGGGTGACTGAGTCTCACAGGGCAGCGCTTGCAAGATTGATACAACCGCTAGCTGGCCTAGGAGGCAGCCCGCCCTAGCCAGCCACCGCACAGCACGCTGCTCAGCAGGAGGGTGTGGAGAACATACAGCTCTGAGATGTCGGGCTCACATGTGACTCCCTCTGGGGTTGCATGGGGCGCTGTTGGCATGTGCAAGGTGCGCGCAGCCCTAGCAACTTCCCAAGGCACTTGGTTGCTCCACATTCAACTGCTTCACTCTAAGGCTGCGGCTGTCTGAGCAAGCACCGGCTGACGGTACGCACTGGTGCGGCGACAGAGGTGAGGCGCGCGCTACGCGGCCAGGCTTGCTAGTGCGCAAAACCGTTTGGGGAGATGACTGATACCTCGGTGGTAGAAGCGCCCGCACCAGCCCCTGGCGCAGCGGCCTGGGCTAGCCGCTCCTCTTCGGTCATGTTCCTCGTGAGTCCCCGCGCTGCTTCTCCGCGCGCCCAGGCCCCCTGCCACTTCCAGACAGTGTCGGTTTGAACAGCTTTGAAGCCGTTCACAGTTGCCTTTGCGCCGCGCTTGGAACTCCTGGCAGAGGCGCAGCAGCCCTGGCAGCTGTTGAGGGCAGGGCGCTTTGCGCGCAGCTGTACATGGTCATAGGCTTCTCGGTCACGCTGGGCGTGATCCTGCTGGTGCTTGGCACCTACTACTGTGGCAGGTGCGACCTCCCCCCCGTCCTGACTGGCCCTGCGCACATGCACACCCGCACGTGCACGGCGGCTACCGGCGGGTGCGCTTGGAGCCTGTGCGGCAGTGCATGGTCTTGTCTGCGCCGGGGTGTGTTCGCCTGTGTGCCACAGCGCGCCCTCCTCCCTGGCCGGCAAACACGCATCACTGCAGCTTGTCGCCCGGCAGTGTGTCCTTGTGTGCAGCCTTACGCGCCTGTGGCCGTCTCTGGCAGTGGCGGGCGTCCCAGACAGGAAGCGGGGTCGCAGGTGCCTGTTGTGGCGGCGCGCGCATCGCCGCCCGGTGCCCGGCGCGCAGGCCTCGGCTGGCAGCACCACCCTGGAGCCCAAGGAGGTCTTTGTGGTCGTGCAGCCCGGTGCGCTGGCGCGGCTGGGACAGGTTGCACGCCCGTCACGCGGCCTGACACTTCTGCTCAGAAGCAGAGACAGGCCGGCTGTGTGTTCACTGGTGAGGGCGCGGGCGTCTGGTTGCCATCATAACAAGGCATCAGTTGGCGCTGGCTGGTGCTGACGCTCCGCCGCCTGCCTGCATGCAAGGCAGGGCAATGTCGGCACCTGCACGGCAGTGCATGAAGAAGGCCGGCGGCGCGACGCCGCCGCCGTGGCCGTCGCCAGGGGGCTGCTGACCTGCCGTGCCGCTGGCACAGGGGGCAGCGCGACGATGGCGTACCGGGACGGTGATGAGAAGCGCTGCCAGGTGCCGCGCAGCAAGGCACTCATCCCGGTGAAGAGCGTTGTCATCAACCTCGCGGCGGACTGCAGCAGCGGCGCCCTCATTGCCGCGCGGCACCCCTCTGGCTCACCTGGCGCCTCCGGTGTGGCCCCCGGGCCACACGGCTCTGTGGCACACGCCTGAATATGACGGAGCGCCTGCTGTTTGTCGCATAGTGCCAGAACTTCTACCTAACAAGTCTGCAAGCATGGTGCGACCCTGAGGCTGCGTATCCAATGGCTTGGCATGGTTGCTGGTAGCTCAGCAGTGGTGTGGGAGGCGAGTGGGACGGCAGCGGCGACAGGCGCTGCCCCAGCGTGCGCCGCGGAGCCTGCTTCGCTACGCGCGCGCTACGGCCAGCCGGCCTCGCCGCCGGGCGGCCCGCGGCAACTGGCCATGTCGGGGCCGCGGCCGCTGCCGCTGCCCGGCCAGGGCTGGCCGGCGCCGGCGGGGGCGGCCGGTGCGGGGCAGCAGCCGCCTGCGTCCCCGGACGGCCAGGCGCCGCTGGGCTGCTGCGCGCGCACGCAGCTTCCGCTGCGGCCAGGTGCGTGCTGCGCATGCGGAGGTCTGCACTGTGGCTGGGAGAGAGAGAACTGTGGCCCCGCGATGAGACAGTGGATGGTCCGCTCGTCTGAAGGGCGCAGCTGCTGGTGCACAGACGCGCCATGAGCAAGACCGCATGGGCTGTTTTGCATGCAGGCGGGACATGCAAGCCTTTTCCATAGCCTACCGATCGTGCTTCAGAATGTGTCTGCCAGTACGTACATTGTTGTTGTGCACCGCTTGAGCGGTGCTCCTGTTCTGTACATACAAGCAGTGGCAATGCTCCCTGCCGTCCGACGTGCATGCCGCGGTTTGCGCAGGCAGTGCGGGCGCGCGCGCGCCGCCCGACTCCCCAGGCAGCCCCGAGTCGGCCGGGCCTGCAGTGGGTGCGGCAGCGCGGCGGGGCGGTGCGCGCCAGGCGCCCTGGCCCGATGCGCCGCAGCGGCCATCTGACGCGCCCGGGGCGGGCAGCCCCCTCCGGCCCAGCCTGCAGCAGCCAGCGCAGGCGCATCCGCTCGCGGCAGCGATGCAGGAGCGGCCAGGGGCGGGCGAGCGCACAGGCGCCGCCATGCGACCCGAGTTGGCAGCTGGGCAGGCGGCGGCTCACGCGCACAGCGATGTGCCTGGAGCCGGGGCCGGGAGCGCACGCGGCACACGCCCAGCGCCGGCCATGGGCGAAGTCCTGCGCAGCCGTGCGACGTGAACAGAGTCATTAGGCAGTGAGATGGGGCAGGTGGTGGGTAGGCAGGCGGTCAGCGCATTAACGCATGACAGGCTTGGGAACAGCATGGAGCAACATTTGCTGGTCACTGTACAGGTTCTGGTAGGCACAACGGCAGCCTCCTGTGTATAGCAATTCTGTCGTCCAAAATGCGCGTTGTGCTTGCGCTGTCAAATTGAGGCACAGCCGTGTGCCGCCTGATGCCGTGCACATGGCTGCCATGCACTCTGTTGGGGTTCGTGTAAGGTGGACCAGGGTAGGTATGCGAGACGCTTGGCATCATCTCTTGTGTATTTACACTGCAGGTGTCCCTGCCCCAGCCGTCCTTGCAGCGCTCGCCTTGGTCTGTGCGACACAGGGCCAAGCAATAGCCCGGGGGCTGCTTGCAGGCGCATTCTCACACCTCACACTGCCTCATGTTGGCAGCTTGTGCATCTGCCACACTGTGGTCTCTGACAGGCCACGCGCAGACATGCTCGCTACCACTTCTGTGTGGCGCACAACCAGCACTTCCCCTTCTGCAGCGTGCAGTAAGCAGCTGTGCTTCATCATGTAGCTGGTGCTTCTACTTTGGAGACGCTACCGAGACGCCCTCAATGGCAAAGGGGGCAAGCGCAGAGCTGTCTTCACAAATGCGCGCATGCTGTTTAGCTGGCGGGACACAGTCCGCTGTAGAACCCAGTGGTCCCAAGGACAAACCAGCCTGGGGCATCCGCGCTTGCCGCCAGCCCGCGCATGCAGCTCGCCAGCTTCCAGCCTCGTGGCTGAGTGGAGCGGGACCCGGCGCCCAGCCCCGCCACCGCGCAGCCCCCCAGCCGCGCTCACTTGATCTTGCGCGCGTCGGCCATCTCGACCGGCTTGGTGGGCGCGGCGACGGGCGGCCCGACGGCCGCGGCGGCGCCCGAGCGCGTGACCGGGCGCGACGGCGTGGTGGCCGGGCCGACGCTGCCGCGCTTGAGCTTGTCCAGCTCGTCCTCCAGCGCCACCTTGGTCTTCAGGATCTGGTACACGCGCGCCAGCAGGCTGCCCGCGCGCACGCAGGCCGTCAGGCGCAGACGCCTTTTTTAAGGCCCGGCTAGGCGCACCAGCCAGCTGCTGGCAACAGAGTTGGGAGTATGTGGGAGATGGATGGAAGAGAACAAGGACGGCGGCAGGGCACCTGCTTCCGTTGCAGCATGCCAGGACAGCTGAGAAGGTATGATAGCAAAGCAGGCGGGCGTGCCCCTCGCCCGTGTGGCAACACGTGACACCTTTGGGGCTGCACGCGGCTGCAAGGCGGTGCGACACCGAGAGTGTCACAGGGACACTCAGCGCCTTGCATGTGCTCGACCAGCCACGCTGCTGCTCCTCAGGCCGCCTGCCCGCGGCCGGGCAGCGCACCACCACAGCGTGAAGCAGAGGAAGGAGATCCAGAAGTTGCGCTCCGCGCGCCAGCGCTTGCCGAGGTTGAGCGACAGCAGGTTGGGTGTCTGCTGCGCGGGGTCCATGCGCAGCAGGCTGAGCGCGTGCGTCGTCCGGATGGTGGCTGCGCCACGCCCACCACCGCCGCAGCTCAGTGAGAGACACACACCAGAGCGACTTGTGTCGTTACGCAACAGGCCATGCTGCGCAGTGTGCACTGCCTGGCATCCGCAGCGCAGGACCCGGCATCCGCAGCGCAGGACCCCCAGACAAGCAGAACAAGAAAGCTGAAGAAGACAGACACTGGTGCGCTTGTTTACACAGGCACACCACAGGAGTGGTGCAGCTCAATCAGGGGTCCCGAGGCAGGCCAGCACTGTTGTCAAACCTGCCAATGCTGCCCCAGTGACAATCAGCATGAAGTGGAGCAGGCTCAGTGACCCCACTGCGCCAAGCACACAACAACATCAGTTATGTCAACGAACCGTTTGTGGCCAGTTATATCCACCAAAGTCGAGCACCGTGCAGCACAATAAGGGGCATACTGATGCGCAGGCCCAGAGTTTTGTCAACGAGCTGCAAGACGCCGCGGTGAAAGACTCTGCAGCCGATATGCAACCAGTTAGGGGCGTGACAGCACTTTGCTTGGCAGCACAGTGGCGGCTTCCAGTCCTGGCAGAAGTCTGCATGATGAAAAGGACGCACGCCGCGGCGCTGCAAAGGTGCAGCCTGCTTCGACAGCAAGAGTCTGGGGGCGTACCTGTGAGACGGCAGGCTCAGAAGGATGAGCAGCACGAAGGGGATGGGCAAACAGACCTGCAATCAGACCGCGATGCTTAGCGCGCTGCAATGTGAGCACACATAGCACACACAGCCAAGCACTTCCGCTGGATGCAGCCCACCTCCACAACCAACTTCCACCCGCCGAAAGACATCGCGGCAAGTCTGCAAGAGCTGCAAGAGCGTCAAGAGAGAAAGAGGCTATGCGATCACAAGAAGGCGCACTGGGGAGATTGCAGCAGTCTGCCGGGGCAGAGCAAGCTCTCGCACATAGGCAGAAGGCCCCATTCGAGGAGAAGCGGAAGAAGAAGGACGTGCTCGCCCTGTTTCAAACGCAGCGTCTGGTCTCCTCGATCATGTAGTACGACCGTTCACAAAAGGCGCTGAGCCAAGCATCAGCGCAGCTCGCCAGCTGCGCAAGTGCACTGGCATGGCGACGCCGGGCGATGTGCCGCTGACGCTGCTTATAGACCTGGCCAGCTTTGTGGGTCGGCCGCATAGTGAAGCAGGCGGGGAGACCGGCAGTGGCGCGCTGCGCGTTTGCCAGCAGGCAGTTGCGCATCTTGTCGCGCTGTGGCTGGCGGCCCGGCCGGGCGCGAGCTGGGTGTACCACCTTGTGGACTCGCGCCTGCCGCCCCACGCCTTCACGCGGGTGGCTGACTTTGTAAAGTACTCAGGTGCCGCCTCGCCTACATATCAAGATGGCAGCGCCGTCGCATGATAAACTGCCTAGCAACCGCCCAGGCTTGGCCAGCGTGCAACACTTGGCGCCAGCATTCAGAGAGATAGACGATGTTACAACACCCACGCGCAAGCAGGGGAGGGCAAGCACCCGGCGGCATGCCACGGGCGGAGCGGCCCGGCGAGCGCGGCCAGCTTTGCGCACATGTGCCGCCTGCTGGAGCAGCTTCTGGACCCGGCGGCCGAGGAGGCGCTCGCGCGGCGCAGCCCTCAGGGCTTCGCGCGCGCGCTGGCCGTCCGCCGCAGAGGCGAGCCCTGCGCGCGCCCCCGCTTAACACGCGCACCTGCCAGCGCGCCCCGCACCTTCAGGCAGGGTGCCGCCGTTGCTTCCCGTTGTGCCTTGTCTAGCCTTGCCAAAGCACGACTGGAACGGAGGCCAACTGGTGTGCGCCCCTGCTGCAGTGGAGGCTGCGGAGTATGCTGAGAAGGCCACGGCCAACATGAGGAGCTACCTGAAGCTGCTCGTGCCGGCGCTGTGCACAACGTCGCCGCAGGCTGGCGCGCTCTGGAGCCCTCTGCACTACCGTGCGGAGGAGTCTTCGGGGGACTCTGTCGGTGCGCCACTGCCGGCAAGCTCGTGCCCTGGGGTGGCGCACGAGTGCAAGCATGCTCCCTGACGATGGTGGCGCGGCCCTCGTCGGTGAAACGCTCCAGGTGCCCTGCCGCCAAGGCGCGGTCGACGAGCACGGGTCTGGAAGCGGGTGTGGGCGTTTGCGTCAGTGCATGGCAAGGCCCACCAAGTAGGAAAGCGGGTGTCTGAAACCCGCCGCTGCAGAGCCCCGAAAGGTGCCGCCCTGGGCTGCCGTCCCGCATTCATGCTGACTGCAGCAGCGCAAGCTTGTGCGCCAGGCGGCGGCCCCGTCGTGCTCCTCTCGCCGGCGCCGACCTGCCTGCCGGACCTGGTCGACTATGTAAAGATCAGTGCGCGCTGCTGCCCCGCCCGCCCTGTGCTACGAGGGCGCGCATGCACAGCAGCTTGGCCCAGCCGCTTTGCCAACTTCGTGCGTGCCATATCATGCTGCGGGGGGGGGTGGGTCACAGCAGGGTCAGCCGACCCAAAACCATGCCTTGGGATGGAGGCGGGGCGGGGGAGGGGGAGTGGTGCAAGGGCGCTTGGAGTGTGCCAACCGCGCGGTGTGCAGAGCCACAAAGCTTCTCTTCCAGGAAACGTTTGTGTGAGCAGTTCATCTGTGCCGTTCTGCATGTATGGTGTGTGTGTGCGTGCAATGTTTACACAGAATGTCCACCGCACTGCACGAACGGCGAGTGCAGCCACAGCCTGGCGGGCTTCCGCAGGCGCCGAGCACCTGTCCATGATAGACATCTGCGCGGCGCTGGCTGGACAGACGGGCGCCGAGTCGCGCGGCGGGCGGTGCGGCGCGCACCTCCACGGCGCTCGCTGCTGCATCGGCTGGGTCAACACAGGTGCGCGCCCACGCCGCGTGCCGGGGAGGGGCTGCGCTGGCACTGTGTCGATGGCTGCACGTACGCCAAAATGTCCCCAGCCAAGGAAGAAACGAGGGGGTCCGCTGGTCAGAGCAGGCCCGGGTGGCCCCCGCCGGGGAGCCTTGCGCAGGTGCGCGCGCTCCAGCATGGCTGCGGAGGCGCCCGAAGAGGCGTGTCTGCTGCGCGTGCAGGCGCGGCCCCGCCGCCGCCGCCTGAGGGCGAGGACGCGGTGGGCTGGCGCGTCGGGGTCCGCCGCGGGGCCACGGATGCCGGGAACCCTGACGGAGACCCCACGTGCGCCGCCGCCGCCCGCGCCGCGCACTGGGAGTACGGCGTGGTCAGCGAGTTCGACGCGGCCGCAGCGCGCTTCCGCGTGCAGTTCGACTCGGGCGCGGCGCGCAGCGGCGAGGCGCTCGCGCCGCCCGACACCGACTGGGTGCAGCCGGGCGCCGCGGAGCTCGGCAGGGCCATGCGGCGCGAGGTGGCCCGGGGCCTGCCGGTGGCGACCCGCGAGCGCAGCATGCGGCAGGACATCGCGGACGGCGTGGCGGCGCTGGCGCGGAGCGCGTACGGCGCAGCCCCGCCCGTGCTCCTGCAGGGCTGCGCGGCGGACGCGCTCGCGCGCGCGCTGGCCGAGCTGCTGCACTCCGCGACGCCCGGGCCGGGCCTGGCTGGCGTGTCCGCGTCGGACATCCCCGCCGACCTGGCGGCCGCGCGGACGCCTGAAGCGCTCGCCGCCGCGCTGCGCACGCTGACGGGCGAGGCCGACGCGGAGCCCGGGCCGCCGGCGCGCGCGTCGGCAAAGCTGGGCCGCCGGCGCGCTAAGGCCGGCGCCGAGCAGCCGCGCCGGGCTACCGACGCCCGGGCGGCCAGCGGTGCCCGGGGGGCGCCCGGAGCCTTCACGCCCCGCGGGATTCCGCTTGGCGTGAGCATTCCTGGAGCGCCGCGCGCCGTGCTGCTCAGCTATGACAGCGCCAGCCGGACGGGCAGCCGCGCCGCCGGCGCGGCGCCGGCGCCGGCGCGGCCGCGGCCGGGCGCGGCCAGCCGCGGGTCGGGCGCGGGGCCCGGCGCGCCGCCTGGCAGGCGCGGCAAGCCCGGCAGCGCGCCGCCAGGGCAGCGGCCCGGCAGCCGCAAGCCCGGACTCTATGCGCTGCGGCGCGCGAGCGCCGGTGCGCAGGGCGCCGCGCAGGGCCCCGCACGGCCCGCGCGGCCCCTGGCGAGATGCGCGGGCGCGGAGCCGGCGGCGCCCGCGGGGACTGCCGCAGGCAGCGCACCGGCCGGCGTGGGCCCCCAGGCGCTGACCTGCCCGCCGCAGCAGCCTGGCAGCGGCCCGGCATGCGCGGCGCCAAGCCCGGCCACGGGCGCAGTTGCGCCCCCAGCGCGGGCCGCCGGCAAGGCGCCCGCGGAGCTGCGGGCAGAAACGGGGGCCAACGCGCCGCCGTGCGCGCGGGCAGCGCTGGAAGCGGCGGTGCGCGCGCGCGATGCGTACTGCCGGGCGTGCTCGGAGGCGGACGCCGAGGTGTCGCTGGCCGCCATCGCGGACGCGGCGGCGGCAATCGTCGCGCCGGCGGCGGCCGCGCTGGGCCGGTGCACGGCAGGCGCGCTGCGCGGCGCGCTGGCGGCGCTGGGCCTGGCGGCGCCGCCCGCGTACGCGCCGCCGGCGCCGGCGCCGCCCGACGCGGCGGCGCCGACCGGCGCCGGCACGGCGGCCGCGCTGGCGGCCGCATTGGCGGAGGCGCCGGACGCGCTGGACGCGCGCCTGCCCAACACGGTGGCCGGCGCGGCCGCGCGACGACGAGAGGAGGCCCTGCAGCTGCTGCTGCGCCTGGAGATCCACCGCGTGCTGGCCGCCGGTGCGCGCGGCCTCCTGCGCATGCCCGCTTGACCTAAACCCTACCTTGGAGCTGTGTGAGGCGCAAGCCTGCAGCTGGGGCGCGCACGCCTGCTGGCCGCCTGCCTGCCAGCAATGCGCTAAAGCGTGCCGGCACACTGACATAACACAGGTCGATCCTCGAGCGTCGAGCGGTTTCCTGCCCTGCGCGCCCACATGCGTGTGCGGCGCAGGGGGCGCGCGCGCGCGCAAGCGGCCGCTCAAGGACATCAAGGCGCTCATGGGCATGCTGACGATCAGCATCATGGCCGAGCCCATGTCCGACCGCGACTTCTGGCGCCACGTCGTCCAGCCCCG
>JAABUV010008710.1_pt1 | contig 10176 bp, 7 predicted proteins | sample 5559971 | NCBI WGS metagenome assembly JAABUV01 (sample SAMN10711881, study PRJNA513362) | rock metagenome | isolation source: Antarctica rocks | place: Antarctica: Victoria Land, Knobhead nord | collected 2015-12-19
CGGCATCCACGTCCCTTAAAGACGCGCTCCGGCAACAGCGCAGGTCGCGGCCGCATGCCGGGCAGAACGTTGTCCGCAGCGGCGACGTCAGGAAGGGGATAGCCGAGGAGCAGTGGTCACAGTGATCGAGGAGGTAGCATCCGTGCGCGGCACAGCCAGGGACCGCGGTAAAGCGCCAGAGCAGCGATCGATAGCCGCGCTCGGTGAGGCAGGCTGGGCAGTAGCGGAGCGACGGGGCGAGCGTTCCCGACAGGAACCGACCGAGCCATGTGGGGCTCGTCGTGCGGCCGAACTTCCGTGCCACATGGCTCAGCGTCGTCGTGGTGAGCGCCGGCAGCGGGCAGGCCGTAGCGACGGCGACGCCATCGAGCGACGCGGGGTAGAGATCCGATAGCGCGCAGATCGATTGAAGTTGACGACGCGGAAACAGCAAGGCTACCAGTGCCGCCACGGTTGAGATGAGATTGGCTTCCGCTAGGCGTATGAGATAGCCAGTGAGGGATTCGAGCGGATAGGGGCGGGGGTGCGCTGGAACGACGTCACAATACGCGAGCATGGTAACCTCCCACGCATCAGAGACCGATGACGTGCGATCGCACGGGAGAGAGAAGGCTGGCGACACGGCCGACAGGGGACGGCGCCCAAGAGCCAGTAGCCATCCGCGCCGACTTGGCACGCCTAGTGCCATCTCAGACGAGGTAGTTTGATTTGTGGGATACTACACGCATGGGAAAAGCAGCATTGTTCGTCCGTCCACCAACGGATGCGGAGCGGCAGGTGCTGGAGGATAGCCTGCACTCGTCTGACGCCTTTGTCCTCCGCCGCGCCCAGATCGTGCTCGCGAGTGCGCGACGCGACGGTGTGGGTGCGATCGCCCCACGCGTAGGCTTTACGGGGCAAGCGGTGCGCCAGGTCATCCATGCCTTCAATGCGCACGGGCTGACCGCGCTCCGGCGCGGATCGTCGCGCCCCCATACCATCTATGTGGCCCTGGACGCACCGCGCGCCCAAGCGCTACGCGACGTGTTGCACCGCAGCCCGCGCGCCTTCGACAAGCCGACGAGCCTGTGGACCCTCGATCTGGCGGCGGAGGTCGCCCAGGAGCAGGGCCTGACCGCGGAGCGGGTGACCGGCGAGACGATCCGCGCGACCTTGGCGCGCATGGGTGTGCGCTGGCGACGCGCCAAAGAGTGGATCACGAGCCCCGACCCGGACTACGCGCGAAAAAAAGCGCGGCGCGACCGTCTGATCCGGCTGGCGAAAGCCCATCCTGACTGGCTACTCGGCTTCGAGGACGAGGTGTGGTGGAGCCGGTTGGCCCGCCCCGCCCTGCACGCCTGGCAGGATGACGACCAGCCCCTCCGGCTGGTCGAGCAGACGGTCGCGCGCGACGACCCCGACCCCAAGGCGCTGGCGTGTTACGGTCTGTTGGCGCGCTCCTGGGACGACCCGACGGACCCGGCGCGCCGCAGCGAGGAGATGTGGCTGCGCTTTGTCGAGGGGCGGCCGGTCAGCGCCGTCACGATTGCCTTCCTGCGCTGGTGCGCCACGCAGGCGCGGGTGCGGGGCAAGCGGGCCATGCTCTTGGTGTGGGACAACGCCTCCTGGCACGACAGCGGGATCGTGCGCACCTGGCTGCGTGCCCACAACCGGCAGGTCAAGCAGTCCGGCCATGGCGCGCGCCTGCTCGCGTGCGCCCTGCCCGTCAAGAGCCCCTGGCTCAACCCGATTGAGCCCAAGTGGTTGCACGGCAAGAAGCGCATCATCGAGCCGGCCCGTCTCCTCCCCGCTCACGAGGTCGCCGACCGCGTCTGTGCCGCCTTTGCCTGTCCTCATGAACCACACCTCGTCGCCCCTGCTACCGCACCCCCTAAAAGAAAGAAGACGCCCATCACCGTTGCCTCACCTGCTATGGCCCCTATCATCCACCTCAGTCAATCAAAAAAGGTCGCTTGATTCTGCACTAGGCCCGGCGGGCCTCCTTGCCGCTGGGCAGGCGGGCGCTGTCGAGGCGATGGCCGTAGCGGTCGACCCACTCCAGCGGCACCTGGGCCTGGAGCCAGGACGGGGCGACCACGGCCAGCGTGTTGAGCGCCTGGCGCACCGCCTCGCCGACGCACTCGAGGCGGTAGAGGGCGCGGGCGGCGGTCAGCACGTGGGTGGCGTCGGTGCGCTGGCGGCCGCGCGGCTTGAGCAACTGGCGGGCGACGCAGTGCTCCAGGAGGGCGTCCAGCAACAGGTGCTCCGCGCCCCCAGCCACGAGGCGGCCGCGGAACTCCGAGAGGACGGTGTGGTCGAAGCCGTCATCGGCCAACTCGAGGCCGAGCAGGTATTTGACATCGATGCGGCCGCGCACCGCGTCGGCGGCCTGGCGATCGGTCAGGTTCTCGGCGAACTGGAGGACCAGCACCAGGGCTAAACGCCAGGGCGCCTCGGCGGGCTGGCCGTGCGTGGGGAACAGGGGGGCGAAGCGTTCGTCGGCATAGAACACGCCGAGGTCGTCGCGCAGGCGGAGCCAGGGGTTGCCCGCGCGGAAGAGCAAAGAAAGGCAGAGACGGATGGCAGGGCATGATCTACCGTCCCACGGAGCCCCCCGCGCGGGGGACGACGGGACGAGACAGCCGGCTGCCTTGCCGGCCTTGCGCTCGCTCCTCTCGCCCGAGGCGGTCGCGCTGGACATCGCCCGGGCTTATGCCCTCAGTCCGATCGGATGTGTCCTCCAACGATCGTTCACCAACGACGTGTACGTGGTGGAAACGAGCGCAGGCCCGTACGTCGTCAAGGTGTATGGGCCGGGCTGGCGGACCGCCGCAGACATCGCGTATGAGGTCGATTTCTTAAATCATCTAACGGCCAACGGCGTCGCCGTCGCGACCGCCGTGCCGCGCCGCGATGGTCAGCCCGTTCACAGCCTCCCGATGCCCGAAGGCGTGCGGTATTGCGTCCTCTTCACCTATGCGCCGGGTGATGAGCCCGTGGAACCGTTCACCGCCGCGCTGTACCACCAGTTCGGCCGCGCCGCCGGGACGATGCACCAGGCCGCCGATCGTTTCGTCAGCCGCCACCCCCGCTTTCGGCTGGATCTCGCCTACCTGATCGATCGCCCCCTCGCGGCCATCCGCCCCTATCTCGCACACCGACCGGACGACTGGGCCTATCTCACGCGCTTGGCGGAGCGGGTACGCGCCCGGATCAGCGAGCTGGCCGCCCGCGGCTTGGACTGGGGCGCATGCCACGGCGACCTGACCCTGGACTGCTTCCGCCTTACCGGTCAGGGGCAGCTCACCTTCTACGACTTCGACTCCGGCGGGCCCGGCTGGCGGGGGCTAGAGTTCCAGGGCATGTATGCCTACGCGCCTCACCAGCATTGGGAGGCCTTCCGCGCCGGCTACGCGGAGGTCCGTCCCCTCGATGTCGTCGATCTGGCTGCTATCCCCTGGTTCGTCCCCGTGTATGCGATCTGGGATATGGGCTGGGCCACGAGCGAGTGGGCCCGGTGGAGCGGGCGCTGGCGTGTGGACGACGCCTATTGGAGCGAGAAACTACGCTGGCTCCCGCAATGGGAGGCCGAGCGGCTGGGTCCGGGCTAGTAGTCCGTCAAGGTTTCTTTGAACAGTTGACAGCCCTTGATTGGGCGCACCGCTACTGTCAATACTTTGGCTGACGGACTACTAGCCCTTCGCTGTCACTCGATCGTGGCCGCTTCTGCACCAACAGAGTGACACCTTTGACTTCGCCACCAACATCACCTACTCTGGCACAGTGACTCGGGCGGTTTCTATGTCCCCATCCCATTTCGTGAGCCCGCATATCCCATGTGGGTTTCGCCCGAAGTGGAGGATCTGGCTGTTGGCGCCGTCGGCTCGTCGGTCGCGCTTATGGAGGAATGCCGCCGTATCGCTGACGTGATCCATCTCCCCCTCGACCTCACACTCGCTGCGCCCGTCTGGCAGGAGTGGCCGGAACGGAGCGCCGACAGTAGGGGCGACTTGTGGATGCGCTATCGTGAAGAGGCGTACGTCTGTCTCTGCCTGTACAAAGCGTGCCAGGTCTCAATTGACATGGGCTGCGCCATTGCTTTCGGTTGAGGGACGCATGTTAGAGTGCGGGGCGGGCATTGCAAACGGCTCGCAAGATAATGGGGCGGATCGTTCGGCGTTGGGGGCGGTGGGAGGCACAGCCGCGTCGCCTCGTGTCGTGCGGCAAGGCGCGGATGGGGCGCTCATCGTCCGTCACGCTTGGGCCGGACGCCCGCCTCAAGCAACCCACGGTAGGTCGGGTGCTCCAGGTCGAAGAAGGCACGGCTGTGGGTGTACTGCGTGCGCGCTAAACGGCCGACCGGCTGCGTGCGCGTGTTGTCCAGGATGCCGTTGACGAGGAGGGCCGGGTCAACCGCGATGTGCACGACATCCCCGATGATGAGATAGCTGGGGCCGTGGCCGAACTCCTGAATATCGCGGAGGCGGCACTCCAGCGCGGCGGGCGACTCGCCCACGCGGGACGCCCCGACCACGGCACTGGTCGCGGGCGTCAAGCCGGCCCAGTCGAACTCGCTGGTCGCACGGATGTTGGACAGGGTATCTTTCGCCCCCGACGACGAGAAGACGATGATCGGCGGATCGGAGGAAACGCTATAGATGAGATCCCCGACTTCGCTACGGAGACGGAGGAGCACGCATTCTGGGCCACGCATCGTGTGAGCCAGGACGGGTACGAACAGATGCCCGGCGCCGTGGATGACGACGAGCCAGGCATCCCGCTTTCGGATCCGCCGCCACACTATGCGGAGCACGGACGGGTGCGGCTCGACCTCGAGTGACAGCACCCTAACGCGTGTGCGCTATAATGAGTGGCGTTACAACTATCGGAGGTGGGATCATGGGGAAAAGACGCAGCGGCGGCGGCCGGGCGACCCATAGTGGCACGGACTATCAGAACCGGGTTGCCGCATGGATTGTCGCGCGCATTCTTGCCGAACAAGATGCCTCGCCGCCGTGGGGCCTACCCACCCATGTAACGCTCGATGGGCTCTACGGCGAAACCGACCAGCCGGTGGACGATATCCGCGTCGGTACGTCGGACGGGGGGCAGGTGTTCATCCAAGCCAAGCACAAAGTCACGCGGGAGCGAAAACCCGATTCCGACCTGGCCACGTCTCTCGACCAATTCGTGCGCCAGTTTCATGCCCACCAGGCCGCCGCTCACACGGGCCGACCGTGGGAGAGACCGCTCGACAGCGGCCGAGATCGTCTCGTGCTCGTGATCGGCTCGGAGAGCTCGGAGGCCATCCGCCGCCAACTGCCGGCCATCCTCGACCGGCTACGATCGCTACTCCTTGGGCAAGATGTGGACGACGCGGCCGAGACCGTGGGCGAGAAGACGACATGGCGTGTCGTCGAGGAGCATATCGCGCGCTCCTGGGTCGCGGTTGCGGGGACAGTGCCCGGCAACGATGACATACGCGCCCTCCTATCCCTCGTGCGCGTCCAAACATTGGACGTCGACCCCGACGAGAATGGGGAGTTGGCGGCGAAAGACCTGCTGCGCACGGCCGTCCTCACGCACGCGGCCGACGCGGACAAGGCCTGGGGGACGTTACTCACGCGCTGTGCCACCTACGCGCGCAAGGGGCTCGGCGGCGAGCGTCAGGCTCTCCAACAGGCACTCCTGGATGCCGATGTCGCCCTACGGACAGTTCGCAGTTATCGCGCCGACATCGCCGAGTTTCAGGCCTGGACCCGGCGGACGTTCGCTTACCTCGCCGATTTCGCGCGCATCCGCGTCGGCCCGACCGAGGTTGTAATCCCGCGCGAGTGCGCCCTCGCCGTGCGCGAAGCCGCCATCGCGGGTTCTCTCGTCGCGGTCGGCGAACCGGGCGCCGGGAAGTCGGGCGTGGTGCATGACCTCGCCACGGCGCTCCGTGACGACGGGTATGATGTCGTGTACCTGGCCGTCGATCAATTGGTGGCCGGCAGCCTGGGGACCTTGCGCGCGGAGATGGGACTGGTTCACGACATCGCCGCTGTCCTCCGCAACTGGCCCGGTTTACGGCCGGGCTTCTTCATCGTTGACGGGCTCGACGCCGCGCGATCCGAAGCGCCGGCGCGTACGTTGCGCGATCTCATCGCGGCGATCCTCCAGGACGGCGGACGGTGGAGGGTCGTCGCCTCCATCAGGAAATATGATCTGCGCTACAGCCAGGGCCTGAAAACCCTCTTCGCGGGGTCTCCCCCCACGCCGTACCGCGACGAGGAGTTCGCTCGCGTCAGGCACGTCAACGTGCCGGCCTTGACCGATACGGAAATAGGCCAGGTCGGGACCCAGTCGCGGCAGTTGGGCGACCTGATCGACAGTGCGCGTCCGGAACTTCGCCACTTGCTCGCGATCCCATTCAACCTGCGCCTCGCTGGGGAAATCCTCGGCGAGGGTGTCACGGTCGCCGACCTCACGCCCATACGCACGCAGCTCGAGTTGCTCGACCGCTACTGGCGCGAGCGCGTGATCCGCTCCGATCCCCGCGGGCACGCCCGCGAGGCGGTGCTCCGGCGCGTGGTCGAGGCCATGGTCGACGGCCGCTCGCTCCACACCCCAAACACCGTCGCCGCCGACCCCTCCGCGAGCGAACCCTTGCACGATGTCCTGAGCTCACAGATCCTGGTGGAGTGGCAGCGTTCGGCCGGGTCGTTGCCCGACCGCTACACGCTGGCGTTCGCCCATCACATGCTGTTCGACTACGCCCTGGAGCGATTGATGCTCCGCCCGGACCCCCATGCCCTCACGCGTCTCCTGGAAGATCGCCCCGACTTGGTCGTGTTCATGCGGCCGAGCATCGACCTGCACTTCCAGCACCTCTGGGCGCGCGATGAGGATCGCTCGTCGTTCTGGCAGGCCGTCCTCGCATGATCCGATCGAATTCCATCCCCGCCACGGCCAAACTCATCGGCCCCGCTGTCGCGGCCGCGCTGATCGCGGACCCCCGGGACTACGAGGCCCTCGTGGGGGCATTGCGCTCGGAGGATGCCTCGGCACGCGGGGGTGCCGCGGAGGCGCTGCGCTACATCGTCGGGAGCATCCTGGCGCCGTCGCAGCCCCCCGCACGGCCGCTCGTCGGCCCGGACGCACCCCCGTGGTGCGACCTGCTGGAACAGGTCTCGCGGAACTTAGACCTCGTGGTCGCCCCCATCGTCCGCCCCCTGCTCGCCGCCGTCTGCGACGACCCGGCTAACCTCACGGAGGTTCAGCGCGATCTCGCGGGGCAGGTGGCGCGGCGAACCCTCTCGTATGCGTGGGAACGCGACGAGGAATGGCTTTCGACCGTCGCTATGCGCGCCGTTTGCCGAACCTTCGAGAGTGATCCCGCCGCGTCGGCGGCACTGCTGCGGCAGAGCACCGCGCATATGAATTTGGCACGGCACGGGGCAGAGGAAATGCCGTTGCTCGCCCAAGAAGTGGGTCGGCTCGTGTTGCTCGACGCCGACCTCGTCGGGACTATCTATCGCGCCGCTTTCTCCTACGATGAGACGAGCCGAGAGATGACGCACATCGGCAGCAGCGGCAGCCTCTTCAGGATGACGTCCACGCGTGAGCAGGACTATCAAGGGGCGCTCTATACCCTTGCCCAAGCATATCCCGTGTTCCTTGAACAGGCGCCTCTCCCCGCTACCCAAGCCCTTATTCACATCCTCGACGTATACGTGGATCGTGACCATGCCCTCCCCGGCGACGAAATCGCCCCCGAATCGTTCGACATCGGTGACCGAAAAGCATCGATACGATCTGACGGGAGCGCAGTGTGGGGCGTCGACGAGGGATCTCCCACGGATCTGGCGATCGAGATGCTCGAAGCGTTTGGCACCTTCATGCACGTCCTGGCCGTTAATCAGAATCGTGCCGATCAGCGTCGGGATATACTCGACATCATCGCACGCGAAAACAGCCTCGCCATTGTCTGGAAACGATTGCTCGTTCTGGCCGCTGCCGAGCCGGAAACTCTCGGCCGTGAGTTGCGTCCTCTTGCCTGGGCCGCGCCCGTCTTGGCGTGCGTCGACACGACGGTTGAGGCAGGTAACTTCATCGCCGCGGTATTTCCCCATCTCTCGCCCCAGGAACGGGACCTCGTCGAGCGGTCCATCGTGTCGCTCCCTGAGGGGCGGCCGGCCCGGGAGCGTGAACTCAGGGAGTATCAACGCGACCGCCTCATCGGGTGCGTCCCCGCCGACATGGTCGTTGCGCGAGAAGCGGCCGATCTGCTGAGCGAATTGGCAGCACATGGAGGGCCGCCACCGAACGGTCCGCTCATCCGGATGAGCGGACCGATGGGCATCGCATTCAGCGAGACCGACATTCTGGCGAGCGAGGGAGTGCCGGTGGCGGCACCACCAAATGCCCATATTCGCACGCTCGCGCAGCCCGTCGCGGATTTCGCGTCGAGGCACCAGCAGGCCTCGCGTACGCCCCAGGCCGATGAGGTAGGGGCGATAGTGCCCGCGCTCGTGTCTCTCCACGAGGCGCTGATGAGTGCGGACGCGGCCGGAGTGCATCCCAAGCAGATCGCCAATGCGTGGGGTATCCTGGCGGCGGCCGGCGAGCGCATCGCCGAATCCCCAGACTTTTCCTGCGACCTCCCCGTCGGCCCGCTGATTAGGTCGATCCTCCTCGAGGCCGTGCATCATCCATACGCGCCGCACGACCCGACGGCCGATGCGCAGTTCGCCAAAGACATGTCCTGGCCCACGAATGACGCGAGGATAAGCGCGGCACAAGGTTTACCGTGCCTCGTCCGGCATGAGGATTGCGCCACCACGCCCGTCCTCGACGCGATCGAGCGGTTGAGTAAGGACACTGCGCCGCAGGTACGGTACCAGATAGCGCGCAGGCTGGGGCTGGTGGTAGGCCGAAACGAACCGCTTGGGTGGGGTATCGCGGAACGATTGGGACGGCAAGAGCCAAACAACGGTGTCTTGCAGGGGCTGTTGCCCGCTCTCTCTCCCTTCGCCTCGAGAGACGCGTCGCGTGTCGCCGCCCTGGCGCGGGATATCTTCGATCGCGTCGTGGACGGCCCGGGGGCAAGCAAAGTCCGGGAGCAATGCGCGGCGCTGTTCACGCTGCTCTACGTGTCACGCGATGACGCTGTGTGCCGAGGTTTCCTGTACCACCTGGCGACCCATCCGCTGGAGCACACGGACGCGGCGCACCGTCTCGCGGACGAGTTGTGGCGGCGCATGAGGACGGGCTCGGTTGCGCCCCCGGATGCGCGACAGGACGAGGAACGCGGGCGCGTTTTCTCTCTCCTCGGGCGGCTTGTATCGTCCGTGTGCGCGTCCTTACGCCCCTTGTTGGAGCAGTATATGACAACCCTACCCGACGAGCGGCCGAGCGAGGCACAGCAGCAGCGCGCGCGCGACCTCGCCCGCCTCGCCCGGACGATAGCGCGTGGTATCTATCTCGCGTCTCGCCCTGTCGTCGATGAGCGCGCTGCCACTGACCCGGACGGGCTAGCGTCGTCCTTCGATATCGAACGCCGATTCCTGCGCGAGGCCGGCCCGATCCTGGATGATCTCGCCGATCTCCCCATATCGGGCGTCGCGCACGACATCCTGCAAGTGCTGGAAAACCTGATCCCTATCGATCCCGCGAACATCTTCCGACGCATCGCGCATATCGTGGAAGTGAGCCAGCAGGGAGGGTATCAATACGAAACCCCCGCCATTGATCTCGTCGTGCGCGTCGTCGAATGCTATCTCGCGGACTATCGACCAACCCTTCAGGAAGCGCCAGATCTCCAACGACTACTTGTGGACGTGCTCGATGTGTTCGTGCTCGCGGGATGGCCCGCCGCCGTGCAGTTAACATACCATATCGGCGACATCTACCGTTAAATACAAACACTGTCAACGCCGGTGAGATTTGACCCAGCAATCGCGAGACTCCGTAATTGACGTTTGCGGAACCCATTAGGTCTTCAAATGGGACGTGCCAATAGACTCCATGTAGGTGCTAGAACGCTTGGCGGCCCCTACAAACCGTGCTTGATTGGCTGGCAGCACATGGGTCTATACAACCGCAAACGTCAATTACGGAGTCTCGCAATCGCCAATGTAGCTTGACCCTTATTAGGCCAGATGGCAAAGGCCTCGATCAGCATCTACCAGAGATGAGGGCACACGCCAGGAACGA
>JAABUV010008711.1_pt1 | contig 10173 bp, 10 predicted proteins | sample 5559971 | NCBI WGS metagenome assembly JAABUV01 (sample SAMN10711881, study PRJNA513362) | rock metagenome | isolation source: Antarctica rocks | place: Antarctica: Victoria Land, Knobhead nord | collected 2015-12-19
CTTCATCACCCAGCAGCTTTCGGACCTGACCGACGATCCGGCTGCCGCCGCGCTGTTCAACCAGGCCTCCTGCCAGCTGCTGTTCCGCCAGAAGGACCAACGGGGCGGCGCGGAGGCCGAGGGCGGCCTGTCCTGGCTGGCCCGCGCCCTGGGCCTCTCTAGCGAGGAGGTGCGTCAGCTGGAACGGCTGGGTGGCGTGCCCGGAGAGTACGCGGAGATGCTGCTGCTGCGTGAGAGCCGCGAGAGCGCCACGGTGCGCCGGGGCATCGTGCAGGTGATCGCCCACCCCCTGGAGCACTGGCTGATGAGTAGTGACCCTCTGCGCGACGTGCCCCGGCGCACGGCCATGATCGCGGCCTGCGGCGGCGATGTCTGGGCCGCGCTGACCGCGTTGGCCGCCGGCATGGAGCCCCGCACGCCCCGCCTGGCCCTGGTGAAGTAGGGGGGTTGGGGGCCAGGTCACGAGAAATAGAGAGGATGTGAAAGACAGTGAGAGTAGCGATACCTCTCCCTAGACGTATGATCCTGGCCCTGAGCCTGGCCGTGCTGCTGGGCGCCGTGGCCCTACCCTACCCCGCCGCGGCCCGCAACGTGGCGCCCTACCGCGTGCTGGCCGGCACGGAATCGGCCACGGCCCTGCCCACCGGCACACCGACGCCGACGCCGAGCCCGCGCCCCGTCGGTGGCGGCCAGGGCACCGGGGGCGAGGGGAGTTGTCCCGTGGGCCAGTGGGGCTTTGCCTTCTGGCCCAGCCCCATCTGCATCGATATCCAGGGCTTCCTGAGCGCCGTGGCCGCGGCGATCACTCAGCCCTTCCGCGCCCTGGCGGAGGCCATGCTTGCGGGCGTGGACGCCCTCCTGACCGGAACGCCGAACTTCGCCACCGAGGCCGGCTGGGCCGACCTGCAGGGCTTCTTCGACTACCTGAACACCCTGGCCAAGGGCCTCTTCGTGGCCTTCTTCCTGATCGCCGCCTTCCGCTACCTGCTGACCAGCCTGGGCGGCGACAGCGCCTACGAGGCCATCGGCGCCCTGCGGCGTGGGTTCGTCGGCCTGCTCGTCCTGCAGGCGCTGCCCTGGGCGCTTGGCCAGTACTTCACCCTGCTGGGCGCGGTGGCCACCTATATCAACGGCTATGCCGGGCACGGGCTGACCAACCAGACAGCGGAGACCCTGATGTCCTTTGTTGAGGCCTCGTTCGGCGCCTCCGTCGTGGCCACCGGGGGGACCACCGTGCTCTTCTTTGCCCTCTTCCTGTTGGTCGTGCTGCTCTGCGCCATCGCCTACCTGGGGCTGATCTGCCTCACCCGTCTGGGTGGGCTGTTCCTCCTGGCCGCCCTCTACGTCACGGCGCCGCTGGCCCTGGTCTGCTGGGTCTCCCCCGATTTCAAGCGCATCACGCACTGGTGGTTCGAGAGCTTCATCGGCGTCTCCCTGTGGGGCATTGGCTACGCCATCACGCTCAAGGTGCTGCAGATCCTGCTGGTCGGCTTCAGCGCCACTGCCCCGTATAACACGCCGTTCATCAAGCCCCTGATGGGCCTGGCCGGCCTGATCGTGCTGTACCGGGTGCCCCGCATCGTGGGCGCCTGCCTGGGCGGGACCACCGGGCAGTCCTCCGGGGCGCTGGTCGCGGCGGATACCGTGGTCTCCCTGGCCACTACCAGAGGCCGCCGGGACCCGGAGGCGGCGCAGCCTTGACTCTCATTTAGCCTGGTGAGGGGAGCCGGCGGCGCTGTCCCGGCCAGGCGACCACTCCCACCTACATTGCACAAGGAGCACACAGACCATGGGGCATCGCCGCGTCTCTCCCTTTCTCTCCGCGCAGCTCAGCGCCGGTGCCGGCCTCCTGCGAGCCACACCCGGTTTGCGCGCTCTGCTGGGCGGCGCGCTGGCCACCTGGGTGATCGTGCGTGTGCTGCACCCCGACGGCTTTGCCCTCATCGGCGTACGTGTGCTCCTGGCGATGCTCGTGATTCTCCTCTTCCTGGCCCTGACTGGGGAACTCACGGCACTCCGGCGCGACGTGCAACGGCTGCATGCCCACCTGGGCTCGGCGCCGCCGTGGCACGAGGCCCTCTCTCACCGACGCCGTCTCCTGATGATCTGCCTGTGTGTGGTGCTGCGGGTGCCGCGCCCCCGGGACTAGCACGATTTGGTGCGGCAGAGGCCCCTCCTTGCCGACGGCTAGACGTGGGCCACGGCTCCCCCACGACGGGGGTGAGCTGCACAACAGAGGCCTAGCTCGTCTGCAACCAAGCCGCCTCCGGTGACACACTGGGGAGGTGCGCTGAGGCGCTGACGATGCTCATGAGCAGTGCATATGTATGCAGCCAGCCACCAGCAAAGCCCACAGATGTCTCCCCTCCTTGTGGCCTCTTTATTGTAGTCTCCTTCTGCTTCTGCACGAGATATGCGCTTATCCCGTAAACTGGCCTCGTCCCCTGGTGGGGGATGCGGTTGGCGTCTAGGGCCAGCCGGTGGCTGGTGAGGAAAGGATGACATGCGCACGCGGCACGACCGCTCACATCAGACGTGCCTTCCTCAGCAGCGCTCCTGGGCCAATCGGTGATAGAAGAACGTGCTTCGAGCACCACTGGATAAGGGCACGATATCCCAGGAGCACCCGCACAGCCTAGTTAGAAGGAAGCAGACAAGGATGCGCTACGCCGGAATTGACTGGGCCGACGAACACCATGATGTGGTCGTGATCGATGAGAACGGACGGCGGGTGGGCGCCATGCGCGTGGCGCACGACGTGGAGGGTGTGGAAGCCTTGGTGGCGTTCGTGCGCACGGCGGGCGGGGACGAGGAGGTGGCCTACTTCGTGGAGACCACGAACGGGCTGTTGGTCAGCACGCTCTTGGAGGCGGGGGTGGCCGTCTATCCGATCACGCCGGGCACGATCGATCGCAAGCGCGGCCCGGCCCGCGCCAAGACAGATGCCCTGGACGCCTACCTGCTGGCCCGCACCGGGCGCAGTGACCTGGCCGATTTGCGCCGCTTGCAGCCCGACAGCCCGCTGATCAGTGAACTCAAGACGCTCACACGCGATCAGGAGACGCTGGTGCGGGACCAAACACGGCTGCTCAATCAGCTCACGGCGTGCCTCAAAGCGTACTACCCAGTAGCCCTGACCTTGTTCAGCAAGCTGCACCAGGGCCTGACGTGGGCTTTCCTGGAGGCCTATCCCTCACCGGAGGCAGCTGCGGCGGTGAGGGCGGAGGAGATCCATGCGACGTTGGGCGCGCTGGGCCATTCGCCCGGCCTGGCCAAAGCGCAGGAGCTCGCCGTGGCCGTGCAGACCCCCCAGTTACAGGCGCCACCGCCGATCGCGCGGGCCAAGGAGCGCTTCATGCTGGTCTTGGTGGCCCAGTTGCGGGTCGTCTGCACGGCGCTGGCCGAGTACGAGCGGGAGATCGCCGGCCTCTTTGCTCAGCATGCCGATCACACTCTCTTCGCCAGCCTCCCGCGGGCAGGCAAGCGCCTGGCGCCCCGCTTGCTGGCCGAGTGGGGCGACGACCGCACCCGCTATGCCGATGCCACTGCGGTGCAGGCCTTGGGCGGCACCTCGCCGGTGCCCCACGCCAGCGGCAAGTTCGTCAGTGCGCACAAACGCTACGCGTGCAGCAAGCCCTTACGCAACGCGCTCTTCCAGTTTGCCTGGCAAAGCACCTTGAAGGAAGAGTGGGCGGCGGCCTACTACCAACGCAAGCGACGTGACGGCAAGAAACACGCGGTGGCTGTGCGGGCCCTGGCCAACCAGTGGGTGCGCATCATCTTCGCGGCCTGGCGCAAGGGCGAGACCTATGACCCTGCTGTGTTCCTGGCGGCGCAGCGCGCCCATGCCCCGCGTGCTGCCTGAGCGACACGAAGCCTGTTCTCCCGAGCGCAGATGACCAGCTAAGCGGCCCAGCGGTGTCGGTTCGTCCTTTTGCCGCCGCCGCTGTGCCTTGGCGCCGGCGTCGTTTCGGTGGCGCGGACAACCGCCAGATTTACAGACTTTGGCCAGCGACCCACGTAGCGCTGCGGCCCTCTCCGCCGTGACGCTTTTGTGGGCGACAACCGCGTCACAGAGGGACCCAGCGCTGTGGCGCAAGGAGAGACCACGTGAAAGAACGACGAATGCGCTGCGCGGCGTGTGGGGAGCGGTTCACCATCATCCGGTTCGAGCGCGAACGCACCTCGGCCTATTGTGACCTGTGCCGTGCCGAACGACGCCGCGCGCAGACGCAAGCACGCACGCAACGCTGGCGTGATCAGCAGCACCTTCCCCTGCGCCACACGGAGAGTGCGCCTCAGGGATGAGCCACTCGTGGCGGCCTGGTCCCCCCACCGGGGCTCCGGAGGTCGCGGGGTGTGGGGGCGCGTAGCCCCCACAGGCTGCCGCTCACGCCAGCGCAGGCGCAGCGGCTTGACGGCCGCCGCGGGGTCCCCTGCTAGACTGCGTCGCCCGAGGGAGCGGACCCCCACTGTATGTTCCCGTCCGCTCCCGCGGCGCAGCAGGCACAGCAGGGGTGCGCGCGCCGTCACGCCCCAGCCGGAGCGCCCGCGCTGGCTGTGCATAGGTCGCGGGATCTCAGCGTCCCATCTCTGACATCCATGCTTCTCCTATATCATTGTCGCACCTTCTCCTGCTTCCCCTTGACATAGAAGGTCTGATCGCTCACGGTACTTTGCTGCTTCTGAACATGGGGTTGGAAGACTCAAAGCCCTGAGAGACAGGCCGGATGAGCCAAGCGGCCAGCACAATGGGCTCCCCCCGCTCGGCGGAGTAACGTCGGTGCTGCTATCACGAGACAGTGATGATGAAGATCGTCGCTGGGCAAGGCAGCTATGAGAAGATATGTCAGTCAGGGGAGGGGCTTGTCGGCCATCGATAGGTCATCGTGTCGTGGCGATGCTACACTAGCAGCATGGTCAACCCTTCCAGCGCGGTGCGTCCCTCGCTTGTGGTGATCACCGGTGCGCCCGGCTCAGGCAAGACAGCCGTGGTGCCCGTCCTGGCCCGACTGCTGGTCGGCGCGGTGATTCTGGACATGGACTGGTTACTGGACCCGCTCAGCCGCCTCGCGGGCGTAGACCTTGCCGTCCACGAGCCGTCCTGGCCCGCCTATCGCGATGCCTGGCTGGCACTCGCTGCCTGCATGGGAGGCACCGGCGTGCCCGTCATTTTGTGCGGACCCCTGCTCCCTGCCGAACTCGCCCCTCTTCCGTCGCGAGCGCTTGTGGATCAGATCCACTGGATTGTGCTCGATTGTTCTGATGACGTTCGCCGCCAGCGGCTGGTGACACGAGGATGGGACGGAGCCCTCATTGCCGAAGCGCAGCACGATGCGGCTGTCCTCCGCCGGCTCGACGCGGAGATCGTCTCCTCAGACAGCCTCTCTCTAGAGGAGATGGCCCGCGTTGTTACTGGGGTGGTGCGCCGTCTTCTCACACGTTCTGGCTAACAGCGATTTGCTGGTGATTCGGTGCCTCGTACACGCTATGCGCTCCTGTCGGCACCCATAGCCGCTCGGCTCAGACCCCTTCGGACATCCACTCCATCGGCGATCATCGATGTATGACTATTCACCCCGATGAATGGCTATGGGAGTCGCCGCACACCTGCCGCACGCCATCCCCGTGCAACGCGGGCGCTGTTATCGTGTCTCTGCGTCTTGCTTGTCTCTAGCAGGGTGGCGACGATGCCAGTCCGTCGCGCTCTGGAAGGCCATGGCGAGGGCCAGCACTGTGGCTTCCTGGAAAGGAGCGGCGATGATCTCGAGACCCAGCGGCAGGTCGTCGCGTCCCATCCCCATGGGGATGGAAATGCTGGGCCAACCCAGAAGGTTCCCAAAACCGCCGTTGCCGCCAGCATGGCGCCCACCCTCCGCCGGGATCACGTCGATCGGCGGGGCTACCTGGAGCAACGTGGGCGCAATCAGTGCGTCGACATGCGCGAAGACGCGCACAGCGCCCTGTGCGGCCAGCGTGCGCACGCGCATCGCGTGCAGATACGTGACGCCGGAGATGGCGAGGCCTGCGACCAGCTCTGCTCGCAGGGCCGCGTCGACCATCGTCTCCGCCCGTGGACTGCGGATCACGTCCTCGAATGTAGCACTGCTTTCGACCATACTAATGGTCTGCGCGGCGAGGTCATACGGGAAATCGGGCAACGCGGCCTCGTCACTGCGGTGTCCCAGCGCGTGCAAGACGTCCAGCGCGGCCCTGAACCGGGCCCTGGCCTCGGGTGCATGGTGCGCCTCATAATCGTGGACAAGGATCCCCACCCGCAGAGGGCGCCCGTCGCGCGCGTCCGGCCGGACCGTCCATAGGCCCAGTGCCGATGTGGGATCGCGCGGGTCGTGTCCAGCGATAGCCTGCAAGACATGACCGCAGTCCTCAGCCGAGCGGGCCAGAGGGCCGACCTTATCCATCGTCCACGAGAGGGCCATCACGCCGTATCTGGGCACACGCCCGTACGTCGGGCGCAGGCCCGAGGCGTTGCAGAAGGCGGACGGCACGGTGATCGAGCCCCATGTCTCCGTCCCGAGGGCAAAAGGGACGAGGCCGCCGCCCACTGCCGCCCCCGAGCCACTCGACGATCCCCCCGCCCAGCGCTCCGGGTTCCACGGATTCCGACACGGACCATGGAGGGAGGCCCCAGGATCACCATAGCCCCCGCCCCCTGCCAGTTCCACCATGGCCAGCTTGGCGACGAGGATGGCGCCCGCCGTGCGCAGGCGCGCGATCACAGTGGCGTCGTAGTCAAACACCTGATCGCGGTAAAGGGGCGATCCCCATCGTGTCGGGATGCCGGCGGTAGCGAACAGGTCTTTGGCTCCGTAGGGAACGCCATGCAGGGGACTGCGGATCCGGCCTGCCGCGATCGCGGCGTCAGCCTCCGCCGCCTGCGCCAGAGCGCTGTCCGGCATGAGCTCCGCCACGGCATTGAGGGCACGGCCCCGCGTCTCCAACGCCTCAAGACACCACGTCGTTAGCTCGACCGAGGAGACCGCACGCCGCTGCACGAGCTGCCCCAGCGCGGTGGCCGAGGAGTGCGCAATGACGTGATCAATCATGAACGGCGTCCTCGGCGAGGGGTGATCCGTCACTGGGCGGCCACCGCGGAGTCGGGTGAAACACAAACGCGGGCTCTGTCCCTGCGGGGACCCACGTGCCATAGCGTGCCCACCCAGCTGCGATACCTCGGAGTGTCCCCCCAATCGCGGCGCGCTCCTCCGGTTCTAGGGTGTAGCTCAGACTCTGCTCGACCAGTGCAAGGCCGGGCGCGCTCCCATCATTGAGCGCCGCAGCCGGACCTTGTCGTGATGACGCTGTCTCCAACTCCTTGCTCATGCTGTCTGCTCCCTCTTTCTCACTGCCCTCATGACGCCATCGCCCCTGACCCTGACCATCTACGGAGCCGCACACGGATTGACCCGCGCCTAGTTCAGGATACACGACACAAGCGCTGGCGAACGCAGCACCGCCGCCAAGATAGCCAACATAGGGATCCATGTAACAGACGAAGATGCATGACGTGCGCTCCCCGCGTGTGTTCTTTGGCGCTGCTGCGAGCGGCCACTGGCCATCCCACCGCCTGTCTCTGACGATGCATGAGTATCCACGCTGCTGGATGCTTATGCGCCAGGAGGTACCAGCCCGAAGCCAATCACTCCAGGGCCTCGTGCAAGCGGCGCGCTTCCGCCCCGACAGCGCCTCCCTACAGGTCCCCAGTGGTCCGGCGCCATCAGCACGGTGAGCGGACGGTGTGCGAACTGGCCCCTCACCACATAGATCACGGGGCAGGCACAAGCGCTCGTCACATTTCACGAGCACGGCGGCGCACAGCGCGCACAATCTGGTCCGTGATCTGGTCAATCGAGTGTGTGCCATCGACCACGAGATCACACCCCTGGCGCGCATGGGCGCTCACCGCATGGTAGAACCGTCGCCCCACCACCACATAGAGCAGGAGGTACAGCGCCATCTTGACACTCCGCCGCACTATTCCGCCTGCTGCTCCCGCGCTCATGTCCCTCTGCAGTCGTCGCGCCAGGGCCCGCGTGAGGGAGATGTCGATCCAGACAACAACGTCGATGAGGGGCCGCATCTCCTGGCGCGCCCGGCCGAAGGGGTCATCCACAACGATATAGCGCGCCGGCGTCAGCAGGGGCGTGCCAGCGGGAGGGCGCACGGCGCTCCCCTGGCGCAACGCCCGGATATCCGCGGCAAGCCGTGGCGTCTGGAACTGATCCGCCTCGGCCCCGGCGGCCAGCCAGCGGGCGATGTTCCGTGGGTAGGTGGACACGGAGGCGTATTCATCGAAGAAGAGGGCCACGGTGCCTGTGCCTCCGTCCGGTTGCGGTGCTGCCGGTGCCTGCGCGCGGTGGTGTGACCATCCGCGCCGCTCGTGTCGCCTGCCGCATCAGCGCCCTGCTCGCCTATGTCACCCGGCGAGCACCCTGCGCCGCTGATGCGCCTGGGCATGAACCCCGTGTCGCTGGCCATTCCCCCCATCTCCTCCCCGACCGCATGCTGTGGCCACGCAGGGTGGTACACTGAGCAACAGGACGCACGCATGCCTGGCACCTGGCACACGCAGGCCCACATTGGGCAGGGAGTGTAGGGAGAAAACAATGCACGAGCAAGGCCTGGTATCCGGCCACGGCGCGAGGACAGGGGCACGTTCTGAGGACGTGGCCGTACCTGAGCACCACACGTTCGCCACTCAGACACATGATCATCCGGCCCCAGTGAGGGCCGGGGACGTTGGCGCGGCGGCTGAAGAGGCGACGCCAGAACCCACAGGCGTGGCGGAGAGCGCCGAAGCGTCTCACTTTCGCGCTGGCCAGGACGACCTGAGAGCCCCGTCGGAGAGCGCACCCTCCGGGGAAGCCGCAGCGAACCCTGACGTGCAGGATGCCGAGGAGACGGCGGCTGCCCTCTTCCCCACTGAGTTCGCCGCGCCGCCATCGGAAGAGGCCGCCGTGCATCCGGCCTCTGCGGATTGGCAGGTTAATCAGGACCAGCCCGACGCTCCCACGGGTGCTGAGGGAGGCGCGCGGATCGATGCAGGCATCGTGCATGCCACTGAGCCCACCAGCGGTTCCGTGGTTAGCACCGATGCCTCGCGCGAGAACACGGGAATCACGCACCCCAGTGCGCGGCTGCGCGATGATCAGGCCAGAGATCAGGAGCTGCGCCTCTACCGCTCGGGCCCGGAGGCCACGCCGCCTGACACGGCCACCATGGTCGAGGGTCGTCCGCAGCGCGTGAGCCGGGTTGGCCACTATGAGGCGCAGCAGATTGTCGTGCCACCCCAGGACGAGAGGTAAGCGCGCGCAAGCACTGGGGTACGTCGCCCTGGGAGCTGACCCGCCATCAGGCCCGACGTGCCCCTGCTCGGGGACAATGCCCCCTGTGCATCATGTGCTCCGTCCCGTGACCACAGGCTACCCCAGCGCTTGTGCGCGCTTATTGCGCATCCCGTGGCCATGCCGACCGCGCGCAGCGTGTAGGGCAAGCCATCGGGCCGGCGCTGGGCCGCAAAGAGGTCGTTGAGGTGGGCGGCAAACTGCTGGCGTTGTCTGCTGTCGCTGTGCTCGTCCATCACGCCCTCCGTCATGTGCTCCTGTCCTCTCCCAGTGGCTGCGGCGCTCCCGACCGTCGGGCGTCTCCACCACCGACGCGGGGGCGGCCACGCGCCTCAGGATAGCAGATGGGGGGCCAAGATGCCGTTCCTCACTCTCTGCCCCCTGATGACCTGGGCAGAGTGCCGCGCGTCCCCTCAGCAGGACCGGCGGCCCAGGGTGCATCGTCATGCACCAGACTGTATCACCATGCAGTGTTGTAGCCTAGCCATGCGACAGCTGTTGCCTGATAGAAGCGACGGTTCCATGATGTGAGAGATGAGCGCATGTCGTCCATCACGAGCCCGCCAAGCGGCCTGGATGAGCCAGGCGGCCAGCACAGGTGAGGGGCCACTCCCGCCCGATTTTCAGGACAAAGGCGACGACTCTGACCAGAGCATGCCGCTCACACCTGCCTGGTGGAGACCTGACGCTCGAACGTGGCGACACACGGGAGGGAGGGAGACGGGGAGGCGGCTGGAGACGCGGGAGACCAGCCGGCGTGGTCAGGGTGCGACCGGCTTTGTGCCGGGCCGTTCTTCCTGCACCCTCT
>JAABUV010008713.1_pt1 | contig 10171 bp, 13 predicted proteins | sample 5559971 | NCBI WGS metagenome assembly JAABUV01 (sample SAMN10711881, study PRJNA513362) | rock metagenome | isolation source: Antarctica rocks | place: Antarctica: Victoria Land, Knobhead nord | collected 2015-12-19
CCCCTGTGACAAGCAAGAATGGTGATGTTACCAATGCAACTGCTTGGCTCAAATATCACGTGACAGACATCACCAGCAAGCTGGCAAAGTAGCCTGCTTTTGCAAGACAGCAACACTATACAGCAGCTGTCACGGTCCACAAAAGGGTCTCCTCTCACATGCAAGGAGCAGCAGCTTGATGCAGGATGAGATGCGAGGTCCAGTGTGTAGAGGGCTAGTCCAATCAATGTGTGAGGACCACGTGCAGTCCGATGAATGTACAAGGACCACCTGTGAGGGCAGCTTGTTGCAGCCTGCGTTGGCGCAGCTTCTCCAATGCACTGCCAGCAGCTGCCTTCTGCTGGCGCCTGCGCCCTCCCACTGCTGCGTCAAAGTGCCCTTTGGGCTGATACTTGCTCCTGTTCCTGTTGCAGGCAAGAATTACCTGTCAGGGCAACATCACAGCTTGCAAGGCCAGCTTTCAACACACCCATCACTGCAGGAGAGCACTTCAGTCTTATGAAGCAAAGCCAACACGGCATGCAAGCAGTCTGCATGGTCAAACAGCTTGGCAAGGCAAAGCGACGCAAGTCAAACTTGCAATCTTCCAGGTGGCGTGTTCTTTTGTGCCTACTTGTCAAAGGCAAAGGCGCCCTGCTCCAGCTCTTGTGCTTCCTGCAGCAGCTCCCATTCCCTTTTGGACATGTTGGCAGGCCGCACAGCTGGCGCAGCAGCAGCCTCAGACCCACTGCTGTCACCGCCCCTGCCAACATCTTCCTCTTCATCCCACCGGCCCCTCCGCAGCTGCAAGGACAAGCACAGTCTATTCACTGACCAAACCAACTTCTTGCGCATTCCACCATTTTCCAGTTAGTCAGTCATCCAATCAGTCAGAGACATCTCATTTCACACATCTCTTCCTCAAGGTGCATGTGTTTATCAGCAAGGACAAGATTGTTGTCAGTACAGTCCTTTATGTTCAGTGTCAAACAGGGCCTGAGTGTGTGCAACTCCTCACCATCACCAGGAGCACTCAATACAGACAAGGGTCAGTGTTGGAACCTGGGCAGCCCGTTATAATACTTGGCTTCTCATTAATTTGACGCCAAAAGGTGTAGTATTTTTTTTCTTCTTCTTTTTTTGTTGTTGTTGAAAATCTATCATTCAGCGGCGGAGATGTAGCACCTGACGTTCATCAGCATCGTCTGACACCTCAAAGTTGTCATCGCTGTCCACCCCTGCTGGCTGATCTGCCGGCACTTGGGGGCTCTGATGGGGGGGGCCATCTGACTCCAAATCTGTCCCTGGGCTGCTGTTGTGCCTTGTGGGCGATGGGGACAAGCCATGAGACAAGTGGTTATGCTGGCCCCTTGGACTAATGCTGTGTGGTCTGTGGCTGTCTAGCATGTCAGGCTCAGCCTGCCAATCCTGTATGTCACATCAACATTTCATCTTGTTGGTGTACCTTTCAGGTTCAATCAAAGCAACCTTTGTTGTCTCAGTGCACAGCGTCCATCAAGCAACTGTGACCACAGGGTGGCAGCACCTCTGAGGTGGCTCGCGTGAGCAGACTGCAGACTCAGTGGTAGACTATGGCCAACTATGCTATGTCCCTTGCAGAGCATTGTTGCAGAATGCCTGATGTGTTGCGTAAAGCCCACTCCACCCACTGACAGGTAATGGCATGCGTTTTGTACCCAGTCTACCTGTCTGCATGTATGCCATTATTGTCAAGAGTTTCATGTTTTTGACTGCACAGAGTACACACCATGGGTTGGTTGGCTGCATCTTCATATGCCTCGTAGTCCATAGCAGCAGCATCATCAGCAATGTGGCCACCTCTGGGGGCTGCCTGACGTCTTTGCTTTGGCCTCCTGACAGTACCTACCACATTCAACACCAAAGTCGGCTCAGGAGGTATGCTGTGATATGACAAGCAGATGACAAGTCAGACTGAGTAGCAAAATCGAGCTTATTACTTTTGCTGCAAGACTCAAAGTTGGGTCGCAAAACAAACGGCAGTCTATTGCAGCAGTCTTGCACGTTGTGCATACATTACCATGTACATGTGACTACTGGCACATGGTGCTGGTGTCTGTTTCAGACAGTATGCTATAAGCACAGACAGTTGGCTTGAGGTGCTCAGTCATCAGGCATTTCGTCAGTCAATGCCTGCTTATTGTGCCGCTTGCAATTATAAGGCTCCCATGCAAAACACGGCCTCATGAGTTGAATGATTGGACAGCTGTAATAACAATATGGTGAGGAGACAACTGCAGCAAGACCAACATGTTAATGCACAGAATGTCATGAATCTAGTTCAGTACTGATCGTGATTTTACCACGCTCCCCGTCATCAGGGCACGCTCTTGGCAGTGGGCCAAGCTCATTCATGAACTCTGACTCAATGTCATACTCCCTCCCTCCACCATACTCAGGTGCAACTGCGCGAGCTCTCTGCCGTGGTCCATTGCTTTGCTGCCTGCGTCCTGCACACATGTACCCTGTCACCTCAACCTTCCTCACATCACTACCAGGTCACCTTGAATCCATCAACGCAGCAATCAAAGCATTGAACAATAAAGTTTCCTCTTGTCAACCATAACATGCTCTGCACACTCACTCGCATCAGTCCATTTGGATAACGAAGATGTTCAATTTTGCATCACGTGTTTACTGTGGGTTTGGACACTGATGCACATGCTTATGTTACAGCAGCTACTCCCAGACCTGGCTGTTAATTGATGGTGGTTTCGTGGCATGGTAGCTGCTCCACACCTATGTTTCATGTTGATGTACAGGGTGCGGCACCCAGAGGAAGGCCAAAGAAACCCACCTGGATGTCTGTGATGTCGCATGTCGTCACCAGCAGCATATGCAGAAGGCTGTAAGCGGGCATGCCCAACTGGTCTGCCTTGTCTGGGGTTGTCAGCAAACTCAGCATCATCCACCGAGTTGGGAGCATCATACCCTAATCCCAAGTTGGCGTACAAGCGGCTGACAGCAGGTTCCCTGCAGTGCACAGTCTTTGTTCAGCAGCCTTGTCTGATGTCTTGACAGAGCCCCAGATCAGCAATCCATGTCAAGACGCACTGCTTTGTGGACACAACTCATTTGTAAGTGTCCATCTGACTGCATGATGACAAAGGCTTCAGCCAGCTTGACAAGGATCAAGGCAGAAATGCTGTGATATGCAGTCAGTGCAGCTGTTCCGGTTTGGGAGACACCATGATGGAATGTGGTGGACTGTGGTCTATCAGGCTAGGAGCTTGCCCTGTGTCATTGAATGGCTTCCGTGACTGTCTGTGCTGGTGTGTGTACCCTGAGCGGTGACGTGGCTTAGCTGTGGCATGCTGGGCCACTCTCGCTGAGCCAGCTGCAACACTTTGTGGTCGAGAACGCTGTATGGGAAGTGCATGGTGCTGCAGTGTATGGCGTGGTGGCAGCAGCTGAAAGTCATCTGCCAGCAAGCAAAGTGATCGGTCAAACTTGTGCTGAGCAGGCAGGCAGGCAGGCAGGTCAGACAACAGAAAAGCCGACAGAAGGCCAAACGGGGCGCATGGACATGACTGTACATCACAAAGCATGTTTAGGCTCAGTGATCAAAGTCAGCATGATGCTAGGAATGATGCGCTGGTAAGCACTGAAAGCACAAACGCCCCAGAGGTGCATATGCTACACATGTATATGCTTGGCTAGCCAGATTTGCCTGGTGTACTTTGCTGTAGATGTTGCTTGTAGCTCTGGCAAAAACTGCAAGTATCTGCGTTGTACGTACCATCAGCTTCCAGGCCATGTGGTTCTGGTCCGGGAGCAGCATCTGATGGGGAAGGCAGTGAATGATGACCACCTGCCGCCTCACCACCACTTCCCTGCAGCGTGAACCAGGGTTAGCATCCATCAATTTACAGACCACCAGATCCTGCGTAGCAGTATATGTGGAAATGCTGCATTTCCAGTACTTGGTCTCTTTGCTGTAATTGGTCAGTATGACATCTATGTGTAGGGTATCTAGTAGAAACACTTGAGAGAGTGCTGATGGAGTCTGTGTTGCTTGACAAGAGAGAGTCAAGGTGGTTGTTGTGGTTATTGCCGTACTAAGCCTCTTGTAGCAGATGAGATCTCAGCAATAAACAGGGTCAGATGGTCAGCATACCCTGGACGTTGGCTGCTCATCACGCTCAGGGGATGGCAGGGGTGAAGGGATGGGTGCAGGGGGTGGTTGGGTGGGTAGCTTGCAGTGCTTGGGCCAATGCTCCACAGCATGCTCAGCATCACTGCAGGAGTGAACAGTCATCTTGGCAAAACTGCCAGCTCAAACGATGATGAACTTGCAGTCTTCAGCACAAGTGTCTAGTAAAAGGCAGGGTGCATGTTGACGCTCAGCCTTTCAGTGTGCTGCTTGTTAAACAAAGCAGAGTGTGCGTCAGCATACAGGTAGCTGCTATTTGCAAGGAGATCTGTTGTTTTGGTATTGATACACCTCATGGACACTGCCTGAGAGACACTGCAAATAGGGGAAATTATACCTTGGGCTGGTGCAGATTCTGAATGAGTCAGCTGCTGTGGTGACATGACCAGGATGTGTTTTGACAGAGCTCCACGCATCTGCCAGTCTTGCCTGCTGCTCTGCATCCAGACCCCACACTTGTAGCACCTCCAGCTCTGAAAGGCCCTTCAGCATATCAACCATATGCTGCAAAGTTTCAGAGGTAAACGGCACTGCCTGGCTGGCTTGCTGGTCTGAGGCTGAAGTCCATTGCACTGCAGGTCCTAGCTTCAGGCATTTGAGGTATGCCTGTGTCGAGATCTCCTCAGGATCAGTTGTGAGCTGATTGAACAGCAGGCAGAGGTCCTCATTGGTCATGCCGGTGTGGTGAACGGAGAGCAGTCTCAGCGGGGCATCCTCAAACAACATTGAAGTCTCCAGTACTTGCTCTGCAGAATGTCTCTTGGCCTCAGCATATTGTCTTAGACTGTAGTCTGTGCAGTCTATGCATGCTGTGTATACATGCTGTGTATGCCAGGCACACAGACAAGCAACAGCAAGCGGCGTCATGAGCAGATGACAAATCGGCATGACGTGGCCTTTGGACGCTTACTGCAGGAGTTTGGTCTCAGCAAAGGGTTGTCACTGATGTCCAGCCTCTGAAGCTGTTCTGTGGCGGGCCGCAGGTATGCCAACCAGCCAAGTGCATCTGCATGCAGTAAGCCTATGGCAAAAGCCAGCACATGTATGCAGGGATCTGCACCCCTTTGCTTCAGGTGACAGCTGGAAGTATGCAAAGTACATGGAAGAGCATGGATGCACATGCAGCTACAGCGGGCCACACAGACCTGATGGCAAACTGCAGCTGCTCAGGTCCAGGTTGCGCAGCATGCAATGACTGCCCAAAGCCATAATCTCTGCTGCTAGCCTCCAGATAGCAGCATGGTCCACCTAACTGACACGGTTGACATGATTCCTATCAGGTTCTGACAGAATAAGTAAGCTCGCATCAATTCTATTGCAGCCATAGCAATCACGACCAATTTGGTGTGATGGTGATCATCAGATGCGTCATGCAGCATTTGCTCAACACAGCTACTTGTGTGCTGGCTCTTGTTACACAATGACTATGCTTGTTCACCTTGCACCCAGACAGACTCACGGTCAAGACAGGGACATAAAGATCATACCTGCAGGTTGCAACAAAATAAGAAGCAGCTTCCCTCACGTCAAGGCAGAGCATCTGATACACCTACTTGTCCCTTCCTAGGCATGAAGATATGAGGCCTTGTAACTGCAAGCCATCAAGCTGCATATCTTCCGGCAGAGCGACGTCAAGGCAGGCATGACCTACGGCAACAGCTTTCTTACAGACCATGGTTCGCCGTGCTCGAGCACACTAAGCATCGATGCAATGCATTGGTTCGTTTGGGTGTAGCAGACCTGCTGACAATGCGGTGTGTTCATCGATTGTCCACTTGGCATGCATGTCTGTTGGCAGCGTGAGCTTGCCGGTCAGCCATATCATGTCTAGCTGCGAGATGGGCTCTTGATGCTGCGCAAACTTTTCGACCCATCTGTGATTGCTGATGTCACCCATCGTTGTTGTCGCAGGTAAATTGAGGAAAGCTGATCTTAGGTCAAGCTTGGGCTGATCGAGTACTAAAGTGCATCATTAGCTGTTGATCCCGCTGGAAAGAGTCTTGAATCTGCGCGGTCTGGGCGCCTGACCCACACTGCGCCCAAGTTCTTAGCGTAGTCATAGACCATTGGTCTGAGACCATACTTCGCCTGGTTAATAGCTTCAAAATTGGTCAAGGTCAAAGGCAATTGCGACTATTTTGGGGTTTTAAATTGGCAAGAATTTATTGCAATGCTTCCAGCTGGATCCGTCGCTTGGTCGTGAGCTAGTGCTAGTTGCGTTAGCATCGGCAAAACGGGTGATCGCACTGCAAGCTCCGTGACCACACCGCAGTTGCGCATCACCTTACTGACTCGATTGGTTTTGGTCCCTCTTGGCTGTGACCTAGAATCTGCCTCTGCAGAAGCGCTAGGTTGACCGAAGGTGCGCTGTTTCTTTGCACAAGGCGCAGACTTGGGTTGTCTCAAGAGTGGGCTGATTGCAAGTATTGCCACCAGTCAGCCAGTCTGGCTTTTGCGGCACAGTAGCCGGCGCCCTCAATCTACCAAGTAATCTGCAGGGTGCTGGTTGGGCCCATCAGCACGCAAGTCAGAGCTCAGTAGGCTGCTCATTGTCAACCAGCAGCCATGGATGAGGTGTTGAAGTTGGTCAACAGGCTGCAGAGTGCCTGTACTTTGCTTGGTGACACTGCTGGCCAGAAAGACTCAGACCTGCCAGGACTATGGGAGATGCTGCCCAGCATCGTTGTTATTGGAGGACAGGTAATTGGCCCCCTCGGCTGCTACATCACAGGGACAATCTCTCGTGTAATTTGCTTAATTCAGCGCCCAAGTGCAATCACCACCATAGACATAACACCTCTGCTGGTTTTGTTCAGTGAACCTGTGCTGGCAAACGCAGCAGGAAGTGGAAAGACATCCTTGTTCCCACTCCATGTTGCACAGAAGCTTACATTGCATCTCTATATGCAGAGCTCTGGCAAAAGTTCTGTGCTTGAGGCTGTGGTCGGCAAGGACTTTCTACCCCGTGGGACTGGTATTGTCACCAGGCGGCCTCTGGTGCTGCAGCTAGTGCATCTAGAGGGCGAAGATGAACGTGAATATGGTGTCTTCCTGCACAGAGGCCAGGAGAAAATCTATGACTTCAGTAAGTGCACTATTTATTTTCTAGTGCTAGCATCTTTCTCTGAGCATGTCAGCAGCTCACAGAAGCAGCTACACCTAGCTGAGCCTCACTCCTAGCCGGCAGCAACAACAGCAAGTGTCACAATACTTAAAATCGTACATTGGTCAGCCCATGTCACAAATATATCCCTTGTAATGGTGCTGACTGACTGACTGACTGACTTGTGGTGTGCCCACAGATGCAATCATGGGTGAGATTGAGGCTGAGACCAAGAGGTATCTGCAGCAGCATGGGAAAGTGGTGTCAGCTGACCCAATCCAGCTGACAGTGTACTCCCCACTGGTGCCCAACCTGACGCTGGTCGATATGCCAGGTATAGACATAGTAACAGACTCACTGGCCCTTGACAAAAAACATGACACGCTGCTTTTCAGCTGTTGCTTAGCATCGAATGATCAGCAAGGGTGATCAGCAAGGCCTGTATGTTTTATCTGGAGCCCTTGTGAGTGGACAGTGAAGCTCTTGACTGCTCTTGAAAAGCGCCAGCAGACATGAATAAGCGCTTGACTGCCTTAGCAGAGCAATCACAGAATGCCATCAGTCAGGTCATGACAATGTGGTCATGATGCATAGGTCTCACCAAGGTCCCAATTGATGGGCAGCCAAAGAGCATCGTCAAGGATTTGGAAGACATGGCCCGCACTTACATCAAGGTAAAGCAGCCTGTCAGGTGCAATTGACAAACAAGTATGTGGTCATGTCAATGCCTGACCATCTGCTGTATATTGCATCCAGCAAACAGCTGCTACTTATCACTCCTTGTCACACGCTTTGGTTGATATAACTCATTCAAGGCATTGATGTCATTGGCTTTTTACCTTTGCAGGGTGACAATGCCATCATCCTGGCTGTTACCCCAGCAAATGCCGATCTGGCAACATCAGATGCCTTGCATTTGGCCAGACAAGTAGACCCCGCTGGTGACAGGACCATAGGTACATCATGCCGCCACCTGCTGTACCCAGGGCACGCTGTGCTAGTATCTTGTTGCATGTGTGATGCTGCGCCTCTTGCTTTGTTCTGCGCTGTGCAGTGTGTGAAATGTGTGCAAAAGTGAACTGGGCTTCCGTTTGCGCGCTGGTGCACACGGTGCACAGATGTTGGTTACTTTTGGTCAAATCAAAATTAAATTACCTATTCCAGGCATCTTACACCTGGTGAAGCAGACGTGCATGATTGTCAGATCAATCCCTGCTGCTGTTTTACTGTATATGCACTGAGGATAGCGACTCATGCACATTGTGCATGTAAACCTATCTTATCATGTGGTGCTGCAAGGCCAGCAGCAGATGATCTCTTTGTGGTGTTGCAGACTGCTCAACCCATCAGAACCATCAATGCGTTTGTGTCAGAAAGACAGCGTAGTCACAAGCAGCACGTGTACTGCTATTGATACATGATCATGTAAGAAGCCGCATTTGCGCCTCCATAAATGATCTTTTTGTCAAGGGAACAACTTTTACAGGTGTGCTGACAAAGCTGGATATCATGGATCCTGGCACTGATGCAAGGGACATCTTGGACGGCTCAGCTGTGCGTCTCAAGCATGGCTGGATTGGTGTTGTCAACAGAGGCCAGAAGGACATTCTGCAAGCAGTAAGTACTGTTAAGTGGTGTGGTGCTGTATTTGCCCATTCACCACACTGTGGGTACCTCACTGTTTATGTGCATACAAGCTCATCAGTGTCATAGCAGGTGTTGTGACATCGTACAAGCTTGTGCTGAAGATGTCTTGCGAGCAATGCATGTTGTGCTGCTCATGCTTGGTATGGTCAGCAGAATGCAGACACAAGCAGCAGTGCGGAACCTGTCACATCCTGTGTCCTCAGTTGAGGCTGATCTGTGAGAGATGCAGCTATGCACCGCTGCCACTGCCTGTGCTGCTGGCTTCTGCGCACGACTGTAGCCTAGCAACTGATCAATGTCTGATTCTGACAAAGGCACTGCAGGGATATTCTGGCTAGTAACGGGTTGCCAGCGTGCCACATGCATCTAGTCTGCTTGTGCTGTTGTCAACAAGTGCGGTACAAGTTGAAGTCTGGGCAGCTGTATGGAACCTCACTGTTTTGATACGGTTCAGGTTGACATGGAATCAGCTCGTACCAAGGAGCTGCAGTTCTTCAAGGCCAATCCCCGATACGCTGACCTCAAAAATGTGGGCATGAACTTCCTTTCTGGCAAGCTGAGCAATCACCTGATTGGTGCTATCCGGCGACAGCTGCCTGCCATCCAGAACCAGATCAACACAGGTATGTCTAACAGATTGAATGGACAGTGCTCATCATGGCATTGCAAGAATTGGAGAGATGCCCATCTGCTCTACTGTAATGACAATCACGACAGCGCATTGTTTGTGAATTTGCCTTGCAGCTTGTACTGCGACGTGCAGGCGAAGGTCATGAGCTAATAACTGCAGCAGCTGCTGTATCTGCCTGACAGCTGTTGAAGCACGTGTACTAGCTTGTGAGCTGCATATACGCCTCCCTGTGAATAGCAGCTTGTACTGTGAAAGATCTAGTCCAGGCCACACTAAATCAACAAGCAATAGTGCTGATGGCCTAAGCAGGGTTGGAACAGGCCCCACATGGTGCCCAAATGGTTGCCCACCGCAGTTTGCTTCCCCTGTCTTGCTGGCAGCGCATCACAAGGCAACTTTATCTTGTCAGCATGCCCTTACGTACTTGTGCCTGCTGTTGCATGCAGGTATTGCTGGTCTGGAGAGAGAGTTGAGCAGCATGGGGGGACCCCCAGTGACCAGCAGGGGTGGCATGGTGCACCTCATCCTCAGCCTGTGCCGTCAGTTTGAGGAGGCCTTTGGCAAGGCTGTGGATGGTGGTAAGGGCGGAGGAGAGCAGATCCTCAGGGTTTTTGAGGAG
>JAABUV010008714.1_pt1 | contig 10169 bp, 11 predicted proteins | sample 5559971 | NCBI WGS metagenome assembly JAABUV01 (sample SAMN10711881, study PRJNA513362) | rock metagenome | isolation source: Antarctica rocks | place: Antarctica: Victoria Land, Knobhead nord | collected 2015-12-19
CCGAGGAATTGGAGGCCGCGCTGGACGCGTCCGACGCTGATGAGGAGGGCGCAGGGCTCGGCCAGGGCTTGCAGCCCGGTGCAGGGCCTGGCAAGGGCTCGCCGGGTGCCGCCCAGCCCGGCGCAGAGCGCCGCAGTGCCGCCGACGAGCCCCCCGGGCCTGGGCGTGCAACCGCCGCTCGCGCCCGCGGCGGGCTTGCTGCGGGTGATGCGGCGCGCGGGAGCGGCGGGGGAGCCGCCGCCAGGTTACGGCCGGACCCCACAGGCGCGGCGCGCGCGGCCTGCTCGGGCGGCCCAGGAGGCGGCGAGGCGGTGCAGCACGCCGCGGCCGCAGGCGGGCGGCGGCCCGGCCGTGCAGGCCGCGGCGCGTACGTGCAGTGCGCGCCCTGCGCTCGCTGCTGCACGTAGGGCTCTCGGGGCCTGTCGCGAAATTATGCCTGTAGAGACGTCCACAGTGCTGGGGTGTTCTGACGGGCGCGTGATACACTTGTGCGCCTTCGCTGGACGCGGTGTGCTTGCGTGTGAAACGTGTGTTGCAGTGCATGTAGCCAAGCTGTGCGCGCGGCCGACGCAGGTACGAGGCCTGGCAGCTGGGGCCCGTGAGGCTTCTGACGCGCGCGCACACGCGAGCCTGCCTGGCGGCAGCAGACCCTGCTCCAAATCCCGGCCCCGCGCCAGACCCCGCGCCAGACCCCGCGCCGCCACCCGCGACCTGGGCGGAGGCAATCGCGGCCGCGCAGCCGCCGCCGGCGGCAGCCGCGGCCGGAGCCGCACCCGGCCCCGCCGGCGGCCCCGCGCCGGCGGCCCCGCCGTTGCTGGTCGTCCGCGTATCCGCCGAGTACCTGGGCGAGCGCGAGCAGGACGAGGAGGAGACCACGGCGGCTGAGGTCGCGCGCTGGTGGGCCGCGCTGCGCGTGCGCCCGAGCGCCCGCCTGCTGGCGCGCCCCCGGCCTCGCGCCTGTGAGCAGGGTGGGGGCGGCCACCCTTGCCCTGACCCGAGCCCTGGCACTGACGTGGTGCATCAGGAATGCGAAAGTGTGGCAATGAGCAGGTCACTGCCGCAGCCAGCGCTACGCGCCATTGGGCCGAGCTGCCCGAGCGGCTGGGCGTTCGCCTCCTTGCGCACTCCCCTGACAACTAGAAAGTTCTAGCCATGTGCCTTGTGGGTCATATGGGGTTAGCCTTCGGCAGCCTGCTGCGGCGCACACAGCGCGGATCAGCCGAAGCGGTGGCCGCAAGTCAATCTAGCACCTTGCCGCCGTGCGCAGGTGGGCCATGCGAGCACGGGCTCCGGCCCACCGCCTTGCCGCCGTGCGCAGGTGGGCCATGCGGGCGCGGGTTCCGGCCGGCTGCTGCGCCTGGAGCAGCGCACCGCGGCTGAGCTGGCGGACGCGGCGGCCGCCGGCGCGGTGGCGCCGCCGTTCCTGTGCGCGCTGCTGGCGGAGCTGGCGCGTGCGCTGGGCGCCGCGCCGCCTGGGCGCTACCTGCTGACGCACGCGCCCGGCGGCGCCGCGCTCGCGCTCTGGCGCGCGCTGCCCGGCGAGCTCGCCGTGGCGGAGGCGCGCGCGCGGGGGCCGGGTCCAGTTCCTGTGAGGGGGGTAGAGTTGGGGCTGGCATGGCGGAGTTGCGCTCTGACAACTGTGGGATTATCCAGTGGGGCTAGGCTCCAGCGGCGGCTGGCGCTGCACGCGGTCAAGCGGCTCCAGCGGCGCCGGTCGCGCAGCCCTGCCCGCTCGCTGCGGGGCTGCGTCGGCGGCGGCGGTCGGGGCGCGGCGCGCGCACGGCGCACCCCCGCTGGCGGCCTGCTTGCCGGCTGTTCGGAGGCCGCGCGGACAAGGGGACAGACGGCGCGGCGGCGCTGCGCGCAGGGACATGCGCCGCCGCTGCCATGCGATCCTGCGGCGGGCGCGGGCGCGGGCGCGTTCGACCTTTGGGCTGCACACGCCGACAGCGGCGCCGTCGACCCCGACCACGTGCGCGTCCACCTCAGCCCGGCGCTTTGTCGTGAGAGCAGTGCGCAGCGGTTTCCTGCATCCGCTGGAGAGCGTCGTCAGCCTCCGCTGTGCTCCCACATGGGCCTCTGGACTCGACAAAGAAGCACACGAAGGAGAAGGTGCCTTTTTTTCTGCCCGTACAATTTTTTTTCCCACCTCACGAGTAAGGCAGCTGTATCGACCACACCCATGGGAGTGGTGCTCACAAAAGGCTTCCGGCCGCAGACTTCCCACCGCATGCGAACGTGGAGAGCGGCCGCGCAGGTGCCGTTCACTCCGCGGCGCTGGCGCCCGAGCGCGCCGGGCGTGCCGCAGGTGCCCTTCACATTCCCGCTGCGGCCGGCGGCCCCGGCGCGCGCGGGCAAGCGCGGGCGCGGGCGCGGGCGCGGCGGCGGCCGCGGCGGCGCGGGGCAGGGCGCGCGTGCGGCCAAGCGCGCCCGCGTGCGCAAGCTCATGCCGTCTGCGTGGACCATTGGTGCGCGGCGTCGCTTAGCACCGTGTCACGCCGGCACACCATGGCGGGTATTGTCGGCGAGTCGCCTGCAGACGCGCTTGCTCTCGCGAGGTCACCTCAGCCTGCTCACTGAGCTGGTGAGGCGTTGCCTTGTGACTGGCCCAGCACTGCTAAGCATCGGGCGAGCATCGACATCGTGAGCACCACCCGCAGACGCTCTGCTCCAGGCCCGGCCATCACAGCATGCGCTTCTGCATGTCCCCTCGGAGGCCAGCTGGTAGTCTGTGGCATGGCTCTGTCTATGAAGGCGTTTGTGGCCCTACGCCAAAGTCGCCCGGAAGCAACGTATCGCAGATGGCTTGGTCTACTCCACGAGGTCACGCTGCGGGCCTGCTTGCCGAATGACAAGAAGCGCGCTGTGATAGTGCCTTCACTTGACTGTACCCTAGTCCGGGAGGAGCATGCAGCCGGCCCGGCGACGCGAGGGCCGCGCGCCCGGCAGGCCAGCGGCTGGACTGGGACGAGGGCCTGGGCGGCGGCGCGGCCTTCTCGCACGCGGACTACACGGCGCAGCTCGACCTGGACGGCTGAGGGCGGCCGGGGGAGGCGCGCGCGGAAGGCGCGGACGCGGCGTTGCATGCCCGGCTCGCTGCTGAGCAGCCCCGGTGTCGTGCTGGCGCATGAGCACTGTGCGGCGAACGCGGGGGCCGGCCAGTGGTTGCGTGCATGGCATGCAGGTAAAGGGCTCAGGTTGCCTTGCGGCTTGTGTGTCAGTGCAAATCGCTGACTTGAACTCGCACCAGCAGTGTGTGTTTCAGCGCTTGTGCATGTCCATTGTTCGTTGCATGCTTGTCTGTTGAATTTGCTTTGGAGCACGTGTTTCACACCTGCGCTGTTGGGCGACGTACGCTGGACATAACTTGTCTCTTTAGATTCAGTGTGCATGTATATCAGTGCTTTCTGTGGCTTTTTTGCCGTGCGCTGTGGATGCCGCGCTTCACCATGTCCCTTGCATCGAGAGGACCGCTGCGGCACTCTGTTGTGGAGCATCGCCCAAAGTGTATTGTGATCAACAAATGTGCATAATGAACCTTGACTAGTCAAAGTCGCTGTCCTCGTCGTCTGGCGCTCGCCGCACCGTCGCGGCGCTTCTCCGCACCGTCAACCGAACCTGCATCCAGGCATTGGGGACCGCCGTGAGCTAATCCCAGCGTACACGAGTGGCGCTGCTGTACACAGCACTTGTGTTGCAGCGGGCACTTTCCAGTCTTCGGATCAATGTGCCCTGAATGGTTGCAGTAGGCCGCTGACATGGGGAGTTGCGGGGGTTGCAGGGCGCCTGTGGTTGCCCCCCCCCTTGGTTGTAGCCTTCACATGCATGTCAGCAGCTGATGCGCTCTGTGTTCCTGCCCATGCCTTTGCTGCCATGCGCCGACGCGCCGGGCCTGTGAGCGCTGGTCGCGGCAGGGCTGTTACCAGGGTGGCAGGCCGTACCTGCTCGATGTCGCCCGCACCCTGCTTCCTGTCCTGGGCATGGCAAAGCGCGAGGGGGGGGTGAAAGGGATATGTCAGGGATGAGCTCAGCCCGGGCCTCTCACCTGCTCCGCCTCGCCCTCGTCCTCAGAGTCGTCGGCGCGGCCGCGGCGCGGCGCGACGAGCACGCCGCTGCGCGCCAGCCGGCGCTCGACGACGGCGGCGCAGAAATCGTCGCGCGCGCCAAAGTCGGCAAAGCCGACCGTGCGGTCCACGGCCACGCCGTCGGCGAACATCAGCACCGCCGGCAGCACCTTGATGCCCAGCTTCACCGTGAAGAAGGGCGCGTCCTGCCCCGGCGCAGGCCAGTCAGTCGGCGTATGGCTGATGGTGCGGGGGTGTATGCCGGGGCTAGGTTAGGGTAGGACACCCTACCCTATCCGCACACAGGCCGCCCGGCTGCGGCCGGGGCCGCGCACCGGCGCCGACAGGCGGATGAAGCGCGTGTCGAAGAAGCGGCGCGCGAGCGCGGCCAGGTGCGCGTCCAGCAGCTTGCAGCGCTCGAAGTTGGCGTGGAAAAAGTGGCACACCACGCGCGGCGTGCTGGTCACCACCTCCAGGAAGTCGCCTTCGGCCACCTGCCGGGCCGTGCGATGAATTTTAAGACTGCTTCGCAGGCTGTGCGCGTCCTCATCGTGGCAGCATCCCGCAGTGTGCTGCCGCGGCCGGCGCGCGCTTGCGAGGCCAGCCCGGCGCGCCCTGCACGGCAGGCGGGGAGTAAGCTCACCACACTCGGCTGCGTCCAGAGCTGCTGTGCGAAAGCGGTCCACACCACACTCGGCTGCGCCCTACTAATCCCGTTTCCAAACTGCTTGATATCTTCTGCTCGACCGGCACCGCGTGTCGAGCACGCGCGTGTTGGGTGGTCCCAGCAAGTGTCTGCCCTCGTCCGGTGCAGGCCATAGCGTGCATGCTATGTGGCAGCCCGGCACCCGCCTGACACAGCACAGCGCCCAGCAGGCCCAGAAGTGCCCAGCAGCAGCGCCAAGCCGGCCCACCCAGTCTCTTACACCTTCACAGACAACAGTCGTTCTGCAGCTTGAGCAAACGCCTTGCCTGCAGCCCAGCCCTCCACTTGCACGCTTGCGCACAGTGCGGCCTGGCCCAACGGCGCCGCCAAGCAAGCAGATCGTGTTTGCAGTGTACGAGACACAGTCGTCCCTAGTTAGAGCCTCTGCGGCGCGCGCCTCCTGCAGCTCGCCGTGCCCCTTGCGCTGCAGCACAGCGCGCTTCTCGACCTCCCGCTGCAGCGCAGCCAGGCGCTCCGAGTGCAGGCGCTCCAGCTCCGGGTCGTCCAAGAAGTCATCAATGTCCACCGCGCGCGTCGATGCGGCGCTGCCGTGCCCCGCCGCCAGCATCTCCTGCGCGCAATACATCACCTGGTCTATGACCAGCTCACGGGCGGCGGTGATCAAGGCAGCAGCGTGGACAAAGCGAGCGCATGCCTTCTGGTAATCCCGGGCTGCGGCCTCCATGGCCGTGCCATATGCCAAGCTCTGGAAGGTGCTCTTCAGTTGCTGGACTTTCCCCGCATCCATCTTGGTATATGGTGTGTGTGATCACGCGGCTTGTGGGCAGTGGCGCGCACAGATGCTGGCAAACGGAACGCTGCAAGTGTGGCGCTGCTGGACTGCCTGGAAAAGATGAGGCTCACCGATCCAGCTTCGGCAGAAACTCCTGCCTAGGGTCAGTCGGCTGCCCTACTTAGGGCTGGCGCAAACAGGAGGAGGCAGAGGAGTGTGCTTCTGTGCTGGAAACTTGCTGGACTGAGCGTTGAGAGGATAGACTGAAGATAAATTCTCAGGAGTCTGAAGCAGCTGCTTTGTTGTGGCTGCCGCCTGCGGCCCGCGGGAGGGGCGTGGCACGCGCGCCGCCGAGCGCGCCGTCCTGAGGGTGCGGCAGCATGGCCACCGAGGCGAAGAACCCCACTGTGGACGAGCTCGAGGCCAAGGAGGAGGAGCTGTTCCGGACGGGGCCGCTGTCGGTCCTGACGACCAGCGTGAAGAGCAACTCGCAGGCGCGCGCCACGACATTCCTGTACAACATTGTACCTGCCAACACCGCAAGCGTGGATGTGCTGCGCGCTGGCGTGCATGCAGATGGCCGCATCACTCTGCTTTGAGAGCACCTGCACCGTCGCTGGCTGCCACTGTGCAGCAAGGCTGTAAGGCGTGCTTGGCGAGGCTTCCTGCAGCATCGGCGTGCTGCAGCGCACGCCGGTGCCCTTTGCGCTGCGCGCGCCTGCCGTCTGGCCCCAGCTTGCGCCTGCCGACGCCGCTCGGGGCCTGGCGCGTAGGTGCTCATCAACTGCCGCAACAACCGGAAGCTGCTGGGCCGCGTAAAGGCGTTTGATCGCCACTGCAACATGGTGTTGGAAAACGTGAAGGAGATGTGGACAGAGGTGCTGCCCCAGCTTTCATGCTGTGCACGTCCTGCAGCGTGTCATACAAGCAGCGTGCCTGCACTAATAACACACACGCGCAAGCCACCCGTGCGGGCTCTTAGTGTGGCTGGCGTCGCGCAGATACCAAAGACGGGCCGGGGAAAGAAGGGCTCGAAGCCCGTCAACAAGGACCGCTTCATCCCCAAGCTCTTCCTGCGCGGCGACTCTGTCATCCTGGTCCTGCGCAACCCGAAGTGACACCACACCCCAGGGGTATGGGGAGCGCGGAGAGGGAGCTCGCGCCGACCGGCGGGCGGGGTGTTGTCTTGGCGCGTGCGTGGGGCAGCACGACTTACTGGCTGCCTGCTCTGTAGCGCTGGAGGCCATGCCTTGGCACAACGTTCGAAGTTCTGCGGCTATAGCACCGACTGTCTGTGACGTGGCTGTGCTGTAAAGGATGGTACAGTGCTGTTATTACGCCAGGAGTGTGATTTGCTGACGTGCACCCTTTCACTGCTACCTGTCACTGCTACAGAGTGAGGACGCCGGGGCACAGAGGGCACAGAGGTAGCGCACAGATTGGCCATAGACAGCACTCTGGCTTGACAAAGCAGCACAGCGGCTGCGCATACTTGCGCCATAGAGGCAGCTCGGCGCGCGGCCGCCGCGGCCCCGCACTCACGCGAACTTTGCCGCGTCATAGGAAGTGGTTCTGGACAGGGCGGCGCCGCGGCTGTGTGCCCTGGCGCCGCAGCGACGGCTCGGCGCGGCGCGGCGCCGCCGCGGCCGGCCCGTCACGTGACCTTCGCGCCGTCCTGGAACGCGCGCGTGGCGCGCGCCTCCAGCTCGGACAGGAACTCCGCCTGCACGCGCTGCGCGTACGAGCCGCTGGGGTGCTCCAGCACCAGCCGCTCCATGCGCCGCCGCAGCGCGGCCACCAGCGCGTCCCCGCCCACCTACGGCCGCCGACTTCTCTGTTGATAAAGCAGCTATGTGATCTATACCGACCCGACCCGGGGGTCGGGCGCTGCGCCCCGTGCACCCACGCTCCTGCGCCCGCGTGCCGCCGCGCTCGGCCCGCCCGGCACGCCGCCGCCCATCCGCGCCGCAGAACCTGGGTGCTCGCAAGCCTGTACCGAACCGCACAATGCGATGCGGGACCCTGTGTGTGTCACAATCCCACACGATGCAGGCGAACGCGATGCATCTAGAAAGTCAACATCAAAGTTCAGTAAAACTGCGAACATGCACCTGGCCGGCCGCGGCCTCCTGCAGCAGCGCGTCCCAGCGCTCCTCGTCCGCCGCGAGCAGCGCCTGCACGGCCGCCTCCGCGGGCCCCGCCGCGTCGGCCGCCTGCGCGTCACCGCCGCCGCCGCCGCCGCCGCCGCCGCTAAGCGCCTGGGCGGCGTACAGCTGCAGGACCTGCCGCGCGCCCAGAGCTTCAGGCTCAAGAATGGCGGCGCGCCATGGGCTACAGTTCTTGTTGGCCGCCGGCCCGCGCCCGCACCCTCCCGCGCATGCACACCCCCGCGCTCTACTGCGGCTTTCCACCATGTCAGACGCCTGCGCGCTGTGGGTGACGTGGCGCGTGCGCCGCCACGCTGCAACCTTTCCTGCCAAGTTTCCGCGCACACGTCGTGCTTGCACAGGTGCCACACGGCGCGCGCCCTACATTTCTTAAGCAGCGTTTTCCGGCCATCTCGTGAAAAGACAGAGGCGGCCTTGCCGCCTGTGTATTTCTTAGCTCCCAGTCCACCAGCCCTCGAGCGCTTGGGAATGCTTGCAGAGCGGCCTGCCTTCTGCAGCAGCGCGACCATGCCGTCCAGCCGGTCGTCGGCGGCCTTGCGCATCCAGGCGAACGCGTTCGACAGCAGCGCCTCGTCCAGGCTGCCCCGGTGCGCGGCCACCGCGCGCCGCATGGCCTCCACCTGCCCGCGCGCGCAGGCGCTTCACATCGTCCCTGAGACTCCCGCCAGATGACTGGCAGGTCACTCACACTGCGCAGGAGTGCATGGTAGACGCGACGGTTGAAGGGGGCTACTGAGCGTATGATGAGCGCTGCATGCGCTCACCCTGCACGGAGCTGGCAGGGCAGCACGAGCGGGGCGCGCACCTTGTCGGCGGACAGGGGCACGTCCCACTCGCCGCGCTCGTTGGCGGCCGAGGCCAGGATCGCCTGCAGCACCTTGGCCGAGTCCTCCACCTGCGACCCCGCATGTCGGCTTTCCCGGGCGCGTGGCGCCCTGGCTGTGGACCCTGGCGGCGCTCGCTGCCTGCGGGGCGCGCCTGCATGTTGGTCTGCTTCACGACCGCCTCCACGATCGCCATGACCGTCTGCGAGCGCCGCGGCGCCGCCCGGGTCAGGCCGAGCTTGCTTGCAAGCTCACTGCAGTCCCGAGGGATTGCCCTCTGTCTCCGCAGGGGACCCCCGGTGCCAAGGACTGTTTTGCCCAACCCCATTCCCCTCCTCCACCTCATGCGCCGCGCTCTGCACAAAGCGCGACATGCGCGATAGTGGGCGGTGCGCCGCCGCGCACGTTGGCCAGCGCGGTCAGGCGCTCCTTCTCCTCGCGATTCTCGGCGGCGTCGGCGCGCGTGGCCATCCGCAGCCAGAACTTGGAGTCGAAGGCCAGCAGGTTCTCTGCGCCCGGGGCGGGACTCAGCAACCGCACACCAGAGCAAAGCGAGGCAGTCCCAAGCGACCGCACACCAAGTAGTGCGAGGCACACTGCAGCACTTTCAGGTGCTGCAGGCGCAGAGACGCAGACAGTCCGCACCTGCGACCAGCTTTGCAAGCTCCTGCTGCGACTTTGCGCCCTGCGCGGCGCGGGCGTGCGCCTCTGTTACACAGGCATTGTGCCATTGCATTGACTCGCTGCCTGGTCCCTTGTTGCCCTCCAACACGTGCAGGCCGGCAGCGGCGGTGCTGGGAGCCGGGCGCCGCTGCAGGGCCGCGGCCGCACCAGCAGCAGGTCTACCAGCTCATCAATGGCCGCCACCTCCTGCAGCGTGGCGGGCTTGCCGGCGCCGCCAGCCGCGGCGCGAGCCGCGCAGCCGCGGCGCCGGCGGCAGCACGCCGGCGCCCTGGGAGCCCTCAGGCCCAGAGCGGCGGCCGCGCCGCGGCAGCGCTGCTGCGGCCTGCCCGCGGCGCCCGCCGGTCGCCCGGCCTGCAGCCCGACGGGCAATGCAGGCCTGCTTGAGCCTGCATCTGCGTGCCGGCCGGTGCTGGCCCTGCAGCTGCCCTCGCACAAGGCGCCGCAGCCCCACATTGCTCTGTCTGGTGCACAGAGCAAATGCGCCAGTCACCACGTACTCACGTATTGATACTTTACCTGGCACTTGCCTTGACAGTCTTGCAGCGCTTGGCTTCTCCTCCTAGTATGGGGACTTGCCCACTTCACTTGACAAGTGACACCCTGGACACAGGGTCTGGTAAGAAAAGTCAGGCACCTGAGGAGGAGACAGCTCCGCCGATGGCCCAGTAGAGTAGCTTAACGCAGAGGCGCGCGGGGAGGGCGTTGTCGCTGCCACCCTGCAGCCATGGCGTCTGGGGAGAGCCTCAAGATCCTGCGCGCCCTGCAAGCCCGGCCGGAGAACAAGGTTCGCGACTGTGCCCCTTTTCTGGCTCGGCTGCAGCCGCACTTGGACCCGGTGTTCTCCAGCGCGCACTGTTGCTGCGCTGAACGTCCGCCAAACCACAGGTGTGCGTGGATTGCGCCACGAAGAACCCGCAGTGGGCGTCGGTGTCGTACGGCATCTTCATGTGCCTGGAGTGCAGCGGCAAGCACCGCGGCCTGGGCGTGCAC
>JAABUV010008715.1_pt1 | contig 10169 bp, 8 predicted proteins | sample 5559971 | NCBI WGS metagenome assembly JAABUV01 (sample SAMN10711881, study PRJNA513362) | rock metagenome | isolation source: Antarctica rocks | place: Antarctica: Victoria Land, Knobhead nord | collected 2015-12-19
TGGAAGCCGCTGGCACCCGCGCGCAAAGCGCGGAGCACGATCACCTCCGGTGGCTTCGCTCGGGCGCGCACGCGACGGGTGGCCGCGATCCCGTTCACCCGCGGCATCCGCAGGTTTATCAACACGACGTCAGTGCTTCTTCCTGCACCACCCGGCGCGGTGGGCAACGCTAGAGCCGCACCGCCTGTAGCAACGGCGACCAAAGTCGGTTACTCGGGCGACGACGGCGTACCACGGCGCAGTACGCAACGGCGTGAGATCATGGGACGGTGCCCGAGGGAGACACCGTGTGGCTGGCTGGCAAGCGCCTCCGGGCAGCGTTGGTGGGCGAGCAGCTGTTGCGCGGTGAGTTGCGGCACCCTGAGTTGTCCACAGTGGACCTTGCCGGCCGCACCGTGACCGCGGTGGCCAGTGTCGGCAAGCATTTGTTGACCCGTTTCGACGACGGAATGTCGCTGCACACACACTTCCTGATGGATGGCTCCTGGCACCTCTACTCCCCCGGCGCCCGGTGGCAGGCTTCCGATCATCAGGTGCGCGCGGTGCTCGCGACCCGCGCCAAGGTGGCCGTCGGATTCCGGCTGCACCAGATGGCGCTCCTGCCGACGGCGGAAGAGCCGCGTCTGCTGGCTCACCTGGGACCAGACCTGCTCGACGAGCAATGGGACGCGGCCATGGAAGCCGACGCGGTACACCGGCTGACAGCAGATCCGCAGCGCGAGCTGGGGCGGGCACTGCTCGACCAACGCGTGCTCGCCGGCGTCGGCAATCTCTACAAGACCGAGGTCTGCTTCTTGCTCGGCGTCACCCCGTGGGCACCGGTCACTTCGGTCGATCCGGTGCAATGCGTGCAGCTGTGCCGGAAGTTGTTGTCGGTGAACGTCAACCATCCTCAGCAGTCGACAACCGGTGTTCTCGGCCGCGGCCGAGAACAATGGGTGTTCGAACGCACGGGCCTGCCGTGTCGCCGTTGCCGGACCTCGGTGCGCAACGCAATGCAGGGTGCTGACGCACACCAGCGAATCTGCTATGTGTGTACCGGCTGCCAGTCGGGACCGCACCCCGCGCTCAGCGACGCGCGGATCCGGCCAGCTCGGCCAACGCCTGCGTGAGACCGTCGATACGGTCGATCGTGTCCTGCAGCACCTGCCCGTGCACCGCTTGGGTGCTCGACGTCGTCGCCACGGCGCGGGCCGCCGCAGCCACCACCCGCTCGTACTCTCCCACGCCTGTGTCCAGCCGTGCGGCAGCCTGACGCACCACCGGCAGCAGCTCCGCGGCGGCGAAGACACTGCTGTCGCGGGCACGCTCCAGGGCCAACAGATCCGTTGCCTCGCTGCGCAACACGCCCGCAGCAAACGCCGCGGCCGCGGCGACGCCCTGCACCTCACCGCTGGGAACAGCGACATGGGCGTCCAACAGACGGACGAGCTCGCGCAGGCTTGACTCCGCGGTACCGAGGCGCCGCAGTGAGGCATGCCCGGCAGAGCTTCGAGGCGGCAAGCTTGCGCGGATGGTCCGCTCAGCAGGCAGCGGCAGCTTGTGCAGTCGCCGAAGCCGCATCGCCGCTCCCGCGGTGGGAGTGCTGGCAAGCGCAGTAACGCCGCATCCGGCGGCAACCAGCAGCGAGGGGGCACCCAGCACCGCGAGTCCCACCGTTCCTGCGGTGAATGCGCTGGTCACGCTGCCGAGGGCGAGCGTGGTGTGCAGGGCCGCGCGGCGCTTGCGGAGCAGCCTCCGCCGGGGATCGCCCCAGCGCGACATCGCCGCACCAACACTGCGCACCGCGACCTGCGTTGACGTCCAGGTAGCGGTCGCATCGAAGCGGGCGCCAGCAGCCACGACCAGGCCCGACTTCAGCCCTGAGCGGGGGGTTCAGCAGCAGGCTTGGTGGTGTCGATCGCCGGCGTAGCGGAACCGGCGGGCAGTGCGTCACCCTTCATGGATGCGCGGATCTGCTCCAGCCGGGAATGGCCGGCCATCTCGATGGCGGACTGCTGCACCTCCAGCATCCGGCCCTGCACCGAGTCCTTGGACAACTCCGCCGAACCGAGCGCGTTGGCGTAGCGCCGCTCGATCTTGTCGCGCACCTGGTCCAGCGAGGGAGTGTTGCCCGGAGCAGCAAGCTCGGTCATCGACCGCAGCGAGCTGCTGACCTGCTCCTGCATCTTGGCCTGCTCCAACTGGCTCAAAAGCTTGGTGCGCTCGGCGATCCGCTGCTGCAGGTTCATCGCGTTCTGCTCGACGGCCTTCTTGGCCTGTGTCGCCGCCTGCAGCGACTGGTCGTGCATGCCCTTGAGGTCCTCGACGCTCTGCTCGGCGGTCACCAGCTGGGCGGCGAACGCCTCCGCGGTGTTCTCGTACTGCGCCGCCTTCGCCTCGTCGCCCTTGCTCCGCGCATCGTCGGCCAGGTTCACCGCCTGACGCGCACTCGCACTCAGCTTCTCCACCTCGCCGAGCTGGCGGTTGAGCTTCATCTCGAGCTGTCGCTGGTTGCCGATGACGGCCGCCGCCTGCTGTGACAACGCCTGGTGCTGGCGTTGTGCCTCCTCGATCGCCTGCTGGATCTGAATCTTGGGGTCGGCGTACTCGTCGACCTTGGAGGAGAACAGTGCCATCGTGTACTTCCACGCTTTGACAAACGGGTTGGCCATCGTGTGCGCTGCCTCCATCGATTCGGCGCCGCCTACCGGCGACAGTGGGTTCCGGACGGCTCAGGCCGCGTGCGCGGCTACCCGCACCGTGCCCGGCGCCGAGATGACCACCCGCGTGCCGTCAGCGATGTTCTCGACCGAACGCGTCGGCGCTGGTGGCGCGCTCACGTCGACCTGCTCAACCGTGGCCAATGCTTCGCTGACATCGCCGAAGACCTGCGACAGCGGAACCTCTAACGCATCACAGATGGCAGCCAACAACTCGCTGGATGCCTCCTTACGGCCCCGCTCCACCTCAGACAGGTACCCGAGACTCACCCGCGCACTCCCAGACACCTCACGCAAGGTACGGCTCTGCGCCGTCCGAGCCCGGCGCAGGCTGTCTCCGATTGCCTCACGCAGCAGCAGTGCCATGGTGCCGCCCTTCACATCGTGTTATGTCCATCATCAGGTACAACGTCAAGCCCCCCGCGAAGGGTTCCCGTGCGTTAGATCTTGCAGCATGCCGATCGCCACCGCCACCGCGGTCGACCTGTCTGACCGGTCACGAGGCGCGCGCTGCCGCTTGGTGCACCCGAATCCCCGCGGCGCGCAACCGTAGGGCACGCAGTACGTAGTCGACACCGGTCACCACCGTGAGTACCACCGCGAGCACCATGATCACCTGGCTGACCGTGCGCGCGCCATCACCCAGGGGCAACACGTAGAGCCCGATGGCGATCGCCTGCACCAGGGTCTTGAGCTTGCCGCCCCGGCTGGCGGGGATCACCCCGTGCCGGATCACCCAGAACCGCAGCACGGTCACACCGACTTCGCGGACCGCGATGACCACCGTCACCCACCAGGTGAGATCACCGAGGATGCTCAGCCCGAACAGCGCGCCGCCGATCAGCGCCTTGTCCGCTATCGGGTCGGCGATCCGGCCGAAATCGGTGACCAGGCCGTACTTTCGGGCCACCTCGCCGTCGATCCGGTCGGTGACGCAGGCCACGGCGAAGATGATGAATGCCGTCAGGCGCCAACCCGAGCTCGGCCCCGTGAACAGGGCTACCAGGAAAACGGGGACCAGCACCAGCCGGACCATCGTCAAGACGTTGGCGGCGTTGAGCAGCGGCGGCGAAGCCACTGCCGGCGGGATGCTCACCCGGCGCTCCCTGCCGGCTCGATCGCCTCGAGTGCTGCGACGATGAGGTCCACGCCGTCGCTGCCGACCACCCGCGCTCGGATCAGCTCGCCGACCGCAACGTCGCCGACCTCGGTGAACACGCACTCGCCGTCCACCTCCGGCGCCTGGTGCTCGCCACGCCCGGACGCCAGCCCAACCTCGCCGTCAGCCATCTCCTCCAAGTCTTCGGTGCCATCCCGCTCCACCAGGACCAGCACCTCGGTGCCGATCCGGTCCTCGGCGCGCTGGGAGGTCAGCTCGTCAACCAGGCTCGAGATGCGTTGCACCCGCGCGTTCACCACGGCGGGATCGACGTGCCCGTCCAGCTCCACCGCCTCGGTACCGTCCTCGTCGGAGTACCCGAACACCCCTACCGCGTCGAGGCGCGCACCGATGAGGAACTGCTCCAGCTCAACAAGGTCGGCCTCGGTCTCCCCAGGAAAACCGACGATCACGTTGGTACGGATGCCGGCCTCGGGGGCGAGCTCACGGATCTGCGCGCACAACGCCAAAAAGCTTTCCCGGTCACCGAAGCGCCGCATCCGGCGCAGCACCGCGCCGGATGCGTGCTGAAAGGACAGGTCGAAGTAATTGGCCACTCCTGGGGTGCCTGCGATGGCACGCACCAACCCGGGCCGGGTCTCGGCGGGCTGCAGGTAGCTCAGGCGCACCCGGTCGATCCCGACGACGGCAGCCAGCTCGGGCAGCAGCGTCTCCAGCAGCGCGGTGTCGCCGAGGTCCTTGCCGTAGGACGTGGAGTTCTCACTGACCAGATACAGCTCCCGTACGCCGTGCTCGGCCAACCAACGGGCCTCGGCCAGCACTTCGGCCGGCCCACGAGAGACGAAGGAGCCCCGGAAGGACGGGATGGCGCAGAACGCACAGCGGCGGTCGCAGCCCGAGGCCAGCTTCAGTGGTGCGACGGGGGCGTCATCCAGGCGCCGGCGCACGATCCGGGACGCCGGGCCCCAGGCGTGGCCGGGCACCGTGATCTCGGTGGCCGCGGCCGGTCGCTCGACCGGCGAGATCGGCAACAGCAACCGCCGGTCCGATGGTGCGTGCGAGGCGACGGCCTGTCCACTGAGTACCTCACCGAGGCGGGCGGCCAGATCGGGATAGTGGTCGAAGCCGAGTACGGCGTCGGCCTCGGGCAGGTCCTTGGCCAGCTCCGCGCCGTAGCGCTCGGCCAAGCAGCCCACGGCGACCACCTTGGCGCCGGTGTCCGAGGCAGCCAGCAGCGTGTCGATGGAGTCCTTCTTGGCCTGCTCGATGAATCCGCAGGTGTTCACCACCACGAGATCGGCCGGCTCGCCGTCATCGACCAGCTCATACCCACCTTCGGCAAGTCGGCCGGCCATCTCCTCAGAGTCGACCTCGTTGCGCGCACAGCCCATGGTGAGCACGGCGACGCGGACGGGAGCAGGAGAAGACAGCGCAGACACACCCATAGACTATCTGTCGGTCGGTACTAACCTGCCCATCATGACCTCTGGTGCGGCTGTGCTCGTGCGCCGCGCGCGCACCTCCGACGTCCCCGACATCAAACGACTGGTGGATCGCTACTCCGGTCGCATCCTGCTGGAGAAGCCGCTCGTCACCTTGTACGAGTCGGTGCAGGAGTTCTGGGTTGCCGAGCGCGACAACATGATTGTCGGCTGCGGAGCGCTGCACGTGCTGTGGTCGGACCTCGGCGAGGCGCGCACCATCGCCGTCGTCCCGGACCTGGCCGGGCAGGGTATCGGGCGCGCCATCGTGGCTCGTTTGGTCGAGGTGGCGGCGGAGCTCGAGCTGCACAGGGTATTCGTCCTCACTTTCGAGGTCGGCTTCTTCGCCCGGCACGGGTTCGTGGAGATCGAGGGCACGCCTGTGGACGCCGAGGTGTACGCACAGATGCTGCGCTCCTACGACTCCGGCGTGGCGGAGTTCCTCGACCTGTCCACCGTGAAGCCGAACACCCTGGGCAACACCCGGATGCTGCTCACCCTCTGAGTGCGCCCCGCCCCCGCCCCATTGTGCGAACGCCGCTTTCGCACAATGGGCAACTACTCCTCGGTGTCCCCGCCGCCCGCGGGGTCGCCGCCACGCACCGACCACAGCAGTCCGTCCAGCTCGTCCGGCTTGATCAGCACGTCGCGCGCCTTCGATCCTTCGCTCGGACCGACCACCCCGCGGTTCTCCATCAGGTCCATCAGCCGCCCGGCCTTGGCAAACCCCACCCGCAGCTTGCGCTGCAGCATCGAGGTGGAGCCGAACTGCGAGGTCACCACCAGCTCCATGGCCTGCAGCAGCACGTCCATGTCGCCGCCGATGTCGGGGTCGACGTCCTTGGTCGCCGCCGCCTTCTGCACCGTGACGCCGTCGGTGTACTCCGGGTCGGCCTGCGTCTTGGTGAACTCGACGACGGCGCTGATCTCCTCGTCGGTGATGAACGCGCCCTGCAGGCGCACCGGCCGGCCGGCGCCCATCGGCAAGAACAGCGCGTCGCCCATGCCGATGAGCTTTTCCGCGCCGGGTTGGTCCAGGATCACCCGGCTGTCGGTCAACGAGGACGTCGCGAAGGCCAGGCGGGAGGGCACGTTGGTCTTGATCAGCCCGGTCACCACGTCCACCGAAGGCCGCTGGGTGGCCAGCACCAGGTGGATGCCGGCCGCACGCGCCTTCTGGGTGATCCGGACGATGGCGTCTTCCACGTCCCGGGGTGCGGTCATCATCAGGTCGGCCAGCTCGTCCACGATGGCCAGGATGTAGGGGTAGGGCCGGTAGACGCGCTCGCTGCCCAGCGGTGCGGTGATGTCGCCGGAGCGCACCTTGGTGTTGAAGTCGTCGATGTGGCGGACCTTGTTCACCTGCATGTCCTGGTAGCGCTGCTCCATCTCCTCCACCAGCCAAGCCAGCGCGGACGCGGCCTTCTTGGGCTGGGTGATGATGGGCGTGATCAGGTGCGGGATGCCTTCGTAGGGGGTGAGCTCCACCATCTTGGGGTCGATGAGGATCATCCGGACCTCGTCGGGGGTGGCCCGGGCCAGCAGCGACACCAGCATCGAGTTGACGAAGCTGGACTTGCCGGAGCCGGTGGACCCGGCCACCAACAGGTGCGGCATCTTCGCGAGGTTGGCGGTGATGAAGCGTCCCTCGATGTCCTTGCCCAGGCCGATCACCAGCGGGTGCTGGTCCTTGCGCGCATTGGGAGCGAGGAGCACGTCAGCGAGGCGGACCATCTCTCGGTCGGTGTTGGGCACCTCGATACCCACAGCCGACTTGCCCGGGATCGGCGCGAGCAGCCGCACGTTGTCGGTGGCCACCGCGTAGGCGATGTTGCGGGTCAGCGCGGTGATCTTCTCGACTTTCACCCCCGGGCCGAGCTCGACCTCGTACCGGGTGACGGTGGGTCCCCGTGTGCATCCGGTCACCGCGGCATCAATGGCGAACTGCTCCAGCACGCCGGTGATTGCCTCGATCATGGCGTCGTTGGCGCTGCTGCGGGTCTTCGGCGGATCACCGGCGGTGAGCAGCGTCGTCGGCGGCAGTATGTAGTCACCCTCGATGACGCGTTGCGCAGATAGCTGGTCGGTCGTGTGCTCCGGCGCCTCCACCGGTGCGTTGGCGGGGATCGCGGTGGGGTCGACGCCGGGCCGTGGCGGTGCGTCCACCTCTGCGGGCGCTGCGGCAGCTCCCTGGCGGCGGCGTGCGGGTTTGCGCAGCTTCTCCGTCGGGACCTCGTCGCGCTCCTCAGGAATTTCCGGGATCGGTTGCTCAGCCACGCCTCGGTGCAGCAGGGTGCGCACCTTGCCCGGCACCTCACGGACGGTGGTTGCGGTGAGCACGAGCAGCCCGAATGCACCCAGCAGCACCAGCAATGGGAACGCCAACCACACCGTCACCCCGGTGGCGAGTGGGCCGGCAGCCAGGTAGCCCAGTCCTCCGCCGGCGTGCTGCATGCCGTCGAGGTGCGTGGGTGATCCCGCGACGAGGTGCCACACGCCCAGCACGGAGATACCCAACAACACGCCGCCCACCACCAGACGCGGGCGGGACCCGGGCACCGGATCGGTCCGCATCAGCGTGACGGCAACACCGATGAGCAGCAGCGGCAGCAGCCACGCGGCGGAGCCCACCACGGTGCGCACGCCGGTGTTGACGACCGCGCCGACCGGTCCCCCGGCCTGCATCCATACGCCGGCAGCGATGACGACGGCGAGGGCGATGAACCCGAGGCCCAGCCCGTCGCGGCGGTGGCCGTGCTCCAGCTCTCTGGAACGGCCCACCGCCCGCGCTCCTGCGCCGGCAGCCTTGGCGACGACAGAAAACGCCGCGCCGACTCCGCCGCGCGCCCGGCGCGCGGGCGGCGTGCGCGGAATCGTCTGGGTGCGCGTGCGCGACGAGGGGGGCTTGGCCGAACGAGCCGCAGAGGCCCCGCCGCGCTTGGGCGCACTTCTGTTGCTCGACGGCCGAGCGGTCGAGCCACGGGTGCCTGTCTTGCCTGCCATACGCGCTACGGTAGTCCCACCAGTCTCATCAACCACTTGGGTAACAGCCTTGCGTGGCCAGCCACGCCCAGTCTGCGCCCACACCCACAGTTCGCTGACTCGACGCGCCGTGGGCCCCCGATGCCCCGAGCCGTATGCGCCCAACCGGAACCGGATCTGCTGTCGAGGCGCTGCCGAGACCCATCGGCGAAGGGACCCGGTCGACACTCGACAAACTGGTGCTGGCCGGCCGTCGTGCACCCCAGTTTGTCGAGCCTCGCCGTCGCTGGTGATCGGCGAGGGGGCGGCGGGGCTGATCCGTCAGACCGACTGCGTCAGCGGGGCACGCTCGGCACGTTCGTGGTCACCGGGATGATGGTCGGAATGATCATCGGGCGGCGTCCGTACTTGTCGGAGACCCACCGTCCGACGACCCGGCGCAAAGCCTGCGCGATGCGGTGGCTGTCGGTGATGCCCTCGGCCTCCTGACGCGCCAGCTCGGACTCCACGACCTCGATGCAGTTCTCCAGCGCCTTGGGATCGTCGGAGAAGCCGCGTCCGGACAGCTCTGGGCGGCTGACCGCACGCCCCGTCATCGAGTCGATGGCCACGGAAATCGCGATGAAGCCGCCCTCGCCGAGCACGAGGCGGTCCGACAGTGTCGATTCACCGACGTCTCCAACGGACAGCCCGTCGACGTAGACGTGCCCAACCGGTACCTGTCCGACGATGGCGGCCATGCCGTCGACCAGATCCACCACCACACCGTCCTCGGCCAGCATGATGCGCTCCTCGGCGACGCCGGTGGCCTTGGCCAGTGCGGCGTTGGCCCGCAGGTGGCGCCACTCGCCGTGCACGGGCATGACGTTGGTGGGGCGCACCGCGTTGTACAGGTACAACAGCTCACCGGCCGAGGCATGCCCGGACACGTGCACCTTGGCGTTCTGCTGGGTGACGACGGACGCCCCACGCTTGGCCAGACCGTTGACCACGGCGAACACGGAGTTCTCGTTGCCAGGGATCAGTGAGGATGCGAGCACCACCAGGTCGTTGGCCCGGATGTTGATCTGCCGGTGCTCGCCGCGGGCCATGCGGGACAGCGCGGACAGCGGCTCGCCCTGCGATCCGGTGGACACCAACACGAGGCGGTCGTCGGGCAGCTTGGTGGCGGTCTCCATGGTGACCACCAGGCCGTCGGGCACCTGCAGGACGCCGAGCTCGGACGCGATCTCCATGTTGCGGACCATGGACCGGCCAACGAAGGCGACCTTGCGGTTGTAGCGGTGGGCCACCTCAAGCACCTGCTGGATACGGTGCACGTGACTGGCGAAGGAGGCCACGATCACGCGCTGCCGCGCCTTGCCGATGACGGTGTCGAGCACCCCGCCGATCTCGCGCTCGGGCATGACGAAGCCGGGGACCTCGGCATTGGTCGAGTCGACCAGGAACAGGTCCACTCCCTCGTCGCCGAGGCGGGAGAACCCGGCCAGGTCGGTGAGGCGGCCGTCCAGCGGCAGCTGGTCCAACTTGATGTCGCCGGTGTGCAACACCACCCCGGCCGCAGTGTGGATGGCCACGGCCAGCGCGTCGGGGATGGAGTGGTTGACGGCAAAGTACTCGCACTCGAACGGGCCGTGCTTGGTCCGCTGGCCCTCGGTCACCTCGATCAGCTTGGGCTTGAGCCGGTGCTCGCGACACTTGGCGGCGAGCAGGGCCAGGGTAAACCGGGAACCGATGACCGGCACGTCCGGGCGCAGTCGCAGCAGGAACGGCACCGCCCCGATGTGGTCCTCGTGACCGTGGGTGAGCACGATCGCCTCGACGTCGCCCATCCGGTCCTCGATGTGCCGAAAGTCCGGCAGGATCAGGTCCACGCCGGGCTGG
>JAABUV010008716.1_pt1 | contig 10168 bp, 10 predicted proteins | sample 5559971 | NCBI WGS metagenome assembly JAABUV01 (sample SAMN10711881, study PRJNA513362) | rock metagenome | isolation source: Antarctica rocks | place: Antarctica: Victoria Land, Knobhead nord | collected 2015-12-19
CTTCTTGTCCAGATGGGTCAGGTCCAGATACACCTGGTTCTGGCCGCCGACGCCCATCTTCTGGTTGACGCAGACATCGAAAATTTCGCGAGTCGCGATGTCGCGCGGGACCAGATTGCCGTAGGCGGGGTACTTCTCTTCCAGGAAGTAGAACCGCTCCGCCTCGGGGATGTCCTCGCCCCGCCGCGTATCATCGGCGAGGCGCGGCACCCAGACCCGGCCCCCCTCGCCGCGCGCCGACTCGGACATCAGCCGCAGCTTGTCCATGCCGGGGATGGCGGTCGGGTGGACCTGGATAAACTCGCCGTTCGCGTAGCGCGCGCCCTGCTGGTACACCGCAGACGCCGCCGTGCCCGTGTTCATCACGGAGTTCGTCGTCCGGTTGTAGATGATGCCCGGCCCGCCCGTGGCGAGCACCACGGCGTCGGCCCGGAACTCTTTGATCTGCATCGAGCGCAGGTCCTGGGCGACGATGCCCTTGCACACGCCGTCGTCGTCCTGGATGACGCCTAAAAACTCCCAGAACTCGTACTTCTTGACGTCGCCCGCCACTTCATACCGCCGCGCCTGCTCGTCCAGCGCGTACAAGAGCTGCTGCCCGGTCGTCGCGCCCGCGTAGGCCGTCCGGTGGTACTGCGTCCCGCCGAAGCGGCGGAAGTCCAGCAGGCCCTCGGGCGTCCGGTTGAACATGACGCCCATGCGGTCCAGCAGGTTGATGATGCCGGGCGCGTTGTCGCACATATGCTTGACCGGCGGCTGGTTCGCCAGGAAGTCACCGCCGTAGACCGTGTCGTCCAAATGTTCGTGGGGCGAGTCGCCCTCGCCCTTGGTGTTGACCGCGCCGTTGATGCCGCCCTGGGCGCAGACCGAGTGGCTGCGCTTGACCGGCACGAACGAGAACAGCTCGACGGGGACACCTGCCTCCACGATCTTCACGGTCGTCATCAGCCCGGCCAATCCGCCGCCGACCACGATCACCTTCGGCTTCGCGTTGCTCGCTACAGTCGCCATGATGTATGCCTTTTCTATCAAACATGATCACCCAGAGGGAGTGATGGTGGCTTTGTCTTTCCAAAGAAGCAGTGCGCTGACCGCCAGCAGCATCGCCGCAGTCGCCAGAGACCAGGAAAAGCCGCCGGAGAGGCGAACAAGTAAAGTCGCATAAGCCGGTCCGAGGATTTGGCCGACGGCGAATGCCGCCGTCATCATCCCTATCAGCGTCGCAGATTGATGCGCCGCAACATGCTGCGCCTCACGCATCACGAACATCATTATCACCATGAACGTCCCGCCGATCAGCAGCGCGCTCATAGCGATTCCAGGCCCGGTCGGTTTGAGGGCCAATATCCCCACCCCAGTGGCTTGCAACAGGTAACTGGTTGCCAAAACCGTGCGGTCAGTAAACCGTCGGGAAAGAGATGATGCCAATAATGTGCTTAGGGCCGACGCCGTTCCGAACAAAGGCCAGAATAGGCTGGAGACCAGCACACTGTGCATCGCCTGCCGCGCGATCACCGGCAGGAACGTCGCCGGGATGATGTAGCCGAACCCGAACAGCCCGTAACATAGCGTTAGAATGACGGTCGAGCGATCCCAGCGGAGCCGCTTCTGCCCCAAAGACGCTACCGGACGCGGCGGAGTCAGGGAGTCGCTGTCCCACTCATTCCAGGTCGCGGCACTGAGCGCCAGGGCCAGGCCGCCCAGGAGCATCCAGACGCCTGATGACGGCATCCCCACTCGGATAAGCCCGAGGCAGAGCAGTCCGGTCACCAAGATGCCGACGCCCACCCCACAGAATACCATCCCGCTCAAACCGGGCCGCTGAAGCTGTGCCAGTCGCTGCAAGGACCACGCCGACGCATAGACTGAAATCCAGGCGCTTGCCATGCCGCTGAGGCAACGCAGGAAAAGCCAAAGCGGAAGGTTTTGCGTCAGCCCCATCCCTGCCGTGAGCGCGGCTATCAAGAGCAGACCACCGCGCACCACCAGCTTTGGTGCCGCTTTGATCCAAACCGTTGCCAGTGCGCCGACCAAATAGCCGGAATAGTTCGCGGAGGCAAGCCAGCCCCCTTCGGCTAGGGTTACCGTCCTGTCATGAAGCATCATGGGCAGAATGGGCGTGAACGCGAAACGCCCGACCCCTAATGCCACCGCCAGTGCGATAGGGCCAGCCCATGCGACCGACACAGCGCCTGGTCTGGAGGCGATGGGTGCTGCCTCAGTCTGCATCTGCCGTTCCCCACGCGACAACCACTTTCCTACCACAAGTCCCCGCCACCTTCGGATTGCTCGCTATCAGTGCCATGATACGTGCCTCTCAATGTATTAACAGTCGCCGATAAGTGTCAGTTCCGCCGCTTACTTCAGCAGGTGCGTCGCCAGCCAGCCGTTCAGGGCGGCCAGTGCGCCGGGAGCGATGGCGCCCGAAAAGCCGAGGTCCAGGTCGCTATGGACCCGCTTCAAGTTGTGGCTCGCGCCCGGCACGACCACGAGAGCGGGCACACCGCCCTTCTTGCGCCGGACTGCCCCCAGCAGGGCAGCGTCCTCGTCCGGCGAGACCTGGGCATCCGCCCCCCCCTGAAGGACCAAGACCGAGCCGGGGAAGCGGGCCACAAGCTCAGTCGGCTTGACGCCGAGTTCCCCTTGCAGGAACTTCCCCAGGTAGGGCTGGTACAGGGCGGCCAGACCCGGCGGGACATCGGTGGGCACACGCCCTGTCTTTTGGATCTCCGCCAGGATGGCGTCGTTCTTGTCCAGAAAGAACCTCGACGGGGCGGGAGGCACCCTCTGCGCGAGGAGCAGCCGCTCAAGCTGCTCGTGGAGCACCGCGCTGATGGGACGCCCCGGCGTCGAAACCAAGACGAGCACGGCGGGCGGCGATTTGCGGAGCGCGTCCGCCGCGTCCAGGGCCAGCAGTCCGCCCTCGCTATGCCCGAGCAGCCCGACTCGCGCGGGCTGGATGCCGGGCTGCGCCTGGAGCCACCGGAAGGCGGCGGCGGCGTCGCCCACGTAGTTCTGCCAGGCCACGAAGTCATACAGCGCTTTCGCCGTGGCCGGCGGCTTGCCGCTGGCGTACTGCCCGCGCTTGTCGTAGCGCAGCGAGGCGATGCCCTGCTTCGCCAGGTCTGCGGCGATCTGACGCAGGAGGTCCGTGCGGAGGATCGGCGGCTGGTTGCCGTCCCGGTCCGTCGGGCCGCTCCCCCCGACCAGCACGAGGGCGGGCACGGGCGCCGCGCGCGGCGGCAGGGTCAGCGTCCCCGCCAGCGTGACGCCTCCCGCCCCCACAAAGCTCACCGGGCGCTCGATGCGGGTCACGGCACCCCGCGCGGACGGCAAGGCCGCCAGCAAAAGCAAAAGCGGCAGAAGACACTGTCGGAGTTGACCGTTACATCTCACCACGAATCGTCACCCCCAGCAGGCGGCCAAAGCCCCTGAATCTGCCGCAGCATGGCGATCTGCCCGTAACGGCAAGCGCTGTGCAAGGCGGGGCAGAGCGCCAGATCGTAATCGGTCAGCTCGCGCACTGCGCTGGAAAAAATGGTGAAGTTACGCGCGCCGTCATTCATCTTCCGCTCGATTCGAGAAGTCGATCTGGTCGTAGATGTCGGCCATGTTCAATGAGACGGACAGCGCCGGGATGTCGAGGACGCCCTCCAGGCCCGAGACCAGTGTGTAGTACCAGGAGCCAGCCTCCGCACGAGAGAACTGCTCGATGCGCGGCTCGTCCTGGCCCACGAGGAGATAAACGGCGAGCGACTCCACGGCGAGATAGTTGTGGAACTTCTCCCCGCGGTCTTTGCGCTCCGTGTCTGACGACAGCACTTCCGCGACCAGAAGAGGGTTTGTAATGACCGTGCGGTTGCCGCCATGGTATCCTTGGGGGCCACAAGTCACGCTCACGTCCGGGTAGTACATTTGGCCTGCGGCGCGCACCTTTACGTCGGAGGACATGACCAGGCAGCCACGCCCGCGCAGGGCCGCGGTGAGTGCCGCGCCGAGGTTCATCGCGAGCGCGCCGTGATATGGTGTGCCGCCGGACATGGGGCGTATGTCTCCGTAAACATACTCCGACTTTTCCTCAGCCTTCTCCTCCAGGGCGAGGTACTCGTCTTCCGTGTACAGCCACTTTTGCGCCGGTGCGTCCGGTGTTCGCGGGGCGATCTCGCGCTCTGCTGTTGCCATCGCGTCGGCCTCCTCTGCCTCCCGGCGGCGTGTCGTTGACGTCAGTGGCGCATGATGTTGACGGCGGGCGAGGTCGTGTCCGTGCCGCGCAGGCCGTCGGCCCGCAGGTGGGCGATGCTCCACAGGCCCATGCCGGTGAAGACGAAGAAGAGGCCCCAGCAGGCGTACTGGTTCAGGCGCTGCGAGTGGGCCGAGATGGTGATCCCCCAGCGGATGCAGAAGTTCCACAGGCCGTTGGTGAAGTGGAACACGGTCGCCGTCAGCCCGATGGCCTGGATCCAGAAGTGCAGGGGGTCGGCCATCTGCAAAGACATGGCGTGGTACTGGATCGCCGTCTCGGGGTGCGGGTTGTGATGCCACAGCAGAATATACTTCTGGAGGCTGGTGTTCCAGACGTGGTAGCCGATGTAGAAGAACGCGATGATCCCGCTGGCGCGCTGCAAGAAGTACATCCAGTTGCGCCCGTACTGGTACTTGCCCAGGTTGGCCTGGCCGTAGGCGGTGATCCAGATGCCGTAAATGGAGTGGTACAGGATCGGCAGGTAGATGACGAGCACTTCCAGCACGGCCACGAACGGCAGGCCGCCGTAGACCTTGATGACGTCGTTGTAGGCCCCCGCCCCGCGCAGGGCGTAGGAGTTGGCGACGAGGTGCTGGACGAGGAAGAAGCCGATGGGGAAGATGCCCGAGGCCGAGTGCAGCCGGTGCCAGAGGTACGAATCGTGCATCCGCCCACGCGACTCGCTGACGTCCTTGACCTGGGGGGTGTTCGTGGGTGGTATCGCGACCGCCATTAGGGGGAAATCCTTTCACTGTGTGTGACAGCCCAGTATACCCGCCGCCGCCGGGGAAGTAAAATGATTTGTTCTGCGGGGTATCATAAGCGGGGCTTATGGCCTAGCGGCGTGTGCCGGGGCAGTGGAATGCCCCGGCACCCACACCACCTACCCACCATGCTCAACTTGGACAGCCTGCAAATCTTCGCCGATCTTTTAGACACCGGCAGCTTCTCGCGCGCGGCGGAAAAGAACTTTGTCTCGCAGTCCGCCGTCAGCCAGCGGCTGCGGGCGCTGGAGCGCGACCTGGGGCAGACACTGGTAGACCGCGGCCAGGGGCGTGGGCGGGTGGAGCCGACGGTCGCGGGGGCGCTGCTGCTGGCCGGGGCGCGGCCCCTGCTGCAAGGCGCGGCGACCCTGGACACCCAGGTGCGGCAGGCCTCAGATGAGGTCACCGGCCCGGTGCGGGTCGCCACCGTCTATTCGGTGGGCCTGCACGCGCTGCCGCCGCGGCTGAAGCCGTTTCTGGCGGCCCATCCGCGTGTCAACGTCCAATTGCAGTACGCGCAGACGGGCCAGGTGTACATAGATGTTGAGGCGGGGGGCGTGGATGTCGGCATCGTCGCCTGCCCTTCCGCCCGGCGCGGGCTGGACGTGATTCCGTTCGCCGATGAAGAAATGGTGCTGGTCTGCGCGCCCGAGCACCCGCTGGCGGGCTTGGGCAAGGCACCGCTGCGCGGGCTGGACGGCGCGGCGTTCATCGGCTTCGCCGACGACATCCCGACGCGGCGGCTGATCGACGAGCGTCTGCGGGCGGCGGGGGCGCGGGTGAAGATGGTGACGACGTTTGACAACATCGAGACGATTAAAAATTTGGTGGAGATCGGCAGCGGCGTGAGCATCCTGCCCGCCGATACGGTGAGCCGGGAGGTGCGGGCGGGGACGCTGGCCGCCGTCCCGTTCGCCCCGCCGGACGCCTTCACGCGCCCGACCGGGCTGCTGCTGAAGCGGGCCAAGACCCGCCGCGCCGCGGTCCGCGCCTTTGTCGAGGCGATGTCTCCGGGTGCCGACGGGGTACACTAGCGCATCGAACCGAGAGGGAGGATGTCCGTGAGCACCAGCCGCTACCTCGCCAGAAAAAGCGTGGCCGACCTTCAGGCCGACAAGACCGACGGGGACTCGCTGAAGCGAACCCTGGGGCCGTGGCGGCTGCTCGCCCTGGGCGTGGGGGCCATCATCGGCGCGGGCATCTTCGTCCTGACCGGGCAGGCGGCGGCGCAGTACGCCGGGCCGGCCATCATGCTGTCGTTCGTGCTGGGCGGCGTCGCCTGCGCGTTCGCGGGCCTGTGCTACGCCGAGTTCGCCGCGCTGATCCCCATCGCCGGCAGCGCCTACACCTACTCGTATGCGACGCTGGGCGAACTCGTAGCCTAGATCATCGGCTGGGACCTGGTACTGGAATATGCGCTGGGCACGGCCACGGTCGCCGTCGGCTGGGCCGGGTACGTGTCGTCGTTCCTGCGCGACCTCGGCCTGCACCTGCCCGCCCCGCACGGCTTCAACCCGCTCGCCCTGTTAGGCGTCCTGGGCGTGACGGCTCTTTTGGCGTTCGGGGTCAAAGAGTCCACCAGCATCAACGCCGGCATCGTCGCGGTCAAGCTGTGCGTGATCGGCCTGTTCCTGGCCTTCGGCACCCAGCATGTGCATCCGGCCAACTGGCACCCGTTCCTGCCGCCCAACACGGGCCTGCGCGGGCACTACGGGTGGAGCGGCGTGCTGCGCGGCGCGGGCGTGATCTTCTTCGCCTACATCGGCTTCGACGCCGTCTCGACGGCCGCCCAGGAGGCGAAGAACCCGCAGCGTGACATGCCTATCGGCATCCTCGGCTCGCTGGTCCTCTGCACGGTCTTGTACATCGCCGTCGCGGGCGTGCTGACCGGGCTGGTGCCGTACAAGACGCTGAACGTGCCGGACCCCATCGCGGTCGGCGTCGGCGCGACGGGCCTGCGCTGGCTCACCGAGGTTGTGAAAGTGGGCGTCATCGCCGGCCTGAGTTCGGTCATGCTGGTTCTGCTGTACGGCCAGACGCGCATCTTCTACACGATGGCCGGGGACGGCCTGCTGCCGGCGGTGTTCAGCCGCCTGCACCCGCGCTTCGGGACGCCGGTTCACGCCACCTGGCTGCTGGGCGGCATCGTCAGCCTCATCGCCGCCTTCGTCCCGCTGGCCCTCTTGGGCGAGCTGGTCAGCATCGGCACGCTGTTCGCCTTCATCCTCGTGTGCGCCGGGGTGCTGTACCTGCGCCGCGCCCAGCCCAATCTTGTGCGCCCGTTCCGCTGCCCCGGCGTCCCGTTCGTCCCCATCGGGGGCATCCTGGCCTGCCTGTACCTCATCGCGGGCCTGCCGGGGAACACGCAGCTCCGCCTCGTCGTCTGGCTGCTCCTCGGATTCATAGTCTACTTCGGCTACAGCCGGCACCACAGCCAACTGTTTAAGGCAGGGAGCGGCTGATTGTCTTTGCGTTCGACTTATTCGCTCCCGACAAACAAAATCCCGCCCAGCCACCCAGCGTATTTTTGTGAGGAGATAGAGAAAATGAGGTAGGTATAATCGTGCCCCTATTTAGGCGGCAAGCCTATAACAACGGTGACCGTGTTCTTTTTTACATTGATGGCACCCTGTGCAGGCTCATAAATGGAACTTGCCCACTCCACAGAACCGCTCAGGGTGTAGCCCCACGGCCTGAGAAAATGAGCGATGAGGTACTCTAGCCATTCCACATAGTTGTAGAACTTTTCAACCCCATCCCATTCTATTCCCATGCCATCATCGCTGGGCCTCCACTGGCAGTAGTAGCCGTCGGGCATCCCAGGACCACCCGGTCGCCCGTCCTCGTAAGCGTGTTCTTCGTCCGCAAACTCTTCCAGGGCTTGGAGATGTTCTACTGCCAAATACCTGTCTAAGTTAAATCTGCCAGAAAAAGTGGTGTCCAACAACCCTCTCCTATGCCATGACCGGTTGCGCGACTGGTATGAATTGAATGCCGCGGTCGCCGAGGTAGGGCGCATGATGGTCGCTCTCGCCAGTCCAGATCGTCAAGGGGATACCCCGTAGGAAGGCGGCGCACTCCCGGCCTGGCTTTTGATACCAGTGCTTGCAATGGCTACACACGTCGCTGAATATCGGCAGAGTTGCCTCGGAATCATCTAAGAGGAACGGTATATCACCTTTCCTTCGTCAGAACAAGGTGGCCTTCGTCATTCCAGACGAAGGCCCATCCGCGATCCCTACGCCGAATTACGTCTTCCTGTTCGCGGACCGTCAACCGCCGAGGGCCTGCTTGACTAGCCCGGCGATGTCCGCCGTGGACTCGGCGATGCGGACACCCGCAGCGCGCAGGGCGTCCACTTTGGCCTGGGGGCTGCCGGACGTGCCGGAAATGATCGCGCCGGCGTGGCCCATGCGCTTGCCGGGCGGGGCGGTCAGGCCGGCGATGAAGCCGACCACGGGCTTGGTCATGGTTTTGATGTACTCGGCGGCGATCTCCTCGTCGGAGCCGCCGACCTCGCCGCACATGACGATGGCCTTTGTCTCGGGGTCGGCCTCGAACAGCGGCAGGACGTCGATGAAGCGCGTGCCGGGCATGGGGTCGCCGCCGACGCCCACGCAAGTGGTCTGGCCCAGGCCCGCCCGCGTCAGGGCGTCCACGGACTCATACGTCAGCGTCCCCGAGCGCGAGACGATGCCGACGGGGCCGGGGATGAACATGGAGGCGGGGATGATGCCGATCTTCGCCCCGCCCACGGTCAAAATGCCGGGGCAGTTCGGCCCCAGCAGCCGCGACTTCGACATCTTGACGACGTTGACGGCTTTGATCTCGTCCTCGATGGGGATTCCCTCGGTGATGCAGACGATGAAGTCGATCCCGGCGTCCACAGCCTCCAGGATGCCGTCGGCGGCCCCGCGCGCGGGCACGAAGATGCACGTCGCGTCCGCCCCGGTCGCCGCCTTGGCCTCCTGGACGGTGTCGAAGACCGGGACGCCCTGCACGGTCAGGCCGCCCTTGCCGGGCGTGACGCCGCCGACGACCTGGGTGCCGTAGGCGATCATCTGGGCCGTGTGGAACTCGCCCTCGCGCCCCGTGATGCCCTGGACGATGACCTTGGTGTTCTTGTCAACCAGAATGCTCATCGTTAATCCTTGCGCCGCTTGAAGTAAAACACGGTCACGGGGACGTTCTCGTCCTCGGAGCCTTCCTCGGCGTCGTCGTTCGCGCGGACGTCGGCGACGGCGTTGACCAGCTCCCAGCCCTGCGCGCCGTGGCCGTTCAGGGTCTCCTCGTCGCTCTCGTCGTCGGCGTCGCTGACGATGATCTTGTACTCAAACAGGTCGGCCATGTGTGTTCTCTCCTCGTGCCCCTCGGCTTGTTCTCTTGGCGTGATCTTCTAGTCTGCCAGCAGATAGTACCCAATAAGCCGGGCGGTGTCTACCAGGGCGTCGGCGTGGGTGCGCTCGTAGCCGTGCGAGGCGTCCACGCCCGGCCCGATGAGCGCGACGCGGACGTCGGCCCCGGCCCGCCACAGCGCCTCGCCGTCCGACCCGTAGAACGGGTAGATGTCCGTCTTCAGCTCGACACCATTCCCGGCGGCGATCTGCCGCAGGCGGCGGTTGAAGTCGAAGTGGTACGGCCCGCCGCTGTCCTTGACGCAGAGCGTGCAGTGGAACTCGTCCGACGCCTGCCCGTCGCCGATGGCGGCCATGTCCACGGTCAAAAGCTCCGACAGATCGACGGGGAAGCCGCCCGCCGCGCCGTGGCCGACTTCCTCATAATTGCTGAAGTGTAGCGTCGTCCGCTGGGCCGGCCTTTGCCCCGCATCTTGGAGTGCTCTGACAGCGGCCAGGACGCAGGCGACGCCCGCCTTGTCGTCCAGGTGCCGGGAACGGACAAATCCGTTCGCCTGCTCCACGCGCGGGTCCAGATAAACGAAATCTCCGACCGCGATGCCCAGCACCCGCGTCTCCGCCGCGCTCCGCGTCCGCGCATCAATCCGCACTTCCAGCGTCGCCGCCTCGCGCTTGGTCTCCCCGACAGCCGGGCCGTGGACGTGGCTGGAGGCTTTGATGAGTTGCACCGAGCCGCGATACGTGCCGTGCCCTTCCGTGGCGACTGTCACTCCCTCGCCCTCAATCGCGTTCCACGGGTAGCCGCC
>JAABUV010008717.1_pt1 | contig 10165 bp, 15 predicted proteins | sample 5559971 | NCBI WGS metagenome assembly JAABUV01 (sample SAMN10711881, study PRJNA513362) | rock metagenome | isolation source: Antarctica rocks | place: Antarctica: Victoria Land, Knobhead nord | collected 2015-12-19
AGCGCGTCGGCCTGCAGCTCCATCAGCAGCCCGTTGCGCGAGCAGCCGCCGTCCGCCCGCAGCAGCCGGAGCTCGCAGCCCGCGTCTGCCGACATGGCGTCCACCACCTCCCGCGTCTGCGCCACGCCGCCCAGCACCCTCAGCGCGTGCATTTTTCCACTCGCCAGCGCGCCCGCTCGCGGCGGCGCGGCAACCATCGCAACTCCAGTGGCGTGCGCTGCCGTGCCGACCACCAGGCGCGCGCCGCTTCCGCCAGCGCGGCGTCTGCGGCGCTCCGCGTGTGCACGCTCGTGCTGCATCTGGGGCTGCCGACACCGCAGGCACTTGCCGCTCGCCTCATCTATTGCGCATGCACTCCTGTGCAGCTGCCTGACCCATGACGTCCTCATGCGTGTTTGCGTACCCTGCCATTGCTTCTAATTCAGGCAGCAGAAACAGCAAGAGGGGGCCTTCCGGCCCTACACCTCACGAGACTCCTGCCACCAGGGAGCCTCGATGGCCATGAGATCAGACATAGTGCATACACCAACGCACTTCCTATCTGTGCCATGCACTGCACTCACGCAACTGGAAGCAGTGGCGAACGGGCGTGCGCGGCGCTGCCAGCCTCCGCTCTGCCGGCAGGCGCGGGGAGCCCGCGCCTGTGGGTCCTGGGCGCGGGCGTGCCTGCCAGGCGAGGGCCTCCAGCAGCGCGCGCGCGACGTGCGCCGCGCACGTCGACCCGGTCAGGCCCAGGATGGCGCCGCGCGCATCCGCGCGCCAGTGCGGCGCCAGCAGCCCGCTGAACGCCGGCACAAAGAACACGCCTGCGCGCCGCGGAGCGGCGTCGGCGCGCGCGCGCGGCCCCACCCGGCAGGCATGCGGCTCACGAGCGCGCGCGAGCGGCCGCACGGCGCTGCTGTGCAGACGCGCGCGCCACCAGGCGCCGGCGCGCGGCGCAATGCATGCAGCAGGCGCCTGCAGGCATGCGGGCGCCCTGCTGCAGGACTCGAGCCCTGAGGTCGTGCGTGTTACGAACCTGCACCAGAGGCCATGCCCTGGAAGACTCGAAGCGCTGGCTCGCACAGGCCGCGCGCCTGCCAGAGCCGTGCATCATGGCTGGCGAAGCAGGCTTGCCCTCAGGCACGACAGGCCTGCTCTCCAATGCACAGGAGGACTTGGCGATGGCCGGGCGCGCGGCCTGCGCGCGCCTGCGGTGCCGTCGACGCTGCGCGCAAGCGGCTCGAGCTCGTCCACGCCGCCGATGAGGCCCAGGCCGTCGCGCAGCCAGGACACCGCCGCGCCGGCCGTCGCGATTGCGCCCTGCGCGCGCGCGCGCGCGCGCGCTTGCCCAACAGGCGCTGCAGTGCCGGTGACGGGCCCCCAGGGGCGCGCGCGCTGCGCAGCAGCGGGCGCCCCTGTGTCGCCGGAGCCTGCGGCAAGCACACGCGGGCGTGCGCGCGAGCGCGCACGGCCCTGCCGGGAGCGCCCGTGCTTACGGCGGCAGGAGGCCCGCCCGCGTGCGGCCGCCGGTCGAGCGCAGACTGCATGGTACGCATGGGCCGCGCCCGCCAGCACTGCGCGCAGCCTCCACCCGCAGCAGCCCCGGCTCTGGCTAGGGTCGGTCTGGCGCAGCCCTGCGCTCCTGCTAGGGTTACGGTTTAGGGTAGGACATGCCGCACCTCCAGCGCAAATTGCGGCTCCGCTTCCGCGCCCAGCCGGTGCGCGACGGTGGTCAGCAGCCCGCGCGCGGACGGCACACGCCGCGGCCCCGTGTGCAGCAACACGAAGCAGCCGGTGCCGTACGTGCTCTTCGCGGAGCCCGGGCCGCAGCGCTGGCCCAGCACCGCCGCCTGCTGGTCGCCCAGGCAGCCTGCCCGGCCCGCAGTAGGAAATTGGTTTGAGCACACTGAGCATATGGCGAACGGATGCGCGCGTCTCACAGTCTTGCTGGACGAGAGCGGCCCCAGCGGGCATGCTGCTGACCGGGCATGGCCACGAAGCGCTGTGCGCCCCGGTGTGGGCGGGCACTGGCACATGCTTCTCGAGGACGGCCTCCTCGGCAGCGCGCAGCGCAGGTCCACAGAAGCTCAGGTGCACAACATGAACTCTGCGTACACCAGCCGCATGGGCGTGGCTGCCTCCACCCCGGAGCCAGCCACGAGGCAGCGTGCACTTTGGCCGACCCGCCTGCCCACTGGCATAGCATGTCGAAAGGCTACTTCAGCATGGCAGTGCATGCAGGTGGAGGCCTTTACACGTCCTGCCCATCCGCTCTCTGCTAGAGAGCGCGGGCCCGGAAGCCGCCGGCGCGCGCACCGGCGATCGGCACGCCGGCCAGCGGCCCGGCGGCGACCCGGCCGTAGACCTCCGCGTTGGACCGGATCGCCGGCAGCGCGCCGGCCGGCACGCCAAAGTAGGCCAGCGTCGGCTCGTGCCAGCTTAGGGTCTCCAGGTCCATGAGCCCGGTGCGCGACGCGTTGGTCACGTCCGTGACAAAGATGCCGCCTGCGCGCGCGCCCCTGCGGCCTGCCTCGGCTGCGCCGCCGCGCTCCGGGGCGCGCGGGCGCGCTTGCACGGCTCTGGGTGCTGCGGTCGCGCTGCGCGGGCAGGGCGGCAGCGTACGTGTGTACGCGGGCGCCAGGCGCGCGCTGTGGGAGCACTGTGCACGGCGTGCACACATACAAACAGTCAGGAGCAGAGTTGCAGTGATCGCAATGACAGTGCCCCAGCGTGCACGCTACTCTAGGTGCAGAGTGGTTCGGGTCTGTTGGTGCACAGCCTGCAAGAGAACGGTAACCCCTGGTCTGTGATCTCGGGCGGTCCACTCCGCACCGTCGACGCCGCCTGTCAGCCGGTACAGCAGCCACGCGTCAACGGTGCCCAGCATGCAGCGCCCTTCCCGGGCGGCCTCCGCTACGGCGGGCACCTCCTCGACCAGCCAGCGCCACTTGTACGCGCTGAAGTAGGTGCTCACCGGCAGGCCGGTCACCGGCCGGAAGTGGTCCTGCGCGCGCGCGCCGCCGGCAGCGCGGCGGTGAGCGATGCGTACAGGAGCTGCAGACGCCTCGCTACTGACGCGTCCGCTGCGGCAGAGAGGACCTCCGTCATCAACGTTGCTTGGAGAAATAGGGTGCAAGCGCGGGTCTTGGCGGCTGCGGGGTAGCACCTTGCCGACGTCTTTGCTCACGCGGTTGCAGATGGCGGCGGTGCGCCCGTCGTGCCACACAATCGCGTTGTGCAGCGAGCGGCCAGTGACCCGGTCCCACACCAGCGTGGTCTCGCGCTGATTGGTGAGGCCCAGCGCCACCACGCGCACCTCCCCCACCGCCTCCCGGGCCGCCTCGAGCGCGCCGTCGATGCAGGCGCGCACGCTCTCCCAAATCTCGAGCGGGTCATGCTCGCACCACCTGCGGCGCAGCCAGCTGTCTGTCCAGTGCGCCATAGGGCTCAGCGGCAGCATATCACTGTGTCACAAGCGAGCAAGGCTCTCACACCCAGCATGGGGCCGGTGCTGTGGGAACTCGGCCTGGGACTTGGCGACAATGCGCGCTTCGCGGTCGTACAGTGTGAAGCGCGTGGACTGCGTGCCCTGGTCGAGCGCGCCCACGCACTCCATAGGCGGTGCCAATGCCAGGTTTTGCTACCACCGTGCAAAGCGCATCATGAGCACTCACAGCATGCGCTCACTTTGTACCAATCCGCACTTGCAGGCGCACTGGCCACCTGGTGAGCTAAAAGCTTGCGGCAAGTGGACAATTGGCCTGCATCTCAAAACACTTTTTGAAATTAGGTTGTCAGCGTTATGATCACGCTCGTGCATGTTGCATGCGCTCCTCTTCTATTACAATTGGTGAGAGTGCTCGCTACTTGTCATCAGGATGCAATTGCTGGTTGCGCCTTACGTGCGCATGGGTAGAGTGTCCGCAATCCTGATTTGTCCTGACTTGCCGCGTAATATGCAGACTGCTGCAGATCGCGCTCTTTGCTGGCGGGCAGCCTGTGGCTGGCTTGGTGTGCTTGAGCATTGGCTTACAAGTGGCATTATTGGAACTCCTGGTACTGCAGCAGCACAAAAAAAAACATGGTAATGACTGCTAGCTGTGCAAGAAACGACCGGGTAGAGATGAATGCAACAGCCTGCGCTTCTGACCACGTGTACCACTCTTACGGCCTATTGTGTGCCCTCTGTTCCCAGCAGCGCATCTATGGCAGTGTACCTAGCTGCATGCAGCATGAGTATTACTGCATTGGTTATTCAGAGCACTGTTGTCAAGGCACAGCTAGGCTCCAATAGGGCCCTTGTCTCAGCGAATGGCTATTCCAAAAACACTCCAGGACTTCACACCGCAATATGCAGCAATTACAGGGAGGCGAAGTGTACGCGGCTCATACGTTGTCAGAAGAGCATAGCATCTGCTCCTGGATCTCGTCCTGCATCACATCAATAGTGTGTTTCATTGTCTGAACATACCTGTGACGGTAGTGGTGCAGCACAAGAAACGCGAAACCCTTGCCAGCAGCAGCCAAAGGCGTACCTCATCAATGACGCGTATGCGGCAGTCTGACTGCGGCTCAGACACGCACAGCAGCGCATAGCCCTTCCCCTTTGCATCTTCGTCCAACATGCCCGCACTCTGGTCCACTTGGCCTGACACCTGCCGAGGAACACACCAGGGCCTTGGCACTTGCACGGCTGTTCCTCTAGCGTCGGAGACGACAGGCTCGGGCGGTCCGCGGGCGCACAAGCTTTGCTGGGCACGTCATGCACACGCCCATCTTGCAGTCGTGGCTCAGTTCCACGCCCTGGTCCAGCGCCGCCTCCAGAATGGTCTCGCCAGGTTCCATCTCCAGCACGACCAGGCCGCTCCCGGTCTCAATCTCCACGCGGTGCGCGCGCAGGCGCCGCTGCGGCCCCCTCCGACCGCTGCTGCTGCAGGCCGCCGAGCCCCGCTGAGCTGGCAGCGCCGGCGCAGGGGGGTGCGCAGGCAGCGGGCGCGGGCCCGCCGCAGAGGCGCCCCGCAGCCCAGGTGCTGTGGGACAGAGCGGGCTATGGCACACCATTCTGAGTGCTGGCTGCCGACTACGTTAGCACGAGCTGCAAACGCCTACTTCCTCAGAAAACGAGCATACGGATAGCCATCCTTCTAGCCCGCGCCTACCCTCTTCACCCGACTTTATGAAAGGAGGGCTTGGGGTCTAAGTCGAGACAGCTCAAGCTCAAAGACTCTGCGCGCTTGTCAAGCACCCGCCTTGTCGTACCTCGACTCCACGGCGCTGAGAGCGGCCTCCACGCCTGGCGCTGTGTCTGAGAGTCACTGCTTCCTTGGGACTTTTTGCTGCGAACCAGCCTGCAGGTACTTGCGCTATAGTATTTCATCCTTTGCAGAATGTGCACACCGTTGCCTATTAGCACCGCAACATGACTGACAAAACATATGATGTCCCTAGGTTAACAGCACCGCGGCTGCGCGACCACATCGTAGTTTTCAAGCGAACCTCCAGTTCACAGGTAAGCCCGCCCGCTGCTGCGTGTGCCCTGCGCACTGCTGGGTTGCGGTGAGTTGCGCCGAGGCAGGCCCGGCGAGCACCCGCGCCCTACCGACCGCCCGCCCGCGCCCGCGCAGCCCAATGCCGCCCGAGGCAGAGTCCCTCCTGGGCAACCACACCCACGCCGCCTGGCAGATGCGCAAGCTGTTCTCCGCGCCGCTGGTGGCGGTCCTCGCAGTCCTGCTCGGCGCGTTCTTCGCCCTGGTCCGCTACCCGGCGGTTGAGGCCACAGACGCGCACGTCAACCAGTATTACACCTTCTTCATCCACATCATGATCATGATCTTTGTGGGTGCGGCTCGCCCCCCCCCAGGCTCCCACGCTCCTTTGATACAGTGCAAGATCTAATTATGAGCGGTGCGCGGCTGGTGTGCAGGCTTCGGCTTCCTGATGACGTTCTTGAGGTATGCCCTTGCCAGACCGCCAGCCCCAAGTGATACGTCGCAGCTACACTCTCGTGGTTTGGGCTCTCTGTATGACAGAGCTTCTCTGCTTGCAGGCGGTACAGCTACAGCGCTATCGGCCTCAACTACTTCACGTCCGCGCTGGTCATCCTGGCGTCCGTCCTGGCCCTCGGCCTCACGCAGCAGGTCCTGACGGGGCCCAAGCGGTGCGGCCCTGCGTCCAGCAGCGTGCGTGCGCGGAGGGCCCACCCTGCTGCCCAGCCGGGCGGGCCCCTGTGTCGCTTGCCATGCAGAGTAGGGTTGCTTCTGAGCGCGAGTAGGGGCGCAAGGCTGCAGATGAGGCAAGAGACCTGCGGCTGCTGAGATGGCATTGGTCTCCTTCGACCTCGCCTCCGCTTGAGCAGGGTTAGGGTTGTGCAAGCAGGTGTCCTTGCAGAGCGGCGAGTCTGTGTATGCTGCATCGCTGAGCGACGGCATCAACTGCATGCCCGTTTCGTTTGCGAGCACTGCCCTGGCGAGCGGCGCGCTTGAGCCCGGCAGCATCGTCCGCGTGACCGACTTCTTCACCGTCAGCGGCGCCGACAAGTGCGCCGGCCTGCCCCGCGCGCAGCCGCAGGCGCTTTGGAGGCGCGCACCCGCTCGCGGCTGAAGCTGGCGCACTCGCAGGCACGTGAAGGTAACTGCCATGAAAGTCATCGGCTTCGTGGCGCAGCAGATCGGCCGCCCGCGGTTTGTTACGCCCCTTTGCTGAGCCGCCCGACGTCTGCGCGCATGCGTCGGTGCCGCAGCCCGCGCCCGCTGCGTTCGACGCCGCCGCGGAGGAGCATAGCGGCCCTAGGGTGCTATGGCAAGCTTACACTCCGTGGAGCCATGCCTGCCTGCTGTGTGGGGATGGCTAGGGAGGAGGCAGGGCAGGCGCGCGCTTTGAACCATACAGGGAAGCTTGTTGCTGCTGCCAAGTCCTGTTTGGTCTAGCACCGTCCATGCGCCTCTGGTGCTCGCCGACTTAAACCATGCTAAGCACAGGATCCACAGCAAGCATTCTGGCTAGAGCAAAGCTGGATACATACATGATGTCCCCACAAAGACCACAAGCAGCGCAAGGTTGTCTTCATCAATGAGCACATCAACAGCTTACAACAGCAGGTCCTGCCTTGATGCCAGTGGCAGCGCTGCTGCTGCGCTGGCGAGGCACTGGGCAGGCGCGCCGGCCCGCCGCGACCCCGTCCTCTGTGCATGGCTGCTGTCGCGGAGGCAGTGCCGGAAGCAGAGTGCAGTGCATGGCTTGGAGAGCAGGCAGGGTTCATGTCGGCACCCTGCTGTGCTCCCGCCCGTGGCCTGCAGCCTCGGACCTTTGCATGCGCTCGCGGGGGACGCGCACCTTGCGCATGCATGCATGCGCCAGGCGCTGGAAAGACCGGCCGCGTGCCAGGCTGCACAGTCAGCACAGTGGCTCTGCGATGCTAACCAGGCAGGAGGGACAGGCAGGCGCATGCCACTGCTGCAACTGGCGGCTCTCGCATGATCCGTGAAGCGTGTCATCACAGGGTCTTAAAGACCGTGATGTGAGCTGTTGCACGGAAGATCACACCTCAAGAGGTGCATGTCGCCGGGCAGGTCGCTGGCCAAGTACTTCTCTCCCAGTTCATGGAGCATGGGATGCTCTACAGCGACCGCAGCCGCATACGCCTGAGCGCCTAAACACTGCCTGCACTCAGGAAGGATGCCAGGCAGGCGCAAGCAGAGCGCGCCGCGCAGCACCACCGGCCGCGCGGCCCAGCGCAGCACCTCCTTCGCCGCCCTCTCGGCGGGGGGTTACATGGTGCTGTGCGGCGCTCTATGCTTGTGCTTCCCTGGCATCCCACCTGAGTGCAGGGGACTCGCAGGGGCTCAGGCGCGGGCGGCTGCGGTCGCTTCAGAGCGTCTGCGCACTGCAGACTGGGAGAGAAGTACACTGGCCAGTGGCTTGCCGGGCGGCATGTGTACGTGCCGCAAAGGCCTTGGCCCAGTCCTCAGGGAGCATCGAAGCACGAAGTGTGTGCTTACTTACACCAGGGCGGGCGGGCCCGACGACGGCGCTAGCGAGGCCAGGGCGGCCAAGCGCTTAAGCATGAGCGGCGACCGCGACGTGCGCTCGCCGCTGCATTGGCAACCCCCCGCGGCAGCGCCTTCAGGCTCCGCCAGACTTTCACCGGCGGCGCCGCTGAGGCGGCGCTGCACGGCCGCGGCCTCTTAGCCCAACCGCAGAGCGCACAGGGCTTCAATCCGGGCAGGCCAGGCCTTGTCGTGCACTGCTATAATCGGGGACGCACCCGCGGGCCAGAGACTGGCCCGCTGGTGTAGCAGGGCTGATATGGGGCGAGCGCTCATGTGCGCAGGGCATCAAGCTGGCACTGCGGGCATACAGAAATGCTCGCAAGCGGGGCCACATAGCGGACATGCCCGAGGTGGACGAGAGAGCGGCGGAAACTGGCCCGCTCGGGCTTGCTTGCTATGTGCCCCTGCTTGTGAGCATTCTTGTAAGCCCACAGTGCCAGCTTCATATCCTGCGCATACGGAGCGCAAGTGGTGATGTCCGCATCCCCAGGTTGGAAAGCCAGCAGCATCATTGGCCATGTTGCTCGCCTGGCTGCAAAGCACAAGTAAGGACTTCGAGTTGTGAACTGCTCCTCATAGCCCTACCCTACAACCTGGAACGCCTCGGTGCAGCTTACTCCTCGGCCTGACCCGCCATACGACCAAGCCCGCTAGCTGCAGTTAAGGAGGCAGGCCTGCCGATGAGCTCCCCGCGCAGTGGCGCTGCCAGGAAGTTTTCAGCGCGCTCCCGGCACGCCAGCCACCCGCGCGCAGGCGGCGGCGTGCACAGGAAGGCAGGCGGCAAGGCCAAGAAGAAGAAGCCGGTGTCGCTCAAAAACCAAATCCGCGGCCTCGAGCGGCTGCTGAAAAAGGTGCGCTTGCTGTGGTTGGTGTCCTGACTGAAGTGCACGCACGTTGCTTTATGCGTGCAGGCAGGTTGTGCCGCCGCCTGCAGTGGCAGCTGTGTGAAAGCAGCCATGCGGCGGCGCTCTGGCGACTGCAACGTTGCACTTTGCTGCCAACCCAGTTGTCAACCCAGTTGCAGACGTGCAAGGTGAGAGCCCCGGCTGACAACTTTCGCCGGACCCCCCTGCGGCCAGGACGGCTTGGACCCGCGCGCGCATGCCAAGGAGGACGCCAAGCTGCATGCGCTGCACGAGGCGCTGGCCGCGCAGCGCGCCAGCGAGCGCGAGCGCACCTACGCCGTGCGCTACCACAAGGTGGGGGGCGCCCGCTGCCCCGGCGCCCGGCCCCAGGCCGTGCGAGAGCAGCGCAAGTATGGACAGGCCCGCCTGCCACTCTGCTATACCACTGCGCCGCCGTGCACAGCTCGGCCGCCGCTTGCCGAGGGGCTCGTTGCCTCCTCCCTCCTCACCCCAAGTCAGAGCAGCAAAAGGTGCGCCCGCACGGCACGAGGGGCTCTGCCCAGAGCAGTGAAAAGGTGTGCGCCTGCAGGTGCGCTTCTTCGAGCGTGTGAAGCTGGAGCGCCGCATCCGGCGCCTGCAGGCAGCCGCGCAGGCGGCGCGCGCCGGCGGTGGCACGCCGCCCGCGTCGGACGCGGCCGCGCTGGCGCAGGCGCAGGACGACCTGCAGGTGGGCGCGCCTGTCTGCGCAGCCTCAGGCGCAGGCGCCCTGTCCGTCGTGACGCCGCAGCAAGCGCCTGGCTGTCCCTGCTTGCAGCCCTGGTGCCGGGGGCAGGGCGGCCTGCCGGCAGAGGCGCATAGCACGCCCATGTTGCGGCAGTGCATGCGGTGCCTGTTGTCCTGGACGCGCCAATCCATGTAGGGTGTTGCAGTACCCCCAACAGGCGGGAGCCGCGCGCGTGCCGGTCAGCGTGCGCCGGACTTCCCGCGCAGCGATGACCATGGCTTGGCGCCCTGGCTGGCAGCTGACCCTGTCCCGACCGAGGCGCACGTGAGCGGGCCTAGTTTGAGCCTGATGTGCGTGGTCTGAGCCCGATGTGCGCGCCGCAGTATGTGCTGCACTTTCCGCGCGGCGAGAAGTACGTGTCGGTCCTCAAGCCAGCGGCCGACCCGGCCGCCGCCGGCGCGCTGGACGCCGAGCGCGCGCGCCTGCGCGCGCTCGTGCGCGCGCAGCAGGCCGAGGCCGCGCTGGTCGCCGACGCCGACGAGGGCGCGGGCCTGCGCGCGGCGCAG